>JAABUZ0100003636.1_pt1 | contig 22542 bp, 23 predicted proteins | sample 5562091 | NCBI WGS metagenome assembly JAABUZ01 (sample SAMN12813069, study PRJNA571459) | rock metagenome | isolation source: Antarctica rocks | place: Antarctica: Victoria Land, Linnaeus Terrace sud | collected 2015-12-21
GGCCTGGGAGGGGTCGAAGGGGCTCCGCCAGCAGTCGCAGCCCGGCGTCGTCGCAGATGCGGCGCATCGCCGCCCCGATGCCGCAGCCCGGACAGCAAGCGCGTGGCCGGCCCTGCCACCCCGCTCGCAGGAGCACCACTGCCGTCATGGCCGAGGCGCCGCAAGGATCGCCCACGACATCGAGCCAGCCCAGCCGCACCGGGAGGCCGCCCCGCACCACCGTCGCGTTGTCCCGCCCGGCGTCACGGTGACGCTGCTCGAAGGGATGCGCAAGCCGCCCGTCCAGCTCCTTGACCACGCGCCGGCCTGGAGCGGGAAGCGTGTACTCCACGTCCAGCCACTCGCGGTTGCCCCCTCGCCGCACCGGAGCCTGCCGCAGGGCAACGGGAAGACCGTGCGCCCGGTCATTGCGAAGGTCGGCGACCTCGAGCGGGCTGAGCGCCCCCTCCGCGACGTCGGGCAGCAGCGCCTCCCAGACGCAGCGCTGGCGCACTCTGGGTCGAGTCGCGAGGACGGCGCCGAGCCGGTCCGCGGTGGTCACACCGGAGCCGACCACGTCGGTCACGAGTCCCACCAGCTCGCGCGGGGTGGCGCAGGCACGTCCCAGGTCGATGACGGCGTGCTCGACGCGCACCCGGGCTGGCAGCGCCGTCCCCAGCACGCGCGCCTCATCCAGATCGGGCACGTGGTGCACGCGCACACCACCGCGGGCCCCGACGTCCCGCCCGTCGAGGACGGCGACGTGCACCAGCGCCGGGGTGCGCCGACGGTGGTCCGCCAGCCACAATGCCGTCTCGTGGCTCGCGACGACGCGTCCGCCTACCGACAGCAACGCTGCCCACACCCGCTGCTCGTACGACGGAACCCCCGGCTGGGCGACGACGACGCCGCGGTGCGGACTCGTCCAGGCGCCGCGCCGCAGACGTCTCGCCGTCACTCCCCTGGTGATGCCGGCGGCCCGCAGCTGAGCGGTCGTCACCACCAGCCGCTGGCTGTCCAGCAGTTCCTTCCACTCCCACTCCTCCATGACCCCAGGCTGGGCAATGGCGGTCGGCACCGAGCCTGCGCCGACGCGTCGGTGGACGGAGCGCACGCTCGTCCCCACTCCGCCCGCTCCTCCAGCGGGGCCGGTGGAGCCGAAAGGGAATCCGGCCCCGCTAGGGCACGTTTCGCTCCCCGTGGCCATCTCCCGCCTCAACCACGCCGTGCTCTATGTCCGCGACGTCGAGCGCAGCACCGCGTTCTACCGGGACGTCCTCGGCTTCACGGTGAAGATCGCGTTCCCCGGTGCCGCCTTCCTGCAGGCCGGCGCGAGCACGAACGACCACGACCTCGGGATCTTCCAGGTCGGTTCCTCCGCGGAGGCGAGCCGGGCCGGCCGCGGCGCCGTCGGCCTCTATCACCTGGCCTGGGAGGTCCCCACCCTCGGTGAGCTGGCCGAACTGGCCGGCCGTCTGTCCGACGCCGGCGCACTGGTCGGGGCGAGCAACCACGGCACCACCAAGAGCCTCTACGCCCAGGACCCCGACGGCCTCGAGTTCGAGGTCGTGTGGCTGATCCCGGCCCATCTGCTGACCGCAGCCGACAGCGAGGCGGGGGCAAGCATCACCCCGCTCGACCTGGACGCCGAGATTGCCAGATTCGGCGCGCACTCCAGAGGAGGCCTCGGCATCAGCGTCCCCCTTGGCGTGCGGGTGGACCCGCTGCCGGCCGGGCTGGCGGTCGGCTCGGGGTGACCCTGACCGGTCCGCCGGACTCCGCCAGCAGCTCGCCGGCGAACTCAGCAAACGTCTCCTGCTGCGCGTCGCGGGCCAACGCCACGGCGACCGCACCGCTGACCCTCGTCCGCACCGCCGCTCAGCCGTCGAGCCGCTCCCCCGCCAGCGCCGCCAGCCGCTCCACGTGGGCCGGCAACGCCGCGACGTCCACCTCGCCGCCGCCGCCGGCCCCCGCGGCGTAGCGGGCGTGCACCCCGGCCAGGATGCAAGCCACCCGCCAGGCCGAGAGCGCGACGTAGTAGGGCAGGTCGGAGACGGCTGCGCCGGTGAGATCGGAATAGCGCGAGGCCGTCTCCTCCACCGACGGAAAGCCCTCCACCGATGCCGGCGGCTCGAGGCCGAGCGAGACCGCCGGGTCGCTGTAGAGCACGAGGTGGCCCAGGTCCGCCAACGGGTCACCGAGCGCGGCAAGCTCCCAGTCCAGCACCGCCGTCGGGGTGCCGTCGGCCGCGATCAGGACGTTCTCCAGGCGGTAGTCGCCGTGCACCACGCTCGTGCGCAGCTGCGGCGGCGCGGCGGCGACCAACCGGTCCCTGACCTCCAGCACCAGCGGCACCGGCTGCCCGGACAGCTCGAAGGACGCCTCCACCTGACGCGACCAGCGGCGCAGCTGCCGACCGGCGTACCCGTCCCGCGGGCCGAGGTCGCCGAGCCCCACAGCATCGACGTCGAGCGCGTGCAGCGCCGCCAGCGCCTCGACCAGGCCGAACCCGGCCCGCCGGCGGGCCGGCTCCGACAGGGTCCTGGCGTCGGCGGCGCTGCGCACCGCCGTGCCGTCCACCCAGGACATGACGAGGAACGGCGCCCCAGTGACCGCCGGGTCGACACACAGGGCAAGTGGCCGCGGCGCAGGCACTCCGGTGCCGGCGACGGCGGTCAGCAGCCGGTGCTCGCGGGCCATGTCATGGGCGGTGGCGAGCACGTGGCCGGTCGGCGGCCGGCGCAGCACCGCCCGGGTCCCCGCGCCGTCGGTGACGGCGTAGGTCAGGTTGGACCTGCCGCCGGCCACCAGGGCGAAGTCCAGCGGGGGCAGCAATCCGAGGTCGCGGCCGGCGAGCCACGCGGTCACCGCGGGAGCGTCGATGCCGGGCAACAGCGGGGTGGCGGGCGGGGTGGCGGGCGGGATGTCGGTGGTCACGCCGATACCGTCTGCCATCGTGGACCTCTCGCGCAAGAACCTCGGGCGCCGCAAGGTGGAGGCGCAGTGGTGCGCCGCGCTGTACCGCCAGCAGGCCAGGGCTGCCTGGTACCTGCGCAGGGCGACCGTCGTGGGCCGGCAGGCCACCGTGGGCGGCCGCCCGCTCGTCGAGGCGACGAACATCGAGATCGGCGACAACTTCAAGCTCTGGTCCGGATACCGCAAGACGTTGATCAGCGGGTGGGGCGAGATCCGGATCGGCGACCGGGTCTTCGTCAACAGCGGGACCGTGCTGTTCTCCGTCGTCGGCATCACCATCGGCGACGACGTGGCGATCGCCAACGAGGTCTACATCACCGACACCAACTCCCACGGCATCGGCGGCGCCCACGTGGTCGAGGGGCCGGTCAGCATCGGCAGCGGCAGCTGGATCGGCGCCCGCGCGATGATCCTGCCGGGCGTGACGGTTGGTCGACGGGTGATGGTGGCAGCCGGAGCGGTGGTGACCCGGGATGTGCCGGACGACGTGCTCGTGGCCGGCAACCCGGCGCGGGTGGTGCGTGAGCTGCGCTATCCGGCGCGGTGCCGGAGGGCCTGGCACGACACCTGGTGCCCCTGCCCGCCGTTGGAGGCGGCGTGAGCTCCCCCACCCGGCAACCAGACCTGTCCGCGGTCGTGCTCCCCGATTTCGAGGACCCGGCCGGCTTCCTCGCCACCCTGCGCGCCGTCGAGGACGCCGGGCTCCGCGGCGCCTGGACCTATGACCACCTCTCCTGGCGGCACCTGCGCGACGGACCGTGGCACGCCGCGGTGCCGCTGCTCGCGGCCGCCGCCGTCACCACCTCGCGGTTGCGCCTCGGCACGCTGGTGGCCAGCCCCAACTACCGCCACCCCGTCCCCTTCGCCAAGGAGGTGATGACGCTGGACCGGCTCTGCGGCGGCCGGTTCGACCTCGGGGTGGGCGCCGGCGGGGTCGGCGCCGACGCGACCGTGCTGGGCGCTCCCGCGTGGCCGCCGGCCGAGCGGGCCGCCCGGTTCGGCGAGTGGACCGGCCTGCTGGACGTGCTGCTGCGCGATGGGGCGACCACCGCGCGGGGCGAGCGGTACGCCGCCGCCGACGCGCGGATGCTGCCCGGCTGCCTGCAGCGCCCACGGGTGCCGTTCACGGTCGCCGCCGCCGGACCCCGCGCCATGGACGTGGTCGCGCGGTTGGGACAGGCCTGGGTGACCTTCGGCCCGGTGGGCGAGCCGGTCGTCGGTGACGCGTGGTGGGCCGAGGTCACGGGACAGGGCGCACTGCTCGACGCCGCCCTCGCCCGGGCCGGGCGCGGCGCCGGGGAGGTGCGGCGACTCGTCCTGCTCGGGCTCGAGGCAGGCTGGGCCTACGACGACTACCCGGCGTTCCTGGACCGCGCGCGGTCAGCGCGGGTGGACGAGGTGGTCGTGCACTGGCCGCGGCCGGACGGCGGCGGCGTCCCCGGGGCAGCGCTCGCGGGCGTGCTGCGCGCACACGCGACGTCGGCCGCTGACCGCTCATGACCCGGCGTAACGCGGGGGGTGGTGGTGGCGACGCGGTGGGCGTGGACGCGAGCGCGCTGCCCGGCACCGGCGGGGACGTCGCGCGTCCGCTGCTGCCGATGCGCGAGCCCGACCTGCGGCACCTCCGCCAGGTCCTGGTGCGCTACGCCGCCGGGCGTGTCGGTGACCCGCATGCGGCCGAGGACCTCGTGCAGGAGACGCTGCTGGTCGCCGCCACCGGAGCCCGCCCGCAGGGGCCACCCGAGCCCTACCTCGTCGGCGTGCTCAAGAACAAGGTCGCCGACCACTATCGCCGGCAGGGTCAGGTCACCCCGCGGGACCCGGAGGACTTCACCGGGCTGCTGGGCGCCGACAGGGGAGAGCAGCCGCACGAGGCCGCCGAGCGGTCCGAGCGCGCCGCCTTCGCCCGCCGGCTGCTCGCGCGGCTGGGTGATCGGGACCGCGACCTGCTGCTGCTGCGCATGGCCGGTGCCAGCGCCGCCGAGACCGGCGACTCGCTGGGCATGAGCAGCGGCGCGGTGCGGGTGGCACAGCACCGGGCGCTGGAGCGGCTGCGTCGCATGCTCGCTGAGGAGGGCGGTCATGGCTGAGGACCGGACGGACGGCGCGCACCGGTCCGACGGGGTGGACGGCCCGATGGGCCCGGTGCTGCGCGACGCGGCGGCGTTGGACGCGCTCGCGCTCGGGGCCACGGCAGCAGGTGGGCCCGCACCCGACTCGCCACTGGACGATCCCGCACTGGCTCTCCTGGCCGGCCTGCGCGCGGCGGTGGACGACCAGCTGGCCGCGCTCGGCGACCCCGCCGTGCGCCGCGACGGCCTGCTGCTGGACCTGGTGGCCCGGGGGGCGCCGGTCGCGGCTGGCACCGATGCGGCCGCCGCGCTGCTGGCAGCGTTGCGCTCGGACGTCGACGCGGTCCCGGCCCAGGTGGGCCGGTCTCTGCCCGTCGCCCGCCTCGTGCCGGCTCCGGTCGCGGCGAAGGGCGCGGGGCGCGGGCGCACCTTCCGGCGTCGACGCAGGGTGGTCCGCACGGGTGCCGCGGTGCTGGCGGTGGCTGGGGCGATGTCGACCAGTGGGGTCGCCGCGGCGGCGTACTCCTCGCATCCAGGCGCCCCGCTCTACTCCCTCCGGACCCACGTCTTCGGGCGCACCCCCGACGACCCGGAGGTGCCGCGCCAGCTCATCGCACGCGCTCAACGCGAGTACGCCCTCGCCGAGCAGAGCCCCGCCTCCGCCGACTCCGAGCGGCACGTCGCGGCGGGCGAGGCGCTGCTGGCGAGCGCCCGGGGCCTGCTGCCGCGCCTGCCCAACCCGGCCGTGCAAGTCGGCCTGGCCAGCAGCGCGAGCACGGTGCAGACGGCGCTCGCCAAGGTGCCGGCGCCCCCGGCGTCGTCCCGTCGTGCACCCACGGCACCGTCTGCACGCCCGGCCGGCACTGCGGTCGCCCTGGGGTCGCCGAGCGTGCCGGCGGCGACCGCGACCGCCGCCGTCCCCAGTCCCCCGGCAGCGGTGGCTGCCTCGGGCGGCGCGGCCCTCCCCGGCGCGGAGGCCACCGCGGGCGCGTCGGCGACGCCCGGCCCGAGCGCGAGCGTGGACGCAGCGGGCGGCCCTGCGACGCCGTCCGCCGGCACGTCGCCGGACGGCCCCACGCCGACTCCGGTCACGACCGACACGCCGGGCTCGTCGACCCCCGAGCCGTCCCCGACCCCCAGCCTGCCCCCGACTCCGACGCCCTCGACGAGCGCATCGCCCGGCGGCCCGGCCCCCACCAGCCCGCGACCGTCAGCCACGCCGACCCGCACCCCGGGCGCCAGGCCCTCGAGCGCCCGCCCCAGCGCGAAGGCGACCCGGCCACCGACACCACGCCCGCGCCACACGCTCGAGCCGGTCTCGATGGTCACTCCCGGCGTGGACGCCCGCCCGAACCGCTGAGCGCGGCACGGCGGCGGCCTCAGCCGCCCTGCTCCGACAGCGCCGACTCCATTCCCTCGGCCGCGATCTGCAGCGCCGCCTGCTCGGGGACCGCGGTCAGCCCGGAGCCCCCCGCCTCCACGCCCGCCAGCGAGCCGGCCGGCAGCACCGACGCCGCGACCGTCTCGGCCAGCCACGCCACATCGGCCCCACGCACCCGCCCGAAGGCCACCTCTTCGCCGTCCACCCGCACGACGACGTCGTCCTCACGGGCGCCGTCGGTGGTGGGGGTTGTGCTGCCGGTGCTCCAGACGGTGGTCACGCCTGCCCCGTCCCCCCGCGGACGGCACATCACACGGAGCCCATCACACGGGGCGCAGCGCCCAGCAGGCGACGGCCGCCGCCGCGGCGACGTTCAGGCTGTCCACCCCACCCGCCATCGGGATCACCACCCGCTGGTCCGCGGCCGCCAGCGCTCCGGCGGTGAGCCCCGGTCCCTCGGCGCCCATCATCAGCGCCAACCGGTCCAGCGCACCGACCGACACCCGGTCCAGCGGGACGGCATCCTCCCCCGGCGTCATGGCCAGCACCCGGAACCCGGCCGCGCGCACCAGCCCCAGCGCGTCCGGCCACGGTGCCAGCCGGGCGAAGGGCAGCCGGAACACCGAGCCCATCGAGACCCGGACCGAACGGCGGTACAGCGGGTCCGCCGACCGCGGGTCCAGCAGCAGCGCGTCGAACCCCAGGGCGGCGGCACAGCGCACGATCGCCCCGACGTTGGTGTGGTTGTTCACCTCCTCCAGCACCACCACCCGCCGCGCACCGGCCAGCAGGTCCGCCGCGTCCGGGAGCGGCCGCCGGTGGAACGACGCCAGTGAGCCGCGGTGCACGTGGTATCCGGTGACCAGCTCCAGCACGTCGTGCGCGGCGGTGAAGATCGGCGCCCCGCTCGCCTCCAGTCTCGCCAGCAGGGTCGGGTCCATCAGCTCCCAGCGGTTGTCGGCCAGCAGGAACGACCGCGGCGCGTGGCCCGCGTCCAGCGCCCGGGAGATCACCAGCTCGCCCTCCCCGATGAACAGCCCGTGCTCGGCCTCGCTCCGCAGCCGCAGGGCGATGTCGGTCAGCCGGACGTAGTCGCCGAGACGCGGGTCGAGCGGGTCGGTCACGGGCTCGCGCACCACGCCAGTGTCGGTGGGCCTGGGCCACCCGGTGAGGGGCGGCCAGCCGCCGTGGGGGTAGCACCCAGCCGTGGTGCCCCCCCGCAGCTCCCCGCTCCAGGACGTCCATCGGCGCCGGCGGTGGGTCCGCGGCCGTGGCGGCGCGCCGCGGTGGAGGCGGGGCCGGGTCGGCGCGTCGGCCGCCGGGCGGCAGCTCGGCAGCGGCCTCCTGCACCGGCTTGGTGACGCCAGCTCGCATGCTGCCGCCGGCCTGACCGCCGCCGCCGCCGTGCTGATGTGGACCGCTGTCGGCGTCGTCGTCGACTTCCCAGCCTGGTGGGAGACGGTGCTGTATTCGGTCAGCTCCTCGGTCACGCTGGTCATGGTCTTCGCCATCCAGCACACGCAGGCCCGCCAGCAGTCGGCGACCCAGCGCAAGCTCGACGAGATGCTCCGCGCCCAGCCGCTCGCGGACAACCGGCTGATCGCGGTCGAGGAGGCACCGGATGCCGAGCTGGAGGCGCTCGCCGACCTCAACCTCGCCGACCGCGAGCTCGCGGGGCAGGCGAGCGGGCCGAGCACCCTGTCCACCGTCTCGGCGCCCGAGGTGGGAGCTCAGCCGCCCAGCTGAGCCAGCAGGTGGTCCCGCCGCGACGCCAGCACCTCCGCGCTCGCGCCCGCCGACGGGGGTCCCGGCACGGCGGCCCGCAGTCGGGCGTGCACCACGGCGTGCGGCGCCCGGGAGCGGGCGGCCACCTGCGCGACCAGGCTGTTGACCTCGCGGCGCAGGCCGGCGGCGGCCCGCCAGGCCGAGCCACCCTCGGCCGTCGGCGTACCCGTGGGCTGGTCCCCCGTCCGGCCGGCCGCGCGCGACGCCGTCACCCGCCGGCGCAGGTCGCTGTCGCGGCTGGCCAGCAGCGCAGCGGTCTGCTCGGCAGTGAGCAGCCCCGGCAGCCCCAGGAAGTCCTCGTCGGCCGGCCCGAGCCCGGCAGCGTCGGCGACGACGGCCCGGCCGCCGGTCAGCACGTGCGCGAACTCCGCCTCCGCGTCCAGCGCCTCCCACTCGTGCGTCTCACCGTCGCGCGCGGGTCGCGGCAGCGGGTCCAGCTCGTCGCCCTCGGCCGGCGGGGGGGTGACCACGTGGTTGCGCTCGCTTTCCAATTCGGCGGCGAGCACCAGCAGCGGCCGCACCGCGGGCAGGAAGACGGTGGCGGACTCCCGCGGGGAGCGGGCGCGCACCACCCGGCCCACGGCCTGGGCGAAGAACAGCGGGGTGCGGTACGACGTGAGCCAGGCCAGGCAGGCCGCCCGCGGGACGTCCACCCCCTCGGAGACCATCCGCACGCAGACCGCCACCCGCTGGGTGCCGGTGGTGAACGCGGCGATCCGCTCGCTGGCGCGTGGGTCGTCGGACAGCACGAGCACCGGCGCCTCGCCGGTCACCTGCGCCACGATCCGCGCGTAGGCCCGCGCGTCGTCCTGGTCGCTGGCCAGCACCAGGCCGGCCGCGTCGGGCATCCCGCTGGCGCGCAGGTGGGTGATCCGCTCGTCCATGGCGGCGACGACGTGCGGCACCCACGACCCGCCGGGGTCGAGCGCGGTCCGCCACGCGGCGGCCTCGACGCTGCGGGTGCCGGCGTCGGACAGCGAGGCGGCGACGACCTCCCCGGCGCTGTTGCGCCAGCGCGCGGTGCCGGTGTACGCCGCGAACACGACCGGCCGGACCACGCCGTCGCGCAGCGCCTCCCGGTAGCCGTAGGTGTAGTCGGCCCGGCTGCGCAGCCCGTCCTCACCGTCCTCCCCGGCGGCCTCCTCGTAGCGCACGAACGGGATGCGCTCTCCCGCCCGGGTGCGAAACGGCGTGCCGGTCAGGCAGAGCCGCCGGGCGGCCCGGTCGAAGGCCTCGCCCACCGCCTCGCCCCACGACAGACCGTCACCGGCGTGGTGCACCTCGTCGAGCACGACCAGGGTGCGCCGGGCGGTGCAGCGGGCGGCGTGCAGCTGCGGCTTGGCGGCGACCTGGGCATAGGTCGTGACGTAGCCGACGGTGCCCCCGCGCACCGGGCCGACGGCATTGGTCAGCGTCGGGTCGAGCACCAGACCGAGCCGGTCCGCGGCCTCGGCCCACTGGGTGCGCAGGTGGTCGGTCGGCGCCACCACCACGACGCGGTCGACGACGCGGCCGGCGAGCAGCCGCGCCGCGAGGATCAGCGCGAACGCCGTCTTGCCGGCACCGGGGGTCGCCGTGACGAGGAAGTCGCTGGACGCCGCCGCGTCGTAGGCCGCCAGTGCCTCCCGCTGCCAGGCCCGCAGCGGCCGGCCGGTCACGGGTTGGGCGGTCACGGGTTGGGCGGTCACGGGTTGGGCTGGCACGGGTTGGGCGGTCACGGCCCGTCGAGACTACGGGGACGGGGCGGCTCGCCCGGCGTTCAACGGGCCGTGTCGAGGCGTGCGCCGTCGCCGTCGACCACGACATAGCGCACCCGCCGGGCGGCGAGCCGCCGGAGCACTATCGCCGCGACGGCGGCGGCCAGCGCGACCCGCGTCCAGCGCACGCTGGTGCGGGTGGCCGGGGGTGCTGGGGGTGCTGTCAGGGCGCCGGATGGGAGCCCTCCGGGTCATCGGAGGGCTCCTTGCCGGCGACCTTGATCTCGTTGCCCGACCAGTAGGGATTGCCCTCCGGCACGCCAGCCCGCAGCGCCTCGTCGGGCTCCATCTCGGGGCCGCGGGTGAAGCCGCTGGCCTCCAGGCCGGGGCTGAGCTGGCCGACGCCCGCCGCCGGTTGGGTGCCAGAGGCGCCGCCCGACTCCAGCTCGTCGCCGACGTGGCCACCGGGCTTGGCGTGGTTACCGCCGCCGCTCTCGTCCGCCTCGCGCGGGTCCTCGCCCTCGTGGGCGCCGGTCTTGCTCCAGATGTGCGGTCCCGTCATGCCCCGACGACTACCCAGCGGGCGGGGCCTCACCCGGTGTGCCGACGGTGGGGTGGGGGCAGCAGGCTGGGGTGGGCAGCCGGCCGGCGCAGGTGCGCGACGAGCTGGATGCACGCCTCACTCCTGCCACCCGGGCCCGCTGGAAGGGCCTGCCCGAGCGCCTGCGCTGCGCCCAGGTCGACTACATCGCGCGGGCCGGTCGCGAGCGCTCCCACGCACGGCGGCTCCGGGAGGTGGTCGGGTTCCTGGAGGCGGGAGGCGTGCCCGCGCCGGGCCACGGCACTGCTCATCGCGTGGCCGGGGGCCTGGAGCTGCTGCTCGAGCTCCTGGCCCGCTGACCCGGCACCGGCGATGGCTCAGCCGGTGGTGACGAAGTCCACGAGCTCCTCGACGGCCCGCAGCAGCGCCACCTCCAGGTCGGCGAAGCTGTCGACCGCCCCCAGCACCCGGCGCCACCCCTCCCGTGGCTCCCCCCAGCCCAGCGCCGCGCAGACCCCGGTCTTCCAGTCCAGGCCGCGGGGCACCGCCGGCCAGCCGGCGATCCCCAGCGAGGCCGGCTTGACCGCCTGCCAGACGTCGACGTAGGGGTGGCCGAGCACCAGGCAATGCGGGTCGCGCACCTGCGCCACCAGGCGGGTCTCCTTGCTGCCTGGCACGAGATGGTCGACCAGCACGCCGAGCCGCGCACCGGTCTCGGGTGCGAACGCCGCCACCCGCGCCGGCAGGTCGTCGATGCCGTCGAGCGGCTCGACCACGACTCCCTCGATCCGCAGGTCGTCGCCCCAGACCCGTTCCACCAGCGCGGCGTCGTGCACCCCCTCGACCCAGATCCGGCCGGCGCGGGCCACCCGGGCCCGGGCGCCGGGAATCGCCACCGAGCCGCTGGCCGTCCGGCGCGGACCCCCGGCCGTCGCGGTCGCGCCGCGCGGTCGCACCAGCCGGACCCGTTCGCCGTCGACCCGGAAGCCCGGGTCGGTGAGCGGGAAGACCCGGCGGCGCCCGAGCCGGTCCGCCAGCTCCACCGCCGCCGCCGTCACCTCCACCACCGCGCCCACCCAGCCGTCGGTGTGCTCGACGACGAGCCCGAGCACGGCTGGCTCCTCATCAGGCGCGACCGGGCCGCGCCGGGCGGCGCGGGCGAGGGGGTCGCCGTACTGCACGCTCTTCACGAGCGCCGACGTTAGGCAGACTGCCGGCATGAGCCAGCCGGACACGCCGCCGTACCCCCCGATCGCCCCGTCCGGCGGCCAGCTGCACCTCCGGGCGGGAGCCGACGCTCCGCCGCTGGTGGCGGTGACGCTCGGCGGCGGGCTGCGGGAGGGACCGGGCCTGGAGGGCTACGCCGAGGGCGAGCTGCCCTCCGGCGGCCGCGGCCAGGTCCTCGCGCCGTGGCCGAACCGGCTGCGGGACGGCCACTATGCCTGGGCCGGGGTCGAGCACCAGCTCCCGCTGTCCGAGCCGGCGACGAGCACCGCGATCCACGGCCTGGTGCGCTGGGCCGAGTGGCAGGTGACCGCCGGCCCGGAGGGCACCGAAGGCCGCGGGGCGGTGCTGGAGCACGTGCTGGCGCCGCAGCCCGGTTACCCGTTCCGGCTGCTGCTCGTGGCCGCCTACACCGCACTCGCGGACGGCTTCACCACCACCCTGTCGGCGACCAACCTCGCCGCCGTCCCGGCCCCCTTCGGTGCCGGCCAGCACCCCTACCTGTCCGCCGGCACCGCGCTGGTCGACGACGCCGAGCTGACCGTGTCCGCCGGCACGGTGCTGACCACCGACGACCGCGGGCTGCCCACCGGGGAGCAGTCGGTGCACGGCTACGCCGGGCGGGTCGGCGACGCGCGGCTGGACGCCACCTACGGCGCCCTCGCCCGCGGCAGCGACGAGCGTGCGACCGTCGTGCTGACGGGGCCGGAGCGCACCGTGACGCTCTGGGCCGACGAGGCCTGGCGGTGGCTGCAGGTCTTCACCGGCGACACGCTCGCCCCCGACCGCCGCCGCCGGGGCCTCGCCGTCGAGCCGCTGAGCTGCCCGCCGGACGCGCTGGCGAGCGGCCGGGACCTGGTGGTGCTCGAGCCGGGCGAGACCTGGACCGGTCAGTGGGGGGTCACGGTCGCCTAGGCTCGTGCGGGTGGAGGACGACCTGCCGGGTGCGCGCAGCGCGCGGCTGGTGGCCTGGGGCACCGCCTTTCTCACCGGGGCGATGGGCCTGGCCGACGCCGCGGCGGCGATCGCGGCCGGCGACGAGGCCGTCGCCCACGACGGCGGCGAGACCGTCGGGGTGGACCGCCTGCTGGCCCGGCTGCGGGCCGACGGCGGGACCGGGCTGGAGCTGCTGCTGCCCGTGCCCGGCGACGTGCGCGGGCTGCCGGGGCCCGGTCCCTTCAGCACCGCCTGCCTGGACACCGGCGAGGGCGTGCTCACCCGCGGCGCCGGTCGGCGTACCGGGCTGGTGCCGACCACACAGACCGTCGGCCCCGAGGGCGACACGCTGACGGTCACCACCTGGACGGCGTACGCCGTGCCGGTCCCAGAGCTGCTGGCCCCGCCGCTGCTCACCGTGGCCGAGGCCGAGGCGGATCTGCGCGCGGCCGTGACCGACGCGACGAGGGAGCTCGCGCGGCTGGACACGGCCCGCTGGCGGCCGGACGTCGAGCGGCCGGTGGCCAGGATGCGGCGCGACATCCGCCAGGGGGACGGCCCGGCGGCCGACCTGCCGCCGGTGTGGCCCGCGCGGGCGCGCACTCTGCTGGCCCAGGCCGACGCCCTCGCGCGGGTGCTCGCGCTGGCCGAGGGGGACCCCGGGGCCGCCCAGACCGGCGGGCAGGTCCGCGACCGCGGTCAGGCGCTGCGCGGGCTCGCGACGGCGGTGCGGCGGGCCAGGGTCGCGGCGTACGACTCCCCCGCGGCCGACGCTGTCCCGACGCCCTCCCGACTGCTGGACCGTCGTAGGGTCTGACCACCCGGTCACCCGTGACCAGGGTCACTCTCGACAGCCGGAGGTCCTGCCGTGGACGGCGAGCGCTACGACGTCATCGTGATCGGGGCCGGCTCGGCCGGCTGCGTGCTCGGGGCCCGGCTGTCGGAGGACCCCGACACCACCGTGCTGGTGCTGGAGGCCGGCGGCACCGACCTGCTGGACGAGATCACCATCCCGGCGGCGTTCGGCAAGCAGTTTCGCACCCGGCTGGACTGGAACTACTCCACCGAGGAGCAGAAGCACCTGCAGGGCCGGCGGATCTACTGGCCCCGGGCCAAGGTGCTGGGCGGCTGCTCGTCGATGAACGCGATGATCTACATCCGGGGCAGCCGGCACGACTACGACGAGTGGGCCGCGCTCGGCAACGACGGCTGGTCCTTCGACCAGGTGCTGCCCTACTTCCTCAAGTCCGAGGACAACGTGCGTGGCGCGTCGGACCTGCACGGCGTCGGCGGCCCGCTGCGGGTGGAGGAGCAGCGCTCCCCCAGCCCCTGGTCGCGGGCGTTCGTCGACGCCGCGGCGGCCGCTGGCCACCCGCGCAACCATGACTTCAACGGTCGCGAGCAGGACGGGACCGGGCTCTACCAGGTCACGCAGAAGCGCGGGAGGCGCTGGAGCGCCATGTCGGCGTACCTGCGTCCCGCCCTCGGCCGCCCCAACCTCACCGTCACCACCCACGCGCTGACGACCAGGATCCTGGTCGAGGGCGGGCGGGCGGTCGGCGTGCAGTTCCGCGCGGGCGGGCGCATGCGCACGGCGTACGCCGACCGGGAGGTCGTGCTCAGCGGCGGCGCGGTCAACTCCCCGCACCTGCTGCTCCTGTCCGGCATCGGGCCGGCGCCGCAGCTGCGGGACGTGGGCGTCGACGTGGTGCACGACCTGCCCGGCGTGGGCGAGGGGCTGCAGGACCACCCGGTGGTGCCGCTGATCTGGCGGACCACCGGCGGGGCGTCGCTGAAGGACGCCGAGAACCCGCGCCAGGTGGGCGACTACTACCTGCGCCGGCGCGGCATGCTCACCTCCAACGTCGGGGAGTCCGGCCTGTTCTGCCGGTCCCGGCCGGACCTGGAGCACGTCGACCTGCAGTGGCACTTCGCTCCGGTGAAGTTCTTCGACCAGGCGGAGACCGACCCGGACTTCCACGCGCTGACGCTGGCGGACACCCTGGTGCGGGTGGCCTCCCGCGGCCGGATCACGCTGCGGTCGGCCGACCCGACGTGGAAGCCGCAGATCGACGCCGGCTACCTGTCGGAGGACGAGGACCTGGAGGCGCTGGTCGCCGGGGTGAGGCAGGGCCGCGACCTGGTGCGCGAGGGGCCGCTGGCTCGGATCGTCGGTGAGGAGTGGTACCCGGGGCGCGACGCCTCCTCGCCTGACCAGCTCCGGGACGCGGTCCGCGCGAAGGTCGAGACGCTCTACCACCCCGTGTCGTCGTGCCGGATGGGGACCGACGACATGGCCGTGGTGGACCCCGAGCTGCGGGTGCACGGTATCGCCGGGCTGCGCGTCGTCGACGCTTCGGTGATGCCGACCCTGGTCCGCGGCAACACCAACGCCCCCACCATCATGATCGCCGAGAAGGCCGCCGACCTGCTCCGCGGCCGGGCCGCCCCGAGACCGCTGGCCGCCGCCACCGCCTGACCAGGGGTCGCTGCTCGCTGACCCCCTGCTCCGCCCACCCCCGCCGACCCCCGCCCGCCGCCGACCCCCGCCCGCCGCCGGCCGCCCCCCCCGCCGGCACCGGTGATCATGACGGCAAGGTCACTGGTGCTCCTGGGCGCCGCATCCCTATCCCCGAGTGCACCGGTGACCTCCGCCGCTGCTTCACCAAGACCACCGGTGCACCTGGGCGACGGATCGCCACGCTTGCGTGCACCGGTGATCTCCCCAGTGCCGTCCCCGCCAACGCCCCCGGGCCCCGGCCCCGGCCCTCCCGCAGTCCCCCCGGCTCAGCCGCTCAGGACCACCGCGTCCAAGACCACCGGTGCACCTGGGCGACGGATCGCCACGCTTGCATGCACCGGTGATCTCCCCAGGGCCGCCCCCGCCAGCGCCCCCAGCCAACGCCCTTCCGGGCCCGGCTCTCCCGCGGTCGCCCCCCCGGCTCAGCCGCTCGGGACCACCGCTCGCGAGAGCGGCCAGGACGGGCGGGTCGCGAGGTCCAGCGCCGAGGGCGGCACGCCGGCGTCGAGCAGCAGCCATCCCAGGGCCGCGACCATGGCGCCGTTGTCCGTGCACAGCCGTGGCCGGGGAACGCGGAGCGCGAGACCCGCTGCGGCACAGCGCACCTGTGCCAGGGACCTGACCCGGCTGTTGGCCGCGACACCACCGATGAGCAGCAGGGTGTCGGCGCCCTCGTCGAGGCAGGCCCGCACCGCCTTGCGGCTCAGCACGTCGGCCACCGCCTCTTGGAACGACGCGGCGACGTCGGCCACCGGCACCGGCTCCCCGGCCCGCTCGCGCAGCTCGACCCAGCGTGCGACGGCGGTCTTCAGCCCGGAGAAGGAGAATGCGTACGCCGGATCCGCGGGCCCGGACAGCCCGCGCGGGAACGCGATCGCCGCCCCGTCCCCGCCGCCGGCGACCCGGTCGATGCTCGGGCCGCCGGGGAAGGGCAGGCCCAGCATCCTGGCGGTCTTGTCAAAGGCCTCCCCCGCCGCGTCGTCCAGCGTGTCCCCCAGGTGCGCGACCGGCGAGCGCGCGAGGTCGGGCACCCGCAGCAGGCTGGTGTGGCCGCCGCTGACGATGAGCGCCACGGCGGGCTCCGGGAGCGGCCCGTGCTCCAGGGTGTCGACGGCGCAGTGGGCGGCGAGGTGGTGCACACCCCATAGCGGCACGCCCAGGGTCACGGCGTAGGCCTTCGCCGCGGCCACGCCGACGAGCAGTGCGCTGGCTAGCCCCGGGCCGGCCGTGACCGCGATCGCGTCGACCTCGTCCAGGCTGATCCCGGCCTCGGCGAGGGCGCGGTGCACGGTGGGCGTCATCGCCTCCACGTGCGCCCGGGCGGCGACCTCGGGCACCACCCCCCCGAAGCGCGCGTGCTCCTCGACGCTGCTCGCCACGGCGTCGGCCAGCAGCACGCCGTCCCGGACGATGCCGACTCCCGTCTCGTCGCAGGAGCTCTCGATCCCCAGCACGATCACGCGGCGCCCGCCGGTGCCTCGCCAAGCACGAGCCGCACGACGTTGGCCCGGTCGGGTAGCTCGCGCGTCCCGGCACCCACCCCGACCTCGCCCACCGTCATTGCCGGCATCGGCCCCCAGGCGTCCACCAGCACGCGCAGCAGCGCGGCGCCCGTCGGCGTGCAGAGCTCGACATCCACGGGGCCACCCACCGCGGGGATGCCCCGCAGCAGCTGGACCACCGCCGGGGCGGGCACGGGGAGCGTGCCGTGGCCGCTGCGCACCGTGCCGCCACCCACGCTGACGGGTGAGGCGACGAGCCGGTCCAGGTCAAGCGACGCGAGAGCCGCGCAGACGCCGACGACGTCGCCGATCGCGTCATGGGCGCCCACGTCGTGAAAGTGCACGGTCTCGGGGTCGCTCCCGTGCACGCGCCCCTCAGCGTCGGCCAGCGCGGCGAAGGCCGCCTGCGCCGGCCCCCGGACCTCCTCCGCGAGCTCCGCCGCGGCCAGCAGCGCCCGGACCTCGCGCCACGTCCGTCGTGGCGGGTCCTCCTCGTCGGCGCACACCCGCGCGCGGGTGGCACGCAGCCCTCCGCGGTCGGCGTCGCCGACCGATACCCGCACACCTACGCCGATCGCGGCCACCGCCTCACCCACGGAGGGCAGCGACGCTCCGGCGCCGAGCAGGGCGCCGAGCAACATGTCACCGCTCGCGCCACAGCCGAGGTCGAGCCAGCCGACCCGGCTCAGTTGAGCCTGGCGCAGAAGTGGCCGCCGCTGTCGTCGGGCTGCCCGCACAGCACGCAGGGCGCACGACCGGCGGCGACGACGGCCTCGGCCCTGTCGACGAAGGCCTGCGCCTGCGCCAGCGTCAACCGCACCCGCAGCGAGGCGACCGGCTCGCCCAGGTCGTCGAGCTCCTCCGGGACGTCCAGGTCGTCGAGCTCCGCGTCGAGGGTCGCCAGCACGGCGTAGGAGTCGGCGGCGACGGCGTCGTCGAGCGGGAACGCCGGCAGCTCGTCGTCCGGCCCGGTCGGTGGCGCGGTCGCGGCGGCCTCGACGACGACGCTCTCGCCGTCCCAGGCGACGCTGAGCCGGTCGAGGGTGAAGTCGGGCTCGAGCTCCCCGGTCTCGGCACCGACCAGCGGGTCGGCGTCGACCCGACCTCGCCCGCCGATCTGAGTGCCGCCCTTCCGGACCTCGCCGAGGAGCACGGTCAGCCCCTCGGCGAGCGCCGCCACCTCGGCCTTCTCCACCCCGACCGTCACCGCGTGGCTGCGCGCGGTCGCCTGCAGGAAGAACGCCCGACGGCCGGGCTCGCCAACGGCGCCGACGACGAAGCGCTCAGGCGCCTCGAAGACGTGATGTGTCTGCACCCGACTACGGTACGGCGACTGCTCGCGCAGGTCCCTGCTCGCGGGTCGCGTGTCCTCGGACAGCCGAACACCGGGGACACCACCACGCCCGGCCGCTCTCACCCTCTGCCGTGTACCAGGCCCATCAGCTTCGCCACCTGGTCGGTCACGGCCGCCGGCCGGGTGAACGACACGAGGTTCACCGGCAGGGCGAACCGCTGGCGGGTGATCGCCTTCGCCCTGGTGAACTCCCGCAGCCCGTCGGCGCCGTGGATGCGCCCGAACCCGCTGTCTCCGACCCCGCCGAAGGGCAGCGCCGGCACGGAGGCGAAGGCGATGACGCTGTTGACCGAGGTCATCCCGCTCTTCATCCGGCGGGCCAGCTCCATGCCCCTGCGCCGTGAACCGGAGAAGACCGCGCCGGCGAGGCCGTAGGTCGTGGCGTTGGTGCGCTCCAGGGCCTCCTCGGCGTCGCGGACCCTGGCCACCGTGATGGTCGGGCCGAAGGTCTCCTCGGTGACCGCCCGGGAGTCCTCGGGAACGTCGACGAGCACGGTCGGCTCGACGTAGCCGCCCTCGGTGTGACCGCCAGTGGTGGCCCGCCCGCCGCGCGCCAGGGCGTCGGCGATGTGGTCGGTGATGATCTCGACCTGTCCCGGCATGGTGATCGGGCCGTAGCTCGCCCCCGCGTCGCTGCCGGGCCGCAGGGCCGAGGCCTTGGCGGTCAGCTCGGTCACGAAGGCGTCGTAGACCTTGTCGGTGGCATAGACCCGCTCGATGCCGATGCAGGTCTGGCCGGCGTTGCTCATGCCGCCCCAGAGCGCAGCGTCGACGGCGGCCGGCACGTCGGCGTCGTCGTCGACGATCATCGCGTCCTTGCCGCCGCATTCCATCAGCACCGGCACGAGGTTCTCCGCGCAGGCGGCCATCACCTTCTTGCCGGTGCGGGCCGAGCCGGTGAAGGCGATCTTGTCCACGCCGGCGCGACAGAGCGCCGCCCCCGTCTCGCCGAGACCGGTGACCAGCTGCAGCACGTCCGGGGCCTCTGGCACGGCCTTGCGCCAGGCCGCGACCAGCCACGCACCGACGGCCGGCGTGTACTCACTGGGCTTGAACACCACGGCGTTGCCGGCGGCAAGGGCATAGGCGATGGAGCCCATCGGGGTGAACACCGGATAGTTCCACGGGCCGATCACACCGATGACGCCGAGCGGCTGGTAGGACAGCGACGCCGCCTGGTTGGCGGCCAGCAACCCTGCCCCGACCCGCTGCTCGCCCAGCACCTTGCTCGCATGCCCTGCGGCCCAGGCGATGTGGTCCACCGCGAGGGTGATCTCCAGGATCGCGTCGGCGTGTGGCTTGCCGTTCTCGTGATGCACCACGTCGGCCAGCTCGTGCATGCGCCGGGCCAGGTGGCCCTTCCAAGCGCCGAGGTGCCGCTTGCGACCGGCGAAGCCCTGGTCGCGCCACCACTGCGCGGCGCCCCGCGCCCGCTCGACGGCGGCCAGCACGTCCTCCGCGCCGTGCACGGGGAACGCGGCCACCAGGTCGCCCGTGCCCGGGTCCAGCGAGTCGAAGGTGTCGGTCGACGGGCCCGTCTGCACCAACACGGGACGGTCGGCGGCGAGGTCCGCGGCGAGTGTCATGACCGGAGACTACGACGGGGTGACCCGCCGGTCACCTGCCGGCGGCCAGGCCCGCAGGGCAGACTCGACCCGTGCTGGTCGACCTCAACGCCGACTGCGGCGAGGGCGACGACGACGCGGGGCTGCTCGCCGTCGTGACCAGTGCCAACGTCGCCTGCGGCGGCCACGCCGGCACCCCGGCCACCCTCGCGCCCGTGGTGGCGCTGGCGGCGGAGCGAGGGGTGACGGTCGGCGCCCAGGTAAGCTTCGCCGACCGCGAGGGCTTCGGCCGGCTACCGCTGCCGACGCCACCGGGTCAGCTGCGCGCCGAGGTGCTCGCCCAGGTAGAGCTGCTCGACGGCCTCTGCCGGGAGGTGGGCAGCCGGGTCCGTTACGTCAAGCCGCACGGTGCGCTCTACCACGTCGTGCTGGCCGGCGGCCCACAGGCCGACGCGGTGGTCGAGGTCGCCGACCGGTTCGGGCTGCCGCTGTTGCTCATGCCCGGCTCCGGGCGCGAGGCGGTGCCCGAGGGCTTCGCCGACCGGGCCTACGACGGCTGCCTGCTGCGTCCCCGCGACCAGCCGACCGCGGTGCTGACAGCCCCGGCAGATGCTGCGGCGCAAGCGGTTCGGCTCGCAGCTGCCGGGATGCGGTCGATCTGCGTGCACGGCGACACACCGGGTGCGGTGGCGATGGCGGTCGCGGTGCGCCGCGGTCTGGAGGAGGCCGGGTGGACCCTCGCCGCGTTCGCCTGACCCCATCCATGACCGTCGCCGGCCGGTACGGCGAGGGCGCGCTGCTCATCCAGGCCGCCGACCCCGTCGCCGTGGCGGCCGCCGCCCGCGCGCTGCCCGGTGTCACCGACGCCGTGCCGGGGGACGGCTGCGTGGTCGTGCGCGGGGTCCGCGACCTCGACCTCGACGACCTGCCGCCCTCGCCCACGACCGCACGGGAACACCTGCTCGAGATCGTCTACGACGGCCCCGACCTCCCCGACCTCCCGGCCGCCGCGGCGGCCCTGCACGCCGCCGGCACGTACCGCGTCGCCTTCCTCGGCTTCGCCCCCGGGTTCGCCTACCTGGACGGCCTCCATCCCACGCTGCACGGTCCGCGGCTGCCCACCCCGCGCCCGCGCGTCCCCGCCGGCTCGGTGGGCATCGCCGGTGAGCGCACCTGCGTCTACCCCTGCGAGTCCCCCGGCGGCTGGCGCCTCGTGGGCCGGGTGACCGACCCGGCGGCGCTGTTCGACGCCACCCGCGCGGACCGGCCGGCGCTGCTCGCCCCCGGCGACACCGTGCGCTTCCGCCGGGCGGGGTGACCGGCATGCTGACCGTGGTGCGGCCGGGGCTGCAGACGCTCGTCGTCGATGCCGGCCGCCCCGGCCTCGCCCACCTCGGCGTCCCACGCAGCGGTGCCCTCGACCCGGCCGCCCTCGCCCGCGCCAACGCCTTGGTGGGCAACGCCCCGGATGCCGCCGGCCTGGAGTGCCTGCTGCGCGGGCCCGTCCTCACCGGACCGCACCGGCTCGCCGCGGCGGCACCCGGCTGGGAGACGACCCGCCACGGCAGCATCGATCTCGCCCGGCTGCGCTGTCTGCGGGTGTGGGTCGCCGTCGCCGGCGGCCTCGAGACACCGGTGGTGCTCGGCAGCCGCAGCGCCGACCTCCTCGGCCGGCTCGGACCGGGCCCGCTCCGCCAGGGGGACACGCTGCCCGTGGGCCACGATCAGGCCATCCCGGCGTACGACGGGGCTGGTCTGCTGCCTGGCACCCCCGCGGAGCCGGCACTGGCGCTGCTGCCCGGGCCGGACACCCTGCCGCTCGCGCCAGGTCCCTGGACGATGCTGCCGGCCAGTGACCGCACCGCGCTGCGACTGACCGGGCCCGCCGTCCCCCACACCCTGCCCGGCCGCACCCGCGGCCTGGTGCCAGGCGCCGTGCAGGTGCCACCCGACGGCCGGCCGGTGGTCTTCCTCGCCGGCCATCCGACGACGGGCGGCTACCCCGTCACCGGGTTCGTCCGCTCCCGGGACCTCGCGGCGCTGGCCCAGCTCCGCCCGGGATCGCGGCTTCGCTTCCGCTGACCACCGGGTGCCCCGCAGTGATCGATCGGCTAGCTCAGGTGCTGGAAGATTTGGCCGAGCTCGTCGGCGCTGGAGGTCGGCACGATGTAACCCTCCTGCGCCTCGATCTGGTCGATGTGCGAGGCGATGTCCTCGGCCGACACCGACACGCCCTTGCCGGCGAACCAGCCCGGCGCGAGCCCGGTGAAGATCCGCGCATAGCGCCCGGCCGCCGCCGAGAAGGTCTCGTGGGTGAAGGTGCAGGCCTCGGAAGCGAGGTAGACGACCATCGGGGTGACCAGCTCGGGGTCCAGGGCGTCGGCGGCGGCGCCGAGCAGCTCCTCGGTCATCCTGGTGCGCGCGACCGGGCAGATGACGTTGGACAGGATGCCGTTCTTCGCGCCCTCGACGGCGAGCACGTTGGACAGCCCGACCAGGCCGTTCTTCGCCGCGCCGTAGTTGCTCTGGCCGAAGTTGCCGAACACCCCGGAGTTGCTGGCGGTGAAGATGAAGCGGCCGTAGCCGTTGTCCTTCATCACCTTGAACGCCGGCTGGCTGACGAAGAACGCGCCGCGCAGGTGCACGTCGAGCACCAGGTCGAGGTCCTCCACGCCGAGCTTGACGAAGCTCTTGTCCCGCAGGATCCCGGCGTTGTTGACGACCACGTCGACCTTGCCGAAGGCGTCGACCGCGCTCGCCACGATGGCCTCGCCGCCCTCCTTGGTCGCGACCGAGGAGTGGTTGGCGACGGCCTCGCCGCCCTTGGCCTTGATCTCGTCGACGACCTTCTGCGCGGCGCTGTCGCTGCCACCCTGGCCGTCGACGCTGCCGCCGAGGTCGTTCACGACCACGGCGCCGCCGCGGGAGGCGATGTCGAGGGCATAGGTGCGGCCGAGGCCGCCGCCGGCGCCGGTGACGATCGCGACGCGGCCGTCGAAGGAGATGTCG
>JAABUZ0100003637.1_pt1 | contig 22537 bp, 21 predicted proteins | sample 5562091 | NCBI WGS metagenome assembly JAABUZ01 (sample SAMN12813069, study PRJNA571459) | rock metagenome | isolation source: Antarctica rocks | place: Antarctica: Victoria Land, Linnaeus Terrace sud | collected 2015-12-21
TCAGTCCGGGCATGGAGTTTGCCTCCGAGTTGGTGATCAAGGCAGCGCAGGCCAAGCTGAAAGTGGCCGAGGTGCCGATCACGTACTACCCGCGCGCCGGGGCCTCCAAGCTCAACGCGCTGCGCGATGGCTGGCGCCACCTACGCTTCATGGTCGCCTACCGGCTTGGGCGGACCCCCGAGGCGCGCGCCACGGCGCCCGCCCTGCGCCTGGAGCCCGAGGACGACGTGGCGTTGAATCAGTAGGTAGCCATCATGCGGGCATGGAGCGTCACGATCGCCGCGATGGTGATGATCGGGGCAGGGCTGGCCGCGATTATGGAGACGGCGGATGGAGGATGGTCTCTCCTGGACGCTCACCGGCCCCAGGCGAGTCCCTCCAGCGCGTACGGGCAGAGCGCGACACGGGTACAGTCATCCGCCAAGGCCCTGCTTCTCCATGGAGACCCATCCGTACCACCGCCGCGCGTCCCGCCGCCGGAACCCGGAGTCATTCCGCGGGAGACAGGCGGGGTGCGGCCGCAGATCGCGCGGCGCACAACCGGCGCCCCGACAAGGCAAGTTCACGGATCGAACGGGGTCATCGTCGCCGCGCCAGGGGTCGTCAGGCCGGGAAATCCGTTGGCGGCGCGCATGATACAGGCCATGGCAACGGTATCCGCCGGCGCCGGTTCTCCCGCTATCTCGATGCGGACAGGGCAGAGATCGGGTCATCGGGCGCACCAGCAAGCCATCCTGCCGCTTGGGCCAGGCGTCCTCGCTATAACGCGGAATGGTCCGGGGACGACCGGCGTAGCGACACCTCCCCGGACGGTCGCGCGGGTTTTTGCGCCGGTACCGCCGCCTCACGCGCCACCGGTACCCGCCCACGCTGTTGCCGTCGCCACCCCGAGGCGGGGCAGCGCGGCGGCCACCCTGACCACGGTGACGCCGATGCCGACGCCCACCGATGGAGTGGCCAGCGCACGGACGGTCGTCGCGGGAATACGAGTGCATGCCACGTCAGTGGCGGCCACGTCGACGGTACAGGCAGCGGCCACGGCGTGGGCAGGGGAGACGGTCGTCGCTCGGGTACAGGCGCAGGTGGCCGCGACTGCCCAGGACCGCGCCACGGCAACCGCCCAGGTCCAGGGGACGGCGCGAGCACAAACCACCGCGACTGCCCAGGCCCAAGCGACCGCCCAGGCCCAGGCAACCGTTCAGCTGCAGGTTACCGCGACCGCTCGGGTGCAAGCCACGGCGACGGCGCAGGCCGAGGCCCTGGCGACCGCTAACGCGCGGGTGCAGGCGCAGGCCACGGCGGATGCGGGCGCCCAGGCCGCCGTGGTCCAACGGCTCACCCACCAGCCGGTGCAGCCCTCGTACACCTTCTACACCGTGCGGCCCGGCGACACCGTAGCCTCGATCGCGCAACGCTTCCACGACGTGGCCTGGCTGCTCCGGCGGCGCAACGGCGGCCTCTGGACCATGGCCCCCGGCCAGCAGATCCGCGTCTGGCAATGGCCCTTCGGCGCGCCGTACCACGCCATCGTCAGGACCACGACAGACAACCCGCAACACTACACGGTGCGCGCGGGCGACACGCTGAGCGCCATTGCCGCCGCGCTGCATACCGATACGGGCACGCTGGCCGGCGAGAACAGCCTGGGGGTGGGCGACCTGATCTACGGTGGGCAGAGCCTGGTGCTGCACCACTACACCGTGCGCCTGCGCGGCACGCTGGTCCCCGGCGTCCCGGCCTCGGCGCTGCACACGGGGCTGCTGCTGACCGACGTATCTAACCTGGTGGGGATCGACGCGGCGCTGGTGAAGGGCCTGGTGTATCACGAGACGGGCTGGCAGATGGTGCGCGGGGCCAGCGGGGAGATCGGCATGGTGCAGATCATGCCCTACATGGCCACCTGGGTGGAACGCTCGCTGATCGGCTACCACGTCGATCCCAACGTGCCCGTCTACAACGCCCTCGAAGGGACGCTGCTGCTCGCCTACTACCTGGACGCCACCAACGGCGACGCGCATAAGTCGCTGGCGCTCTACCACTCGGGCGACACCTTCTCCAACGAGCGCAACGGCATCTACATCCGCACCATCGAGAGCCTGCGCGACTACTTCTACCACCACCCGCAAGCGGGATTCTAGTGGAACAACATGACATCTACGCAAGACTCCGTCGCCCGGAACTAACGCCCGCGAGTGAAACGTGTCGCTGCACTGACGCGCCGATCAAGCTCATGTCCGCCCTAGACTCCTACTACGGGCAAACGTGTTGCGAATGAGTCAAGTTTATGCGTCGCATATATCTCGTCGGTCGGAGGCGGAGCCTCGCTAGGCTATAATCCGCTGCACTGCATGAACTGCAACCTGGAGGTATCCCCGGATACCCTGGCACTGCCCGCCGCTGTTGTCGATGCGCTTGCCGATTGGGCAACCGTCTACGATGCCATCGACCGTTTATGGCTCGACTCGGGTTCGTATGAGGGATGGGCACGGACACAACTAGTGGACGTCGCCAGTCCGGTCAACGCGCGCGGCCGGAACGTGCAGGCTGTTGTCGACGGCATCCGTCGCTGCTACTACTGGTACTTCCAGGACGAGGCGGCGACGGACTACCAGCCGATTAGAAAGTGCCCAGTGTGCGGAGAACTGCTGCGGGACTATACACCAGGCGCTTTATCGCAAGGCATATGTGAGTGCGACAGCATCGTCACTTCGCATTGACATCACTTGAGGTAAGGGGAACGGGGATCGATGGCGAGAGGTTTTGCGATCTGGTTGACGGGACTATCGGGGGCTGGGAAGTCGACCATCGCCCAGCGGTTAGAGAGGGAGTTGGAGACGCGCGGCCGCGGCGTCGAGGTCCTGGACGGCGACGCGGTGCGCATGCGCCTGTCCAAAGGTCTCGGCTACTCGCGCGAGGACCGCGACGCGAACGTCTTGCGCATCGCCTTTGTCGCCTCTCTCCTCGTGCGCCACGACGCCGTCGTGATTGCGGCGGCCATTGCGCCCTACGCGGAGGCGCGCCGTCAGGCCCGCGAGACCATCGGGGCTGACGCCTTCGTCGAGGTCCACGTCCACTGTTCGATCGAGGAGTTGACGCGGCGCGACGTCAAGGGACTCTACGCCCGCGCCTTACGCGGCGAGCTCGCCAACTTCACCGGCGTCTCCGACCCCTACGAGGCGCCGGAGTCGCCCGCGGTCCGCGTCGACACCGAGCGTGAGACGGTCGAGGAGAGCGTCGGCAAGATCTTATCCTACCTGGAAGAGCACGGCTACATCGACCGGGAGGCCGGGAGGCGAGGAGGTAAAGGGGTCGGCAGCGGCCCGGCCAGGGACGCGCCCCGCGACGACAGGCCTCGGCCGTTATTGGAAGGATCGATGAGCGAGGACCTATCGACAACGGAACGCGGCCACGACGCGGAGTGGGCGCCTATCCCGCCGCACGGCGGCCGGTTGGTCGATCGCCTGGTCCGGGGGGCCGAGGGCGAGGAACTGCGCCGCCGCGCGTCGGAACTGCCCTCCATGCGCCTATCCGCGCGGCAGCTCAACGATCTGGAGTCTATCGCCGCCGGGACGCTGAGCCCGCTCACCGGCTTCATGGGGCGCGCCGACTACGAGCGCGTCGTGGAGGACATGCGCCTGGAGAGCGGCCTGCCGTGGACCATCCCGGTCACGCTGGCCGTGGAGGCGGCCGTCGCTCCGACCGAGAGGACGGAGATCGCCCTGCGCGGCCCCGACGGCGAGTTGCGCGGCGTCATGCGCGTCGACGAGGTGTTCTCCTACGACAGGCGGCGCGAGGCGCGCGCGGTGTACCGGACCGAGGAGGAGGCGCACCCCGGCGTCGCCGCCCTCTACGCGCAAGGGGACACCTTGCTCGGCGGGCCGGTCACGGCGCTGCCCTTCACGTCCCCTTGGTCCCGCTACCTGACGCCGGCCGAGACGCGCGCGGCCTTCGCCGCGCGCGGGTGGCGCACCGTCGTCGGCTTCCAGACGCGCAACCCCGTGCATCGCGCCCACGAGTACATCCAGAAGTGCGCGCTGGAGACCGTCGACGGCCTGCTGCTCCACCCGCTGGTGGGCGAGACGAAGGCGGACGACATCCCGGCCGACGTGCGCATGCGCTGCTACGAGGTCCTGCTGGAGCGCTATTACCCGCGCGAGCGCGTCATCCTGAGCGCGCTGCCGGCGGCGATGCGCTACGCCGGCCCGCGCGAGGCGGTCTTCCACGCTATTATGCGCAAGAATCACGGCTGCACCCACTTCATCGTCGGGCGCGACCACGCCGGAGTCGGCTCGTACTACGGCCCCTACGACGCCCAAACGATCTTCGACCGCTTCGACCCCGCCGCCCTGGGCATCGTACCCTTGAAGTTCGAGAACAGCTTCTACTGCCGTCGCTGCGCGGGCATGGCCACGGCCAGGACCTGCCCGCATCCGGCCGAGCATCACGTCGAGCTCTCGGGCGCCAGGGTGCGCGCGCTGTTGCGGGCCGGCGAGGCGCCGCCGCCCGAGTTCTCCAGGCCCGAGGTGGCCGCCATCCTGATCGAGACCATGCGCGCGGGAGGGGCGAGGACGGGGACGGGGACAGGGACGGGGACGAGGACGGGGACGGGGACAGGGACGGGGACGGGAACGGAGGGGAGCGCGATGTGATCGTTCTTGGCGACGTGCATCGGCGTTGGGAGGACGTGGCCGGGATGATCGATCGCGCGGGGTTGCGCGGCCGGACGATCATTCAGGTCGGGGATTTCGGGTTGGGGTTCGGCCCCCCGGACCGCGAACGTCAACAACTGGCGGTGCTGGGCGCTGCCCTCTCTCGCCGCGGCAACCGGTTGTTGGTCGTGCGCGGCAACCACGACGATCCGGCGCTCTTCCGGGCGCGAACGGAGTTGGCCGGCGGCGCGATCCGGCTGGCGCCCGATTACTCCGTCGACATAGTGGAAGGGCAGAAGGTCTTCCTGGCCGGCGGCGCCACCTCGGTCGACCGCAAGCTGCGGCACGCCGGCCGCTCCTATTGGCCGGACGAGGCGTTCTCATTCGATCAGGCGCGGCTGGACACGCTCGATCTCGACGGCCTTCAGGCCGTCATCACGCACACCGCGCCGGGTATTGCGCCGCCCTCCATCGACGACCAGGGCCGTCTCGTCGCCGGCGCGTTGCCGGAACCGCCCACGGGGTTCCGCACGGCGCTAAGCCGCTTGTACGCGCGCGACGAGGCGTTGGCGGGCGATGTGTTCGCCGAGCGCCGTGCGCTGGACGCATTGTATCGCGCCATCCGCGTCCGCGGCCCGATCCCCCATTGGATCTACGGCCACTTTCACCATCACATCATCGCAACCCATGACGGCGCCCGTTTCACGATGCTCGGCGAGTTGCAACTACTGGAGATTGAGGCAAGCCCGTTGGCGGGAGTTCCGCCGGTTTTTTAGCCGGCTATCCCGGTATCATGCGAGTGTCCCCATGCGCGCGGCGCGCGCTCGTAGGCCCGAGGCGACCTTGCGATGGCGCCGTCGCGATGGCGGACCGCTGCCCCGCCGCCATCGCAAGAGATCAAAGACGCGAGGAGAAGACCGTATCATGGCCCGACCTTCCCCGGTGCGCTGGCGACGCGCGCGCCGACCCGCGGCGTCCGCGCCATCCGGGCTGTCGCCCGTCCCGTCCGCCGCGGCGCCGGCCGATCAGCGACACGCCGCTGGGGCGCGCCACGCGCGCCGGATACGTCGCCTGCGCGGATCCGAGCGCCGCTCTCGTCTGGCTATGCGACGGGCCAAGCAGGCCGTCCACGCGGTCGCCGACAGCGCGGCGGCACGGGCGGGGGTGCTGCTGCTGACCCGGCTGATGCCCGAAGCGCGCGTGCAGCTCACGCGCTATGAGGTGGCGATAGCCCGCCTGCCGCGCCACCTGGATGGACTGCGCGTGCTACACCTGAGCGACCTGCACGTCCATCCGGGGTCGGACCTGGCCTGGCAGGTCCCCGACCTCGTGGCCACGGTGGAGCACGACCTGTTGTGCTATACCGGCGACTTCATCGACGTCGACGCCGACATTCCCAGCGTGGCCACGTTGCTGGCCCGCATGCCGCGCACCGCTCCGACTTTTGCCGTGCTGGGCAACCACGACTATATCCCCTTCGGCCGCGTCTACGGCTCCAACGACGTTCTCCGGCTGCGCGCCATGCTGGCCGACGCGGGCCTCACCGTGCTGGCCAATGAGGCGCGTCCCGCCCTGGACGGCGCCCTCTACGTGGTCGGCGTCGACGACCCGTCGACCGGGCGCGACCATCTGGCGCAGGCCATGGCCGAGATACCGGAGGGGGCCTGCGCGCTGGCTCTGGCCCACAGCCCGGACGTGGTGCTGCGCCTGGGCCGCCGCCGGCCCGACCTGATCCTGGCCGGGCACACCCACGGCGGTCAGATCCGCCTGCCGGTGGTGGGCGCGCTGCAGACGCTGAGCCGGCTGCCGCGCCGCCTGGCCATGGGCCTGAACATCTACCAGGGCGTGCCGCTCTTCGTCAGCCGCGGTATCGGCTATAGTGGCCTCAACCTCCGGTTGGGCAGCCCGCCGGAGGCGGCCGTCCTGACGCTGCGCGCTGCCCCTCGCGGCGCTGTGCGTTAGTCAGCCGTCCGCCCCCGGCGCCTGAAGCCATGGACTCGTCCGGTCCCCCACCTCACGGTCTTGGGATCGCAAACCTGTGCCTGTAGAGACAACAAGGAGGTGAACCGATGGGACCACTGACGCTGGGCGCGGTGGCGCGCAACCGCGCGCGTATCCGCCGGCTGGCCGAGACGGCGCCGAGCGACCTGGAGGCGTTGGCGCTGCTGTGGGACGACGACGCCATCGTCGACGACGACACGGTGACGGGCCGCCTATGGGCGATCCTACGCGCGACCGAGCGCAGCTCGATCCCGGGCCTGCAAACGCGCATTCTCTTCTCCGATACGGGTTTCGCGGGCGACCAACACCGGCACGGCGGCAAGGGCTTCCGCGACCCCTGGCCCTCCAGCCGCAACCAGGTGGGCCACTTCCTGACGGCGGTGCGGCTGCGGTTCGCGCCCGAGATTGTCTCCCAACCTATCCCCGTGCTGGGGTCGATCCGACGCATCGTGGGGGCGCCCGCCGCGATGGACGACGCCGAGGTCGCCGCGCGCCTGGCCATCGGGCACGAGAAGGCCACCGACCCGCCCACCGGCCCGCAGGCGGCCATCGTGGTCCTGGCCGCCTGCTTGCTGACGTACCAGCGGGCAAAGGAGGCAGGCGCCGCCGAGGGGGAACGCTGGCGCCGCGCGGCGACGACCGCGTTCGCGGAGACGCGGCGCCAGGCCGCGGGCATCCTGGGCGCCTTCCGCGCGCAGTTCAACGCCACGTCGGATGGCGACCTCGCGGCCTGGCGCAAGGCCCTGCGGCGCAGCGGGCCGGGCACGGCCTTTCGCCGCCGGGCGGTCGAGGGGCGCCGCAGCCCGTTGCGCGCCATCGGGGTCAACGACGGTGAGGGCAACAGCGTCCAGGATCTGCGGCTCACGCTGGTGGGCTGGCGCCTGGGCCAACTGATCGATGACGAGGCGTTCGCGGACCGTCGCGCCGTCGCGGACTGGCTCCGTCGCACCCTGGGCTGACCCTCCGTTGTTGCAGCGTCGTTGTACGAGCCCTTCGTTTGCCCCGCGACCATACTTTCAGCCCTTCCGTGGGGTGGCTCACGTGCGGCGACGCCGGGTGCGGGCGATAACGCACGCTTAGACGAGCGGGGCATGGCATGTCCGGGCTCCCCTATCCAGGGGAGCCCGACGGACTCATTGCGCGGATGATGAGGTGTGGCGTACCGTGGCTACACAACAACCGCCAAAGATGAGTTCCGACCCCACACGTCGGTATGGTGGACCGTCCCGCAATGGACCCCAACGACCCGCGCCTACCCACGACCGCCCCTGCCTGCCCGCGCACGCGCCCGATAGGGCCGATCGTTCGCCCGGCCCTCGTCGCCATGGCCTTGTTCGCGCCGTTCGCGTCGGTCCGGTCCGCATCGTCCGGTCCGCTCAATCCCAAGGCCATGCATCCTCCGGCGTCTATGCATGGCGCGTCCCTCGCTCCCCATGACGCCGCCCCGTCATCGTGGCCACGGTGGAGCGGCTCACTGGCGGACACGGCGCCGCGGCGGGCAGTCCGGCCACGCGCCAGCCAGGCTCAACCGATGCCGAGCGTGCGGGACGTGCGGAACGCTTTCTCATCGCGCGGGCGTATCAAGACTGCTGGTATCGCGGGCGCAACGAGTCGAGGCGCGGATCGGCTCCCGGCCGCCGTCGATCTCTCGTCGTACAGCCCGCCCGTCGCGCTGCAAGGCGGCGACAACTCGTGCGTGTCGTGGATCGTCGGCTACTACATGCGCGGATGGTACGCGCGGCGCGACGGCCGCGACTCGTCGGGTAATGCGCGGGGCTTCGCTCCCATGTACCTCTATAGCCAGTTGTCCCACGGGCGGGACGTGACCACCTCGTTCGAGGACAATCTGGCCGTCTTGCGCGACACAGGGGTGGATACGCGCGCCCACTATGCGCAGGGCGACGACAACTACGCCGACGCGCCTACCGCGTCCGAGCGCGCCAACGCCGCGCGCTTCGCCATCGCCGGCTACCGCGTGCTATTCCAGGCCGATCGCCAGGGCGCGAAGGCGCGGTGGGCTATCGAGCAGGCCATGGCCGCGGGCAACCCGGTCGGGCTCGGCATCCCCGTCTACGACGATTTCTGGAACGCCGACGCCACCCACTACCATGTCGATGGCGCGCGCGGTAAGCTGTACGGCAACCATGCCGTCTTCGCGGCGGGATATGATCGCGCCGGCGTCTGGATCGAAAACCAATGGGGCGCCTCCTGGGGCCTTAAAGGCTGGGTCAGGTTGAGTTGGTCTTTCATCGACCGCTATGCCTGGGAGGCGGTCACGATGCGGGTGGCGGGTGGTGGCGGCGTCCGACGCCCTGGCTACCGCCTACTACCTGCATCACCCGCCGTCAGCAGCGCGCGCAGGACGAGGGTGGGCCAGGTAGATTGGCGCACCGGGGCGCCCTCGCGCGCCAGGGCGGGCAATTCGGCCGGGCGGACCACGGGGACGCGGGGGCGCTCCACCACGCAAGGCGCGCCTCCCACCAACACGACGACGGGGGTCACATTGTAAGCAGGCAAGCGGGCGCTACGCAAGGCGTAGCCCACGCGGCGCGCGCCGGCCTGGGCCTGCAGGCCCGGCTGGTCGGCGAGGCCGCGCCAGCGGCCATCCTCGGCCTCATACTCCCAGCGCAGCCCCTGGACCCGCAACGGACGCCCCTCGGCGTAGGTCTTGACCTCGAGCACCAGCAGGCGCGGGCCGATCAGCACCGCGTCCACGTCGCCCTCGCCCCCTGGCAGGAAGAGGTTGTGGACCAGCGCGTAGCGGTCGTCGAGGGCCGCGGCCAGCGCCTCCCGCACCACGCGCTCGCCGGCGGCGCCGCGCCGCGCCGCCGGCGTGTCGACCCAGGAGGGGTCCGTGGCCGGCCGCGGCGCCTGGATCGTGCGCATCGATTCGCCTCCTTCCTGACATCGTGTCCCAGCCCTCCGCCCACGCGGGCATCACCCGCAGCCTACCACCGCACTGGATTCATCCCATCGCTATCGTCCACGGGTTTCCGGTAGGCGTCACTTGCGACCATGCTGAACGCGACTCGCATCGCCCGCACCCCGCTTGACATTGTACTTACATTAGCAGTACGCTGGTTTCGTAGTTATCCATGGGCAGAGGGGCGAGGAGGGCATGATGCTAAAAGCGAGGCGAGGACAACCTGAATCGAGTCGGCAGACGAAAGAGGACCGGCTGCAACTGCGCATGACGTCGGACCTCAAGCGCCAATTGGCGGATGTCGCGCATGCGCACGGCCTGTCCATGAGCGACTTCGCCACACTGGTGATTAGCGAGGCCGTCACAAAAGCGAACGACGAGCGTCATGTCATCGACCTGTCGCGAGAGGAAAGCGCGTGGCTAGCCGACTTGCTGGTAAACCCGCCCGCCCCCAACGAGCGCATGGCCGACGATGTCGAGCAGTACAAGCGGCTTATCAGACCCTAGGACACGATGGACGCCCCATTCGTTATCAGGCCGCTCCGTGAGCAAGACCTCGCCGCGTTGATGGTACCGGCAGAGCATGGCAGCCACGCCGAGACCACGTTCAGGCAGTGGCTCAAAGCGCAGGGCAATGCTTTCTCTTGCGGAGACAGCGCGCTCGATCGTTATCTTCGGACCCAGATCACGCAGGACTCGCGCCGGGACATCGCCAAGCCGTTTGTCGTGGTCGAGGCGGCAACAGGGATAGTGGCCGGCTATTATACTCTCTCCACGGCATCTGTCCGGCTCAACGACCTCCCTCCCGACACCTTCAAGCGACTGCCTCGGTATCCCGACTTCCCCGCCGTGCTGATCGGACGCCTCGCCATCGACCAACGGTATCAAGGGCAAGGTCTCGGATGTGCGCTGCTCATCGATATCTATCGGCGGACCAGACGCATAGACGCGGAAGCTGCCGTCCTGGGCGTCATCGTCGATGCGGCCGATGAGGTTGCCCAGTCCTTCTATGAAAAGCATCAGTTTCAACGCTCACCCGTCAATCCCCATCGTTTGATCCTTCCGATGCAGACCATTCGACAACTCGCGATCTGAATCGATCGAACCGCGGCATCGTGTTCATCGCCGGTGGTTCATAGCCCCACGGCATCGTGTCCATCGTCGGTGATTCATAGCCCCACGGGGAGTGAACGAAAAGGGAAAGATAAGGTATGGACAGCGAGTACGCGCGGGTCGACGAGGCCCGCCTGCACGAGTATACCGCCGCCATCTTGCGCGGCGTCGGGATGGACGGACCGGGGGCGGACACCGTGGCGCGGGTCCTGGTCGTCAGCGATGCGCGCGGCATCGAGAGCCATGGCGTGGCGCGCCTGCCGCAATACGTCCGGCTGATCGACGCGGGGGTGCTCGACCCGGCCGCGACACCGGAGATTGAGCGGGAGAGCGTGACCACCGCGCTGATCGACGCGCGCAACGGCATGGGTCACGTGGCCGGCGACTATGCGATGCGCCTGGCCATCGCCAAGGCACTGACGCACGGGGTCGGCGTCGTGTCCGTGCGCAACTCCAACCACTTCGGCATCGCGGGGTACTACGCCATGCTGGCCCTGGAGCACGACCTGATCGGCCTGGCCCTCACCAACTCCTCGCCCCTCGTCGCGCCGAGCGGCGGGCACCAGGCCATGGTGGGGACCAACCCCATCGCCGTGGCCGTCCCCAGCGGCGACGAGCGGCCCTTCGTGCTGGACATGGCCACCAGCACCGTCCCGGTGGGCCGGCTCGAGGTCTATGCCCGCAAGGGACTCCCGCTGCTGCCGGGCTGGGCCATCGACCAGGAGGGCAACGAGACCCTGGACGCCGCGGCTGGCCGCGCCGGCGCGCTGCTGCCGCTGGGGGGCACGGCCGCGACGGGCGGCTACAAGGGCTACGGCCTCGGCGTGCTGGTGGACCTGCTGACGGGCGTGCTCGCCGGCGGACTCTACGGCCCCCTGATCGGCGGTTTGTGGGACGCCACCGCGCCCAGCGACCTGGGGCACTTCTTCCTGGCGCTCGATCCCACCGCGTTTGGACCCGTGGACAGGTTCCAGGCTCGCGCGCGCGACCTGCTGGCCCGGCTGCAAGCGGGCGAGCGCGCCGCTGGCGTCCCCGAGATCCTGGTCGCCGGCGAGAAGGAGCGCCGCGCCCACGACGACGCCCGCGCCCACGGCGTGCGCCTCTACCGCAGTGTCGCCGAGGCGCTCGACGCGCTGGGCCAACGCGTCGGCCTGGGCGCCCTCCCGGCTCGCGCCGAAGAGTCTTGACACCCCGCTTCCCACTACCCGCATGGCCTTTGACCCACATCGCTACTCAGTTATGCGCCTACGGTGACACGACTAGACACTTCAGTGTCCGTCCCCTGCCGTGTAAATCGCAGATTTTCATCCGTGGGGGCGTCCCGCAGAGACATGACAATCTGCCATGCGACTGTAGTCGCAGGCCGCATCCAGAAAGGACACAACCCTATGCAGTTAGAGATTCGGCCCATCACGCCTGACGAGTTCGCCGAGTTCAGGCGCGTAGACAACGCCGCGTTCGGCACGGTTCCGGGCGACGACACCTTGGACGAGGCGCGGCGCGGCTTCGAGATTGATCGCAGCCTTGCCGCCTTCGACGCGGGGCGCATCGTGGGCACGGCCGGCGCCTACTCGTTCGACCTGATCCTGCCGGGCCTGACCACGCTGCCGGTGGCCGGGGTGAGCTGGGTCGGGGTGCTGCCCACCCACCGGCGGCGCGGCATCCTGCGCACCTTGATGCGCCGCCAGTTCGACGACGTGCGGGCGCGCGGCGAGGCCGTGGCCATCCTGACCGCCTCCGAGGCCGGCATCTACGGGCGCTTCGGCTATGGGCTTGGCGCCAGCCACATGAGCTTCGAGCTTGACTGCCGCCATGGCGCGCTCACCCACGCGCTGGAGGGTTCGGGACGGCTGACCCTCATCGACCACGACGCGGCGCTCGAACTGCTGCCGCGCCTCTACGACCAGGCGCGCCGGCAACAGCCCGGCGCGATCAACCGCAACGAGGCGCGCTGGGCCGGCATCATGGCCCAACCCAACGCAAGCATGGGTGACCTCAGCCCGCGCTTCTTTGTGACCTACGAATCCGGGCCGGGGCAGGTCGATGGCATGCTGGTCTACCGCGTGCGCACGCACTGGGACAACGGTATCGCCATGGGCACACTGGCGGTGCGCGAACTGATCGCGCTGACCACGGAGGCGCGGGCCGCGCTGTGGCGCTACTGCTTATCCGTCGACCTCATCGCGACCGTACAAGCGGAACGCTGGCCGGTCGACGAGCCGTTGCGCTGGATGCTGGCCGACCCGCGCCGCCTGCGCGTCGGCTACATCAACGACGACCTGTGGGTGCGGCTGGTCGACATCCCCACGGCCCTCGCCGCGCGCGGCTATGGGGCGGTCGATAGCCTCGTTCTCGCCGTCCGCGACCCGTTTATCGCATCAAACACGGGCCGCTACGCGCTCGACACAGAAGCGGACAGCGCAACCTGTCAGGATACCACGGCAGAGCCCGACCTGGCCCTCGACGTCGCCGACCTCGGCGCGGCCTACCTGGGCGGCGTACGCTTCGCCACCCTGGCGCGGGCCGGACGCGTGGCCGAGCTGACGCCCGGCGCGCTGCGCCGCGCCGACGCGCTCTTTGTCTCCGACCCGCCGCCCTACTGCGGGACGGGTTTCTAAGAGACCAATCCACATGGGCGGGCATGAGGGCGCCCGGCCGCTACTCACGCCCTCGCGGCTCGTAGGCCTCGCCCTCGATCACGTCTGGCCTGCCCACGCCGCGACCGAACCCGGCACCGCGGCCGAGCGTGACACCGGGGCCGGCGCCGGGGCCGCGTCCGGGCGGGGTATCCGTGGCAGGGGGCGGGCGCAGGTAGTGACCGGTGACGATGCCGACCAGCGAGTAGAGGCCCGACCCCATCAACGCCGGGCCGAAGCCGTCGATGGTGAAGCCGGGGACGAGGAAAGCGGCCAGTCCGAAGGTGGCGGCGTTGACGACCAGCAGGAACAGGCCCAGGGTCACCACCGTGACCGGCAGCGTCAGCACGATCAGCACCGGGCGCACCACGGCGTTGACGAAGCCCAGGACGAGCGCGCCGACGACGGCCGAGACGGGCCCGGCGTGGATGCCCGGCACGATGCGCGCGATGACGTAGAGCGCGACCGCGTTGATGACCAGCCGCGGCAACAGGTATCGCCCGGAGTAGGTCACGACCATCGATCCGCTCCCCAAAATGACAAGCGCGCCGCGCAGGCGGTCAGCATCGAAGAGACTGACCGTCGTATCCGCGGCGGGAGACTGGTCGGGGCGAGAGGATTTGAACCTCCGACCTCACGGTCCCGAACCGTGCGCTCTACCAAGCTGAGCCACGCCCCGAAGGAAAACAACCATCGGCAGTATACATCCCCGCCCGGCCCACCGCAACCTCTCCGCGTCGCGTCCCACGGTCTGTGACTTGTACAGCGCCCGACTGGGAGCGCGGGCGGCTCGCCCGCCTCGGATAGCGGCCTGTTGGGAGCAGGGACGGCGTCTCCGACGGTTGATGCGCCAGCCCATGCGGTCGCGATGGAAGCGGGCGGGCCGCCCGCGCTCCCAGTCCGACAATTCACAGACCCTGGGTCATCCACAGGCCGTCTTTACAAGTAGAAGCGACCCTTCTATACTGCCTGACATGGCCCTCATGCATGCGGTTCAACGGGCCCCTATAGCTCAGATGGATAGAGCGAGCGCGTCCTAAGCGCTGCGTCGGCGGTTCGAGTCCGTCTAGGGGCGTCCCATAGGTCTCATAACACGGCGTCGCCGTCCCACATCTGCCCCACCGGCCGCTCTACGTGCCGAGGGGTCGAGCGGGACGGACGGCGGCACGGGCACTGCCGGCGGTTGACCTGCCTGTCGCCGGGCGCGCGCAACCGTTAACCAGTCACTCACTCATTCATCTATTCACACTCAAGATAGGGAGTTTGCGCCGCTTTGGGCCAATCCGTTAGCTCACTCCTGGCGATGCTGGCCGCGTTTGCCATTCTGGCTATCCTGTTAGTGGCGCTCGACGCCAGCACGGGCGTCCCCTTGCATACCCTAACGCCTCCTGTGTCCGCCCCGCCGGTTCAGCCGACAGCCGCACCGCCGGCGGTCGCAACACCGGCCGCTCCGCCCCTTCCGTCCGGCGCGACCGTCTCCGCTTCGGCCGTGGCCGCCGCTGCGACGCGTCCGTCGACGCCCGCAACGACCGGGCCCGCCGGGCCAACCGCCACCGCCGTGGAGGCGTCTCCCACCGTCACGCCCGCGGCCGTGAGCACAGCCACGGCGACGGATAGGGCGACAGACATGGCCGGGACCGCGACGGGCAGCGCCGCGACGGACAGCGCGACCGCCATCACGGCCGTGGCGACGGCCAGCGCGACGGCCAGCGTGACGGCCAGCGTGACGGCGACAACGGGCGGCACGCCCACGACGGGGCTGAGCGGCGCCACGCCCGCGTCGGTCACAGCCACGGATAGGACTCCGCCCCACTATGGGCTGTACTATGCCTACACCAACAACACGGCGTTCACCCCGGACTACCTGCACGTCCTCTCCGAGCGCATCATCGCCCTCACCAACGACCAACGCGCCAGCGACAACCTCGCGCCGCTGACGGAGAATGACCGCCTCGACATCATCGCGGCCGCGCGCAGCGAGGACATGATCCAGCGCCACTACTTCGACCACTACGACCCGACCGGTCCCCCCGACGGCAGCGGACGCCACGCCGCCGCCGTGGTCGAGCTGCTGGCGCGCAACGGTATCCCCTATGCCGAGGTGGGCGAGAACTTGATCGACCGTAGCGGTTACGCGCTCGACAATGGGACGCCGCGGCAGGTCGTCACGGCCTGGATGAACCACCCCGAGCACCGCGACAACATCCTGCAAGGCGCCTATACCAGGGTCGGGGTGGGCATCGCGACCAGTCTCGGCCCCGATGGGCTGCGCGTTGTCGTCACTCAGGTCTTCTTGCACTGATACCCGGGTCTTCTTGCACCCTTGCACTCATGCGATGGGCATGAAAAGTCGGATGATATACCCTTAAACAGTACGCTGTCTTCATGAAGCCTACATACATAAAGGAGGACAATGAACTCCGATCTAGTCCCACCCACGACGCCGCCTGCGGATGTCTCGGACGCGGGGGCATCCGAGACGCGAACGCCGCTGTCCGCCTCGACCGCCGCCGATCCGACCGCCCCGCCGGCCGCGTCTCGCCGCGGCCGTGGCCGCCGCGCCGAGACGTCCGAGACATCAACGGACCCAACCGCGTCGACGGTCACGGACGGCGCCACGCGCTCCCGGCGCCCTCGACGCGGGGCGGCCACGCCGTCCGCGCCATCCGCGCCCTTCATGCCGTCGGCGGCTGATCTTCCGGCGGCTGCCACGATCCTGACCCCGGATAGCGACCTGTCTCGCTCGCCGGCCGCCGAGACGGGCGAGTCGCCGGTCTCAGCAAGCCTCGTCCCGCCTGCGATGTCGGGGACCACCGCGCCGCCGGACGCGGACGCGATGGCGGAGGAACGAGACGCGGGAGCGGACGGTACGACCACTCCCACCACGCGGGCGCGCCGCCGGCGCGGGCGCGGACGCACCGCGGCGAACGATACGGCTAATACGGCTAATAGCGCGGCAGCCGAGACCGCGGCGACGCCGACGACAGATACACCAGATGCTCTGGACATCGCTCAGGTCGCGGCGGAGGCGCGCCAGGCCTCGCTGGAGGCGGACGTCCTGTCGGCGGCGACCGAGGCCTTGATCGACGCCCAGGAGGCGCAAGACGCCGGTGACACCCTGCCGGACGCCGCCGACGTGTTTGGGGACACGGAAGGGGAAACCACGACGGTCCTCGGGACAACCGGCGCGACGGCGAGCGGCAGGCGGCGGCGGCGGCGCAACCGCGGCAACCGCACCGGTCTGGTCGACATGGGCGAATCCGACGCCGCGACGATGGAGTTCGACGCCGCGACCGACGACCTCGAGACCGGCGAGGGTATCGCCGTCATCAGCCCGACCTCGGCCGCTCCGCCCGACGATATGGCCATGGAACCACAGCCCGACCCTTCCGACCTGCCGGCGGCGACCATTCAACCGGCGCCCGATGTCACGCTATCGCCGGCCATCCTGCGCCGCTTCGATCACCGTGAGTGGCGCCGGCGCCCCCAGCAGTCCCGGCAACCGGGTGCGGATCGTCCAACTCCGGGCGTGGCCGCGACCATCGGCGGATCGGTGGCCTCGTCCCCTCCCCCCCCGCTGGCGGCGATGGCGCTCGAACCGGCCGCGGCATCGTTCGCGGTGGACCCGGCGCCCCTAGCTCCGACCCCCGTCCCATTCGAGCGCCCGGAGCGGGGACGCCGCTTCGGCAATCGCGACCGTGACCGGCGTCGCGAGCCGTCCTACGTCGAGCCCACGGTCGTCGCGGCGCACGGCGGTCCGTCCGACCCCGCGCCGGCGGACATCGTGACGGAGATCCCGACCGCGATCCCCGCCATCCCGGACCCTCAACGGCAAGCGCCCGCTGCCAGCATGGGGCCAGCCACGACGACAGCGGTCGTGGAGCCACCGGCGGGGGCGCCGTATCGCCCGCCCGCGACGATTGCGCCCGCTCTAGAAGGGGCAGTGCCGGCATCCTATCGCTCACCCGCGACGCCCGGCGCGCCCTTCGCCGCCGCGCAGCCTGTCGGGACGACGCTGCCCGCTGGCAGAGGCGTCGAGGAGTTGCTGGAGCGTGTCCTGGCCGGCCAGACGGCCCTGCTCCAGCAACAGCAACAGACCCTGCAGGCGCTGGCCTCATCGGTCGCCTCGCTGCAAGACGCCGTCGAGCGGATGTCTACGGTGGGGATCGCCGCCGGGATGCCGCGCGCCGGGCTCTTCGTGGACGCGCCGAACGTGGTCTACGCGGCCGAGAACGCGCGGGTCAACATCGACTACGGGCGCATGCTCGACTTCCTCGGGCGCGGGCGCGAGATGGTCCACTCCATCGTCTACGCGCCGGTCACCGAGGAAAACATTCATCGCCCCGACCTGCAGCGCTTCGTGGCCCCGTTCCTGGGCAAGGGCTACAAGATGGTGACCAAGCCGCTCAAGCGGTTCCCCGATGGCACGGCCAAGGGCAACTTCGACATCGAGCTGGCCATCGACATCGTGACCATGTCCCAGCGCCTCGACGTGGTGATCCTGATCTCGGGCGACAGCGATTTCACGCGCCTGATCGAGCTCATCCAGAGCCGCGGCGTGCGCGTGGAAGTCGCGTCTTTCGCCTCCAACGTCTCCTGGGAACTGATCCAGATGGCCGATGTCTTTATCGACATCGGGCGCTACCTCGACGAGTTCCGACAGGTGTAAACCCTCCGCACCCTTCACCCTCCCCTCTCTTATTGCAGGAGGGGAGGGTGAAGGGTGCGGCCTTGTCGTTCTCGATCTCGTGAGCTATTCCCGGAGGTAGGGGCGTATTGCATACGCCCGGCGGCAGCACAAGATGGGCGTATGCAATACGCCCCTACCCGGCGCGACCGTCTTACCACGAGGGCTACATGGGGGCGAGGATGTGCTACGCCGAGCCGCCGGCGGTATTCGTCAGATGCGGGGTCGCACCGAGTTGCTGCGTTAGCTCCGACTTGTCCCAGCTGTCCCATCCCTCGACAATCCGGCCATCGGATAGGCGATAGAGGCTCATGCCATGCACCGTGATAGGTTTATCGGTGGGGGCGATACCCATGAACTCGCCGCGATGCGTGCCGCGCCCAACGAAGCGCGTCACCACTTTATCCCCCTCGGCGACCTGATCCTCCACGCTCATGACGAGGTCGGGCAGGGCGGCCCGATAGAGCCGGATCATGTCCTTCACGCCAGCCGCCGCAGGCAGCTGATCGGGCGGCGTCTGCCCCGCCGTCGCCACCACCTCGTCGACCACGTCCAGGTCCCCCTTGCTCCACGCCTGCTCGAAAAAACGACGCACGACAGCTTTGTTCTCTTCGGACGACACGACTCTATTCCTCCTCCTGTCGCAGTTATGAGCCACCATCACCGGTCGCGTGGTCTTTGAGGCGTTCATCTGTAGGGCGTCCGCGCCGCCGGTCCACGTGTTCCCCGCATCAGGCCTGACAAGCTCCCGGCAACGAACGGGTAGTCAGCAACTGCGGGACGCACAAGGCATGCCACGGTCAATGGACTGCGGGATTGCTATGGCTGGACACGGAAGGTGAAAATGCGCCAACTGGCGCGCTGGCCGATCACGACCTTGCCCTCGAAGACATAGACGCCTGGGTGCGCCGTGCGAGGGATGCGGGCCATGGTCGTCCAACGCCAACGCCCAATCGCCGCCACCGCAGTGCGAAAGTGCCGGTAGACCGTCTGGCGCCCGTCATAAACCGACCAGATGACCGACTCCTGTTGTCCCTGCGCCAGCGTCAGGACTTGCCAGCGAACACGCAGCGTCACGCGGTCGCCAGGGTGAAACAATGCCTGGACAATGCCCTGGGGGTTAAGCGCCGTCACGTCGTAGACATGGGTCGGGACGGACACAGAATTGCCAGACGGCGCTGCTGCGGCCAATGCGGCGCCCTGACGGTCTCCCCACGCGCTGATCGCGTCGAGTCGGGAGCGGCCCGCCAGTCCTCCCCTTACCCACGCTGCTCCCGGCTCGGCCACGGGCGCGGCGTCCTCGGAAACGGCGATGAAGGCATTCGGCCCTCCCATCACCCTATCAGTCCGCTCGCGCCGCAACGCGGCGGACGACTCCACATCGTCGCCATGCTGGCCATCGTTAACCAGGCCCTGGTCGGAATAGCCACTGTCTCCCGACCCATCGCCCTCGTCCTCTCGCGGAGCGGGGGTCACGGTTGGCGTCACCGCAACTCCCGGCTGCGGAGTCTGCCCGTCACCCGGCTGCGGAGTCTGCCCGTCGCCCGGCTCTGGGGTCTCGCCGTCGTCCAAGACGGCATATGGAGCGCCGCGCCGCGCGAGCGATGTCGGGTCATGGGGAAACAGAAAGGCCGACGCGATGGGGCGCGCCGCGCCGCCGTGTAGGGCGACGACTAGCGCCGCCAGACCAACGCCCCCCGCTCCATACCATCTCATCATCAACGACTCTCCTTCCAACCGTCCCCAAACTCATCTCGCCGCTGGTCGTAGCCAGCGCTATATGGACTCCAGGCCTGTGCGTTGTTCATATGATGTCTCACCCAATCCTCTGTCACACAGCTGTCGCGGGACGCCACATTACCCGTGCTCACGGTCCCGTATCTGGAGCCGGCCCATGCGGCGGGATGTCGGGACCGCTCTGCGCCCACGGCGCCCCCGCCGCGCGCGCCAGCGCACGCAAGCCGCCTAGGCCGCGGTCGAGAGCCTGGACTACGGCCGGCCGCGCCACGCGCGCTGGCCAGGAGGCGTCGTGAGCCACGGAGCGGCGCGCGCGATCCACGGCCTGGTATTGGTTGGTCAAAGCGTCGCGCAACCACGGCGTCATGGCCGGAGATACCCCTCGATTGTACTCAATCATACTGTCCACGACCCCCTGAATCACGTCAGCGTCGGCATGCCGCGCCAGCGCCTCATGCAAATCGGCGACCCGCGCCTGCGCCAGACCCACCGCCAGGGCATCATGTGCCGCCGGATCAGGCGCCAGCGCGAGCGACAGACTCTCACGCGCCGTCCGCATCGGATATAGCATATCACCGGGCAACGTCGCGTCCGATGCGTGCGCCAGGACAGCGCCAAGCGGCAGACATAGCGCCAACGCGGCGACGGCCAGGCGTAGCCATATCGCCGGCCAGCGACCGCCGACCCGTTGACGCGGGGGAGGGAGTAGCGGCCGGCGCAATGCCTCGGCGCGGATAGTCCCCATGACCTCGTCCGTCAGACGGGACGGCGGCGGCGGGGCGGCCGCAAGTAACGCTTGGCCAAGCGCGTCCATGTCGTCGTCCTGCTGTGTCATTTGCCGAACCCATCCTCCCGCTCATGTGCGACGATGCCCACGCTCAGACTCTCCTCGAGATCGCGCAAGTCCGCGACCTCTGGAAGGACGACGCGTATCGCCTGCAGACCGCGCGCCAACCGGGTGCGTACCGTGGCTGCGGGCAAGCCGATCGTGGCGCCGATCTCCGCGGAGGTGAGGCCATGGATGTGCCGGAGCAGCACCATCGCGCGGTCTCGTTCGTCAAGCGCCGCCAGCGCCGCGCGCAGAACCATCGCCTGCTCGACCCGCAAGTAGCCGTACTCCGGCGCCCTGGCCTCCCACTCCCCTGACGCGGCAACCGGGCGGCGACGCCGCGTCCGCAGCATCGAGAGGCATACATTGACGCCGATGCGGCCGAGCCACGCCCCGACGCGCTGCGTCTCGTCGTACTGATCCAGGGCGCGATAGGCGCGCAGGAAAGCCTCCTGCACGGCGTCGGCGGCGTCATCCCGGTCATTCAGGAGATGATAGGCCGTGGCCATGAGGCGCCGCTGGTGATGGTCTACCAGCACGGCGAACTCCTCAGGATCACCTCCGCGACAACGCGCCAGCGCCCGGCGGTCGCGCTCATCGGTGGATGTCCACGTTGCCGGTGATATCTCACCGCCTCTCACGCGCCCTCGATCTCAGCCTGATCCCTACCATCTATCCATCCTACACCACCTCTCTTCTCTACGCCGGCGCCGTCCCATCTGTTTCAGCCTCGCTTTCGATCACGCCGGGGGACGGCCAGCCGCGGCCAGTCGTTAGTTTGTCCTTTGTTTGAAGCCGACGGATGAAACACGGCGCGGCGCGCAGGCGTAGAGAGGGGTAGACAATGCGCCGCGCTGCCACCTGAAAACGCCCTGTCAAGCGCGGAGCGCCGCGTCATGGCAAAAGCGCCAACACTCGTGGGGTTAGTCGAGACGTCGGGCTCCCGCAGTCACGGTTGGGTGCAAAAGCCTGGTGCGGATCGCATCGTTGGGCCACAAAGGGCAAGACAGGGGTAAAGAAAGATGAAGAAGGACAACTCATGACCAACAAGAGACTCAGCAAGATCGCACTGTTCACCGCGGCCGCCGCGCTAGGCGCCGCGCCCGTCGTCGCGCTGCCGCACACCGCTGCCCACGCGGCCGCGCCCCAGGTCCACATCCACCGTTCGGTGCATTTCAGCGGCCAACTGCGCTACGAAGACGGTAGCGTCGTGCCGCAAGCCACGGTCTACGTACTGCCTTACGGCGCCGAAGACACCAACCAGGCGTACGAGCGATTCGAGGCGTACAACGGCGCGTACCAGACACCCGAGGCTTTCCCGATTTACCGCCAGTACACGATCTACGTCGAGTGCACGGGACCGAATGGCGAGCAGTACTCCTACGATGAGGACATCCGGCCGTATGCCAACTCCTCGTACAACGAGTACGAGGGCACGGCGTACATGCAGCCCGACGACAACGGCGCCTCCTACGACAACGGCGGCGACAACTAAAGACGCTCACTGGCGCGGCTACCGCGGCTACCGCGGCTGTCACTCCACGGTGACAGCCGCCTCGACCCAGGAATGTGCCCCCTACCTATACCCTATGGACGCGAAGATATGCCGTACGGGAACAGGGATAAAGATGACCTTGCATGAAGCGATCGACGACCGGGAGAACATCCCTGGCATGGAGCGGCTGCTGACACGGCAAGAAGTTCTCGCATATCTTGATCTCACGGCGACGCGGTTCGAGACGCTGCGGCGTCGCCATGGCGTGACGCCGACGGTGCAGCGGTCAACCCTGCGCCGGCAAACGGTGAATCTCTATCGCGCGGACGATATCGAGCGGCTGCGAGACAAGGGCGTGGGATAAGGTAGCGCCAGGACGCCGCGGCGCGCTCCTGCGTCATCCGCTGCGGCAAGCCGCCAGGACCTGGCTGGCCGCCAGCAGTTCTCTGCTATGTCCCGCGGCGCCC
>JAABUZ0100003640.1_pt1 | contig 22523 bp, 23 predicted proteins | sample 5562091 | NCBI WGS metagenome assembly JAABUZ01 (sample SAMN12813069, study PRJNA571459) | rock metagenome | isolation source: Antarctica rocks | place: Antarctica: Victoria Land, Linnaeus Terrace sud | collected 2015-12-21
GGCGGCAATCCGGCGGGAGATCGAGGCGGGACAGGACGCGCTCTGGCGGCTAGCCAGAGTAAGAAACATTGGTGAGGCAACGACCCTGCAGGAGTAAGATTTATCCATGAGGCAATACGTGAGTGAGGAAGTGCGCGCGCCCGTTACCGTTGACGTACGATCAAGGGGGTATATACTCGGAGCAGGAGCGATGAGGCTCGCTTTGCTATATGACGTAGCAGAACCTCCCACACTTGGGCTGATAGCCTCTACCGGCGGCCGCGCTGACCGCATACCGGTAGAGGTTTTGTCTTGCTCGGCGTGGAGAGGAGAGGTCATGGAAGCACCGAAGACGCTGCCGAGATCGCCCAGTCCCGCGCACACAAGCGCCCTCCGTTTCGTCCTCTTTATCGGCATCGTGAGCATGTTCTCGGACATGACGCACGAAGGCGCCCGTAGCATCACGGGGCCGTTCCTCGCGACCCTCGGGGCGAGTGCCACCATTGTCGCGGTCGTCGCGGGTTTCGGAGAATTGCTCGGCTATGCATTGCGCTTCGTCTTCGGCTACGCCGCCGACCGCACGGGCAAGTACTGGCCGATCACGCTCTTCGGCTACACCGTGCAGATGCTTGTCGTCCCGCTGCTCGCGCTGGCGGGAAACTGGCCGGTCGCCGCCATTCTCATCATCGCCGAGCGCACGGGGCGCGCGATCCGCAATCCCGCTCGCGATGCAATGCTCGCGCACGCGACGACCGAGTTGGGGAGCGGCTGGGTCTTCGGCCTGCGCGAGGCGCTGGACGCGGGCGGCGCAATGATTGGCCCACTGATTGTCGCCGCCGCCATCTTTTTCCACGGCGGTTATCGCATCGGGTTCGCGGTATTGCTCGTGCCAGCACTCCTGACGCTCGTCGTCCTCGCCGCCGCCTGGCGGCAATATCCGACACCCGGCGACCTGGAAGTGCGGGAGGGACTGCCGGAACGTAAAGGGATTCCCCACGTCTTCTGGGTCTATCTCGTCGGCATGGGATTGATCGCCGCCGCCTACGCCGATTTCCCGCTGATTGCCTTCCATTTCAGCAAAGCCCACATCGTCTCCACTGCCTGGATTCCGATCCTCTACGCGGGCGCGATGGCGACGGAGGCGGTAGCGGCGCTCGTGCTTGGGCGCTTGTTCGATCGCATCGGGCTCCTGACCGTCGTCGGCGCGACGGTGCTGACCGCATTCTTCGCCCCGCTCGTTTTCCTCGGCAACGCGGCGCTCGCGGTGATCGGCATGGTGCTCTGGGGGCTGGGGATGGCAGCGCAGGAATCCATCGTCAAAGCAGCGATCACCGGGATGGTCGGGGCCGAGCGGCGCGCCTCAGCCTATGGGCTCTTCGACACCGGCTTTGGCGTCTTCTGGTTCCTCGGTAGTATCGTGCTCGGCGTGCTCTATGACCGCTCGATCACGGCACTGGTGGTGTTCTCGGTCGTGTTGCAACTTGCTGCCATCCCGCTGCTGCTTCGAACCCGAAGGGGCCTCACATGAACCGCGAAACGATGACGCCCCCCCACGCTACGCCGCGCGATCACGCACTGCTCCCACCGGTAGAGATCGCGGTCACCCACGTCGCCACGAGCCACGCGCGGTATGAATGGGACGGCGCCTGCGGCGTCATCCGGCTTGCCGGGGTGCAAAGCCCCGGCGACGAGTCGTACGAAGCTGCCCCACTCGACTGGGGAGAACTCACGATTGCCGAATCAATCGCCCCCGTCCTCATCGTCCGGCGCGTCCCGACCTTTCCCGGCTGCCATCTCACCGGCCGTGTGATCGGCCTGCATGAACAGGCTGGCACGCGCACCTTTGTGGCGGTTCCCACCGCTGACCCTGCCTTCCAACGCATCACAACCGTGCGTGACTTACCCGCACAGACGCGCGCGCTCATAACGCAGGCGGTCCCTTCCGGCACATGGCACGACGTAGACGTGGCGACCGCATGGTATCGGCAAACCGTCACCGAACAGCGCACGGAACGCGCGCATCAGCGACGGCTCGGCGGGCGGATGTGGCAAGCGACAACTACCGCCGCGTCGGCGGATGATATGCGCGGCGAGGCGGGTCGCCACTCCACCGCCGAGTATCATCTGCACGACGTACCGGCCCGCTTCCTGGATTACGTCGCCGAACTCCTCCTCCCAACCGAGCGCATCCTCGCGCTCGTCCATCGTCCGCCGCCGCCTTCTCATCGGGGATTCTTCCGCCGGGAGGCACTGCCCGAGGCGTTGCTCCTCGTGACGGATCGCCAGATGCTCCTCATGGCCGACGCGCTCCCGCCCGATGTGACGATGGTCCGCTGGGGCTTCGTTGCGGAGAGCGGGGCGCTCGGGCGGTTGGTAACGACCACCCTCGATGATGTCCGTCGCATGCCCACGCTAACGGCGTTCTTCTCTGCGGCGACCGGCCTGACCGCAGTGAAATTCGCACTCCCCAATGGACGTGAGGTGTTGGCGACCGTCCTCCATATCCTGCACCGCTTCATCCCACGACCAGGCAGCCGGGCGATGCAACGTCGGGACGAGATTTGGCGGGAAAGTGACAACTGGGCGGCGCTTCGGCAGTTCTGGCGACACGATCCGAACCAATGGGAGCGCTTTACGGACCTACGCAAGGAGGCGCTCCAGATGCTCACCGAGGGGGAATTGGTGTGCCACTACGCCGTTGATCCAGCCTGGGACAAGGATCGCGCAGCACTCCTCCTCGCACTCACGCCATCCCGGCTCATCTGCGCCGAGGAAGGCGTGCCCCTCGAGCATCTGCGGCTCGGAGCGATCGCCTCCGCATCGTTGCAGCACGCCCCCATCGGCTCGTGGTTCGGGGTCACCGTCCCGGAAGGGAGCCGTATGCGGGAGTATCGGTTCCACTGCTACGCCTTCACCTACGCCGCGTTCGCCGGGCTGTTCACGCTGCTGCGCCAGGGAATCGGCACGTCGCCTGCGTCAGGGACGCAGTATCAGGAACGTGAGGCCGCCGATGGTTGATAATCATCCTCGCTTGATCCTCTCGGAGTCGCACGAACGGTCAGTCACCACGGCGCTCCTCCTCCTCGAGCAGGATCTCTTTATCGCCGAGGCGCTGGTCACCGCCGATCAGATCGGCATCGTCGTCTCGACCCGCACCGGCCTCGATGCGCGGCAGCGGGAGCAGATGCAGCGCCTCATCTGGGAGACACGAGCCGGCATCGCCGCCCTCGCCGCCACCTTCTCGCTCCCGCACCATGTGCGCGACGGTCGGCGGATCATCAGTGGCCATCTCTCGGAGCGGTGGGCGGATCTCGGGGATACGCGGCCCGCAAAACTTGGCCGGTACGGGCCGCTCGATCCCGCGCTTGCCGCCGCCCTCGATCCGCCGATTGCCCGCCTGACCGCACTCGTCGAAGCGATGTGCAAGGAAGTCGAGCAATGAACACATCCGGCGATGCCCCAGCCGCCACGCCGCCCTCCCCGTATCTCACCGATCCCCAGGTGCGCGCCGTTGCAACGACCCTCCGACGATTGGAAGCGACGCTCTTCCGCGCGGAACACCTCCTTGCGGGGGATCAGTTAGGCATCCTGCTCTCCGTCCGCGCGACCTTTGATACTCTGGAACGGAGACATTTGCGTTCGCTCATCACCGAGGCGCGCCTCACGATTACCACACTGGCGGAGACGTTCTCCCTCCCGCATGAGGAACGGGACGCGCGACGCGTGCTGGATGGTCGTCTCGTACAAATCTGGTCGAGTCTCGAGGACACGCGCCCGAGACGGCTGGAGGGCTACGGACCGATGGATCCGGCTGCGGCGGCACTTTTGGATCCACGCATTGGCCAACTGATTGACCTCGTGAATGCGATGCGCGATGAGGTGTTGACATGACCGAACCCGACATGACCGGTGCGATCTCCTCGGTGCGGGAATGCGCCGATCGTCTGCGCGCAAACGTGGCGCGCGTGATGATCGGCAAAGATGAAGCAATCGACCTGCTCCTCGTCGCGCTGCTGTGCGAGGGGCATGTCCTGCTGGAGGATGTGCCCGGCATCGGCAAGACGACGATGGCGAAGACGCTTGCGCGCTCGCTCGACTGCCGGTTCACCCGCATCCAGTTCACGGCGGACCTCCTCCCCTCGGACATCGTCGGCATCAACATATTCAACCAGCAGACGTGCCAGTTCGAGGTGCGTCCCGGCCCGATCGTGACGCAGATCCTCCTGGCGGATGAAATCAATCGCGCCGGGCCGCGCACCCAGGCGGCGCTGCTCGAGGCGATGGAGGAGCGCCAGGTGACGATCGAGAACGAGCGCATCGTGCTGCCGCGCCCCTTCATGGTCCTCGCGACCCAGAACCCGGTGGAGCTCGCCGGCACCTTCCCCTTGCCCGAGGCCCAGCTCGACCGCTTCCTGATGCGCCTCACGCTCGGCTACCCGAGCGAAGCGGACGAGCGGGGGATGCTGCGACGCTTCCGCGAGGAGAGCCCTCTCGACACCCTCGCGCCTGTCGCCTCTGTGGACGAGATACAGGCGATGCAGCGGGCCGTCCGCACTGTACACATCGAGTCCGTCGTCGAGGAGTACATCGTGCGGCTGGTGCGCGCGACGCGCGAGCACACGGCGGTCGAGTTGGGCGCAAGCCCGCGCGCCGCGCTCGCCCTCTACCGCGCGAGCCAGGCATGGGCAGCACTGCACGGGCGGGCCTATGTCCTGCCGGATGACGCCAAGTGCCTCGCACCCGTCGTCCTCACCCATCGGTTGTTGCTTCGCGCGCAGACAAACCTCCGCGGCATGGAGGTAAAAGACATCCTGGCAGAGATCCTCGAGCGCGTCCCCGCGCCCGTGGAGAAGGCGTCCGCATGACCCCCCTCATCCGCTGGCTCGCCGCCCTCGTCCTCCTGACCGGCGCCGTCTCGCACCGTGGTGGCCTCGTGCTCCTCGCGCTGTTGCTCCTCGCGGTGGACGGTCTCGTGCTCATGTGGCGTCATTGGTGCCTGCGGGGGATCGTCTACGAGCGCTCGTTCAGTAGCACCCGCGCGTTCTTCGGGGAGACGGTGGACCTGCGGATTCGCGTCGAGAACCGCAAGCTCCTGCCCGTCCCCTGGCTCCTCGCCCTCGATGAGGTGCCGGAGGCGGTGACCTTCGCGGCTGGGCGCGTCAACGTCTCGGATCGGGTACGCCGCGCGGTGCTAACCCATTCCTTCTCGCTGCGTCCGTATGAACGCGTCACGCGCCACTATCCGATCCGTTGCGACCGCCGGGGCCGCCATGGCTTCGGCCCGGTCCAGTTGCGCTCCGGCGACCTCTTCGGGCTGACGACGACCGAGATCACACAGTCGGCGGACGACTTCCTCCTCGTCTACCCAAAGGTCGTGCCACTCACAGCGCTCGGCTTGCCGGACAAGGAGCCGTTTGGCGACACGATCGCGGCGCGCCGCCTGATTGCCGACCCGGCGATGACGATCGGCGCGCGGGAGTACGCACCGGGCGACAGTCTGCGACGTATCCACTGGACCGCGACGGCGCGCACCGGCAGCCTCCACAGCCGCATCTACGACTATACCGCGACGCGGACGCTCGCCGTCTTCCTCGACATCAACACCTTCGAGCGGATCTACGAGGGCATCAACCCAACGCTCCTGGAACTGGCGATCACGACGGCCGCATCGGTCGTCACCTGGGCGACCGAGCAGCGCTATCAGGTTGGCCTCTCTTCCAATGCCCAGTTGTATACCGGGGAACGGCAGATCGTCCTTCCGCCCAGCCAGCACCCCTCCCAGGCGCGCCGCGTCCTTGAAACGCTCGCCGTCGTGATCCCCGTGAGCCTCGTGCGTATCGAGGATTTGCTGCGCGCGCAGGCCAACCGTCTACCCTGGGGCGCGACGATTATCGTCATCACCGGCCGCGTCACGGATGCGCTGCTCGCGACGCTTCTGCAGCTACAGGCAGCGGGACATGTCGTCACGCTGATCGCCTACGGGCATCGCGTGCCGCCGCGCATCGCTCACTATCTCACCGTCTACGATGTCGGCGGAGAGGAGGTGTGGGATGGACTCGCCGCGCTCGATCTCGCGGGCTGATTGGCTGATCGGCCTCTTGCTCGGCCTCCTCGAAGTGACCGTCGTGGCGACGTTCGGGATCGTCGTGACGACGAATGCCTATGGTGCGGGGGCGCGCGGCGTCGCACCGGTCGGCCTGGCAGTCATCCTGCTCGGCACCTATGGCATGGCGATGGTGCTCTTCGCCCGCTCCCTCCCCCTGACCACGGCGCGGATGATCGGCGGCGCGACCGGACTCGTGCTCACGCTCGGGGTCTTGCGCGCGACGGTCTATCGCGGCTATCGCATCGCGGATGTCACCTGGGTAGCAGCACTCGGGCGCGATGTCTGGCACATGACTGCGGGCATCTCGCCTGCGCTGACGGGCCTCGTTTTCTGCCTCCTCTGCTGGTGGCTCGGCGTCAACCTCGCCTCCGAGTCGTTCGGCACGGATCGCGCGTTCGCCATCGTGCGCGTCGCTATTGTCGGGCTGATCGCGAGCTTTGTGGTCGCGGGGGACGCCTTCCAAGTGCCCGCAGTGCGCGACGCGCTCGCCCGTGCGGTACCGCTCGCGTTCATCTGGGCCCTCTTCGCACTCTCCTTCGCGCGGCTGGAGACGGTCCGCAAAGACGCGGTCGCCCGGACAGGGAGTAGCCCCACCCGGGTGCCGTGGATCGGCACGACGGTCGCGACGACCGGGATCCTCTTCGTCGCCGCCCTCATCGCCGGGCAACTGCTCGGGCTCGGGTTCCTCAGCACGCTCATGCGGGACGCGAACGGGCTTGCCAGTCTTCTCGGTCGTCTCCTCTATTTCGTCCTGCTCGCCTTCTCCTATGTCGTCTTCTTCCTGCTGACCCCGGTGATCTGGCTCGCCCGGCATGCCTTCGGGCGCGGCCAACCGCCGCAACAACAGACGGACACCAACCCGTCACCATTGGATCAGTTGCAGCACGACACGAACGGCGGAATACCGGGATGGATCGTCCTCGGGCTGAATGGGCTGCTTGTCGCCGCAGTGGTGATCGGCGTGCTCTGGCTCCTCTTTCGGGCGCTGCGGCGCTACCGCAGTATGCATCGCACCGTCGAGGTGGTAGAAGAGCGCGAGAGCCTGTGGTCAAAGGAGATGCTCTTCGCCGGGCTGCGCCGCGCGTTGGCCAATCGCCGACGCGTCACGCACGCGGCGACCCGCCCGAGACGGCGCGACGGTGCCGCGCCGTCCGTTCGTGAGGTGTATGCGCAGGTCTGCATCGCGGCGGCGGAACACGGCCTGCCGCGACAGTTGGCGGAAACGCCGAGCGAATACGCCGTGCGTCTCTGCGCGGCGTGGCCGGATGCCGAGGGGTACTGGACGGTCCTCACCGAGGCGTACCGACGGGCACGCTACGGCGGCATCACGCCATCAGTTGGCGAATGGCGTGCGGTGGATGCGGGATGGCAGCAACTGCGCGAACGCTGGGCAGCCGGGACACTCCCGTCAGTCCAGACGACAACGCCTGTAGCGTCCAACAAAGGAGCCTGAGAGACGATGCGTGACTTCCTGCAGAAGTGGTTCGGCCCTGCGGCGCCGCGCGATGACCCGAATCTCAACGGCGTCTTTGACGAGGCGGCACGCGAAGGGGGGTGCCCGGTCTGCCGCGTGCGCGATCAGCGGGTCGAGCACCACGAGTTCACCATCCTCTGGGAAGAGGTCAATGATCCGGGAATGCGCGCGCACCTCGTTGACTCGTGGGGTTTCGCAAAACAGCATGCCTGGGAGATGGCGTCGGCGCATTTCATGGGCGTCGGCGCACCCTTTGGCATGGCGATTATCTACCGCGATCTTGTCCGCCTGCTCGCAACGGTGCTGGATGAACGCCATTCGCGCACGGAGGTCATGCATCGCCTCACGCCGGAGCGATCTGACCCGGTGGTTACGAGCGAGAAGGAAGCCGCCAACGATTACACCCAACTCCTCGCCGCCCGCGCCGGAAACGAGGCGTTCCGCACGCGATACGAGAAGTGGGATGGCGCCTGTCTTCCCCACACTGACGCTGCGCTGCGGGATGCGCCTGCGGAATCGGCACAATGGCTCAGGCGAAACGCCATAACGTGGCTCGATAGCCGCCTCGCCGCTGCAACCGACGCGGATGGTTTGGATGCGCTCGTGGCGCTCCTCGTCGGTAATCGACCGCCAACAACAGAGGGCGGCTGGAACTATGGGGTGGTCCCGCTCCCTCTAACGACCGCGTTGACAGCAGTTCTGCCGCTGCCCGGCTGTCTGCTCTGCAACACCGATATCGTGACGGCACAGGTGGCACTCGCTGGCTTGACCATTGCTGGGGAAGATCTCTGTTACGCGCACGCCTGGCTCTTGGCGGATGACGTTCGCGCAGGTGGGGTACCGTTGCCGCAGGCGCACATCGCGCTGAGCGGGATGGCCGATCACTGGCAGCGTCGGCTGCAGCCAAACGCCGTGAGCGTCCCCGATACACCGGAATGCCCGATATGTATCGCAGGGCGAAAGGCAGAAGAGGCGAATAGTCGGACACTCCTCGAGAGGATCGGCGATGAGCGCGTACAGAGAGCAGTCAAACAGGCGGAGGGCATCTGCGTCCCGCATCTGCGTCGCCTCCTCATGCAGGATCACGCCCACATAGCAACACTCCTTGGTGTCGAGAAAGCCTGTGCAAATAGATTGCTGACCGAGCTCGATGCGTTCATCCGTAAGCACGATTATCGCTACGCGGACGAGGCTAAAGGGCACGAGGGGACCTCTTGGTATCGAGCGATCCGGCTGATTGCCGGTAATCCGCCAAACAGGTCGCCGGCACACTGATGGAGAGACCTGATGTCGCCTGTCCCCCAGAGTGTTGATAAATGGCCGACGCGCGGGTGAAATCTCGTTCGCGATGGCGACGCGGGCGGTGGTGACCGGAGGGCGGCCGCCGATCCACGGGTGGCTCATGCTCATGCTGACGCGATAAAGCCAATATCTAATGGGGCTTTGCCAACCCACTAAGGACACCTTGAATCATGGCTGCATATGTAGACATCCACCTCCTACTCAGCGTCACGGGCTGGATCAGCATCGGCCTCGCCATCGGTAGAGGGGCCTATGCCGCGCTTGTCCGGCGGGATCAACAGCCGACGCGGGCTGATCTGCCGGTGGCGCACATCCTCGGCCTTGTTGGCGCGAACATTGGCGGCGCGGTCGGCTGGTCAATGCACGGCACCCTCAACGAAGTAGCGGCTTCATTGATCGGTGCATTGCTCGGCGCGCTGCTGCTGTGCGTCGTTTTCCAGTTCATCGTGCCGGTGTAATGCGACATACAGGCGATTGATTGTCTGGACTCAGTTCGCCACAGATGTGTGATATTGGTCGTCTCTCAGACCCAAGAGGTTCTCAAGCACACTGCAGAAGTAGGCAAAGCGTGAGCCGCGGATACCTCGTTGCGCTTTGGTGATTGATCGGGCTTGATACAAGATGCTAACGAACGCATCCATATCTCCCTTGCCCCAACTCTGAAAGTCATTCACGATTCGGGCCGTGCTTTGGTTGAGCGTTGCTTTGTCGGCAAACTCACGCGAGAAGTCAGACACAAAATTCAGGATTGTTCGGCTGAGTTCATCTTGGTATTTTGGTGGTCGGCCGCGCTTACGTTTGATAACTCCTTCTGGCGTTATATCAAGCGGCGGTTTGATGCTTCGATGAGCAGTTGGAGACTGGTCTGAGGACTCAATATTTGAATGGTTGTGCATTCGAATATTCGAATAATCGTCCCCGCTTTCTTCTTCTTTAATTGGGTATTCTTCTATCTGCCAATCTGGCATTTCCGGATGTGTTGGTCTTGGCACTTCTTGAAGTGCCAGATTGGCACTTCTGGATGCGCCAACCATTTTTTTGAGGACATAGACGTTTGTTAATCCGAGGCCGCGGCGTTTGATTTCGAGCAGGCCCGCTTCTTGGAGTTCTTGGAGATAGCGGATTACACTGCGCTTCCCTGCCCCAATATCATGGGCTAAGGTTTCTTGTCCGGGGAAGCAGCTATCTTTCTGCCATGCATAACTCAATAATGCCATAAATGTGACCTTGGCACCTGCTGTGACATCACTTCGACGGAGAAGCGCGTTGGGGATTTGCGTGAATCCCTCTCTAAGGGATTCGTCTTCTATAATGATGACTTCTTGTTCGTTCGGTTTATGTGTTTCAGGCATACCAGAACCTCTTACGCACTTTATACCCACTCAGGGTCCCTGCTACGCTCTTCGTGGTGATGGAAGGCGGCGGGTAGTGAGACTTTCGGACGTTACTGCCGACCGGGTTCCCTATTTGCCCACCTTTTTACATTGGTAATCACACACCCTCAATCGCCGGCTGCTTCCAACGATTGTAGCGCCATCTGCGCCAAGTACTCATCGAGAGCACTCTGCACGACCTCGTAATCCTTGCTGTCCAGTTCAAGTGCATATCGCTTGATTGCCTTGATCGTTTCCGGTCGCAGATGCGTCGTGTACTTCTCCACTTGTGGTTTCGCGGGCTTGTCCGTTCGTGGAGTTGTGGGATTATCCACTTGTGGGTTTGTATACAAATTGGCTGGTGTCACCGCCTGTCGCTGCACGAGGGGAGTACGTTGTGACATCATGTTTTGAAGAACTGTCTTGCTCATATGAACCTCTCTGCTAGCTGCATATACGCGACTGCGCCAGGATGACTCTTGTCGTAGAGGACGATGGGTTGACCGGCGAGGGAAGCTTCGATGTGCTTGACGCTGAAATCGATGGTAAAGGGGTAGAGTAGATCGGGATACGCATTCTTCGCCTCATCGAGCACGATTCGGCTGATGTTAGTACGGGCATTGACCTTTGTCGGAAGTATGCCGGTAATCCTGAGTTTCGGGTTGAGCCCTTGGCGCACCTGATCAATCTGTGCTAGTGCTTGGGAGAGCCCTTGCATCGCCAGAAAGTGCGCCTCAAGCGGAATCAGCACCTCGTCGCATGCCGCGAGCGCACTCACAGTGAGATAGCTTTCAGCCGGAGGGGTATCAACCACAATAATATCGAAGAGTTCCTCAAGTGGTTCGAGAAGCCCGCGTAGCATGCCGATCTGGGTTGCCTTCATGCCATTCTCAGTGTCAGAGAGATCGGGATGCGCTGGGAGCACAGCAAGTCCAAACGGAGTGTAGGTAATGACATCGCCTGGGGTCGTGTCGATCGTGGTAAAGAGGTGATTGATATTCTTCGTCAGTGCCAAAGGATCAATGCCAACGGCAAGAGTTGCATTCGCCTGCGAGTCGAGATCGACAAGGAGCACTCGCTTGCCCTTGAGATAGAGAGCCGTTGCGAGATTAACTGCGGTGGTTGTTTTTCCACTGCCACCTTTGCGAATAGCGACCGCAATTTTCCGTGCCATGTTAGTATACTTCTCCACTTGTGGGTTTGTAAACTAACCCACTTGCAGTGTACGTACAGTGCTGCTCGTTTGTCAAGCAGGGAATATATCCATCGAACACCTTCTCCTCTCAAGCCCTTGAGGTTTCCGCCGCGCAAGCGCAACCATGATCGCCAGTACATTGGATGGTCCTCGTCCAGTGGCCCGGATATAAATCGCCACGTTCAGGATGTTGAGTTCGGCGGTCTCCTGCCACATCGTCTTGTCAGACTGCGCTTCTCATCCTGCGTTCCCCTCGGATCGTTCTCCCTGTAGAGAAAGTCTGGCGGAATGCGGCAATCCAGTTTGGCGCATTCCGCCATTCTTGTTTGTCGCGAATTTCTCCCCGGCCGCATTGAGCACCGGAGTCTGGATCTGATAGCACAAACGCGCGGGTACCCCGCGCCGCTCCTCCTTCAGCAAGGCCGCACTGCGAAGCTGTTTGCGCGCCGTCTCCTGCTCGCGGCGGCTCAATCCCGTCTCCACCTCGATCTCCTCCTGGGTCTTATAGATCCAACCGTCGGGGTCGCGCTGGGCGCTCGACCACTGGAACAGGTTCGCGAGGAAGACGGTCGCAGTCACGCTGCCTGTGATGACGTTTAGGGACGGATAGTAGACTACCGGGCGACCCAAGTCCTGAAAAGCTTCCGAGAATCTCACCGGTGTTCACTCCTGTCGATCGTTGTGCCGATAGCGCATCTACTCCCGATCATACCCGTACGGTTACGCGACCTTAGTGTGGGATCGCCATGATTAACGCAAACGCACTGCCGCTGACCACCGCACCGATGACCGCACCTGCGGCCACTTGGGCGAAAGTGTGATCGCCGAGAACCACGCGTGCCCAGCCGAGCAGAGGCACCAGTACGGCGAGGAGCAATATCTGCGGACCGAATAGCAGGGTGAAGACGGTTAGCACCCCCGCCGCGACACCAACATGGAGGGAAATCTTCCAGCGCAGGGTGATCGCGCCGATGACGACGAGCGTTGTCATCCCCGCGCCGATCAGCGCGATCAGTTCGTCGGGCGCGCCGAGTGCGATCAACAGCGCAATGAGGAAAAACCACGAAGCGAGGAAGACGAGGATGATCGGCAGCCGCTGCTCGCGCCGCCGCACATGGATGTCCGTCACTCGACCGCGCCGCACTTGCCCGACGAGAAACGCGAAGGGGAGGATCACCACGAACAGCGCGCTCACCCCCAGCCATTGCACGGCCTCTCCCATCGTCGGGGAGAAGCGCCAGGCGACGACGATGAGGGCGACGATGCCGACCGGGGAAGGGGCGAAGATCTCGGTGAGCACGCGTGCGACGGCAATGCTCCTCGACCGCTGCGGCGCCATGAACGGGCGCTCTTCTGTGCCGCCACCACGGCGGGGTGCCGTCTCGACCTCACCCTTCCCATCCATCATCCCGTCGATCGCGGGAGCGACCTGTCGGTAGGCGGCCGCAACCGCCCACAGGTACCGCACGTCGGCGTCGAGATCGGCGGCATCCGGCAGGAGCGGCGCGGTCAGCGGGCGGCGGGCGCGCTCCTTGCGCCGCCTGGCCCGGATCGCTGCCGCTAGGGTAAGCGCCTCGACGTGCTGCCCCATCGCCTCGTGTGCCACGCCGATCCGGAGGCAGTAACGCCGCGCCCAGCGGACCATCGCCCGATCGAGATACGGCTGGAGCGTCATCACGCCGTCGCGGATCTCCGTCACCCGGCGGTGCAAGCGGAAATCGAGGTCGCCGAGCCTCGCCCGTTGCCCCCATCCGGCGTGCGGCGGCTCGAGGGCAATACCCGGGAGCACCGCGAAGAGGTCGTGCCAGAGAGGGGAGAGTGCGCCGTAGGTGCGGTAGCGCTCCCCCCAATCCCACACGGCGAAGAAGCCGTCGCTGAGGATCAGCGCAAAACAGCCGGCCAAGAGCCCGTACGCGAGGGCGGGAGAATAGGCGGTGGGCGCGGCTGCCCCCGTCGCCCGCAGGAGGATGTACGCGCATTCCTGGGCGCAATACGCCGCGCCGAGCGCCCATCCCACCGTCTGCAACCGGACCTGACGGCCGAGGGCCGGACGCGTCACTCCCCCGACCGCCGCGCTGAATCGCCGCCGCCACAGCATGAAGCACCGGCAACAGGTCAGCCCGATGTAGCCGAGGAAGATGCACCGGTAGGCCGCGACGGCAGGCGCCGTATCGTAGCGTTCGGGGAACCCGCCCGGTGCTGACGCGGGGAGGTTGGCGCGGAAGAAAAGCATAATCATCAGGGCGAGCGTCAGCACCATCAGCCACCAACTGTCCCAGACCCCCCGATTGCGTGGTGTGCCCCCCGACAACTCCGTCGCCACCGGCGCGAACGCACATGCCGCGACAACCCCACTGCTATTGCCGAGCAGGCGGGCGAGGTTAGGAATGTTAGCCACCCGGTCGATCACGGCATAGAGGGGCGGGTCGAGGAGCGTGAAGCAGAGGGCCATGCAAAGGAGCGTGAGGCTATTCGCGCGTTGCGCGTCATTGTGCGGACGCCGGCGGAAGCGGAGCAGCTTATAGAGGAGGTTGCCCCAGAGGATCGTCGCGATGGCGGTGCTGACAAGCACGCTACTCATAGGCGGTGCCCTCCAGGCTGTCGAGCAGGCGCAGGATGCGGGTGGTGTGCGGATCGGCACCCACGGCAAGCCCTGCTTGCGCGCGCTGCGCGGCGTGCTGGATGAGCGTCGCGAGCGTCTCCGCCTCGTACTCCTCTTCCTCGGTATAGAGTTCGTCGCGGAGCGCGCGGAGTTCCGCAAGTGTGAGATCGCCGAGCGCGATCGTCTGACCGAGTCGCATCCCCCGATGCTCCCAGAGGATGTGGCCGAGCTCGTGGAGAACGATGTGCTGCTGGTGGAGCGGCGACGTCCGTTCCTCGTAATAGAGGAGATCCGCCGTGTCGGTCTCGAGCCAGAGACCGGGCAGCCCGCCCATCAGCGGGAGGGCGTACCGCGCGATCGGGCGCTCGCGGCGTGCGGCGATCTCCGCGATGAAGGTGTCGAGGTCGAAGGGGGTAGGCAGCGACAATTCCCGGAGTCGCGCCTCGCAGCGGCGGCGGATCGCTTTCTCGTCCATTGCCAGGGTCCCTTCGGCACATCCCTCGGAGGGAGCGATGTGCCTACGCATCGCCGTCGGCGGTCGCCGATGCATTCCTGCTGTCCGTAGGTGCTGCGCCTTTCCTGTCCCGCACGCCTTCGAGGTGGCGCGCGTGCTCGAGGATTTGGGCGACGGCGTTCAGCGTGTCGTCGGAGAGATCGACTGCACGCAGCATGATCCGTTGCAGGCCGTCGCCATGCACGGGCAATGCGGCGAGCTGGGCATACAGGCGGGCTGCGGACTCGTCCCCGTCGAGGAAATACGTCACCGGCACGCCGAAGAAATCGGCGATCGCCTCTAGCTGCCGAATGCGGGGGTTGGCCTTCGTGCCGTTGCGCAGGTCGCACAAATAGGTGCCCGAGGTCTTGGCAATGTCGCGCGCGTTGATGCCCGCGACGACCTCGGCGTAGGTGTACTCATCCCCGTCGGGGGAACGGACTGACTGGAAGAGGCGGTCGAGCTTCTCCGCGAGCGTGGGGGGATGGTCCGACGTCTCCGCTGCCGCCCGCCCCGATTTCCTCCGGACCATCGTCATGCCTCCCTACCCTAGACACCATATACAGCCACATCGATAAAACCCAGAGCAGAATCTATATACAACCTTTCCCATATTGGTGCAACCCCCTTGCGGAAGATGCGGAGAGTCCGTATAATACTCAATATGGAAACGATGGCGTATTTCTCTTATTTGAGAAATATGAAGCAGGAAACCATACGCGTCATTCTCGATTACCGGGCGATGCGAGTGGGAAGGGAGTGAAGCCGCATCGCCGTCAACGTTCTGTCTATCCGACCAGAGGAGGGATGGATGCGTCAGCAGATCACCGATACACCGGTCAGTGATGACCCCCTCGGGTTGCTGCGTACACTGCCACGGCCCGAACCGCCGCCGTGGCTGCGCGACCGCGTTCTTGCCAAGGTATACGCCATGGAGCGGCGCAAGCGCCGACTGATCGCCGCCGCACGCTGCGGCGCCGTCGCCAGCGCGGTGCTCATCGGCGGTGGCGGCATCGTTTACCTCGGCTGGCTGATCGCTCGTTGAGCGGAGAAAGGAGAAACGGATGTCGTCCATGACTGACCGAGACCGAGGGATGGACGGGGCACGTACGGATGCGTCGGATCGGCGGCACACCGAACGGCATGTCGGGGACGGTTCAGCGCGTCTGATGCAGCCGGTGATTGCTGAGGCGTCCCGCTGCACCGCGCCCACCCCCCTGCCACTGCATCGCGTCGAGAAGGTCGTGGAGGAACGGTCGGCACCGCCGGGTATCCCCGTCGCACTGCCGATCACGCCGCCACCGGGCATCCCGGTTCCCGACCTGCGGTCGCACCCGCCTGTGCCCGTCGTCCCGTGGTCTACCCGTGCGCAGCAGTGGATGCGGGAACGAACCCAGCCGGGGCGCAACGAGACGGAGCACAACGAACGGATCGCGGACTGCATGGCGATGCTGTCCACCGGCTGCCGCATCCTCGCCACTATCGGCCCGAAGGGCGGTCCCGGCAAGACCACCGTCGCCCTCGCCACCGGGTTGGTCCTCGCCGAGGTGCCGCTCGCTCGTCCGATCGTCGTCGAACTGAACCCGGACTGGGGCACGATCGATCAGGTGCTCGGTGACGCCAACCCCAGGACGATTCAGGATCTTCTGCAGAATCTCACCGCGATCAACCAAGCGGGGATCGGCATGTTGCAAGGGTACGTGACGATGTGGGGGCGGCTGCCCGTCCTCACCGCGCCGAGCAATCCTCAAGAGATGGCCCGCCTCACCCCGCGCGACTATGAGCGCGTCCTGAATCTGCTCGCCATTCACTATAACGTGATCATCCTCGACTGCGGCACCGCCTTCACCCAGCGCCTCAATCAGTTCGCCATCCAGGCGGCGGACCACCTCCAGGTTGTCGGCTGGCCGGACCATCCCACCATGCAGAAAACGGTCGCGGCGATCGACTATCTGGCGAGTAGCCGGTACGCCCACGACTATCAGGGCGTGCTCGCCGAGCTCTCGCCCGACCACACCGCCGTGCGCGCCCGGACGCTGGCCGACATGACGCTCGTCGTCAACGGCGCGGGAGCGCCCTCGAAAGCGACCGCAATCGATGGAACGAAAGTCCGGATGGCCGTCTCTGGACTCAATGCGGTCGTTCCCTTGCCGTACTCCGCACCGCTACGGCGGATGCTCGGGGACGGCACCCTCACCATGGACGCGCTGCCCGCAGACTACCGGCGGGCCGTCAAAGGGTTGCTGGTCGCCGTCTTGGGGCGGCTGGCGGACGTGTAACGAGGAGGTTTCCATGCTTTCACTGACTGGATGCATCTGTGAGGCGCACGCCCTACTTGTCTCCTTGGCCGCCACGGGGGACGCGAGCCAGATGGGCGACTTCTTCAAGAAAGTCTACGAGCAACTGCTGATCCCCGTCGCCGCCCCGATCGGCATTCTGATGTTCACGGTCGGTGCGGTGATGTTCCTGCTCGGCCGACGCGACGGGGTGGAGAAGATGCTCTACGCCGGCAGTGCGCTCTTCCTGATCGCCTTCGGCCCGTTCATCGTCACCAAGCTCTGGGAGATCCTGACGGGCTTGGGTGGCGGCGTCGCGCACTAGGAGGGCCGCATGCCACGCACTGTCAACCGCACGCCGCGCCATCTGGATGATCCACTGAAGATTCTCGGCTTCAGCCTCACCCAATGGGGAGTGCTCGCCCTCGGCGTGCTCTGCTTGTGGGCCTGTCTGACGCTCCTCCCGGCTGTCATCCCGACGACGCTGCGGCTCAGCCTCGGCGCGCTCATGGTTGGCGTGCCCCTCGGGCTGACCTTCGCCGGGAGCACTGCCCGCTCGGTGTTCGAGCTGCCCCGGCGCGCCTGGCACAGCCTCGCGACGCCGGCGGATTACCTGCCTGGCCCGCCGCGTCATGGCTCGCTCATGCTCACACTCACCGAGGGCGATGCGCGGGAGGAGGAGCCGGATGCGTAGGGGCGCGGTCGCGGACCTCCTGCCGGTGCTCACCGTCGAGGAGCACCACTTCGTCACCGTCGATGGGCACGTCGGTGCGGCGCTCGCCTGCACGGGTATCAACCTGGCGATCCAGTCGGACGAAGCGGCGGCGACAATCGCCGCGCTCTTCGCGGACACGCTCAACTACCTGCCGCTCGGCGCACATCTCGAGCTTCTGGCGATCAACACGCCGCTGCGCGGTGAGGAGTGGGTGCCGCGGCACCTCGCGCAGTACGCGCCGCCTGCGGGCCTGTCCGGCTATCTCGCCTCCCTTACGGACGCCTACCAGCAGGAAGTGGCGGATCAGCACATCCCCGATCTGCGTTTCTCCGCGATCCTCTCGCTGCCCGGCGCGAAGGAGTATCGCGGTACAGGCTCCGACCGTCGGGGTGGCAGGCGGACGCTCCGTCGCAACCGCACCGCGCACCGCGAAGCGCTCGCGGACCTCGCACAGGCGGCGAGCGAGCTCAGTCATGCGCTCGCTGAACTGGAGATCGTCGCGACACCGCTCGGGCGACAGGGGCTCCTTGACCTCCTGTGGCAGTGCGCCAACCCGACGTGGAGCCAGGCGGTTGTCGCCCCCTACCGTGAGGCGTCGCCCGCCGATCTGCGCACGCTGCGCGACCGACTGGGCCAGAGCCGCCTCCTGCGACGCGCCGATTCCTTGTGCCTCGACCGGGGCTACGAGACGACGATGGCCCTGCGTGCCCTGCCCGACGGCACCTTTCCCGGCTGGCTCAGGGCGCTGATGGCCACGGGCGTCGCCTTCCGCTTCGCCCTGCACATCGAGGCCCTCAGCAAGGAGAAGGAGCGGCAGTCCCTCACCCGTACCCTGCGCCAGCGGCACGCGGTGCTCGCCGAGCGACGGCACCAAGGAAGCAGCCCCGACATCGAGCAGGAAGAAGCCTACGGTGAGGCGCAGGATCTGCTGCGGGCGATGGCGACGACCGATCTCCGGACGTTCCATACCGCGATCTTCGTCACCGTCCGCGCCAACACTCCTAACGATGTCGCCGCAGCGGCCCGGGCGGTCGGCAAGGCATTGGGCGACGCGGGCGGCACGGCGATCGACCGCTGCCAGCTCTACCAGGATGTCGTTTGGCAGGCGACCCTGCCGCTCGCCCACAACCCGGCCGGGATGACCTACCGGACGGTGACCACCAACCTCGCCGACACCTTGCCGTTCCTTCACCATCGCGCCGGCACGCGTGGCGGCGCGCTGATCGGCTTCTCCCAGCCCGGCCACGAGGTGGTGACGCTCGATATGTACGACCCGGCGCTGGACAACAGCAACCTCACCTGCCTGGGGATCAGCGGCTCTGGCAAGACGATGTTCGCCCAATCCTTCGCCCTCAAGCATATCGCCCGCGGTGGGCGGGTGATCGTCCTCGACCGCTCGACGGGGCACTGGGACGACCTGGTGGCGGCGGTGCCCGGCGCGGTCGTCCATCGGGTGCTGCTCGACAGTGGCTTCCGCATCAACCCGTGGGAACTGCCCCGCCACGCCGGGGAGCCGAGCCAGACGAAGCTCGAATATCTCCTCGACCTGCACACGCTGCTCGTCGGCGAACTCCATGGCGGGATACCCGTCCTCACCGCGCAGGAGCGGGCGGTGTTGGAAGGGGCGTGCCGGGCGGTCTATCGGGAGGAGCGCGCCCCCTACGAGCGGCATCTCTTCGACTGGCTCAGGAAAGAGGAAGCGCGCGAAGCGGGGGAGGGAGGCGACTCCTTGCGGCGGCAGCAGTATCGGGCGTTGGCGGAGCGGCTCGTCCCCTACGTCCACGGCGGCACCTATGCGGGGCTGCTCGACGGGCCGACGACCGTCCGGCCCGATGCCCTCCTGGAAGTCTTCAACTTCAAGGGGCTGGCCGACCGGCTCGTGCCGCTCGCCATGCTGCCGTTGATCGAGTACATCTGGTCCGTGATCGCCGACCCCACCCGCCCCACGCTTGTCGTGCTGGATGAGGGGTGGAGTCTGCTGAACAATCCCGCCAGCGCCCGGTTCGTCGCGGAGGCGACGCGGACGGGGAGGCATCACGGCATCATCACCCTCAACCTCAGCCAGATGGTGACGGATTATGAAGGCCCCTTGGGGCAGGCAGTGATCGATAATGCCTCCGTCTCGCTCTTGCTTGCCCAGTCGGATCACGCGCTGCCCCAGGTGCAGTCGGTCTTCCACCTCTCCGGGGACGAGCGGGCGATGGTCGGGCGACTCAGGACCGTTAAGCAGGTCAGGGCTGGTGCATTCCTGCATTCGCGGCGAGGGGCCGACTCCGGGGAGATCAGCCTCTCCGTGACGCCCGAGGAATACTGGCTCTTCACCTCGGTGCCCGCCGAGCGGAGACTGCGGCAGGCGGCGATCGCGCGGCACGACGGGAACGTCTGGGCGGCAGTCAAGGAACTTGCGCGGGGGCAGCTGGTAGCGGCGGAAACGAGCGCGCTGCCAATGCGCATTGTGGCGGGGCGGGCATGAAGCTCGCTGTCGGCACACTCGTCGCCGTCCTGCTCGTGCCGCTCCTCCTCCTGGCCGTCGTCGCCGCAGGGGCCGCTGCCCTCGCGCGCTCCCTCAACCCGCTCGGACGGCTGCCCGGCTTGCCGGGGAGCGGCCCGCTTGGCCCCTTTGTCCAGGCGGTCGGGTCGGTCTACTACGCCACGACGGGCGGGACGCCGACCATCCACGACCTCGGCTTCGGCCCCTCTGACGCCGCGCGCATCGAGCACCTGATCGCCTCCCTCAATCCGCAGAGCCCGCTGGTTGGCCAGGGGGAAACGATCCTTCATCTCGGGCAGCAGTTCGGCATCGACCCGCTCCTGATCGCCCAGTGGCAGTTAGAAAGCAACATGGGCACGGTCGGGATCAACAGCCCCGGCAATGGTGGCAATATGCTCTGGCTGGCCGCCAAACCCTATGCGGATCAGTACGGCTGCACGCCCGGCCCGTCGAGCACGGGGCATCAGTGGGCGGCGTGCCCGGATGTCGGTGCGGGCCTCGGCATCTGGTTCACCTACGTTGGTCTCTTCTACCGACAGACCGCCGACCTCGCCGATTACGCGCGCATCTACGACCCGTGCAGCGATCCAGGCAATGTCGGCTCGCCCTGCGGCGACGCCTACGCGCGCCTGCTGCTCGGCCTCGTCCGGCAGCACGCCGGCCCCCCCGTCACCCCGCTCGTCCCGGTGCCGGGGAAACCGGACCCCGCGACGGGCGACTGCGTCCCCCGGCTGCCGGTGACGAGCGCGACGGAGAATCTGACGCCGGCGGGGGTTGCCGAGATCATGAACGTCGTCTTCGGCGGCAGGAGCTTTCCCGTCACCCAGGGATACGGCAGCTCGCCGCTCGGCGGTGAGCCCGCCTACCTGGGCTACCCCCATTTTCACACCGGCATCGACTGGGGTGCGCCGATGGACACCCCGCTCTACGCCCCCGCCGCCGCACTCGCCGAGCCGCGCACCTCTGGTGGCGCGCGGATCGAGTCGCTGCACATGGCGAATGGCTACACATGGAATCTGCTGCACCTCGACAAGCAGATCGCCCATGGCGTGGTGGCGCAGGGGCAACGGATCGGCGACAGCGGCAACACCGGGTATTCGACCGGGCCGCACCTGCACATCGAGCTCGTGGACGCCCACGGGCAATGGGTGCCGCCCGAAGAGTGGGCGTGCCACCTCGCGTAAGGAGTGCACCATGATGCGACGGATTGGACTCGTGTTTCTCCTCATCGACGTCGTTTTCGGAATGCTCATCGCACGTCCGATCGGTGCGGAGCCGCCCGTCGCGACTCCCGCTCCCACCGTATCCGCCCCGGCAGCGCCACCGACGTCTGCGCCCGGAGCCGGGCCGGTCGCCACCCCGGCCGGGAATACCGATGGCACGGAGCCGCCCGTCGCGACCGAGCCGCCCGACACGAGCGACCCCGCGACGAGTGTCAAGGTCGGCAAGGGGCCGTTCGGCTTCTCGATCGACCTCGGCGACTGGATCGGCAAGCTGCTCCGGGGGTTGTGGAAGGCGCTCGGGGTCGATGTGATCGGCAAGTTTGGCGACGAGATCGCCGACTGGCTGCTCGCCAATCCGGACCTTACTGCGTCGGCGGGGCAGATGGGCAATGTCCAGCGGATGGCGGACGCGCTGCGGCTCGCCTCCCTCTCGCTGGTGATTGTCCTCTTCCTCGTGGCGGTCTACCGCTTTTGGCTCGGGGGCGAGCAGGGGCCGCAAGCCTCGCTCGCCCGGCTCCTCGCCGTGCTCTTCGCCCTCGGATTCTACAGGTCGCTCGTCGGCTGGCTGATCGGCGGCAGCAACGCGGTCACCGCCGGCGTGCTCCACGCCGGCACCAACGCCGCCCACCCGAACTTCGGCGCGCTCCTCGCGGCGATCCCTGGCACGAGTCCGCTCTGGGCGCTCGCCGGGGTGATCGCCCTCGCCTTTCTCCTCGTCCTCGGCGTCGTGCGGATGCTCGGCTTCGCCTTCCTGCTCGTCGCCTACGTCCTCGGCCCGCTGATGCTCCCCCTGGGGCTCGTCCCCGAGACGAGCGGCTACTGCGTGGCCTGGGGCAAGCACACGGCCAAGCTGCTCTTCTGGCCCGTCCTCTGGGCGGTCGAGTTCCGCCTCTTCGACGCCCTCAAGGAGGGGCTCTATCTGCGGCCGGCGTCGGCGGGGCAGGAGACGCTCGCCGCCTTCGCCGCGCTGGGGATGCTGCTGGTGATGGTCAAGACGCCGATCCTGCTGCATTCGGGAGCGTTTGAGGAGCACGCACGGACGGCGGGGCGGGCGGTGGTAACGGTCGTGACGCGGGGTGCGGGCGGGGGTGCGGCGGGTGCCGGCGCCGGGTCTGCGGCGACGACGAGCACGCAATCATCGCCCGCCGCCAACGCGGGGAGGACGACGCCGTGAGCGGGTACGACGGGCGGGGCGCCTCCCTGACGGCCGGTGCCCGCCCATCCTGCGCGCGAAGGCAAGATAAAGGGGTGGGCACCGAAGGGGGCTTTGGCGCATCCCCGCGCGCTGCGACGC
>JAABUZ0100003642.1_pt1 | contig 22515 bp, 23 predicted proteins | sample 5562091 | NCBI WGS metagenome assembly JAABUZ01 (sample SAMN12813069, study PRJNA571459) | rock metagenome | isolation source: Antarctica rocks | place: Antarctica: Victoria Land, Linnaeus Terrace sud | collected 2015-12-21
CGCGGCGACGACGATTGACTGGCGCTTCACGACGGCAGATGCGCGGATCACCCTCAAACACCTCTATCCCGTCTCATCTCACGATGACCGTCAATATGGCAAATCATCGCTGTCAGACCACTAGAGGTGAATAAGAACACCGCTTGGTATGTCGTTGAACGCATCCGAAGGAGCATGATCGGAGGTAATGATCGTCAACTTCTTGAAGGTATCGCTGATCTGGACGATCGCCATATATCCTCCATTCCTTAGGACGATAGTTTATGACGATCGAACAGACCTTCTCCCTTCCGATCAACGATCCAAGGAGCCGAAGGAGTTGTAACATGGCCGATGAAACATTGATCGCCAACAGCGATGTAATTGTATTGTCTCAGTCTAAAGGAGCACCAATCCCGAAGCACGATCTGAGCGAAGCGGAGGTGAAGGCGTTACCTCGTGCGCCGTATACCGGGAAATTACCCATCGGAGATATTGCCATTGATTGCGCCGTCCTCGAAGATGGTAGGCGCGTTGTCACGCAACGAGGCATGGTCAGGTCTTTGGGGCGGCACAAGAATCCCTCAAGAGGGCAGGCATCGGTTGACGATCGACCCGCGTTCTTGGCCGCGAAGAATCTTGATCCTTTCATACCGGAAGAACTGAAGCAGTTGTGGGCACCGGTGCTGTTCGTTGGCAAAGGCGGATATAAGGGGAACATCGCCTTCGGCTATCGGGCAGAAATCCTGCCAATGATGTGCAATGTCTTTCTTGACGCTCACGAGGCGGGGGCATTGCATCGATCGCAAGAAGCGATCATTAAGCGATGCCGTCAGTTGATTCGCGGCTTCGCGATCGTTGGTATCGTAGCACTAATTGACTCCGCTACCGGTTATGAGCGCGTGCGCGATCGTGACGAGTTGCAAAAGATACTTGCGGCCTACATCGCCCCGGAACTCCTGCCATGGACAAGGAAATTCCCCGACGAATTCTATGAGCAGATGTTCAGACTCTGGGGCTGGCGGCATCGTCCGATTTCCACCAAGCGTCCGCCAATGGCAGGGAAGCTGACGGCGGACTTGATCTATGAAAAGTTGCCTCCCGGCGTGTTAGAAGAATTACGGCGAGTTAACCCCGCCGATGGAGGCGGACAGCGCAAGCATAAGCACCATCAATTCCTCACAGCGGAAACCGGCAATCCCCATCTCGACAAACAAATCACGATCGTTACTGCGCTGATGAAGGGAGCGCGAACAAGGAAAGCATTTGAGCGTAGTTTCGTGCTCAACTTTCCGCCATCGGCGCGGCAGTTATCACTCCTTCCCGAAGACGACGATGATGACGAATAGGATGATTTACCGCATTGGTAAGCCATAAACGCTTGACATTACTTGCTCGCTCAAGTATAATGTTCATGTCAGAGATGGACGTTATCGTAAGTGGGGAAGAGGCATGAACGTTCTGAGTACCGAGCAGCGCGTCGAAATCATCCGGGCACTTGTCGAGGGCAACTCCCTTCGCGCCACGGCCCGCATGACCGGCGTTGCCCGCAACACCGTCAGCAAGTTGCTCGTTGACTTGGGGCAGGTCTGTTCGGCCTATCAGGACGCCACGATGCGCGACCTACCCTGCACACGTATCCAATGTGACGAGATATGGTCATTCTGCCATTCCAAAGAGAAGAACGTCGCGCCAGAGCACGAAGGCGTGTTCGGCTATGGCGACGTGTGGACGTGGACAGCGATTGACGCCGATACCAAACTCGTTCCGTCGTGGCTCGTTGGCAACCGGGACACCGAGACGGCAATGATCTTCATGGACGATCTGCGCTCCCGGCTGGCAAGCCGCGTGCAATTGACCACCGATGGTTACAGGCCGTACCTCGTTGCCGTCTACGATGCGTTCGGGCACGACGTTGACTACGCGGTGCTCATCAAAATCTACGGCAAAGAGGCGGGCGATGAGAAGCGGTACAGCCCGCCCAAGTGCATCGGCACAGAAACCAATGTGATGACGGGCGAACCTGATCCGGCACACATCAGTACATCGTATGTCGAGCGGCAGAACCTCACGATGCGTATGTCCATGCGCCGCTTCACCCGCTTGACCAATGCCTTTAGCAAGAAGGTAGAGAACCTTGCGGCGGCGGTCTCGTTGCACTTCATGTACTACAACTTCGCCCGCCCGCACATGGCGTTGAACGGGCAAACCCCGGCGATGAAGGCGGGCATCGCGGATCATCAGTGGACAGTGACCGAGATAGCAGGATTACTTGACCGCAAGGCACAGAAAGATTCAAACTGAGCCACTACCCAATGCGCCCCGCAAGAGCGCGGGACCGTTGTCTCGCCCTGGTGGCGCGCCCAAACCGGCCAGTTCGGGCATAATGCCTGCGAACCGTCCTGTACACGAACCGAAAGGATCGTCTTGGACACGACACGCGCGCGCTCACTAGCATCATGCCGACCCGTTTTCGCGCTCGCCTCGTGCGCCGTGTCGGCTGTATGCCGACACGTATGCGTGAAGAGTTAGTCGGATGCCAGATTAGCGATTGACAGCGCCCCAGATCATTTCTGCTCACAGTATACCGCATCTTGTCGCCATACGTAAGGTTTACACGGATATCAAACATGTTATGATCTTTGATACATTCTTTGTCTGGTGACGTATGTAATTCCCGAGTAAACCCTTTGCCGTTTACCGTTGGTCTTGCTCCCCCCCTTTGCATCTCAGCCTCGATGCACCGCGACCTCATCACGATGTAACGGTAGCATTCGTTGATGGCGTGTCGCTGGTATAGTGAGGGTAGATTTATGAACATTCGTTCAGAATCCGGTAAAGAGGAGTGAGCGGACCGCGTATGCTCTCTCTCCTCGATCACTAGCAGTGATCCATGAGTACATGACGTGTCCAGCGGGCACGCGACAACAGGAAACAGAGTGTCGCAGTGCATGTTTCTCAGGAGAAGGGGATGGAGGAGTTAGGGGATGTGACGGTATCCGGATCAGTCTTCCCTGCATCGTCGGTCATCTCGACGAGTTCGATGACCGGTTCGCCGTCGAACTCCGCGTCCGCGAATGTGCGCGTGGCGGCGAGTATAGGCAACTTTCGCATGTCCGTTCGCGTTCTTGCTATCCGCTACTCGATGCTCATACCGACGCAATCCCCCGCATATAGCGGTCCCGCAGCAGGACAGGATCGCGTTCGGGGCGTGCGGCCCCAGGGGCATCGTCCACATGGGCGGCGATCAGATGCGGGCCGTCTTCGGCGAGGGCTTGGGTGACGCGGCGGGTGAAGTCCATTTCATCTGTTGCCCAGGCGCTGTGTGTGATCCCTGCCGCTTGTGCGACGCCGACGAGGTCGGTCACGCTGCTAGTCGCGGCACGCTGCCTGCCGGTGATCTGATACAGCCCGTTGTCCCAGATAATGACGGTGAGGTTGCGCGGGGCGACGCTGGCAATCGTCGCGAGGCAGCCGAGGTTCATCAAGAGCGAGCCATCGCCTTCGAGGGCGAAGAATCGTCGCTCCGGCTGCGCCACCGCCCCGCCGAGCGCGATCGGCAGCGTCAGTCCCATGCTACCAAGCATGAAGAAGTTCTGCGGTCGGTGCCCGGTGGCGGCGAGGTCGAAATTCGTGTTGCCGATCCCCGCGACAATTGCCTCATCGTGCGTCAGGAGCGAGACAAGGATGCGCGTCAGGGCCAAACGAGAAAGGGAGTACTGAGTACTGAGTACTGAGTGCTGAGTATGCCGTTCCATCACTACCTCCACTTGTGCCGAATGGAAATGAAGATAACCGTGAAGCGTTCCGTAGCCCATGCTCGGTACTCAGCACTCAGCACTCAGCACTACGTATCTGTCTTCCCGCCCGTCAGCAGAGGCGAGAGGATGAGTGCGGTCGGCGTGCGGGTCTGGAAGCATTGGCGGATCATCCGGTGGGTGAGGAAATGCAGTTCGTCCGCGCGCGAAAGCGTGACATGCGGGATGCCGAGGGCGTCCAGGGTGGGACGGATGACGCGCGTGATCGGCATCTGTACGGAGTTGTACTCGCCGATGACGCCGCGCTCCGAGATGACCATCAGGAGCGGCAGTTGATACGGGACAGCGAGTGAGGCGAGGGCGTTGACCGTGTTGCCGAAGCCGCTCGATTGCATTAGCACGACTGCGCGCATCCCCGCCATATCCGCGCCGCAGGCGATACCGATCGCTTCCTCCTCGCGCGTGGCGGTGAAGGCGGTAAAGTGTGCGTCCGCGTGCGCGCCGTCAATCAGTGGGATGAGCATATTGTCTGGCACATACGTCATCAGGCGGACGTTATGTTCCTTGAGGTTCGCCAGGATCGTCTCCGCCCATTGCACGCGTGACCCCTCGTTTATCTCTGCAATCCCATCCTCGGCTATTGTACCGCATAAGGAAGAAGGAACAGGTACGCCGCCACTCGCGTAGTGGGCAACACGCCGTTGCGTTGACGCGGCTTCCCTGTTGATTGTCCACTACCGCACGATACATGCCATCACCATAACCATTCTCAACACACAAAGCACATCGTTGCACTATCGTCAATACACGAATTTGACATCCGTGCATAACCCAGTTTCCCGGTGGTAGCGGGCTTTCGCCTGCCACAGCAAGAGACAGGCGAAAGCCCGCTACCACTACATTATGCCCTGATTGCGCGCGGCTTCCCCGGTTTCTTCCGACTGCCCGTAACATCATCGAAGGTTCATACGTTGACTATAGTATAATGAAGGATGACAAGACGATGACGGACTTGTCAGAAACGGACGCCAGAGAGGCAGCAACGATGATGTTAAATAAAGATCAGTTCCAGATTGGGGTGGACCCAATCGCCGACGCACTTTTTCTGCTCGAACCGGACGACGAGACGTTTCGTTGCACACATGTTGACCCTGCGTACACGAAACTGACTGGCTTCACCCCTGCGCGGGTGACCGGCAAGCGGCTTGATGACTGCCTGCCCGCCGCGCAGGCCACGTTGTTGATTCAGAAATGCCAGGAAGCCGTTGCGGCTCGCACATCGGTGAGCTACGACGAGCAGGTAATTGCCTACGACCGCGAAGTGACGGTCATCACCCGACTGATCCCACAATACGACGACGCAGGGATCTGCGTCCGGTTGATCGGCACGATGACCGACATCACCGAGCGGCGCAATGCCGCGAGTGCCCTGCGGGAGGCGGCAGAGCAATACCGCCTCCTCTTCGAGGGCAATCCAAACCCGATGTGGGTCTATGACCGCGAAACACTTGCCTTCCTCGCTGTCAATGATGCCGCGATCGCGCATTACGGCTATCGTCGCGACGAGTTCCTGGAAATGACGATTGTGGACGTCCGACCGTCGGCGGAGATTGCCCCCGTTCTGGAACGAATCGCGACGCTTGCGGATGGCCCTTCGGCATACGATTGGCAACACCGCAAGAAGGACGGGACGCTCATCCATGTAGAAGTCGTCTCCAACGGCCTTCAGTTCGGCGGTCGGGCGGCGCGTCTCGTCCTGGTCAATGATGTGACGGAGCGCAAAAAAACGGAAGACGCGCTGCGCGTGTCGGAGTTGCGCTACCGTTCACTGACCCATTCCGCGAACGACGCAATTATTACAACGGACAGTGGTGGCGCGATTACCTTCTGGAATACTGCCGCGCAGGCCATGTTCGGCTACGAGAAAGATGACATCCTTGGTGCATCGCTCACCAGGCTTATGCCGACGCATTACCGCGATGCCCACACGCAGGGGATCGCGCGGATGACGGCCACCGGCGATGCCCGCGTCATTGGGCGCACCGTCGAGTTGCACGGGCTACGGAAGGATGGGACGGAGTTCCCGCTGGAACTTTCCCTCGGTACCTGGCAAGCAGGCGGTAGCGTCTTTTACAGCGCCATCGTCCGGGACATCACCGAACGCAAGCGACAGGAATCCGAACTGCGGGCCGCGAAGGAAGCGGCGGACGCCGCAAACCGGGCCAAGAGCCAGTTCCTCGCCAACATGAGCCATGAAATCCGCACGCCAATGAATGGCGTGATTGGCATGACCGGCCTCCTGCTCGATACGCCGCTAACGCCCGAGCAGCAGGAGTATGCCGAGACGATCCGCACGAGCGGCGACGCCTTGCTGACGATCATCAATGACATCCTTGACTTCTCGAAGATCGAATCGGGTAGCCTCGATCTGGAGGAGCAACCCTTCGACCTGCGCGACTGTCTGGAGAACGCGCTCGACCTGCTCGCCACCCGTGCCGCCGAAAAGAACCTTGATCTCGCCTACCTCATTGATGATGGTGTGCCGGGGACGCTCGTCGGCGATGTGACGCGACTCCGGCAGGTGCTCGTCAACCTGATTGGCAATGCGCTCAAGTTCACCGCGACGGGTGAGGTCGTCGTCTCGGTCTCCTCCCAGGTGGTGGCGGGCCGACGACACGCGGTGCGCTTCGCCGTGCGGGATACCGGCATCGGCATCCCGGTTGAGCGGATGGACCGGCTGTTCAAATCCTTCAGCCAGGTGGATTCTTCGACGACGCGCCTCTATGGTGGCACCGGACTCGGCCTGGCGATCTCGAAGCGGCTCGCGGAATTAATGGGTGGCGCGATGTCGGTGGAGAGCACGCCGGGCGAAGGTTCGACTTTCTCCTTCACGATCACCGCCGCCGCCGTGCCGACGCAGGCGCGCATCTGGCAGCGGAGCGCGCAGCCGTCGCTCGCCGGTCGGCGCATTCTGATCGTAGACGATAATGAAACGAACCGCCGCATACTCACGCTGCAAGCGCAGAACTGGGGCATGCGGCCACGCAGCGCGGCGGAGGGTACGACAGCGTTGGAGTGGATCCGGCGCGGCGATCCCTTCGATGTCGCGATCCTCGATATGCAGATGCCCAACATGGACGGTATCGCGCTCGCGGCGGCAATCCGCATACACCGCAATGCGGCGACACTCCCACTCGTGATGCTTACCTCGATGGGTCGCCAGGTGTTGAGCGATCAGGCACACTTTGCCGCCTTCCTCGCAAAGCCGATCAAGCAATCGCAACTGCACGATGTGCTGATAGGTATCTTCGACGCGCTGCCGCGCAACGCGGCCCCAGTCGTTGCGGCGCAGCGCCTCGATCCGCATCTCGCCGAGCGCATGCCGCTGCGCATTCTGATCGCCGAGGACAATATGGTGAATCAGAAACTCGCCGTCCAGTTGCTCGCGAAGATGGGCTATCGTCCCGATGTCGCGGGGAACGGTCTGGAGGCGATCCAGGCGCTCGAACGGCAGCCCTACGATGTCATCCTAATGGACGTCCAAATGCCGGAGATGGACGGTCTGGAGGCGACGCGTCGCATCTGCCAGCGCTGGCCGCGCGCTGATCGCCCCCATATCATCGCGATGACTGCCGATGCGATGCAGGGCGACCGCGAAAAGTGCCTCAACGCGGGCATGGATGACTACGTGACCAAGCCGGTGCAAGTCGCCGCGCTGGTGGTAGCCCTGGAGCGCGCCTGCCCGGTTGCCGTATACACCGGCGCGCATGAGCGGCTACCGGATGTCGCAGAGAGCAGTGACCCGCTCGACACGCTGCTCGATGCCGCGACGCTCGACGATATCCGCACGTTGGTCGGTGACGATGGGGAGGACGGCCTGGCTGGCTTGGTCGCCTGCTTCCTCGATGACGCGCCCCGCCTCCTGAACGCGATGCGCGATGCCCTCGATACAAATGATGCGGGAGCGCTTCATCTCGCCGCGCACACGATGAAGTCCACGAGCGCCCTCTTCGGCGCGACCGCCCTCGCCGCCTTGTGCGAAATGCTCGAATGCCGAAGCGCAGCGGATCTAATGAGTGGCGCGCGAGAGCAGGTTGACGAGATTCGCGATGCCTACGCGGATGTCGAGCGCGCCATGCACCGTCTCGTTACCCCCGCTATCCTGCGGGCGAATGCGGTGTAGCATCTAGGACTTAACGCGGTTGGAGCGTTTTTTCCTGGTAGCGTAGGCTTCAGCCTGCGTCCCGCTCGCAGGCTGAAGCCTACGCTACCGGGCATTTCCCCCATCTGAACTGCGTCACTCCTACTCTTGTGTGACGGTAAGGCAGTGGATCGGTGGAAGGTCATGGGCGATCTCGGTCCAGGTCGTGCCGCCATCCATACTGCGGACGATGCTGCCCTCGTCCGTACCGTAGTAAAGGCTGCCACCTGGGCGGCGGTCGGTGTCGTCCATTGCGATAGCCGTCATGCGAGCGGTCGGTGTCGTGGTGATTGGTCGCCAGATCGGGACTCCTTGCGGGGCACGGTAGAAGGTATTGTCCACGCAGGTAAAGAGGTCATCTGCGGTTGCGCTCACCCAGGTGATCATGCCCGCTGGGAGATCAATGTTGCTTTCGATCCAGTTATTGCCGCCGTTGATGCTCCGCCAGATGCCGTGATCCGTCGCGGCGTAAATGTAGGCGCGGTTGGTGGGATTGACGGCAAGCGCGCGGATACCGGGCGGACTGCCCTCGACGAAGTTCCAGATATGGCCGTCGTCCAGGCTGAACGCCAGACCTTCAGGATCGAGGCCGACAATGATGCCGTATTTTTCCTCCGGCACGCCGATCACCGCGCGCACGATGCCGCGCGGCCGGGAGTGCCGCGCGATTTCCTCCGGATCACCCCACAGTTCGCGGAAGGTGTCGAGCCGTTCCCAGTGGACGCCGCCATCACCGCTCGCCCAGACCATCGCGCGGTCCATCCCAGCATAGATCGTCTTCGGCGCATCCCGGCGGACATGGACACAGTGCGCGTCCCCGCCGACCCGGAAGATCGCGGAATGGCCCGCGTCGCTCGAACTGTAAATCCCTTCGCTCTCGACCGCGATGTAGAGGAGGTTCGGACTGGAGCGATTGTAGTCCAGGGAGACGATCCGCCTGCGTTCGAGCGTTGTATGGGTCTGCTGCCAGCCCCGCCGCCCCTCGTGCAGCGTGAACAAACCTCGCTCGGTTCCGACGTAGAGTTGCACCGCCATTGCTGCCCTCTCTCCTGCGTGCCGTCGCGTGCCACCACTTCCCACCGTTGGTCTGGCAGCGAGAGTGAGTGTACAACGAGCAACGAGCAATGAGCAACGAGGGGAAGTTCGGAGTTGGTCGGGTCTCACTCCGAACCTCGAACTCCGAACGTTCTACTGTTGCTGCTGCGGCTGCTGACGCGGCACATCCGGTTCGTCGGATTGTCCGGGAAGGTAGCCGGGTTCGGCATGCAGCGTCTGTGTCATTGTGCCAAGGGTTTGCGTCATCGCACCGAGTCGCTGCAACTGCGACATTGCGCCGACGGTCTGATATTGGATCAGTTTGCCGCGTGTGCGATCGCGGCCGACGGTGCGCGCCATCGTCAGCCCCTGGCTCTCATCGCGCACGGCGCCATGCACCTCGACGGTCATCAGCGCCTCTGCGCCACCCCGGTACGTCCCACGTACAACGGCGACATCCGCGTAATCCCGCCCGACGGCGATCTTGACATGCCGCCCGGTGCAGGGTGCGCCGAGTGTCGCGTCCACCCCGACCCAGCCGTACGGCGGCACGAATGCCTCCGCCCACGCGTGCGACGCACTGCTCTCTGTGATGTCGCCGAGGTAGCCACTGACATAGCGCGCCGGGAGGCCCGCATGGCGGCAAAGGGAGAGGAGGAGATGCGCGAAATCCTGGCAGACGCCGCTGCCGCCCGCGATCACATCCGCGACGGTCGAGTGAACATTTGTCGTGCCGAGTTGGTAGGTGTAGTGATCGCGAATGTAGACAGAGGCGCGCTGAAGAAAGGCGAACGTTGTCGTCTCCGGGGCGGCGGCAAGCAGGGCGCGCGCTACCCCTTCCGACGCGGCATCGAGCGCGACATACGTGCTTGGGCCGAGGAATTCGGCGTATTCGTCTGCGATCAGCGGGTCGTCCGCGAGACGTGCGAGGGGGGGTGAGGTGTCCGGTTCATCGCCGCGCGGCCCGGAGAGCGGCACATCGGCGTCGGCGAAGGTGACGACGTCGCTCGTCGCCTCGATGGTGAGATGATCGTGCTGGTAGGGGACGCCGAAGTCGTGGACGCTGTTGCCATAGTAGTCGCGGAAGGTAATCACCGTTGCGGGCGGGTCAATTGTCAGATCGAAGTCGAGGCAGGTCTGCGTCTTGCCGGAGACGGGCTGCAAGCGCACCTCGTTGAAACTCTCGTGTGCCGGGCTGGCGTAGGTATATGCAGTGCGATGGGTTACGGAAAATCTCATGCAATTACCTCCTCGGCGCGCAAAATACGGGGCGCGAAATACTGCGCCTGGATGTGCTCGCCAATCCGGAAACATTGCCGTTGAATGTCGAGCAGGTACTCGTGCAGATCCACCGCGAAAACCTCCTCCACCCGCTGGTACGCCAGCGCGCTGTGGAGTCGCCCCACCGCGCGTTCCGCTTCCTGGGAAGGACTAAGGAGGAAGGATTGAGGGCTAAGGGGGGACATATCGCTACTTAGTCCTGAGTCCTCGACCCGCAGTCCCCCCGCGATGCGGGCGAGCGCTGCGTCTACCTCGCCGATGGCGAAGCGGATGGAGCGGGGGAAGATCGGGGAGAGCGTCAGCATCTCGATCACCGAGCGCGGGCGGACAGTGCTGCGATAAATCTTGTGATACGCCTCGTATGCCGAGAGCGAGCGGAGCACTGCAAGCCACTGATCCCAGTCGCCAGGGACGTCAGAAGGACTGAGGACTACGGACTGAGGACTGCGTGGGGGCGAATCCGTACGTAGTCCTCAGTCCGTAGTCCTCAGTCCTTCCGCATCAGAGACGAGCAGGTGATACTTCACGTCGAGAGCACGGGCGGTCTTCTCGGCGCGTTCGAGGAACTTACCGGCCTGGAGGAAATACCACCCCTCCTCGCGCGGCATCGTGCTATCGGTGATGCCCTGGAAGAGATGACTGAACTCCTTGATCGAGCGGTAGAAGAGATGAACATTCTCCGCGCTGACGGGCGTCTCCCCAAACTCCTGTAACCGCCGCAATTCGAGGTGAAAGCGATTGAGTACCTCCCACATCTCGCTGGCGATTTGGTGGCGCATCGTGCGGGCATTCTCACGGGCGTGGGCGACGCAGGAAACGATCGAGTGCGGGTTCTCCGTCGCGAAGGTGAGGTAGAACGGCACGGTCTCTTCGTTTGCCTGATCGTGCATCGTAAAGAAACGCGGTGCCTCGCCAACAATGATGACGAGCGCCTCCCAATGTTGCCGCCGCCGTTCCTGCGCCTCCGGCGACGCGCCCATCTCCAGTGTGTGGTGATAGTTGACATCCGTGATGCGCGCCGTATCCTCGGCCCGCTCGACATACCGCCCGATCCAGTAGAGCGATTCAGCGATGCGCGATAGCATGATGGCCCCCACCCCCGGCCCCTCTCCCGCTTGCGGGAGAGGGGGGATTGATCCAGAATCGGTGCTGTTTGCTCTGAGCATTCGCCGAAGCATCGTGGAGAGGCCTCCCTCTCCCGCTATGGCGGGGGAGGGGTAGGGGGTGGGGGCCATATCTCATCTCAACACCCATGTATCTTTGCTTCCGCCACCCTGGCTGCTATTCACCACAAGTGAGCCACGGCGGAGGGCGACGCGGGTGAGGCCACCGGGGAGGACATGGATCTCTTTCGGGCCGCTAAGAATGTAGGGGCGCAGGTCAATGTGTCGGCCTTCGAGCCGCCCGCCATTGCCTGCATCGTCGGGGATAAATGACGGACTGCGAGAGAGTGGGATGACGGGCTGGGCGATGTAGTCGCGCGGGTTCGCGGCGACGCGAGCGCGGAATTCCTCGATCTCTTCTTCGCTGGCGCGGGGGCCGATCAGCATGCCGTAGCCGCCGCTCTCATTCGCTGCCTTGATAACGAGTTCGCCGGCATGCGCGATCACATACGCGCACTGCTCGGGATCGGCGGGCAGATAGGTCGGCACATTGCCGAGGATGGGTTCTTGGTTCAGGTAGTAGCGGATAATTGCCGGGACGTAGTGGTAGATCACTTTGTCATCCGCGACGCCCGTGCCGATCGCGTTGGCGAGCGCGACATTGCCCGTCCGCACCGCGCCGAGGAGGCCCGCAACGCCGAGCATGCTGTCCGACCGGAAGGCGAGCGGATCGAGGAATTCGTCATCCACGCGGCGGTAAATGACATCCACCGGCTCGCGCCCGCGCGTCGTGCGGAGATACACATGGTTATCTACAACGAAGAGGTCGCGCCCCTCGACGAGTTCGATGCCCATCTGCTGGGCGAGAAAGGCGTGCTCGAAATAAGCCGAGTTGTAGATACCCGGCGTGAGCAGCACGACCGTCGGGCCACCGGAGCCGCGCGCGGCGACGCGGGGCGAGAGGGCGCGCAGATTTTCGATCAGTTGGCTGCAATAATGATCCACGGAGCGGACGCCCAATTCGCCGAACCAGTCCGGCAGCACACGACGCATCGTCGTCCGGTTCGCGAGGACGTACGAGACGCCGCTCGGGCTGCGCAGGTTGTCTTCGAGCACCAGATACTGCCCGCTGGCATCGCGCACGAGATCGCTGCCGACGATGTGGATGTAGAGGTTATGCGGCACATCGATGCCAACGACCTCACGGCGGAAATGGCGCGCCCGGACGATCAACTGGCGCGGCACGATATGGTCTTCGAGGATTTCCTGATCGTGGTAGATGTCGTGAATGAACATGTTGAGGGCGCGGATGCGCTGCTGAAGACCCGTCTCGATCAACTGCCATTCGTCCGGTGGGATCAGGCGCGGGATAAGATCGAAGGGGAAGATGCGCTCCGTGCCGTGCTCCGAGTCCGAATAAACGGTGAAGGTGATGCCCTGATGGAGGAAGGAGCGGTTGGCGAGGTCGCTCGCGTGGCGAAGGTCGCTCGCATCCAACGGGGCGAGTTGCGCGGCGAGCGGGCGATAATGCGGCCGGGGCGCGACCTTTCCATCGGATGTTGGCACGAACATCTCGTCGTAGAACCCGCCGGTGTCGTAGCCGCGCGTCAGTGGGTTCGTCGCAATCGTAGCCGGAGATGGGGCGCGCCTGGCGATAGGAGTCTCCTTTCCTACTCTCCAGCCCCTTCTCTCTAAGAGAAGAGGAGCAGATATGGTGCGTCCTGACGAATCGCTGCCGCTATGGTAGAGGCGTTCGCATATTCCGGCAATATTGCGACTGCACAAAGCGCATCTCCCCGTGCATGATCCGGTGCGCCGCAGTCTGTTGCAGGATGGTGCGACAATCAGGGGACGAAGGGGACGAAGCAAGACGCGCAAGGAATATTGCGATGAACATTGATGAACTCTATACACGGTTAAGCCATTGCTACACGCGGAACAGTGCCGCCTGCTCACGCGCATGACGCGTGGCTTGATGGATGATGTACTGGCCCCGGTTAATGCACACCCAGCCGTTCGGCGAGGTGCAGATTCTCGCGGTAGTCCACGGGGACTTCGATCAGCGAGGGCTGGTCGAGTTCGAGGGCGCGTTTGAGGATCGGCAGGAGATCGTCGGCGGTCTCCACGCGGAAGGCGGGCAGGCCGAACGACTGCGCGAACTGGACGAAATCGGGGTTGCCGAACTCGATGCCGAAGGTCCGCCCGAAGCGGCGTGTTTGATTGAGTTCGATGACGCCGTACCGCCCATCCTTCCAGACGACGGTGGGGAAGGCAGTCTTCATCCGTCGCGCCGTCTCCAATTCCTGCGCGTTCATCAGAAAGCCGCCATCGCCATTGACGGCGATTACCTTGCGGTTGGGGAAAACGAGTTTGGCGGCGATCGCGCCGGGCAACGCGATGCCCATCGCGGCGAAGCCGTTGGCGATGATGCAGGTGTTTGGTTGGGCGGTCGGGTAAAGGCGGGCGAGCCACAGTTTGTGCGCGCCGACATCCGAGATGAGAATGTCATCGTCGCCGAGGGCATCCCGCAGGGCGCTGATCACGCGCTGCGGTTTCATCGGCATACTGTCGTCGCTCGCGAAGGCGCGCAACTCTTCTTCCTCGTCACTGCCGATACGCGGGGCGGGCCAGTCCCTTTGATGGTCAGCCATTGCTTCCCGCAGCGCGTCGAGGCTGTCCGCGATCTCGCCGACGACCTCGATGGCGGGGAGGTAGTAGAGATCAATCTCGGCAGGCGTGCTATCCAGATGGATGATCGTCTTGTCGCGCGCCCGGTTCCAAAGTTCCGGCGACCACTCGACGAGGTCATATCCCACGACGATTACGACATCGGCATCCGTCAGGCCAAACTGACTTGCTTCGAGCGCCCGGAGACCGACGGCGGGTTCGGCGAGGGGATCGCGATAATCCATCACGCCTTTCGCCATGAAGGTGCTCGTTACGCCGATGCCGAGGTCGTTGGCGAGGGCACGTAGGGCGGTGGTGGCGCGGCGGCGAATCACGCCGTTGCCTGCGAGGATGACCGGGCGGGTCGCGCTCCTGAGCAGTTCGGCGGCGCGCGCGAGGCTCTTCGGGTCCGCGCGCGGGTAGGTCGTGCGGCGGACGGGCATCGGCGCGGCATCGTCGCCGACGGATTCGGCAGCGACATCCTCCGGCAGTTCGATGTGCGTCGCGCCCGGTTTTTCGAGCCGCGCGAGCCGGAACGCTTTACGGACGATCTCCGGCGTGTTTTCCGGCTGCTCGACGCGTGCGTTCCACTTCGTCACCGGGCGGAACATCTGCACGACATCAATGTACTGATGTGACTCCTTGTGCATCCGGTCCAGTCCTGCCTGCCCGGTGATGGCAACGAGCGGCGCACGGTCCAGTTGGGCGTCCGCGACGCCGGTGAGGAGATTCGTCGCGCCGGGGCCAAGCGTGGCGAGGCAGACGCCGGGGTAAGTGCTCAGGCGACCATAGAGATCGGCCATGAACGCTGCGCCGCCCTCGTGTCGCGTTGTGACGAACCGGATGCTCTCGCTCTCCGCGAGCGCCTCCATCAGGTTCAAATTCTCCTCGCCCGGCACGCCGAAGATGTACCGGACACCTTCATTTTCGAGGCACTCGACGAGCAGATCGGCCGTGGTACGCGTCTTGGTCGCCATCGTTTGCTCCTTTCCGGAGTGGACGTGCTGATAGCGTACGGGTGTGCACGGGGAAAGACAAGTACACACGGCGTGGAAATGCAAATCCGCGTGGTACGATTGCTGCCATTACCTTTGCGAGATGCGACGGCGCGAACGGGGGATACGGCGATGAGAAAATGGGTTGCCTCACACATCTTATTGATCGCTGCGCTCGGGCTGGCGATTAGTATCGGACTGAGCGGTTGCAGCGGCGGGCAGGCGACGACTGCCCCGGCGGCAAGCGGTGATGGTGCAAAGACAGGACCGGCGAGCCTTTATCCGAACCCGTCGCTGACGCCCGGCGATGTCCTTCCCGGCGTGACCGCGAAGGAGGTCTGCGTCTCCGGCTACAGTTCGAGCGTCCGCAGTGTCTCCAGCGACGAGAAAGCGGCGGTCTATCAGCGATATGGCATCCCGAACGAGCCGGGTAAGCATGAGGTGGACCATTTCATCTCGCTCGAACTCGGTGGCAGCAATATGCTGACGAACCTCTGGCCCGAGCCGTATGTGACGCCCGACGCACCCAACACGATCGGCGCGCACGAAAAAGACAAAGTAGAGAATGCTCTGCACGCCGAGATGTGCGCGGGGCGGATGACGTTGCAACAGGCGCAAGACCAAATTCGCAGCGATTGGTATGCGTATTACCTGAAGATCGCCAAATAAGAGCGCAAAGAGAGGGCTGTCATATGACCTTTAGCATTCCCGACACCGTACGCCAAAAGATGAAGCAGCAAGCCGCCGCCGCCGGGATGCCGTATGGCACACTTGTCGGCCAGAAAGTCTACGATCTGCAAGGGTTGGTGGACGTGCTGACCAGCGAGTTGCAGGCGGCGCAACAGACCGGGGACAGCAAGAAGATCGGCGATGTAACCGGGAAACTCGCCCATAACCAAGCCGAACTCGCCGCCTATAAAGCGGAGCAACAGGCGGCAGGATCGTCGTAAACGGCGCGCTCATCATCCGCACATTTCGCTCGTACTGTCGCATCATCTCCGTCCCGTACGTTTGGGTGCGGATATACGGACGCGCCGAGCCTATGATAGGATACCGGCAATGATCCTGGGGCAATGATGGATGGGGATGACACGCGTTTCGCTAGCGAATGGCGAGAGCGCGTCGCACGGATGGGCAGAAGGGGAGCGACAGCATGATGGACATTTCGCACGAGAAACACAAACTTTCTCGCCGCCGGTTCCTCGGCATCAGTGCGAGCGCGGCGGTGGCCACCTTGCTCGCCGCGTGCGGGAGCAGCAGTGCGACCGACACGCCGAAACCCGCCGCCACCACCGCACCGGTGGCCACGACCGGCGCGAGCGCGACTACCGCGCCCGCGACGACAGGTGGCGCGGTGGTCGAACTAAGTTTCTTCTATCCGATCGCGGTTGGCGGGCCAATCACCAGGATCATTGATGGTTATGCCGCCGATTTCACGAAAGCGAACCCCGGCATCAAGGTGACACCGACCTATGCCGGTTCCTACACCGATACGTTGACAAAGATTCAGACGACGATTGACGGTGGCGGAATGCCGCCCGATGTCGCGGTCTCTCTCTCCACCGATCTCTATGCCCTCAAGGACGCGGATTCCATCATCCCGCTCGACGAGTACATCAAGGCGTCGGACCCGGCCTACATCACCGACTTCTACGACGCCTTCATGCTCAACTCAAAGGATGGTGGCAAGGTCTACGGCATCCCGTTCCAGCGCTCCACGCCTGTCCTCTACTACAACAAGGACCTCTTCAAGGAGGTCGGGTTGAACCCCGATCAAGCGCCGAAGAACTGGGCGGAGATGGTGGACGCCGCGAAGAAACTGACCAAGGCGGACGGCTCCCGCTGGGGCCTCGAAATCCCGTCGGACGGGTTCCCGTACTGGGTTTTTCAGGGGATGGCGATCGGTAACGGTAAGAACTTCGTGGACGATACTGGCTCAAAGACCTTCTTCAACGATCCCACGGTCGTGCAGGCGCTCGACGCGTGGGTTGGCCTCGGCACGAAAGACAAGGTCGAACCCGCTAGTATCGTCATCTGGAACACGACGCCGGACGATTTCATCGGCGGTAAGGCGGGGATGATCTGGCATACAACCGGCTCCCTAACGAACATCCTCAAAAACGCGAAGTTTCCCGTCGGCGTCGGCTTCCTCCCTGGCCTCAAGCAGCCTGGCGCGCCGACGGGCGGCGGCAACTTCTACCTGTTCAAGAAGACGCCGCAGGCGAAGCAGGCAGCAGCGTGGAAGTTCATCCAGTTTGTGTCCTCGCCTGAGTACGAAGCGAAGTGGACAATTGACTCCGGCTACGTTGCGCCACGCAAGAGCGCATGGGAAACTCCGGCGCTGAAAGAGTACACCGCGAAGAATCCTCAGGCACTGGTCGCGCGCGACCAGTTGCAATACGCCAGTCGCGAACTGGCGACGCACAGCGGCCCGCAGGTGCAAAAGGTCTTTGGCGACGAGTTACAAGCCGCGCTCACTGGTAAGAAGCAACCCCAGGCCGCGATGGACGATGCCCAGAAGAACGTCGACACCATCCTCAAGCAGTTCCGCTAGGCAAGGGGAGAAATCGGGGATGAACCGCAGGGGACACAGAAAACGCAGAGACCGCAGAGAGGGAATGAATAAAGAGGAGAACAAAACAATTCTCCTGTTTTCCTCTGTGCTCTCTGCGTTCTCTGCGGCCTCTACGTTGAATTGGTTTCGTCTCCGATCCGTGTGAAAGGGGTATTCACTCCGATGCGCCGACAGTCGCCGCTGCTGCCGTGGCTCCTTGTTTTCCCCACCGCGCTAGGGGTGGCGGCGTTTACCCTGTATCCGATGGTCGCAACCACATATCGCAGCCTATTCAAGCAGAATCAGGCGGTGCGCGTACCGCGTTTTGTCGGTCTTGGGAACTACAAAGAGGTCGCGACGGACGAGACGTTTCATACGGTCTTCCGCAACACAGTGCTTTTTATCCTTGGCACCGTGCCCGCGAGCATTATCCTTGCTCTCTTGTTCGCGCTCTTCCTGAATCGGAAACTGAAGGGAATCGGCATCCTGCGGAGCGCCTTTTTCTATCCGACGGTGCTGCCGATGGTCAGCGCGGCGGCGATCTGGCTCTTCCTTTACACGCCAAATTTCGGGCTGGTCAATCAAGGGTTGCGAGCTGTCGGCCTCGGCGCGCCGAACTGGTTGGGGGACACGTCGTTCGTCTTGCCCGCGCTTATGATTATGGCGATCTGGAAGCAGACGGGCTACTTCATGCTCTTTTACCTCGCGGGGTTGCAGAACCTGCCTGACGAGATTTTCGAGGCGGCGGAACTGGACGGCGCGACGCGCTGGCAGCAAGTGCGCTCCCTCACCATCCCGCTCCTCCAACCGACGACGCTCTTCGTCTCCACTATCGCGGCGGTTGGCTCGATTCAGATGGTGGATCAGATCTACATCATGACGCAGGGCGGGCCGAGCAACGCCTCGAACCTCCTGCTCTTCTATATCTACGAGACGGCGTTCCGCTTCCGGAACCTCGGCGTCGCGAATGCCGCAACGGTGATCCTCGTCCTCCTCCTGCTCATCTTCACCGTCGCCAACTTCACGATCTCCGAGCGGAGGACTGAGGACTGAGGACTGAGGACTGAGAAGAAACGCATTTTCTCCCCTCTCCATCGCCAGACGAACCTCAATGAGGTCGAAGCCAAAGGGCGATGGAGAGGGGCCAGGGGTGAGGAAAAGCCATGCAAAACGTGCAGACATCTGACGCCATTCTCGACGCGCTCGGCACTAGGCGAGCGGCGCGGTCGCGGACGGTCAGCGAGCGGCGCGGCAGGCGGATCGGCGGCACGATCGGTACGGTCCTACTCGCGCTGCTCGGCATCTCGTGGGCGCTACCGCTTGTGTGGAGTATCTCTGTCGCCCTCCGTCCGGCGAATGTCTCCGTCGCGTCAGGCTCGCCATGGTGGGGTGGGGGACTGACGCTGCACAACTTCGTGGACGCCTGGGAGCGCGTGCCGTTTGGACGATACTACCTCAATACCTTTATGATCGTCTTCGGTATTCTCGCGGTGCAGTTAGTGACGATTAGCCTGGCGGGGTTCGCCTTCGCGCGGCTCGACTTTCCGGGGCGAGACGCGCTCTTTGTCCTCATCCTCATGCAGATTCTCGTGCCAACGAATGCGCTGATTGTGCCGAACTATGCGACGATCCGGCGACTCCATCTGTTCGACACGAAACTGGCGATCATGCTTCCCTTCTTCGCCAGCGCGTTCGGCACCTTCTTCCTCCGACAGACCTTCAAGCAGGTGCCGCGCGAGTTGGATGACGCCTCCGTACTCGACGGCGCGAGTTGGTGGCAGACGCTTTGGCACGTCTACCTGCCGGGCGCCCGCGCTGCCCTCGTTGCTTTCTCCGTCGTCAGCATCAGTTTCCACTGGAGCGACTTCCTCTGGCCACTGATTGTCACCAACTCGGATGCGAGCCGTCCCGTCACCGTCGGCCTGAACACATTGACGCAGATGGGTGAGTCCGGCGCGCAGTGGGCGCTCGTCATGGCGGGCACACTGCTCGTCGTCTCGCCCTTGCTCGGCCTCTTCTTTATCTTCCAGCGCCAGTTCATGAGCAGTTTCCTGCACAGCGGCATCCGCTAGCTGGGGTGGCCCCGCGCGATTCGCTGCCCTATTGGCACCCTCGCTGCACCGTCATTGCCTGCCTCACCCAGTGATGGTGACGGTCGCGCTCCCGGCGGCTGCCCGATGCGCATTGTCAACACGGCGGGGATGACGATCAGGGCGATCATCACGCCAATCATGATCGGGTTGGTCAGGACGCTCTTCGCGTCATTTCCTTGTGCCCCCGCAATGAAGCCGATGCCGATGTATACCCCCGCCCACACGGTTTCACCGAGTGCGTCGTACAGGAGGAAGCGTCCGATTGGGTAACGGCGCACACCACAGAGGATGTTGACGACGGGGCCGAACGCGCCGAAGACGATCCGCGTGAGCACGATCAGCGCGCCCATACCGCCGCCGCGCGCCAGCCTCTCGTTTGACCATGCCAGCGCACGCCTGACGGCTCGGGACGCCAGCGCCTTCGCGATCGGCTTCCGCATCCCGTGCGGCGGCTCCGGCACGCACCCGTCTGGCCCTGTGTCGCGCCGCCGGTACCATCGCTCGCCGAGATACCCGGAAAGATAGCCGAGCGTATCGCCGAAGATTGCGGCGCTTGCCGTGAGGGCAATGAGCAGAACGACGTTCACCTTCCCTTGCGCCGCGAAGACGCCAGCGGCAATGAGCACGCCGAAAAGCGGCACCGGGATGGGCAACCCAAACGAGCCGAGGAAGAGGATGGCGGCGACAGCGAGGCCGCAGTACGTACTGAGATCTCTCATCACTGTGTGCCTCCCGCTCGATGAGGAACGCGACCAATGTCACGCATATCCGTGATCGCCTTTCTCATCGGTAGGAGTGGCCGCCCACGCCCTGGCCATCTTGCCCTGCCGGATGTGCAGTGCGGTGACGATCAGGAGGACGGGCATCGCGAGCATCGCGAGGATGAAGGAGAAACTGATGAGATACCGCGTGATAATGTCGTTCAGGACGGTGTGAACCGGGCCACCGATGTACCAGTTCAACACGTAAAGGTCCGCAGGGCTGACAATCCCTACAGCGGTCAAGATACGCAACAACAGGTGCATTTGGCGCGCGCGTGTAGATAGGCGGCGGGGGCAATTTCCCGATTCCAGGCCCGATGGCTGGTGCGCATCGGCGAAGCGCGAGCGTGGCACCCGCATTTGGGTGTCGCGCTCCCGGCGCTTTGTGCGGATGCGTCTTCGTGCATGCGCGGTCTGGCTCTCTCCAATTGCTCATCGTGCGCTCCTTTCCAAGGGACTCTGCGGTTGTTTCCACCGAACTCACCCAACAAACAAGATGCCATGCGGTTGTTGATGCTGACCTTGACTGGTTCGCTCTCAATACACCCCGTTGCAGCATTTGGATTGGCACGATTGTGACGGGCGTGATCGTCGGCGGCGCTTCTCCCGCCGCCAATCCGCAGCGAGGGCACCGGTGTATTGAGGGCAGTCACGGGGGTCGGGTCTCGTCAGGCGCTCGCCATTCCTCGCGACATGCACTGCATACTGGTGTTCAAAGAAAGGATGTCTATTGTGCATATCTCCATATCCCTGCCGCAGCAACGGAAACCACCCCAAACAGTGGCGGTGTCGCCGCTGCACCCTGTCCTCGTGCAGGCGCAGCCGATGCCACGGCGGAAATTCGTGCGCCGTGCGCTGCTCGCGCTGGTTGGTGCGTTCACCGCGACGAGCGCAGTTGCCACCCTCAAACTGCTCTATCCAACAAAAGTGACGGGCTTCGGCGCGAAGGTCGTCGCCGGGTCCGTGCAGGAGGTCACGGCGCGCCTCGCGGACCAGGAGTATCTTCGCAACACGCAGGGGAATTTTTACCTTTTGCCCGCGACGCAGGAGAGCGTCATTGCGGTGTACTGGAAGTGCGTTCACCTCGGCTGCACCGTCCCAGCGCCGAACCCCGAACTGTCTGGAAACATCCAGTGCCCGTGTCACGGCTCGCTCTACAACGGCAAGACCGGGGATCTGATCCACGGCCCGGCGACCCGCCCGCTCGATTACTTCCCGGTCACGGTGCAGAACGGCAATGTCATCGTGGATACAGGACAAATCATCACCCGGCAAACGTTCGACATGGGCCAAACGACGAAACTTGCATGGTGACTATTCCTTGAAAGCACGGATAGCGGGTATCGCCAGGCATCCCCGATCGTCCCCCGGATTTCCCTCCTTTGGCAGATTTGCATCGTGTTCGGCCATCTGCTACCCTCCCGCCTCAACGGGACAGATAGCGCAGTAAGGGGGCAGAGCGATGCGACGGGCGCGTGGGTGGCAAATCCTTGGGCTGGCTTGCGCCCTGCTCCTCGCCGCGCCGTGGGCCGCCCCGTCGCCGGCGGCAGGCATCGACCACGTAACTACCTGCGCCGGTAGCGGTGTCGGCTCGCTGCCCGACGTCGTGGCACACGCGGCGGCGGACGCCACGGTCGTCTTCGACTTGAACTGTTTCTCCAGCAACTCGATCACGCTGACGAGTACGATCACCATCGGGGTGAACCTGAGGATCGACGCAACGAGCCCGCTGCACGATGCACTGGTGGACGGCGGCGGTGCGGTGACGGTGTTCACGGTGCGCAACGGCGTGACGGCGACCCTGAGCGGACTGACTATCCAACACGGCTTTGGCGGCAGCGGTGGCGGTGGCGGGATCCATAATAGCGGCACGCTGACCGTGCTGAACAGCGTCTTTTCCGGGAACACCGCAGTCGGTGCCCCCTTCGTCGGCGGCGGCGCCATCCGGAACGACGGCACGCTGCTAGTACAGCTTGGCTGAAATACGTTTGCGTTATATGCTGCACGCAGGCGGGTGCAGCGCGTCGGTGCGCTCAGGACCCATGATCGCGGAGGACGCCGATGCCTGCAACACCGATCATCGTCACG
>JAABUZ0100003645.1_pt1 | contig 22494 bp, 26 predicted proteins | sample 5562091 | NCBI WGS metagenome assembly JAABUZ01 (sample SAMN12813069, study PRJNA571459) | rock metagenome | isolation source: Antarctica rocks | place: Antarctica: Victoria Land, Linnaeus Terrace sud | collected 2015-12-21
GCTTGGGGTGGAAGCCAGATTGGTTTGTCGGCGGGCTGTACGCTTACGCATGGCCCCATTATAGCAGGGAAACTGTCCAGGGGACGGTGTGCATTTCCAGCCTCGGCAGAAAAGCGCTCGTTCCGAAACGGTGTGCATTTCCAGCCTCGGCAGAAAAGCGCTCGTTCCGAAGAAGGCGCTTCCTCTCCGGCCTAAAGGCCGGGGTTTCCCCGCGCCCAAGATTCTATGAACGAAGCGACAAGGCCAAGAAGTGTCGCGCCATCAGCGATTATTGAGAACCGGTCTGACGGTCAGCTTACGTTAGGCCAGAAGCTCATCCCTCAGCCATTTCCTGATTCTTACGCGGCCGTCCCACTCTTTTTATGCCTTCCGGCTGCGTCCGCCGCTTATAAGCATCCAAATCGATCCGGCTGATGAGTTTGCGGCCATATTTTTCTACATAAGAAAGCCGCTTCTCCTGAAACGCTTTACGCACAGTCGCCTCATGGATACGCAACTCTTGAGCCGCTTCTTGGACAGTGATCAGTTCCTCATCTGCCATGAGAAGATGTTACCAAAATAAATACTCGGTGTCAAGTGTTTTATTGGAACACACTTCTAAGCTGAACTACTGCTCCCGGTCTTCCAGCAAGGTTTAAGAAACCGGCGAGCCGGAGACGGCAATCGGTCTCGGCGGCGGGCCAAGCGGCTGGGTTGGCAGTGTCGTCAGCAGCCCGGCAGCTTGGAGGCGCTGAATGAGGACGGCTTGTTTTGCGGCATCGCTCTCCGGTTCCGGCGCAATGCCGAGGCTGACGCGCAGGAGGTCATGGGCTTTGTCCTTTATGTCCTGCTGCCGGGCCAGCTCCCGCCGGCGGGTTTCTTCTTCGGGCGAAAGGGCAAGTGTCAGAGGCATCGGTTTCTCCTACGAGTAGATGTCTGAAAATGGCTGTCTAAAATTGGCTGTTCTAAGACGCGCCGCGCAGGCGGGCGAGGTCGCGCTGGGGCGGGGCACCAAAGAGGCGGCGGTATTCGCGGCTGAACTGGGAGGGACTCTGGTAGCCGACCCGGTAGCCTGCCGTGGCGGCGTCTAACGCTTCGGAGAGCATGAGGCGGCGGGCTTCTTGCAGGCGCAGATGCTTCTGGTACTGCAAGGGGCTGAGGGCGGTGACGGCCTTGAAGTGGTGGTGCAGGCCCGACGCGCTCATGCAGACTTCCTGAGCAATGGTCTCAATAGACAGCGGCTCGGCGTAGTGGCGCTTGATCCATTCCGTCGCCCGCGCGACCCGCTGGGTCAGGCTGTTGTGAACGGCAATCTGGCGCAGGCGTGGCCCTTGCTCGCCGGTGAGCAAGCGGTACAAAATCTCGCGCACGGCCGGCGGGGCCAGCATTGGGACATCGGCGGGCGTCTCTAAGAGGCGCAGAAGGCGCAGGGAGGCATCCAAAAGCGGCGCGTCGGTCCGGCTCAGTGACAGGGAGCGCGGGGACGCGCCGCTTGTGGCAGGCGGAGAAGCTTCGGACCCCTCCATTTCCAGCAGCAGCGCCCCAATCTGGCGGGGGTCAATGTCCAAACACAGCCCTAAATACGGCGCGTCGGGTGAGGCTTCCGTCACCTGCACGGTCAGGGGCAGGTCTACCGACAGGAGCAGGTAGCGGAGCGAGTCGTGGGTGTGGGTTTCCTCCCCCAGCACGGTCAGCTTGCTGCCCTGCGCGACCAGGCAGAACGTCGGCTTCAAGACGCCGTAGACCGGCGGCGTCGGCGCGGAAAGGCGATGCAGGGTCAGCTCCGGCACCGCCGTTTGATGGTTCCCATCAGTTTCAGTCAGCCGTTCCAAACGCGCCGTCATCTCCGCCTGCTTCTCGCCCAATTTGTTTTCCATGTCTCCAATATACCCGGCTTGCAGGATTAGGCAATAATTTTGCAGAAGCGGGACAGTGGTTCCATCGCCGGAGCGAGTAAGATAACAGCAACGCTTTTGTCGTACAGGAGATAGACTTATGACCATGACTGTTCACGGCTATGCCGCTCAAGCCGCCGACGCGCCGGTCGCACCGTGGGAGTTTAACCGGCGGGACCCGCGCCCGGACGACGTGACGATTGACATTTTGTACTGCGGCGTCTGCCACACGGATATTCACACGACGCGCAATGATTGGGGATACAGCGTCTACCCGGTCGTGCCGGGCCATGAGATTATTGGCCGAGTCACGGAAGTCGGCCCCGAAGTGACAAACTTCGAGATTGGCGACACGGTAGGCGTCGGGGTGCTGGTAGACTCCTGCCGCGAATGCTCCGCCTGCCGGGCCGGGCTGGAAGTCTACTGCGAGCAGTATCCGACCTCCACCTACGGCGCAAACGACCGGCACGACGGCTCGCCGACTTACGGCGGCTACTCCAATGAAATCATCGTCTCGGACCACTTCGTGCTGCATATCCCCGATGCGCTTGACCCCAAGACCGCCGGGCCGCTTCTCTGCGCGGGCATCACCACCTACTCGCCGCTGAAACATTGGAAAATCGGGCCAGGCCATAAAGTTGCGGTCATTGGCCTCGGCGGCCTGGGCCATCTGGGCCTCAAGTTCGCCAAAGCGCTGGGTGCGGAAGTGACCCTGTTCACGCGCACCCCCGGCAAAGAGGAAGAAGCGCGGCGTCTGGGCGCAGACCATGTCGTGCTGTCCACCGATCCGGCGCAGATGACGGCGGCAGCCAATTCGTTTGATTTTATCTTAGATACCGTGCCGAGCGCCCATGACCTGAACCCCTATCTCGCCACGCTGAAGCTCGACGGCACCCATATTCTGGTCGGGCAGCTTGACGCGATTGAACCCGCGCTTTCAGGCATTTCGCTGATTGCAGGCCGCAAGTCGCTGGCCGGGTCCGGGGCGGGCGGCATCGCCGAAACCCAGGAAATGCTGGAGTTCTGCGCCGAGCGCGGCGTGACCTGCGATGTAGAAATGATAAACATCCAAGATGTCAACGGAGCCTTTGAGCGCGTCTTAAAAAGCGACGTTAGGTATCGGTTCGTGATTGACATGGCCTCGCTGAACAAGTAAAGGACCTCACTTAAAGAACCTCACCCCGGAACTGCGTTCCGATACGTAGTAATGCCGCAGGCATACCCTCTCCTTGTTAAGGAGAGGGTCGCCGAGGAACGAGGCGGGGTGAGGTTCCGCGTCTTTCAGCCCCGATGGGTGCCTTCATTTACGTGAGGCTCGTGTGTTTCGCCTTTGCCGGTACCAGGGGCGTGGCTGTAGAACTCCGGGCCGTGCTTGTCGTCGTCCATCTCGTGTAGGACGGCTTTGTCGTCGGGACTGAGTTTGACGTTCTTCTCGGTTTCCGTCAGCGGCTGGTCAAAGTCAACGGATTTTTCGTCGGGCATGGTGTTTCTCCTGTTCTTAGAAAACTTCTTCCTAGAACACGCTTCATTTACCCAGAAAGCAGAAAGAGAAAAATGAAATACAACAAATTAGGCGCGACAGGCTTGTTCGTTTCGGAACTGTGCTTCGGCACCATGACATTTGGAGACAGCGATCAGTATCGGTTCATGGGAGCAGTGGCGCAGCAGGATGCCGACGCCCTGCTCGCCCACGCATTCGAGGCGGGCATCAACTTCCTTGACACGGCGGACACCTATTCGGGCGGCGAATCCGAGCGTGTCACCGGACAGGCGCTCAAGAACTTGGGAACGAAGCGCGAAGAAGTCGTGATCGCCACCAAAGTCTTCGGGAATATGGGGCCGGGGCCAAACCAGCAGGGGTCCTCCCGCGCCCATATTATGACTGCCGCGAAAGCGAGCCTTCAGCGCCTGCAAACCGACTACATTGACTTGTACCAGCTCCACGGCTTTGATCCGGCGACGCCTATGGAAGAGAGCTTGGAAGCGCTGACCGATCTGGTCCGGCAGGGCTTGGTGCGCTACATCGGCGTCTCGAACTGGGCGGCCTGGCAGATCGCAAAAGCCGTCGGCATTTCCGAGCGGCGCGGGCTGGCGCGTTTTGCTTCGCTGCAAGCCTACTACACGCTGGCAGGCCGGGATGTCGAGCGGGAAATCGTGCCGATGCTGGAAAGCGAGGGCATCGGCCTGCTGGTCTGGAGTCCGCTGGCGGGCGGCTTTCTGAGCGGCAAGTATAGCCGCGAGCAGCAAGGCGAGGAAAACAGCCGCCGCAACACGTTTGCCTTCCCGCCCGTTGAGATGGAGCGCGGCTATGCCATCATTGACACGCTGAAAGAAATGGCGGCAGCCAAGAACGCTTCGGTGGCCCAGCTTGCCGTCGCCTGGCTTCTGCATCAGCCTACAGTGTCAAGCGTCATTCTGGGAACCAAGAAAATCAGCCAGCTTGAAGATAATTTAGGCGCGGTAGATGTTGCGTTCACCGAGGACGAATTGAAGCGGCTGGACGAAGTCAGCCGCCTCCCTGCCGAGTATCCCGGCTGGATGCTGGAGATGTGGAGCGGGGCGCGGGCCAAGCAGCTCGCGGATGCGCGGAAGTGAAAGAGGCCCCCCAGCCCCCAATAATGGGGGAGCCAGAGGAAAACAGGATTAGGAACAAGAAAAGAACCCGTAGGGGCGCTGCTTGCCGCGCCCTCTGTTCACGCTGCCATGAAAGAAAAACGTCCATGAACCTGACTGATTTTCGCACACTGGGCCGCTCCGGCCTCGTCGTCAGCCCGCTGGCGCTCGGCACCATGACGTTCGGCAAAGAGCGCTGGGGTTCGTCCGAAGAGGTTTCCGAGGCTGTCTTCAACGCCTACATAGATGCAGGCGGCAACTTTGTTGACACCGCCGAAGCCTACGCCGACGGACGCTCGGAACAAATGCTCGCCGGCTTTACCCAGAAGCGCAGCCTGCGGGACAAGCTGGTGCTGGCGACCAAGTTCTCGTTCAGCGCCGAAGACGGCAACCCGAACGCGGCGGGCAATGGGCGCAAGAACATGGTTCGCGCCCTGGAAGGCTCGCTCAAACGGCTTGGGACCGACTACATAGACCTCTACTGGATGCACATTTGGGATACGGTGACACCTGTGGAGGAAGTCCTGCAATCGCTGGGCGATTTGCAGCGGGCGGGCAAGATTCGGTACTTCGGCTTGTCCGACGTTCCCGCCTGGTACGCGGTTAAGATGTCCACACTGGCCTCGGCGCACACCGTTCCCGGCCCAATCGCGCTTCAAATGGAATACTCGCTGGCGGCGCGGGAAATCGAGCGGGAGCATCTGCCCGCCGCCCGCGAATGCGGCCTGGCGATGCTGCCCTGGAGTCCGCTGGCCGGCGGCTTCCTTTCGGGCAAGTACGAGCGCGGCAGCGCAGGGGCCACGGGCGAGGGCCGCCTGAGCGGCGGCAACCCGTTTGGGGACACCAAGTTCACGGGCCGCAACTGGGGCATTTTGGACGCGCTGCGCTCTGTCGCCGCCGACATGGGCCGCCCGCCGGCGCAGGTCGCCCTCGCCTGGGCCGCGATGCAGCCCGGCATCACGTCCACCATTATCGGGGCCAGCAAGCCGGAGCAATTGCAGGATAATCTCGCGTCGCTGGACATCGAGTTCACCCCAGCGCAGACGCAGGCGCTTTTGACAGCCAGTGCGCCGGAGCCGTCGTTTTACGACTATCTTCAGTCAGGCATCTTGAGCCGGATCGTCTTCGGCACGGCGGTTCAAGGCTGGCAATAGCTCCAGTTTGGCAAGAGTTTAGGACGCCGGCAGCCGCCACGGCGGCGGCGCGAACTATGTGTTCGCCGATAGACACGCCGGATGGAAACGCTTCGCGCAGACGCTTTATCCCATCAACCGTCACAATCCCAAACCGTAAGCATGGTTTGCCCTCGCTTCAGTGCGCGGCAGTCAGCACCCGGCAGTAAACTGCCGGGTGCTGAGTTTGTTCAAAGCGCCGGCATTGGGATTACTTATTGCCCGCTTGGGGAAAGGAAGTATCACGACAAGAATTTGAGGAGCATCTTATGACACCAACAAAAGGCTATGCGGCCCAGTCCGCAACTTCGCCCCTCGCGCCGTGGGAGTTTGAGCGGCGGACGCCTGGGCCAAGAGATGTTCAGATTGACATCATGTTCTGCGGCGTCTGCCACTCGGACATCCATCAGGCCCGCAATGAATGGGGCGGTTCCACCTACTCCGATGGTGCCGGGGCATGAGATTGTCGGGCGCGTGACACACATCGGCAGCGATGTGACCAAGTTCGCCGTCGGTGATTTAGCCGGGGTCGGGGTGATGGTGGATAGCTGCCGGGAATGCGAAAGCTGCCGGATTAGTTTGGAGCAGTACTGCGACCGGGGCCAGACTGTCTACACCTACAACAGCCACTTTCCCGACGGTACGCCCACTTACGGCGGCTACTCGGAGAACATTGTCGCCGACGAAGCGTTCACGCTCAAAATCTCGCCCAATCTCAATTTAGCCGCCACGGCCCCGCTGCTCTGCGCGGGGATTACCACCTACTCGCCCCTGCGCCACTGGAAAGTCCAGCCCGGCCAGAATGTCGGCGTGGTCGGCCTGGGCCACATGGCGCTGAAATTCGCCCATGCGTTCGGCGCTCATGTGACCCAGTTTACGACCTCGCCCGGCAAGGAAGAGGACGCCCGGCGTCTCGGCGCGGACGAGGTTGTCCTGACCCGCGACCCGGAAAACCTCAAAGCCCTGGCAAACAAGTTCCACTTTATCCTAGACACGGTCTCCGCCCCGCACGACCTCAACATGTACCTCAATCTCTTGAAGCGCGACGGCAGCATGGTCCTGGTCGGCCTGCCGGAAGTCCCCGCGCCCGTGTCCGCCTTCCCGCTGACAAACGGGCGGCGCTCGCTGGCCGGCTCCAATATCGGCGGCTTGGCCGAGACTCAGGAAATGCTGGACTTCTGCGCCGAGCATAACATTGTCAGCGACATTGAGATGACGCCGATCTCCAAAATCAACGAAGCCTACGAGCGCGTGATCAGAAACGACGTTAAGTATCGGTTCATCATTGACATGGCCTCCCTCCGCGAGTAAATCTCCGATTGTCTGCGTAGGGGCGCTGCTTGCTGCGCCCTCCTTTTTGTTCCTGCCCTCATGTATAGAAAAGCGCCTTTTTCTATACACGTTAGCTGCGACATGTATAGAAAAAGCGATTTTTTATACATAAAGGCCGATAAGAACCTCACCCGGTCGCTCCGCGCCCACCCTCTCCTTTCTTAAGGAGAGGGTCGGAACAGAGTTCCGGGGTGAGGTTCCTACGCCCGCTTCCGCCGCTTCGCAGCCACAACTATTCCGCCTAATCCCAAAGCCAGCAGCAGGCCGAGGCTGACCGTGGTAGAGGCTTCCGGCACGGCGGCAGGCAGTGACGACGGGTAGAACGCCAAGCTGCTAGGCTGGTTGACATCGCCGCTCGTGTTGAACCTTGTGCCAAAGCCTTGGCTGTTGAAATCTTCAATCGTGCTGTCACCAGTGTTAGCAACAAACAAGTCACCTGCACTGTTGAACGCCAGGGCGCCAGGCTCGTTCACGTCACCGCTGATGTTGAACTGAGTGCCGACGCCCGCGCTGTTGAACTCCTCAACCGTATTGTTAAGGGAACTGGAAACAAACAAATTGCCGGCGCTGTTGAAGGCTAGGCTATTAGGCCCGGTCAGGTCGCCGCTTTGGTTGAACTGGGTGCCGACGCCGACGCTGTTGAACTGCGTGATCGTGCTGTCACTAAAGTTCGTAACGTACAGCGTTTGCTGGGCATGGGCGGCGGGAACGGCGGCGAGGCCCAAAGCAGCGAGGGCGGCCAGGGTGCCGATGGGTGCGCAAAGGAAGAGTTTCATTAGGAAAAGATATGCTTTCTAGTCCGCCTGTCAGAGGCAGACGGGAACGGAGCTTACTTGGGCAAGAGAAAAAAGCACAAGGGGCAGCGCAGTGACGGGAGCGTGCGTACAGCCACAGCAAAACACACAGCAAAAACCGTGCCAAGCCTGCGTGTTTATGCCGGACGGCTTGCGTTATTTTCAAGCCGCAAAACCGCTCCCTAACGAACCGCGCTTACTCTGCCATAATTGGGTGTGGAGGCGGCATCGCGAAAGGAGCGAGTTCTATGACAGCTACGTCTGTCTCCCCAGGAGCAGTGTTGGCACCGAAGACCCCCGTTTCGGTGAGCGGAGCAATGAGCGGCGACGAGTCGCATTTGGTCAAGCTGACCAAACGGGAAATTGAAGTACTGACCCATGTCATCCAGGGCAAGTCCAGCCGGGAAGTGGCCGACCAACTGTTTGTCTCGAAGCGCACGGTGGATTTCCACCTGGCGAATGTCTACGACAAGCTGCATGTCAACAACCGTGTGCAGGCGTTCCGCCGCGCCACACGGCTCGGCCTCATTCCCTACGAAGCGCAGTTCGCGGATTAACAAATCCGCAAGCTGAGAGCAAACCCTAGCACGCCGCAGGCAACCCAAACTAAAGCGGGAGACGAAAGTCTCCCGCTTTTTTCTGCCTCCGCCAGTCACGGGGCAATCACGAGGCAGACAGCGCCGGCTGCTTTCCCGGAGCATCAGGGAGCCAACAGGGTTCAGGGCGGCAGCGCGGGAGACAAGTTCCCCATGGCGCAAGCTCCCCAGAGCGTCGGGTACAGGCAACAGTTCAGAGACCTCCCAGCCCGCACCACTGTTTAGACGGGGCTGGGGGAGCGTTTTGAGATAGCTTTCTAGCATCAAAACGATACGCACCGGGGTATAATACCAAAAGATGATTAAAAACGGCTCAATGATTGCGGCGGCCTTCTTCGCGTCCTTGCTGGCAGCCGCCGGCGCTCAGGCGCAGACGGTGACTTATGACAGCAATGCCCGGACGGATTTCACCGCAGCCCACCCCGCCGTCAGCGCCGGGCGAACCCTCGCGGGCGGATGGATGGACTTGCAGGGCGACATTTACTTTGCGGCCGGGGACAGCCTCCATGCCACCACCTCCGACGCCAACGGATACCTGTCTGACCTCGCCCTGCGCCCCGCCGCCGAGAACCCTGCGCCCAATGTGGAAGGGACAATGTACGTTCCCAACGGCATTCCCAATGCCAGCACCGCAAACGGGCTGGTGCTGCGGTTCCAGCCCGACAAAACATTTTACTTGTTCCAGCTTTCTCCGGACATGCTCTTTGTCTACAAGATTTCCGGGGGACGTGCTGCGGCGCGGCTCGGGTCGGTGCCTGTCCGCCCGAACGCCGCCCACCCCTATTCGCTGACCGCTTCCGCCGTCAACACAACCAGCAATGGCGGCAGCGGCGTCACGCTGACAGTTTCGGCGACGGATGCCCGCACCGGAAAACCCATCGGCTCGTTCCGTGTTCTCGATGTGTATAGCCCGATCCTGGAAACCGGACGGGCCGGCATCGACTCCTGGGTGGGCAACAACGAGCCGGGAACGGCCACTGCGTCCTACGCCCGAATTCTGTTTTCCCAGCTGCCGGACACTCCCATCACGGTTTCCAATGCGGCCCCCAAGATCGGCTTTATCGGGGACAGCATCACGGCGGGCTACAACCAGGTCGGCAGCACGATCACGCCCGGCACGAATGACGCCGCCGCGCTGACCATCAAGGCGCTCACGGAAACAAAGGCTGCGGCGCGGGCGGATGCCGGGATCGCCTGGAACGCTTACGATCAGGGGATCAGCGGCTCCAGCACGGCGGACTGGCTGCCGGGGAACGCGGACAGCCTGGAAACGCGGGCCAAAACCACGTTCTCAGCGGCGTTCGGCAGGCCCGATCCAAAGACGAACCCGGTCTGGGTGCTTTTGATGCTGGGAACCAATGACGTTCGCAGCGACCACCGCTTCACCGCAAAGCAGCACCGGCAGAACTTGCAGGCGATCACGGCGGACCTGGTTGCCGGCGGCTACAACGTCGTTCTCAACCACGCGCCGTCGTTTGTGACGCCGACCCGCTTCAACGGCGTCTCGTGGGATGCCGCCTCGCTGCGCCTGCTTCAGTCGTATCTTCCGGGGGAGCAGGCGGTTGCCGCGTCTTACGCCCATAGCGCCCCCGGCCGCGTTTTCCTCGGCGACACGTCCGCCTTCCGCGCCTTTGCCGCCCGCCCCCGGCTGTTTCAGGAGTACCGCGTTTATGGCGGCCTTCATCCAAACGGCAGCGGCGGCACGGAAACGCTTGCGGCTTTCTGGGCCGGTGCCTTCAACCGATGCTGGGCGCATCGCCCCCGCTAAGACTTGCTGTACTGAGAGGCTCTCACAAAAACCGCACCTCACCCGGAAACCTCACCCCGGAACTGCGTTCCGACCCTCTCCTTAGCAAGGAGAGGGTCGCCGAGGAACGAGGCGGGGTGAGGTTTGATTGGGGTGAGGTTTCCGCTGCTGCTATTTGACATTCTTCATGTCGCTATTCTTTAGGCGCGAGGGCCGGAAGCGCAGGTAGATTTGGAACGACAGCGGCGTGCCGCTGCCGTAGTCGGCGCTTAGGGCCGTAGGGTGACTGTCGGCGGTGACGGCGAAGCCGAGGCCGGTGTCAATTCCCGTGCCGTGAGTTATGTCTCGGACGTAACCGGCGGTGTACGCGCCGAGCGTGAACTTGCGGCCCTGCAAAGTCGCTTCGGGCAGGAATAGCTCACGGCCAGACTTCTGGATGTTCTCGATGCGGCTGAAGAACGTGTCCCGCCCGCGCTGATAATCGGCCTCCGCAAGATACGAATTGGTCTTGCCCTCGGTATTCAAGTTGTTCTGGCCCCAGACCAGCGCCGTCGTGAAGTTTGCGTCTTCGCCCCGCGGGTGGTTATACAGCCATGAGGCCGTTGTGCGATGCTGATCCAAACCGTCCCCTTCCGCGTTCTTAATAAAGCCGTAGGAGACTTGCAGGGCATCGTTAGCATCGGGGTTGACCGACAGCCGCCCGCTGTAACTGTCAAAGCGGGCCTTTTGGAACGACCAGCGGTTCTCGTCGGGTTCCCGGCCTGTGAAGTCGCTGGCTTCTACTTTGACGCGGCTGCCGAAGTTCAGGCCCGCCGTCGCCACGCCGAACTGAATATGCGTCGCGTCCTGCCAGTGGTGCCCAATCGGCGCGTCCGCTAAATCATAGGCCAATAAGCGGTGCATATAGGTCGGCGGGCCGAGCGCAGGCTCGCCGGGGTCCGCCACATACAGATACGCCGATTTGCCGCCGCCGAGGAGATGCGAGTAAGTCGCCGCCAGCTCGCTTTGGAAGTTGTGCGGGTGCTGGCGGTCGTGGAGCGGCTCGTGGTGCCAGGTTTCGCCGGTCTGAAACAGCAACGGGTAGCCGTGGCCGCCTTCCGTGATTGGGTCCAAACTCAGCATCGCCCGCAGGCCAAGCTGAGATTTACTGTCCAGGGAATGACTGAACATCGCCATGCCCCAGTTGGGCGCATCAAAGCGCCGGTCGCCGCGCTTGGAGCCGACATCGGTGTAGCGCGGCATGACCGCGCCGTGAACCATCAGCATATTGCCTTTGAGCATGAACATCTTGCCGTAGATCGGCGAGGACGACGGCAGCCAGGCCGTGCCGCTGGCCTCCTGGCTCATGGGATCATTCAAGTCCACCGAAGACGACATGCCTGCCCCGCCCATGCCGGACATGCTCATGCCTGTCATGGGCATCATCTTCGTTCCCGGAGCAGCGGGCTTCCCCGGCGTGGCCGGGGCGGGCTTCGCGCTTGGCATGTTCATGCCGGGCATGGAGTTGCCTTGAGCCAGGGCAGGCGCGGCGGCCAGCAGGCCGAGGGCCAGAGCCGCGAGACATCGATCTCTTAATCGGTACATTAATGGGTTCCTTTCATTTCGTGGCCCGAATGCGCTGGAGGCGCGGCGAAATAGTGCGCGGCGGCCAGGCCCCCGGCTATGACCAGAGCCGGCAAATCCAGCCAGGTCGTGTAGTTCCAGGCAAAGCGGGCATGGGAAAGCGCGTCCGCCGGGCGCGGCCCCGTCGGGATCAGATGCAGAAGGCCAAAAAGCAGGTCCACGGCAAGGCCCGCGATGACCATAGAAGCAAGCAGCACCAGCGTAATGTAAACGGCGGCGCGGCGTCCATAGTATTTGCCGTAGATGAGAATGAGCGGAACAATAATCAGATCGGCATAAATAAAGGCGACAACACCTCCAAACGAAATGCCGCCGGACCAGAGAATGCTCGCCAGCGGGATGTTTCCGACGGAGCAGACGAACGAGGCGACGGCAATCAGCGGCCCGACGACCACATTCTCCGCCAGCTTCAGCGCCGGGGAGCCGGTATGGGTCAGAAACAGCGCCTGCCAGACGCCGTTCGGCACCAGCACGGCGAGCAGGCCCGCAATGACAAACCCAATCGCCATTTCCTTCCAGAGCATACTCCAGTCCATCGCGAAGGCATCGGCAACGGCGCGGAGTTTGCCGCCCGCATTCCCGCCGTGTTCGGCATGGTCGTGTCCGGCATGGTCTTTGTGGTCCGCCTCCTCTGCGTGGGCGCGGGCCTCGTCTTCTAGGCCTTTCGGCAGGGTCAGGGACACGATCAGCCACATCACGGCGATCAGCACGAACGCCCCCGCGAACTCCGCCAGCACGAAGCGCCAGCCCATCAGAAGCCACAGCACGAAACCCAGCTCAAAGACAAGGTTGGTGGAGGCGAACATAAAGGCAAGCGTCGGCACCAGGGCCGCGCCCTTCTTGAAGGCCGTCCAGGCCGCCGCGACCGCCGCGTAAGAGCAGGAAGAAGAAGCCGCGCCCAGGGCCGTCGCCAGGGCGACTTCCTGCAGCCCCGGCCTGCCCAGCGCCTGAGTCATCCGCTCCTTGCTGACAAATACTTGCAGCAGGGCGGAAACGGTGAAGCCGAACACCAGCGCCCAAAGCACTTCCCAGAACATCGCCGCCGATTCGTAAAGGCTGCGCCAGAGCCATGCGAGTGAGTGCATTATCGGGTTCCTTTCTTTGCTTCCTGCCGCACGACGATTTTCCCGGTCATGCCGCCCTGCGCGTGACCGCGCACGGTGCAGAAGTACGCATAAGCGCCGGGCGCGGCAGGCACTCGGAATGTTAGTTCCTCGGCGTGCAGCACGGCCTCTGACTTGTGCGCCAGCTCCGGCGTCCCAACAGACGACTTTTCAAACGCCGCCATCATGTTCGGATATGCCGCCGGGGCAGGCCCAAAACGGATATTGTGTGCCATGTCGTCGTCCGTGTTGACAAACAGCACCGTCAGCACTGCGCCTTTCGGCACAACAAAAGTCGGATTGCGAAGGCCGCCGATCCGGTACGAAAGCATGTCTTTTTCCGGCCCGGTTTCGGCCATAAGCCGCACGTTCGGCTGGGTAAACGTCAGTGTTTTTCCGTCCGGCGACACTGCGCCCGGTGTCTGCACCTTCTCGGCGGCGGAGAGCGCCGCCGGTGTCAGCGTCTCAGGCACGCTTCGGAGCAAAGTAAAAGACCGGCTTGCGGCGGCAAGTACCATTGCTGGCGCGAGGCACAGCAGAGCGGGCACGAGAATGCGCCCGGCTCGCAGAAAAGCGATATTCATGGGAGATTTTCCTAATTCAGTGGTAGAAACAGAGAACGATGGGATGAATTAGGCGACAGGAGGAGCGCGGAGGCCGGGGGCGTGTTTAAGGGCGGATTGGGAAACGCCGAGCGACGGCGGCGGACGCTGCCGAAGCGAGAGAACAGCCGGGACGGACGGCAGAAGCGCCGCCGTGAGGGGAAATGACGGGAGCAGGAGGGCAAGACTTCGGCGCAGGTGCGCTTTGGAAACGCTTGCCGGAGGCAGCGCGGCGAGGCGCGTCAAAGTGGGGTTGCAGACAGGCCGCGAGAGGTCCGGCGCGTGAAGCGGGTTTCTTGGAGCCGCCACCCTCTCAGGCGGGCAGCAGCCCATGCGCGGCATTGGTGCGCCGCTCATTCCGCAGGGCATCACGGAGCGCGGCGCGTCGGCAGCGCTGACAACGCGGGACGCATGGCGGCACTGCCAGAGGGCAAGCGGCGGGGCGGCGTTCCCTACGGTCAAGATGACCGCGAGAAAACACGACCACAAAAGTTTTAGCCGACGCGAAGTTGTCATAGCGCGATGATTATACCTGAAGAACGCTTCGGAATTTTCATCAATTTTTAATCATGCGCTATGCTATAATAGCATGATGTCTCTCCAATACTTTTCCTCTAAACGGGCGGCGGCCTGCGCCGGCGCGGCGCTGCTGCTGACGGGGCTGCTCGCCGGCTGCGGCACGCAGGCGCAGAACGCTCTGACAGTGCAGAAAGACCTGTCCGAAGCCCAGCAGTATGTCCAGGTGGAGGCCACCGACACGAAGGCCCGGCAGTGTGCGGACCGGGCCATCGCTGTCGCCCCGCAGGACTCCACCACCTATTTTGGACCCGACACGCCGTCAAGCACCGGCGATTCCCTGCCGGTGTTCAGCATTGCTTCGGTGTTTGAGAGTGTCGGCGACACTCCCGCCCTCGCCGCCTACATGACCCAGGCGACGCAGAAGTTCCCCGCCGATGAGCGCGGGTTCCGGCTTTTGGCCCAGGCGCAGAAAACGCTTGGACAGACCGCCGCCGAGAAAGCCACCGCCGCCCAGCTTGTCGTGCTGCTGAATAAAAAGATTCGCACGCCCGGCGCGGCCAATCTGGACAGCCTTTATGAAGCGCTGGCCCAGGCGTATTTTGATTCGGGCGACGCTGTGAACGGCACAGCCGCTTTCAAGAAAGCCATTCAAGCGTATCCCACCAAGCCGGGCCTGCCGAACGACCTGGCCTACAACGAGGCGCTGCGGGGAGCAAGCCTGCCGGAAGCGCTGGCACTGGCCCGCCAGGCGATCACGCTGGCCCAGAAGCAGAACGCGCCCGACGAACAAGTCGCCATGTACCAGGACACGCTCGGCTGGGTGCAGTACCAGCAGGGAGACTACGCCGGGGCCGAGCAGAGCCTTCTGCAAGCCGCCAATGCCCTGCCCCGCGAGGCGGAAATCCGCTACCATCTGGGGCTGGTTTATGCCGCCCGGGGCAAGTTCGAAGCCGCCCGCTCCGAACTCGGCCATGCCGTCCTGCTGGCCCAAAACTACGCCGCCGCCCAGCAGGCGCTTGACAGCCTGCCGAAAAGTACGCCGCCGAAAAACGCTCTGCCGAAAAGCAGTGCGCCGCCCAGCCAGCCTGCGAAACCCGCCGTCGCGGCGTCTTCCTAACTGATGTTACGCAATCAGGTAAGAACGCCCGTAACGAGTGACTTGAGTCACTCGTTCCTACGTAACCTCACTTAGCAAGGTAAGACCCACTATGAAATCTTCGCCCTCTTTGTTTTCTTTGTCCGGCAGCGCGGCCGCGCTGGCGCTGCTTTCCCTACCCGCTCTCACGGCCCCAAATGCCGTGCGGCCCCGGCTTTCCGGCCATGTTCCGGCGGCAGCCATCGCGCATTCGCGCCTGCTGGGGCGCGTGGCGTCCGCGCAGACCGTTTCTCTGGCGCTGACCCTGCCGCTGCGGAACCAGGCCGACTTGACGGATTTGCTGGCCCGGCTGTCCACGCCCGGCGACCCTCAGTACGGCCACTTCTTGACCCCGGCGGAGTTCACCGCCCGGTTCGGCCCTACGGAAAGCGACTATGCCGCCGTAACGGCCGCCACCAAAAAACTGGGTTTGCAGGTGACGGGAACGCACCCGAACCGCCTCATTTTAGATGTGTCCGGCCCGGCGTCGGCGGTGAATTCGGCGTTCGGCCTGCATTTGCAGCGCTATCGGAACGCTTCGGGACGCGAGTTTTACGCGCCCAATGCCGGCCCGGCCCTGCCGGCGGGCCTGGCGGGGCGTTTGTCGGGGGTGATCGGGCTGGACAATGCCCTGCGCCTGCACTCGCATCTGCATCCGGCCCTGAGCGGTCGGAGCGGGTCCGGCCCGATGAGCGGGCTGACGCCAAGCGACATCCAGGCCGCCTACAGCCTGCCGATGGTCGGCCCGAACGGGGCCGGGCAGACAATCGCGCTGTATGAGCTGGACGGCTACACGCCAAGCGACATTATGGCCTATGAAAGCGCTTACGGCCTGCCTGCGGTTCCGCTTCAAAACATTCTGGTAGACGGCGCGGCGGGAACCGCCGGCAGCGGGGCCGACGAGGTGACTTTAGACATTGAGCTGGCGCAGGCGCTGGCCCCTGGCGTGAGCAAAATCCTGGTGTATGAGACGCCCAACGTCAACAATACGACGCAGTATTTGGACGGCTACAACCGGATTGCGACCGACAACCTCGCCAAGCAAATCAGCACGTCGTGGGGCGCCTCGGAGGATCAAAGCGACAGGGTGCTTCTGACCGGCGAGAATACGGTTTTTCAGGAAATGGCCGCGCAGGGCCAAACCATCGTCGCCGTCACCGGCGACAACGGCGCGTATGACGACGGCACAACCCTCAGCGTGGACGACCCCGGCGCACAGCCCTATGTCACCGGCGTCGGCGGCACGACTCTGACCACCAACGGCTCCGGCGGCACTTACACCGGCGAGTCCACCTGGGGCCTGCCGTACAATGTCAATGACCCGAACAGCACGAGCGGCGGGGAATACGGCGTGGGCGGCGGCGGCGGTTTCAGCACGGTCTGGCCCGCGCCGAGCTACCAATCGGTGCTTCCGTCAGCCCCGCTGATGCGAAGCGTCCCCGATGTCGCTTTAGATTCGGACCCGGAGACCGGCTACTCCATCTATTTCGGCGGCAGCTTCACCGTCTACGGCGGAACCAGCGCGGCGGCTCCGCTCTGGGCAGGCTTCACGGCCCTGGTCAACCAGCAGCGGGCGGCGGCCGGCAAAGCGCCCATCGGCTTCCTCAACCCGCCGATTTACCAGATCGGGGCAAGCGCCGCGTACACCGCAAACTTCCATGACATTACCAGCGGCAGCAATCTGTATTACCCGGCAGTTCCCGGCTACGACAACGCGACCGGCTGGGGCTCGTTTATCGGCAGCGCCCTGCTGAACACACTGGCGGGGGGCCTCCCGGCAGCACCGGCCGCTACCCTGACCGGAACCATCACCGCCGCCGATACCGGGGCGGCCCTGCCCGGCGTCCCGGTCAGCGTTCTGTCGGTTCCCGGCAATGCGTCTGTCGGCACGGCCACGACAAACGCCGCCGGGGTTTATACCGTCGCGGTTCCCGCCGGAGCCGCGCTTGCCGTTACCGAGAACGCCTACGCCGTTACCGGCGGCCATTACGCCGGGGCGAAGACGCCGGCCGCCGCGCTCGCCGCCGGACAGGCCGCCACGGTCAACGCCGCCCTGCAGCCGGCCCACACGTTCGCCGTGGGCCTGCAAATGATTTCATCCCCGTACTCCTACAGCAGCGTCGGCGACTTCGGATTTTTGTTCGGCCTGTCGGCCGCCGGCAGCACGGCGCGGCTGATTGCCTGGGACCCGACTGCCGACAGCTATGTCTTTTATCCGACCGCCCCGGCCAATACGCTGACGCCCGGCACCGGCTACTGGGCTTCCTTCCCGGCTGCCGCGTATCCGCACTACGACGGAACGCTCGTTTCCACGGCGACGCCGTTCTCGCTTCCTCTGGCCGCCGGGTGGAACCTGATCGGCGATCCTTTCCCCGCCGCCGTGCCGCTGTCATCGGTCACGGTCGGCGGAACCCCGCTTGCGTCAAGTGCCGCCGTTTCGCCCACTCTCTATCGCTACGATACCGCATCCGGCCAGTATGTCACGCTGGCTGCCTCGGATTCGCTTCAGCCCTATGCCGGCTACTGGATTTATGTCGCACAAAACTCACTGGTGACTGTTCTGACTGTTCCCGCGCCATAAAAACCCGTAGGGGCAGGCACGGAAAAGAGGGCAGGCACGGGGGTCTGCCCCTGCATGAATGCCAAACGTTTACAGGCAGTCAGTTGACCGCAGGCGGCCAGACGTGCTAAAATAGCGGCAGTTTCCTAATTTCGACGGCCCACGGAGAAAACACACCATGACGAAGACAACGACTGTCATAAAGACAACGACTGTCATAAAGACAACGACTGTCATAAAGACAACGACTGTCACCCTGCTTGCGGCTGCCCTCGGCGCGGCCCTGTGCGGCACGGGCGCTTCGGCCCAGTCCGAAACCCCGCCGGCAAAGCCCATTACCCTCAAGCTCGGCGCGTTCCTGCCCAGCGGCGGCTTTCTGAAAAACGCGACCAGCAATTCTTGGTTCAGCGTCGGGGCGGAATACGCCGTCGCGCCGCGCACGGCAGCAGGGACAAGCTTGGTCCCACTTGGCTACATAGATTATGCCGGAAGCAACCGCCACGGCGTCAACGCCCGGTACATTGGGGTGGGACCCGGTGTTCGCTACAACCTCACGGCTCCGGGAACCAGCACGCTTGTCCCGTATGTCGGCGCGGGAATTGGGGCGTACTTTCTGCACGCCTCCAGCTTCGGCGGCACGTCCACCAAGACAAACTTCGGCTACCGCTTGAACGCCGGGGTCGAGTTCAACCGGGCGTATGTCTTTGAGATCAACTATACCGATCCTCAAAGCCTGAACCACACCCGGTTCAGCGGCTTCAACATTCAAGTCGGCGCAAGACTCTAGGCCAGAAAAAGCGTCAGGCAAGAAAAAGAGGCTGTATGGATTACAAAGACGCGGACCATGACGTATGGGTGGACCCGGTCTCGCATCAAGCGGTTGACCGGGAAAGCTCACAGTACCAGAGCTTCTACGACGGGCGGCATTACCATTTTGCCGATTTGACCAGCAAGCAGACATTTGACGAAGACCCGCAGCTCTGGGTGTCCACGCCCCATGCGTCGGAAACCTCCGCGTCTTTGTCTCCCATCGGCGAACCTGAAAATTAGATGTCTGGAAATGAGATGCCCAAGCCGGGAGCGTTCCGTAACCCGCGCCATCTGCCGTCCAAAGTCTGCCCGGCCTGCGGCAAGCCGTTCACCTGGCGCAAGAAATGGGAGCGGGACTGGGAGCATGTCGTGTATTGCAGCCAGAGGTGCCGCAAAGCGGGGAAAGCTTAGGAACCGGCACTTCCAGTGCCGGTTTTTCTTGTCTTTCCTACCCCGGAAGCACTTGCGCTTCTTTGGCGTCGTCGCGGGCCGCATCCTGCTCCTGCTGAAGCGCGGGCGCGGTATCATCTTTGCGGACGGCAGGCGCGGCGGCTTCCGTGTCTTTGGCGATTGTCTTTTGGACGACATTCGCCGCCCGGCGAACCGCGACGACATCCGTCTTGAACTGCGGGAACAGACGGATTAAAATCACCTGGAAGGCGGCGGCGATAGGAACGGCCAGCAGCGTGCCGCCGATGCCGAACAGCGTGCCGCCGGCCATCAGCGCCATCAGTGTCAGCAACGGATGCAAATTGACACTGCCGCCGATAACGCGCGGGGCGAGAATGTTGTCAAACACGATCTGGTGAATAAAGATCATGATCAGGACGATAATGATCGCTGTGGTCAGCCCGTGCGTCGCCAGCGTGACCAAGCCGATCAAAATGGTGGACACCAAAGCCCCAAAGTAGGGGATCGTATACAGCAGGCCCGCCGTAATCGCCAAAGTCAGGGCGTAATCCCGCAGGCCGGCAAACCAGAGTACGGCGAATATGACGCAGATATCCAGCCCCATGATCGTCAAGACGCCCCGGACATAGCTGCCGAACACGGCAATAATATCTGTGACCGTCGCCAGTATTCCCTCCCGCTTCTCTTTGGCGACCAGCAGAAGCGACTTGCCGAGTATCTTGTTGAAGTCCAGCAGGATAAAGAACGTAATGATCGGGACAATCACGACCCACACCAGGTTCCCCGCCAGCCCCGGCAGGTTGTCCCCAAACCATTTCAGCCCGTTCCCCAGCAGCTCCGGTACATGATGGGCTTGGTTCAGCACCGGCGGGCGCAGCACGGCCGGCAGATGGTGCGCCTGCATCCAGGTCGCGGCAAACAGCGCGACATCATGGGGCGAGCCGTAAAGCTGCCTGGGGACAAAGCGGGTGATCAAATCCGTCATCTGCCCGCTCACCAGGGTCAGCCCCTTGACGATCAACACGCAGATGCCGAGAAACAGCGCGTAAATCACCCCAATTGCCAGCCCGCGCGGAAACCGCCGTCCAAACATCCCCTGCCGCTCCAGCCGGTCCACTTCCGGCGTCAGCGTCATGGCGATAATCGTGGCGACCAGGAACGGCGGAAACAAATCCCGCAGGGCATACCCGACCACAAGCGCCAGCAGCGCCAGCGAAAGATAGGCCAGCACGACAAACAGCGACACCACTTTTTTTTGCTCAAACACCGGAACAGAAGCCACAGGACAGTCCTATCGGAGAAATCGAGAACCCCTCCCGTCTCGCTTAGGCTCGCCACCCTCCCCTGTTAGGGGAGGGGTATGGATTATCTTCTTTGGCGTTGCCTCACGACAGGAAGCTATGGCGTTGGTCAGAAGACTGTTCCAAAAGCCCTCCCCTAACAGGGGAGGGTGGCGAGCCTAAGCGAGACGGGAGGGGTTCTGATTGTGTTACGAACTCATGCCGCAAACCAGAGAAAGATATGGGTGTCTAGGAGCAGTCTCATTGCTTCTTCTAAGCCCGCTCAAAATCCTGGAGAACGTCTTCCGGCAGGGGCGCATCGAAATCGTCTGGAACAACAAACTCCCCCGCACACAACCCAAACGGGCGAGGCTCTCCGGTTCCCCCAGCAAAATCTCGGTACGGCTTGATTTCCGCCAGCGGCTGATCGGCTTCCAAAACAAGCAGCGTCTCCCCCGCTTGAACACGGTGAAGATACCCGGCTAAATCGCGCTGCATCTCGTCAATGTTCACAGTAACCATAAAGCAATTGTAGCACATTCTCTGCTGCTCATTCGCGGCAGCCCGCCCTTACGAACTCATGGGCAAACCAATATAAGTGCGCGGCTCCGGCGGCGCGTCGTCATCATCCACTTCAATATAATTGTCCAGAATGTCGAACAGCTCAAACAAGTCTTTGTTGGTGTTGAGAAACACATCGTAATTGTCGGCGACATCAGACAGGTAGGTCGGCTCGCGGGAAGTCGGACCGGCGGCGGCAAGCCAGCCGGCAAAGACGGCGGCGGCCTGTGGGGTCGGCGTTCCCGACGGGTCACGGTCGGCAATGGCTTTCAGCGTTTTGCCCAGTTCCATTGTCTGCGCTTGCAGCGACGGCGCATTGTCTTCGACCACTTCGTCATTGTCGGACATTAGGAGTCCATTCTTTCTAAGCAAGTTTCTCTAAGCAAGTTTCTCTAAGTAATCTTCCACCCGCGTCAAGACTTTCGTTCGCAGGCCTTCAATCGCCGTGTCGCGGGAGCCGAAGTAGTTGATGGCCGTATAGCCGCCGAAGTTTGTGAAGTTCTCGTAAGTCGAGAACTTGGAAGCGTTTGCGGGAACTGCGACCGGCTCTTTGGTCTCGGTGTCCGTCACCTCTAAGGCGCGGATAAACGCCGTGTTTGGGTCGGCGTCTTTGATGCGCTCGTTGTAGGAAAGGCGGATCAAAAACTGCCGCCCGGTCTGCGTCGTGTAGCGTTCGGTAATGTCCATAAATTGATCTTCTGGTCTGCACGGGGCTGCCCCCCCATGCTTTGGCAGTGCAAGCTCCCGCCTTCGCGGGCGAGGAACGGAACAAATCTTCTGCCCGCGAAGGCGAGGAATTGCTTTATCAAAGCCCTGCCGCTCAGGGCAGGGCTTGCTAAAACCGCCTGCGCGGCTTACTCTTCGGCGGCGCAGGCCGTTTCTCCTGCCCGTCATTTCTCCCCTGCCCTGCCCTGTTCTCCTGCCCGTCATAGACTTTTGCGCGGGACCGGGCAATCCCTGGCCCTTGATTCGGGGCCAGCTTTTCGGCCCACGGGCTGCCCGCTTTGCGGCGGACAAAGGCCCTGGCTTTTTCGGCGCGGACTTTGTCGCCGAGGCCGGCATAGGCCATGCCCAGCAGGTAATGAGCCTCGCCCGAATGGTCCAAAAAGCGCTGCATCGGAGAAGAAAACGGCTCTAAAGCGGCGACCGCTTCCGGCCAGGCCCGCGCCTGCACCCGCTCGCGCCCGATTTCCAGCCGCGCCTGGAACAGGCGGTAAATCCCGAAGTAGAACGGAATCAGCACGACCAGCATACTGAGGCCGTTGAGAATCGCCTTTGGCGTCTGCGGCAGACGGAACGCAGCGTCGGCATACGGCACGGCGAAGGTAGTCAGCGTCAGCAGGACAAAGACAATCGCGCCGTAGGTCAGCGCGATCCGCCCCAGCCGCCGGTCGGCGTCGGGATTAATCACGGAAGCGCGTGGCGCGGGTTTCGGAACCGGGTTTTGCAGAGAAGAGGGCATAAGAAGTGCTTACCAGAAAGTATTTTACTTGAAACAAAGTATTTTACTTGAAACGTAGAAAAGCCCCGAACGGACCGATCAATACGGTGATCGGCAAAGGCCGGGGCGAGAAAAGAATGAGAAAAGCCGCTTAATCCAAAGAACTTTTCATCCAAAGAACTTAAGCGATGGCCAGCTCGGTCGCGGCCGGTGCCAGCGGCGTCACCTGCGCCGCCTGTGGCCCTTTGTCGCCCTGCTCGATCTCAAAGACGACATTTTCGCCTTCGGCCAGGCTTTTGTAGCCTGCTTTTTGGATCGCCG
>JAABUZ0100003646.1_pt1 | contig 22490 bp, 20 predicted proteins | sample 5562091 | NCBI WGS metagenome assembly JAABUZ01 (sample SAMN12813069, study PRJNA571459) | rock metagenome | isolation source: Antarctica rocks | place: Antarctica: Victoria Land, Linnaeus Terrace sud | collected 2015-12-21
CTTCCGTCGAGAACCTATGAGAGGGAACTCGCCGAGGATCACGCGGTGGCCGTCTTCATCCCAGCACCTCAGCTACGGCGTGTCGCCGTCAGCCCAGGCCCCGTACACCACCCCCGCGGACGCAACTGCGCCTGCCGGCTCAATGTGGCGCGCGTGACGCTCGTGGCGAAGACGAGCCACCCCGCCGGTGGTGCAACAACCATGCTGTTTACTCTCCCCGAGGATGGCGCCGTGCAACAAACAGTGCCGATACAACGCCCCGATGCAACAAATCTCTACTTTACTCGTCGCCTGGCAGCTCGACGCACCTGCCACTCGCGTGCGTCCATCGGCACAGCCGTTGTGACGCACAGGGCAAACTCGGAGTGGATCATGCGAGGTACGGGCCTGAGCCGACTGCTTGCCCGCCCCGTGGTGATCAGATCAGTCGGTGTCGCCCCGAGCGCGCGCAGGGCACAGGTCCAGGGCGTCCGGTTGGCCATCGCCGGTCACCGCTGGCGTCGATGGCGACCGACGGCAAGGCCGACGATCAAGGTCAGTGCGGTCCCGAGGCTGATCAGGTCGCCGGCGAGGGCGACCGGCCAGTGGGTGAACCTGACGGTCTCGGCCTCGGGGCCGATCGGGAAGCTCATCGTCCCCTGCGGGGTGCGGGTCGGTGCGACCGACCCCATCCGCCAGGCCGGGTCATAGGGCTCCGCGAGTTCCAGGGTGCCCGCGGCGCCCGCCGGGACGTCGTAGCGCACTGGGGAACGCTTCACCACGGCAGCGTCGCGCCTGCCGTCGGCGGCGACCCTGGCGCCGAGGTCGACTCTGGTGGTGACCTCGTAGAGCGTCAGGTCGGGGGTGTCCAGGGCCACCCGCAGGTCCCGCTGGTCGTGCAGCCAGTCGAAGGACTGCCAGTCCAGCGTCTTGGCGACCACCACATAGCGAACGCCGACGGTGGCGACCGCACTGCCGAAGTCGCTCTGGGCGGCGCCTTGGGCGTAGCGGCTCTGGAGGTAGCCGGAACGTGACGACGTGCTGGTGCTGTAGACGCCGGGCAGCTCGACGTTGTCGCCGACGATGACGTCGCGGTGGAACAGCGCGGGAGCTGGGTTGGCGATGACCCCGTGGCTCCATGGGAAGCCGAGGTACTGGTGCCACGGCAGGATGAGCACCTGCTCGGGTCCATCGCCCATCAGCCGGTCGGCCTGTGCGAAGCCGGCCGGCACGGTGACGCCCTTGACCTGGCCCGACAGGCCGTTGATGAAGGTCGGGGAGTACGCGAGGGGCAACGCGACGACCAGCGCGCCGAGGGCGACCCGCATAGCCCGGTCCCGGCGTGCCCAGTCGAGGAGCTGCCCTGCGCCCCAGCCGAATAGCACGGCGTAGGCCAGGGCGGTTAGGCAGAGGAACTTCTGCGGCTCGCGCATGACCTGGAAGAGCGGGACGTGGTCGAAGAGGAACCGGAACAGCGGCCCAGTCGGCCCTTGCGTGCCGAGGGCCAGAAAGTAGCCGGCTGTCCCGCTGAGCAGCAGGACCCCTGCCAGCGGGCGCCGCTCGGTGTCCCTGAGCGCGGAGAAAGCCCCGACGGCCACCACGACGAGGATCGCGGCGAGGAGGTAGGGCCACACGTGGACGACGTCCTTGGGCAGCTTCGGCCCCTGCCGCCAGAAGCCGTAGAGCCCCAACACGTTGCCGTAGAGCCCCAACTGTGGGTCCGACCGCGTGGCGTACGCCGCCACGTCCGTAGCCCCGACTGTGACGGGCCGCGTGACGCCGAGCTGCGCGAAGAAGAGGTACGCCGAGAGCACCGCCACCGTGCCGACGCTCGCTGCCGCCCAGAGCAGCGCCCGCGGCCGGGGCCTGCGGACGACCACCACGGCGAGCACGACCAGTCCGCCGATCCATAGGAAGTGGACAGAGAACGCTGCCATGGCCGCCCACCACCCGGCCGCCCCCAGCCGCTGCACCCCCCCCGCCTCGCTCGCCCGCAGCATGCTCGCGACGGCGAAGGGCAGCAGCGCGTACGCGAGGAGCACACCCACCTGACCCACTGCGATGCGGTCGAACACGAACGGGTTGGTGGCGTAGAGCAGTGCTGCGACGGCACGCGACGGGCGGCCCGCGGTGAAGACCTGACTCACCAGGCGCACGGCCCCCACCGCGGCGAGCGGGAGCACCACGGCGAACGGCAGCCCCCCCGCGGCCTGCCCGATCAGCCTCGCCAAGAGCTCGAACACCGTGCTGCCTGGCAATCCGGCGGTCACCCCACCGTCGAGACCCCTAGCGCTGCGCGAGAGGATAGGGCCGTGGGAGCCGACGTGCCAGTCCAGCAGGAAGACATGGCATTTGAGCAACGGCAGGACCACGGCGAGCATGAGCCCCACCGCGATCCCGGGGCCCGTGCGGGTGACGGCGGGCCGCAGCGACTCGAGCGGCGGGAGGCGCATCGTTGCCGAGGTTACCGGTCGGGCAGGATGGAACCGTGGCTCCTACGCGCCGGTTGAACGTCGTCGTGCCGACGCGCGACGCTGCATCGGCCGCGGTCGACGTCAGCCCGCGGACTAGGGCTGCATGAGGGGGACGGCGGTCAGCGGCGCTGGAGCACGAGGTCGGCGTCGACGATGCGGTGGATGAGTTGCTCTTAAGGACAGACCGGGTTCCCATCCCAGCACGCTTCGTGTTTTGCTGGCATAGCCGGTTAGCTGGTCGACCTCGGCTGGGCGTAGGAAGCGGGGCCGTCGTAGTGCCCCCGCTGCGTCGGCTGCATACGCTGTTCGGCAGCCACAGCCTTCGTCGTGGCCATTCATTGCCGTTGGTAGAGAGCAACGATCTGGCCGCCCAAGCCCAGCCGCGAGTGTAGACCGGTGACCCCCGGCCTGAATGAGAAGGGAGTGTGCAGCGCAACGCGCTTGAAGCCACTGCGGGTTAACCAAAAGTCCAATGTGTACGGTGTGAAGAGGTGCACGTGCGTGGGATCCATGTCTCCATTGTATGGACGCCTTAGCAGGCGTAACAGGCTCAGCGCGTTCGGTGTAGTAACAACGACATGACACGCCGGCTTGAGATGACGCTGCAGAAACTCCTTAAGGGGCAGGAAGTTCTCCAAGTGTTCAATCACATCGAAGATCGTGATGAGGTCGAAGTCGACGTCGAATGTTGGTTGCGCGTCGGACAGGTTGACCGTGGCCAGGTGACGAGCCAGTTCGGGGAACGCCGCACGGCATGCCGCGACAGCGTGCTCGCTTACGTCGACGCCGTAGGCTTCCGCTCCCCGCAGCGCGCTCGCAAAAATTGCCCCTTCAGCGCAGCCGACGTCGCAGGTGACCAGCCGAGAGGGATCGATACCATGACTACGAAGTAGCGTAGCGTAGCCGGCAAACTGGGCTGCCGACTTGGCCGACTCGCCGGTGAAGTAATCGCTTGCGTAAGAGTCAGACGCCATAAAGAACCTCCAGGGTATTAGCCAAGGTGCGGGTCCAGGTGAACGCCTGCATTCGTTGGCGATTTCGATCGGCCAACTCACTGCGCTCCGCGGACCTTAGCGCGAGCATCGCCGATAGCGCCTGCGTGATGGCCGCCGTTGAGTAGGGGTCAACAAGCCACGTCTCGTCGCCGACCACCTCGGGTAGTGAACTATTGTTCGAAGCAATGACCGGGCAACCGGCCGCCATCGCCTCCGCCACGGGAAGCCCAAAGCCTTCGTAGAAGGAGGGGTAAAGCGTGCACTGTGCGTGCGCGTAGAGGTTGACGAGCTCGGCGTCAGTGGCGTATCCGAACAGAACGAGACGCTCGTTGAGACCCAGGCTCGCTGCCTGCTGCCGGAGGTCATTCCTTTGTTCGCGATCCAGGGCGCCAGCCACCACGTAGCGGACGTCGGAGTGGCCTGGCCGCTGAGCTGCAAGAGCCTCCAGGCAGCGCGTGATGTTTTTGCGGCGCGGATGGGTGCTGACCGACAGCACGTAGCGGCCGTCGATCGCGGGCGGTCCTTCGGCGGGGAGGCGGAACTGTTCATCGACGCCCAGGTGTACGACCGTGATCTTGTCAGCTGGTACCCGCAGCAGGCGTTGAAGGTCATGGCTGGTGCTCTCCGAGTCCGCGAGGACCGCGTCTGCCGAATGCACCGACCGTGCCACCGCCCAGCGGTAGTACGTGTTGAAGACCCTTCGCTGGTTGAGCGCGGGCGGAAGTATCAGAAAGCCCAGGTCGTGCACCGTGACAACGTAGCGATCGACGGCGCGCTTCGGCCTGAGTGGTATCAGGTGCGAAGGTCCATGAAAGATACGGGCTTCGCTTGCGTGGGCAAGCTCGTTTGCAAGCAGGAGGTCAAAGACCGGCGGAGGCGCCGGAAAGTGTCTGTTAGGTACGATGGTAGGCCCCAGAGTCTTTTCCTCCGCAACCTGCACAAACCGCACATCAACGCCCACCTTCTGCGCCTCTGTGTAGAGCTTTTCGATATAGAGAGGGATGCCGCTAAGCGGCTCCTGCTCCCATATTCGACTGTTCACCGCTATGCGGGTCATGGCGTTGCCTTTCTCGACGTCTCGTTAAGGAACCAACTACGGCAAGGCCAAGACCTCCGTAGACTAGTATCGCTCCGGCTAGTGATACGAGTTGCATGCCACGGAAAGCGCGCCCTGGACTGAAGACAGGCTGGACCGCACCGGTCGCCAACCAGCCATTTGTGAGCCCGTCGACCAGTACATGCCGGCCGCTAGCTTCCCAGGATGTGGAGAAGGTGTCTGAGGTCGTGGTCAATAGCTCGCCGGACGACTTCACCGGGACTCCGTATCCGAAGAGCCTGGGTAGAGGCGCGAACTGCTGGGCTCGGAAACTCTCTATTGCAGGGACGGGGCCGTTAGCGAGGTTGCGGCGCAGTACGAGGGTCAGCGATGTGACGCCTGGAGTGCTTGGCAAGCTGATGGCCCACTGCGTCTTCTCGGCTCCCTTGGGAAACATCGGGAGCATTGTGCATTGCGACGAAAGCTTCTCCAGGAGGCAGCTGCTCAGGCCCTCTCCGTGCGCGACCTTCGCCGTGAGAAGCACGTCGCCACTGCCGACGTCGATCTTAACAACACGGCAGGCAGAACGCGCTCCAAACCGCTGCTTGTATGAGTCCGCCGGTGCGTAGGACGAGGGAGCCTGCGCAGCGGCCGCCGCATCGCAGGCTGCGCCGAGTGAGGAAGGCCGACTGAGCATGAGCTGTAGAGGGGAAGCCGTTTGCCGTACACGCATGTCTGAAGTCCCGGGTGGTAAGGACGCAGCCAAGTCGTGCGAAATACTTGTTGAATTCGATTCCAGCGGGTGGAGCACCCCGCCCAACACCCCCGCCGACCAGTGCCAGTCTGACAGCATCGCGATCGACGTCTCCCGGCCCTTGGAGTCGACCGACCAGGGACCCATGACTGAATACTCGTCAAGTCTCGGTAACCCGGGGTCCGGCCCCGCGGTGACAAGGCCCGTACCCGGAGCGAGGAGGGCCAAGCTCGCTAAGTCTGGCGTATCGGAAGCGACCGTTGCCACCGGTCGTAGGGGCGAGGGGAGTACGTCCCGTCGAGTGAAGACCTGAAGGGGCCCCCGCGCCCTGGACATTGTCATCAGTGGGTCCGCGGCCAAGGCCGATGAGAGGGCCGCCGGTGAATCAATGTTGCGCGTGGGGAAGTCATGGACGATGTCCCCACGCACCAAGGCGCTCTGGACGCCGACGGCGTCCATAAGGCGGCCTGCCTGTGCGAAGTCATGCTTCAGGAGGGCGGTGGCGATGTCCGCGGTCGTTCTGACGAGCTGTCCATTCGAAGGGGTGTACCCCTGCGAGACCGGATTGACAACCCGGCGCTTGACTAGATTGGCGATGAAGGTGTCGATGCCGTAGTACCAGTCGTAGGGCATCTGGTAGAAATCATTGGGCGGAAGAACCAGTATCGAGCCAGTGGTCGCGTCAGTATTGAGGTCGCCTGCGAGTTGGCTCCAGTAGGCGGGCAGGGCGACGCGAGTCGCGGGGAAGCCGTCGTGCGGGTGCGAAGGGGTGACTGCGCCAGTGAAGAGCGGATACGACGGCAGCACGAGCAACAGGGTCGCCACCCCCCCCAAGGCTCCTGCCTTGATGCGAGCATGACGTGGTGGCGTCGGGTATCGCTTGGCCGCGAATACGGTGAGCCTCTCGATGACGATACCTATGAGGACCGAGTCGGCTAGCGCAACTAGCATGAGGAACCGGCCCGGCTCGCGCAGCAACCATCCAAGGGGTAGTCCGTAAAGGGCATTGAACACGGGAGCGCCAGGTTGCTTGGTGCCTGTGGAAAGCAGGACGATCGCCACCGTCACCGCTAGACAACAGCTGACTAGGACTAACCGCGGACGGTCGCGTGAACGGGTAACGATCGCGCCAGCGGCAGAGAGGGCGGGCACGCCGAAACCGAGAGTAGTCAGCAGAACGCCCTGGTATTGGCTCGCGTAGGGAAAGTAGACCCCAAAGTCCCACTGCCACGTGGTGTTCAGCCACAGGGCATTGGAAATAGTCGCGCGGCTCTCCGTAAACGCCCAGGAGCTGGCGTCGGACAGCGCGGCGGAGTTGCTACCACGGGCAGTGAATCGGATGGGCAGTAGCAGGTAGGCGGCGACAGCCAGGGAGGGAGGAGACGCCAGAGCCAGTGCCTTCCAGGCGCGGGCACGCCCGTCGGGCCCCACCAACGGCCGAGCTAGTAGCAGGGCACCGACCACGACTGCAGCGAGCATGAGGAGGAGGGGTGGGTTCTGGAACGCGTAACCGACGAGGGGCATCGTGGCAGCGAAGAGCAGTGCGACAGTTCGTACGCGCAGCAGGCCGCGCGCGGCCGCGAAGAGCAGACCGGGGAGGAGCGCGAGGAGCAGGAGGCACATCGCGAAAACTGGGTTGATCGACGCCTCGGTCAGGACGTATGGGTTGAAGACGTAGACGAGACCGCCCACAACGGCCCCAGGCCGCGACAGCCCGAGAGAGCGCAGGAGGCCGAGACAGGCGAGCGCTGAACCGCTGAACAACCCGACGTACCAAAGCTCCTGGCCTAGGGCCGCGCTACCGCCCAAGCTGTGGACGACCGCGAGAAGGAGTCCGTAGGGCAGACCATAGGGAGCCGATGGGCTGCCTAGGTCGGCGCCCGACCAGGTCCAGGGGCTAAACAGACGTTCCACCCAAGCTGTCCCGTCCGGCGGCGTCAGGTCGCCGTTCGCGACGGCGCGGCCAGGGCTGAACCAGGTGGTGACGGCCACGGCCGTTAGGACGAAGACAAGCGCCGCCGGGGCCCACCAGGAGCCGCGAGCCTGCGCAATTACGGGCCCGGTTGGAGCGTGCGCACTCGGTGGTGGTCGGCTGAGGCGGGCTTCTCGGAGGCCGGCAATCATTGCAGTAGTCAGCGCGATGAGCGCTGCGCCTCCGATAACGGTGCTGAGATGAGCCGTGGCCCCGATCAGACGCAGCAGGGGCAGGATGAGAATCAAGACGACAGCAGCGCTGGAAGCAACACGTCGGAGCTGTGGAAACTCCCTCGCCGTGTCAGCTGTCAAGCTTGATTCTGCGCTGACCATCGGGACTGGGTCAATCAACTTGCTTTGCCGCCGATAGGCGGGGACCTGCGTGCAGCACCAGACGTGCGAGCACCTCACGCGCCACAACTTCCCAGGACGTTGCTCCGCCGCTCCAGCCCACCCTCGCGGGTTGGGCCACCCACCCCGGCAAGCGTTGCGCGAGTACCCCGGCTAAAGCGGGCGGGGTTGGCGTCACGAGAACGCCGAGCGCCGCATTTACGGAGTCTCGCAGTCCGGCGACGTCATAACCTACTGAGGGCGTCCCCATCGCAGCTGCCTCGTCAACAACCAATCCCCAGCCTTCACGCACGCTGGTGACAACTAGAGCGTGCGCGCGCGCCATCAGCTGATGCTTGGTCTCCTCGTCGACACGTCCATGAAAGATCACACCATCGGGTGCCTTCGCTTTCAGCTCGTCTCGCTGTGGGCCGTCACCGATCACCCACATTTGCGCTTCCGGTAGCTGCGCCCGCAGCAGCCGAAAGGCTTCGAGGGCAGCGGCTGGGCGCTTGTTCTCCGCTAGTCGGCCGACGAACAGCACGGTCGGTTGGGCCTCTCGTTCGACGTCGGGTCGCTCCAAATCGGGGACCCCGACGGGCACGATCTCAACACGGCGCAAGCCGTAGTCCGAGAGTGAGTCACGGCTCGACTCCGAGATCGTCAGCGTCGGAACGTCGCGGTAGAGACGCAGCCAGTATGGTTCGAGGACGTGGCGCCCAAGCAGAGCCACCGGTCCCGGCGTCTCGAAGCGCCAGATCTCCTTGCAAACCTGAAAAATCAGCGCAATGACCGGGGTCTCGCCCGCCCAGCGCGACGCGAAAAAGGGCCGTGTGTTCACCTCATCGACGATGACGTCGAAGCGCCCCTTCCCCTGCCGGAGGTACCACCTTCGCGCGGCGGCGAACACACTGAATCGGCTGCCTCCCCTGACGATCCGCACGCCGTTCAGGACCTGCTCGGCCGGTTGCCCGCGCACCGCCGCGCAGAACCAGGTGACCTCGTGGCCGGCCAGCACCCACTCTCGCGTGATCTTGGCGGTGTAGACCTCTGCTCCACCCGCGGCTGGGTGTGCCATGTCCTTCCAGCTTAGGACCAGGATGCGCATCACCACTCATTCTCCTTGGCGACGCCGGGTGACACGACCGCCCCCGTCTCCCCGCCGAGCACGGCGGCGGCCGCCGTGGCTGTGCCGCGCCGGCCAGTGCCGGCCTGCCTCGCCGGGGACAGCGGCGTCTGCGCTGCCAGCGCCCAGCCGACCGAGGCGACCGTGAGTACGGCTACGATGAGCAGCACCGTGATTGCCAAGTCGTCGCCGATCAGTCGCACCCGCGCCTCGGCACCCGCGACGGCCGCCGCGCCCACCCAGGAGGCGAGGGCGAAGCCGGAGCCCCTGGCGAGGTGGTAATAGGTGGCTAGCGTCAGGCAGCCCAGCAGGGCGCCAGCCGGGGCTAGCAATGTGAGCTGGTGGGCCGCGAGGGCATATTCCGAGCCGAAGAGCACGTCGATGACCAGTCGGGGGACAGCCATGACGACCAGGACCACCAACAGTCCGACACCGGCCACGGCGGCGAGCGCGAGCAAGAGGTCGCGACGGTCGCTGCCGCCCTGCTCGGCGGCACGGACGAAGCGGGGGAAGGCGAGGACCGCGACGGCGCCGGGGGCGAAGAGCGCGATGCGCCCCCCCGTTGCGGCGGCGGCGTAGTAGCCCGACTGCACATTGTCCAGGGTGTGTCTGGCGAGCACGGTGTCGACCGCGGAGAAGACCGCCAGGCCGGTCAGGGCGGCGGTGGACAGGGCGCCGTCCGCCGCCGACAGCCGCAGGGAGGGCCTTGCACCGGGCCCTCGGGCGCGGACCGCGGCGAGGAGCAGCACCAGGGTGACTGCTTGTCCCAGGGCCGTAGCAGCCATGCCGCCGGCGACCCCGAGGTCGAGCCCCGCAGCGGCCACGCCGAACACCAGCCTGCCGACACCCGCCCCGAGCAGTGCCGTCACGCCGAGCACGGTGAACCTGCCCTGCCCGATCAGGAGACCCTGCGGGACGGCGGCGACGGCCGCGACCACGAGCCACACGCACAACCAGAAGAGCGGCCAGACCGATTGGATCTGCAGGAAGCCGTCCACTCCTCGCTGCGACAGCAGCACCAGCAGGCCGGCGGCGGCGGAAGCAGCGGCAACCAAACGGAGGACGCGGCCCGGGTCGGCGGAGCCATCAAGGCGGGCCTGTGCCGCCGCGCACGACAGCTGCAGCGCGGACAGCGGCACGCCGGCGATCACCAGCAGCGACAGCAGCGCCGACAACGCGCTGTACGTGTGTGGTCCCAACACGCGGCTCACGAAGATTTGGAAGCCAAAGTTCGTGCCATTCAGGGCCACGGTGGCAAGGAAGAAGACCAGGCCGCCGCGCCCGGCGCCGCGAGCCATGTCGCTATGAGGATTGGCAGCCGCCCGAGCCAGGGAGCGACGGCGCAGCAGGAGGGCCATAGCAGCAGGGAGGCGTGGCGCGGGTGGGCGCTCAGGCCCCGGCGCTGAACGGCGACGGGCAGGATGCCTGCAGCTCTGCGAGCCCGCGGCCGTGCCGTTCGTCGTACCAGTGCCGGATGTACATGCGGTAGGCGATCGCGGCGGTGTCGGTCAACACGTCCCGGACGGCCTTGAGGTCCGTGGTCGTCTCGAACGCCCGGTCGATCGTCACCGGAGCCTCGATGATGCGCCGATGCCCGAAGCGACGGGCGATGGCGAGCAACTCCAGGTCGAAGGCGAAACGCTTGACGAGCGCCACGTCCAGCACGTCGGCGGCGACCTCGCGGCGGAGCACCTTCAGGCCGGTCTGGGTGTCCCGGACGTTCACTCGGAACAGGCTGCGCACCAGCAACTGATAGCCCAACGACTGGACCCGGCGCAGCGGGGGGTAGTCCACGCGGCTCATCGGGTGCCGCTTGCTGCCCACCACGATGTCGGCGTCGTAGAGCTCGAGCAGCTTCACCATGCGCCCGATCTCCTCGGGGGCGATCTGCATGTCGGCGTCGACGAAGGTGACCAGCTCACCCGACGCGGCCGCGATGCCATAGCGCAGCGCGAACCCCTTGCCCCGGTTCACCTGGTAGCCGATCACCCTCAGCCGGGTGGAGGCGCACGTCGAGGCGAACCGGTAGGTGTCGAGGTCTCCGTCGGCGACCACCACGACCTCGTAGTCCACCCCGGTCTCGTCCAGAGCCGCAACCAGCCTGCGCAGGGACGACACGATCGCCGGACCGGTGCGATAGGCCGGGACGATGGCCGACAGCCGGACGCCGGCGGGGTCGCTGCGCGGCTCCGCAACGGGGGCCGGGTGGTGCAGCGCGGTCATCAGGATCCTGCTCGTCGGGGTCAGGTGCCGCACAGGCTAAGCCGAACGGGTGCGGTTGGGCGCCCGATCGACGCGATCGTCTCTGTCAGGGGCTGGCAGAGTGACGCGGGTGTCGGTGACCGTCCTGCTGGTCGTGCTCCTGGCCGCGCTCGTCCTGTTCGGCGCCGGCGCGGCCGCGACGGGTCGCCTCCCCCTGCTGGCCGACGTCCCCGCCGACGACGCCGGCGACGGTCTGCCGGAGGGTCCGCTGCGCGGGACCGACCTGGAGCTGGCCCGCTTCCCGCTGGCCTTCCGGGGCTACCGGATGGCCGACGTGGATCGGGTGCTGGAGCGGCTCGCGGGGGAGCTGACGGCGCGGGACGATGAAATCGTCCGGCTGGGCGCCCCGCCGGAGCCGCAGCACGCAGCGGGGCCGGAGAGCCAGGAGGACGTCCGGCTCGCCCCCTTGGGGCAACCGGGCCACGATGAACCGGCCGGGGCCACGCGCGTCGGCGAGCCCCGACAGCCCGACGAGCGCTAGCAAGGAGGTACGCCGGTGGCCGACCTGCGACTCACGGTCGACGTCGCCGCACCGGCCGCGGTGGTCTTCGCCGCCGCGACGGACTGGGACCGCCAGGGCGAGTGGATGCTCGGCACCCGGGTCCGCGGGACGCACCTGGGCGGGCACGCCGTCGGAGGGCGGTTGGAGGCCTTCACCGGCAGCGGTCGGGTGGGCTTCCTGGACACCATGGAGGTCACCAGCTGGGACCCTCCGCGCCGTTGCGAGGTGCTCCACACCGGCCGGGTCGTGCGGGGCACCGGCGTCTTCCTCGTGGACGACCTGGGGGGCGGGCGCTCGCGGTTCGTCTGGTCCGAGCAGCTCGACCTCCCGCTGGGCGCGGTCGGACGGGCTGGCTGGCGGCTGTTGCGCCCCGTGTTCGCCGCCGGGGTGCTGGCGTCGCTGCGGAAGTTCGCGCGGTGGACCGAGGAGCAGACGAGCCGGCTGTGACCCAGCGCGCTGAGTTGCGGGTTTCCCGCACAGATGGCCGCTGGCGGCCTGATTTCTCGATCGCGTCCGGGAATCGTGCGGATTGAACCCCCACTGAGCCCCGCTGTCCGGTAACTTCCCCGGGACCTAACCCAGAGAGCTTTGGAGATCGCGTGAGCAACCTCAAGACCGGTGCACGGGCAGCAGCCTTGACCGCAGTGGCTGCCGGCGCCGCTGCCACACTGGCCTTTGGGGTCGCCGGCGCTGTTGGCAGCGGCGCGCAGCCTTTCGCTGGGGGTGGCTACGGCTACGACTGCGGGGGGGGCTACGGCTACGGGAAGACGTGCCCGACGACCAGCCCCAGCGCGTCCGGGACCGCCTCGGGAACGGCCAGCGCGTCCGCGACCGCCTCGGGGACGGCGTCGGCGAGCGCTAGCGCCACTCCGACCGGCAGGCCCACGGCCGCTCCGAGGTTCGCGGTCACCTTGGCCACCAACGGCATTTTCGTGAAGCTCGGCCAGCTCACCACCTTCAGCGGCACGGTCACCCGCAACGGCCTGTTCGCCGGCGGCCAGTCGGTGCAGCTGTTCGAGACCTACTCCGACGGCAAGATCGTCTCGCTCGGTGTGGCGCAGACCGCCGCCAACGGCACCTACTCGCTCACCGTCCGACCGCTCTACATCGGCAACGTGGTCGCGGTGTCCAACGGCGCTGCCAGCACCATCGTCCCGAGCCGGGTCACCGTCACCTACCGCACCGCTCGTGCCAGCCGCAACAGTCGCGGCAAGCTGATCGTCCACGCGGAGACGCGGCCGGGCTTCATCACCAGCTCCTCCCGCCAGGAGCGCGTGCAGATCCTGCTGGTCGACCGGGTGGGCCACCAGCTTAGGCAGCTGGCGATCGTCAATGCCAAGCAGCGGAGCTTCTTCCCCGGCGAGGCGCAGGGCACCAACGCGATCGACTACACCTCCAGCTTCAACCTGACCAAGGGCACCTACCGCATCGTGGTCAAGGTCATCGGGACCCCGGTCAACACCGGTGCCTCCTCCAGCGCCGTCACGGTCAACGTCAAGTAGCAGCAGCACCGACGCCCTGGGCGTCCTCCGGTCGCTATGGCGGTCGGGGGGCGCCCTTCGGCGTTTAGCCCACTGCTCCCAGGCGGGGAGCAATCCGCCCGTTTCCCTCCAGAGCGGACGCGCCCCCCGTAACGTTGCGGCTGGACGTTGTCGAGACCCTGGAGTCACCGTGAGCAGTCTGAAGACCGGCGCGCGTGCGGCCGCCCTGACCGCCGTCGTCGCCGGCGCTGCCGTCACCATGGCCCTCGGCGTCGCCGGCGCCATGTCGGCCCGCCCCGCGGCCACGACCGCGGACGGCTACGGCTGCCCCGGCGATCCGGGCTACGGCTACAACTCCGCATCGCCGTCGGGCACCGCCACATCCGGCGGCGTACTGCCCTCTGTGATCCCCACCATCGTCCCCACCACCGCGCTGCCGAGCGTCGTCCCCACCACCGCGCTGCCGAGCGTCGTCCCCACCACCACTCTCCCGACGCTGGGATCCGCCGCCATCGGCGGCCAGCGCCCCGCGGCGACCGCCTCGGCGGCTCCGACCTGCCCCCCCACCTCGTCGAGCACGGCGACAGGGACCGCGACGGCTACGGCGCCGCCCACGTCCGCCCAGCCCACATTGCCCGGTCCCGCGGTCGGGCTCTCGCTGGTCAACAGCAAGACCTTCATCAGCCTGGGCCAGCTGTCGACCTTCACTGGCACGCTCACCCGCGGCGGGGCCCCGGCTGCCGGTCAGCAGGTGCAGCTGTTCGAGCGCTACGCCGACGGCAAGATCGTCTCGCTCGGGCTCACCACCACCGGGCCGGACGGGAGCTACCTGCTGACCGTGCGGCCGCTCTACGTCGGTGACGTCACCGCGGTCGGTCTCGGCGTCACCAGCAATACCGTCCCGAGCCGGGTGACCGTGACCTATCGCAGCGCGAAGGCGTCGCGGGACAGGAAGGGCCACCTGGTCGTCAAGGCCGAGACCCGGCCCGGCTTCATCACCAGCTCCACCCGCCAGGAGCGGGTCCAGATCCTGCTGGTGGACGCCAGGGGCAGGCAGATCAAGCAGCTGGCCATCGTCAACGCGGCCCAGCGCAGGTTCTTCGCCGGCGAGGCCCAGGGCACCAACGGCATCAGCTACACCTCCAGCTATGTGCTGCGCAGGGGCAGCTACCGCGTCGTCGTCAAGGTGGTCGGCACGCCGGTCAACACCGGTGCCTCCTCACGGCCGAGCACGGTCACCGTCCGCTGACCTGGCCGCCGGCCCGTGGGCCGGTGGACCCGCGAGCCCCCCGCGTCTGGGAGAATGATCGGCGACACGTCGGGAGCCGCCGCGCCCCCAGGTCATAGCAAGCCCAGATGAGGAGGCAGGCGATGGCGGCCATGAAGCCGCGCACGGGTGACGGCCCGCTGGAGGTCACCAAGGAGGGCCGCGGCATCGTCATGCGCGTGCCCCTGGAGGGCGGGGGCCGGCTGGTCGTCGAGCTCAACGCCGAGGAGGCCGGCGACCTCGGGGAGCAGCTCAAGGCCGTTGTCGGCTGACCCACGCGCGCGGCGGACCGCCTGCTCAGCCGGCCGCGGCCGCTCGACCGACCCGCTCGCGCAGCCACACCAGCGAGTCGTCGTCGTCCGCGACCTGCTCCCAGCCCTCGAGCAGCGCCTGCACGGCGCCCTCGGACGGCTCGGTCAGCAGCACCTCGACGCGCAGTTCGTCGGTGTCGGCCTGGTCCAGGTGTAGCTCGTCGAGGTAGCGCGCCAGCAGCCCGCCCGGGTGCGGTTCGCGGACGAGGTAGAGCTCGCCGGTCTCGACGACCCAGGACAGCCGGTACGTCGCATGCTGGTCGGCGTCATCGGTCCAGCCGTCGCCGTAGACGTGCTCCTCGGAGTCGCGCCGTCGCTGGTCCGCCTCGTAGAACTGGTGCACGTCCACGCCGCCGAACCTAGTGCGGCAAGACAGAGCTGGTGAGCGGCAGGTCAGTGGCGCCGCATCCCCTTCAGCAGGTCCGCACCCTCCCGTGTCACGAAGCCGAGGTTATGGAGCCGGTCGGCCAGGGTCGCGATGCTTACCTCAAGCTTCCCGGCCACCTGGCGGACCACATCGTCGCTGGGTGGCCCGTCCACGCCGCTGAGCGCCGCGAGTACCAGGCTCCGCGGCATCAGGAACGCGGCCGCAAACGCGTTAGCGCGCTGCTCCACTGCACGAGGTGCCCATGGCCCGCTCCCGATAGCCAGTTCCGCTCCCCCCTCTCGATCGAGGAGGAGGTGGGCGAGCTCGTGGGCGAGCGTGAACCGGGCAACTCGTGGGTTTGCTGGGCCGCCGTGCCGGTAGGCGGTGTTGACGGCGATGAGCGGCGCGCGTCCGTCGATCAGCAGCGAGATGCCCCGTAGGTCGACGTCGCTCAGCGTCACGGGCATCATCTGTACGGACAGCTCCTCGAGAATGGCAGCTACGTCGACGTAGCCCTCCGTGTCGTGGCGACCCGCCGCGAGCTCGTCGTAGGCGTCTTCGCCAAGGTCCGAGCCTGCCTCCCCGGGGCGGAGCGCGGGATCGGGCTCCTCCAGCATGATCGTGTCCACAGCCTGGTCCGAGGACTTCGGCCGTTTCGTCGCCGCCAAGACGAGCCCCGCGAGGGCGGCGAAATCCTGGCGATCCAGCGTCGGGCTGACCGACCCGAACAGGGTTGCGACCTTGGAATCCCGCAGGATGATCTGGTCGTCCTCCTCGGGACCGAGCGCGGCTATCTGCTGCTCCGCTGTCGCCGGAGCAAAAACCTCCTCGACGGCCTTGACGCGGTCTCCAAGGCCGTCAGAACCGGGATCGTGGCCAGTGAGCCAGAGGAAGCGGTCCCGGTGGTGCCCCTTGCCGTCCCGCAGGGAGGCGACGCCGGTGGCGAGGGCCTGGTAGCGCTCGGATGCCGGTCTACGCCGGAGCAGCTGCGCCGTAGCGGCTTCGACGGCGTCGAACAGGGCCTCCGCAGCCGGCCCGACGGGCACGAGGTACTGGAAGGTGCGGCCTCGCTCGCCCTGCACGGAGAAGCGGAAGTGGCCCGGAGTCCCGGGATCGACGCTGGCACCCACCGAGATCTCCAGCTCGTCGCGCACGCGGCGCATCCACACATCCGGGAACAGGCCGCCCGAGGAGGCGGCTCGCAGCCAGTGGCGTTGCCTCCATGCATACACGCGCTCTTCTTGGTCCCAGTCGGTCGAGCCGTCGCGACCGACTGTCATCCGTCCGGCCTCGACAGCCGCAGCGGCTGCGTCGTTAGAGAGACGCTCGTACGGAAGCCGGCCTTCGTGGAGCAGTGGGTCCCACGAGGCAACCAGCCACTCGAGCAGCGGGAGGAGATACCAGTGGGCGGCTGTCAGCGTCTCTCCCTGCTCTTCGTGCGCGCACAGGTTGGCGCCGTTCACCCACAGGGAGAACGCGCCCCAGGAGGCTCGATCGTCGGCATCGACCATGTGGTCGTCCTCGTCGTCGGACACAAGGCGAAGGTGGAGTGCGAAAACGTCCGTGTCGCCCGCCTGGTAGCCCCAGGTTGTGGAGCTCATGGGCCGATCCTCCTCGTGGTCCGTCTGCTGATCTTCCCCACGGTCATCCACCGTTGCCTGACCTGGGGCGGCACGGCGTCCCAGGGGACGGGATGGCCGTGCCAGACGTCGTTGCCTTCGGCGTTGCGGATGTTCGACGGCTTGCTCTCATACGCCCGCACGCCGTCGGTCGCCCACCTGGCCCTGGGCTTGGATGCGTCCACCACGCTGTCCGCGAGAAGCTCCGGCCCAGAGGCCTCTCGCGGACACTGCGCTCCCCTCCGCCCTCGACTCCAAGGCTCGCTGTGCTTGGGGTTGCCCTCATAGACAAGCCCCATGCACGCCTCCTCCAGGCTCACCGACGGGCCCCCGAACGACAGAAAGCCCCACCCCGTGAGGGTGGAGCTTTGAGGACCGCCTCGAAGCAGGCGACCGGCTCCCATGCTAGCAGCCGCCGGGGGCTTGGGGCACCTGCCGGCTAGTCGCCGTTGAGCAGGGCCGCGAAGGCCGCGGGCCCGACGTTGCCGCCCGAGAGGGTGACGCCCACGCGAAGGCCGGCCACGCCGGGCACCTTGCCGGCCAGCAGGGCGGCCACGCCGGCGGCCCCGGAGGGCTCCACCACCTGCTTGGTGCGCTCGAAGAGCACCAGCACCGCGGCCGCCAGCTCCTCCTCGGTCACGCTGACCGCCTCTGCCCCCAGGGCCTGCAGCAGCGGGAAGGTCAGCTCGCCGGGCGTCTGCACCGCCAGCCCGTCGGCGATGGTCCGCGGCTGCGGCACCCGCACCCGGCGGCCGGCTGCCAGCGAGCGCGCGGTGTCGTCGCCGGCCGCCGGCTCCACGACGACCAGCCGGGTGGCGGGGTGCAGCGCCTGCAGGGCCACCCCGCAGCCGGCGGCCAGCCCGCCACCACTGCAGCAGACCACCAGCACGTCGACCGGGCCGGCGTCCTCGACCAGCTCCAACCCCACCGTGCCCTGGCCGGCGATGACGGCCGCGAGGTCGTACGGCGGGACGAGCGTCGACCCCCGCTCCAGGGCCACCGCCCGGGCGATGGCCTCCCGGTCGGCGGTGCGGCGCTCGTAGAGCACCACCTCCGCGCCGTAGCCCCTCGTCGCGGCGAGCTTGCCGGGGGGAGCGTCGGCCGGCATCACGATGACGGCGGGGACCCCGTGCAGCCGCGCGGCGAGAGCGACGGCCTGGGCGTGGTTGCCGGAGGAGAAGGCCACGACGCCGCGGGCCCGCTCGTCCGGCGGCAGCGACGCCAGGGCGTTCCACGCCCCGCGGAACTTGAAGGACCCGGTGCGCTGCAGGTGCTCGGCCTTGAGCAGCAGGGTCGCGCCGGCGGCGGCGTCGAGGGTCCGTGAGGTGAGCACGGGGGTGCGGTGGGCGACGCCGGCGAGCCGGGTCGCCGCCACCAGCACGTCGGCCAGCTCGATGATCACCGGTGCCGCCCTGCTCCGAGGTCGCTCAGCCCCGGACGGCGGCGATCAGGCCGTCGCCGGTGGGCAGCAGCACGGCCGTCAGCCGCTCGTCGTCCCGGACCGCCCGCGCGAGGGTGCGCGCGGCGACGGCGTCCGCGTCACGTGCCCCTGCCTCACCGGCCCGACCGCCGGCCAGCGCGCGGCTCACCGCGAGCACGCCGCCGGACCGCAGCACCCGCACCGCCTCGGGCAGCAGGTCCACGGCGTCGGGCAGCGGCAGGTCGACGTGCACCAGGTCGTACGCCGCGTCGGCCAGCCGGGGGAGCACCTCCTGGGCTCGTCCGCCGATCAGCCTGGTCCGGCCGGTGGGTTCCTCGGCGTCGGCGAACGCCGCCCGCGCCATCCGCTGGTGCTCGGGTTCCCGGTCGACGGTGGTCAGCAGGCCGTCGGGGCGCATCCCGCGCAGCAGCCACAGCCCGCTCACCCCGGTGCCGGTGCCGAGCTCGGCGACCGCCCTGGCCTGGGTGACGGCGGCGAGGAAGCGCAGGGCAGCGCCGGTCGCCGCCGCCACCGGGACCAGGCCGACCTCACCGGCCCGGCCGCGGGCCGCGACCAGGGCGGCGTCCTCGGGGACGAAGGCGTCGACCTGCGCCATGGGGGCGCTACGGTCCCCGGGTTCGCCGAGGTCTCCGAGCTCGCCCGCCGTCACGAGCGCGAGCGTAGGGCCCCGCCCGCCCCACCTGCCGTGGGCGGGAACGCCACGCGCGCTCTCAGGCGTTGCTCAGCAGGCCCGGGAAGCATGGGCCCATGACGCAGGCGGGAGCATCCGTGCAGGTGACCGACGACCGGGACGCGGCGGTGAGCGCGGCCGAGGGCGGACCCGACGCCGCCTGGGCGCCGCCGTCCTGGCAGGAGGTCGTCGAGACCCACAAGGACCGGGTCTACCGGCTGGCCTACCGCCTGACCGGCAATCCCCATGACGCCGAGGACCTCACCCAGGATGTCTTCGTGCGGGTGTTCCGCTCGCTGTCGGCGTACACGCCTGGCACGTTCGAGGGTTGGCTGCACCGCATCACGACCAACCTGTTCCTCGACGGGGTGCGCCGCAAGGCCAGGATCCGCTTCGAGGCGCTGCCCGACGACGCCGAGCGGGTCGCCGGCCGGCAGTCCAGCCCCGAGCAGGCCTGGCAGGACGGGCACCTCGACGGCGACATCGAGGCGGCGCTGGCGAGCCTGCCGCCGGACTTCCGGGCCGCGGTGGTGCTGTGCGACCTCGAGCAGCTGAGCTACGACGAGATCGCGGTGGCCCTCGGGGTCAAGCTCGGCACCGTGCGCAGCCGGATCCACCGTGGCCGCACGCAGCTGCGCGAGGCGCTGGCCCACCGGGCGCCCCCGGCCGCCGCGCCGGCGAGTGTCGCGCCGGAGCCGACCGCCCGCGCCCGGCCAGCGAAGCCCGTGCCGGCCAGGACCGTGTCAGCGCAGGCCGTGCCGGCGCAGGCCGTGCCGGCGAAGGCCGTGCTCGAGAGGGCAGTGCCGGAGCCCGTCCGGTGAGCCTGCCGCACCTCGGCGAGCGGGCCGCTGCCCTCGCCGACGGCCAGCTCGGCGGCGCCGACCGGGACCGCGCCCTCAGTCACATCGCGGTCTGCCCAGCCTGCCGGGCCGACGTCGAGCAGCACCGCGCGCTCAAGGTGCGGCTCGGGGCCCTCGGCTCGCCCGGTGCGTCCTCCGACCTCACCTCGCGGCTGCTGGCGCTGTCGGCCCCGACGCCGGCCTTCCCGGGGCCGCGGCCGGTCTCCCCGGCGTTGCTGTCCGCAGCGTCGGCGCACCGCTCGACAGCGGCGCGGGGACTGCCGGCCCGCTCGCTGCTCGCCGGCGCGTTCGCCTTGGCCGCGCTCGGTGGCGGCGCCGGGCTGGCGGCCAGCACTGGTGCCGACGGCCCCGGCGGCGGCGGCGGGCGGCTGGTCAACCCGACCCTCTACCCGGTCGCACAGCCGGACCGCGTCGGCCAGGTGAGCGTGCTCGACGACCCGTCCCGCCTGCTGGTGGCAGCGGTCTCTCGACCGTGAGCCGGCTCGTCGGACCGGGCGGCAGGTTGCTGCACGGCGTGCTCGTCCTTGCCGTGGCGGCGGGGGCACTGCTCGCCGTATCCGCGCTGGCGCGCCCGGACGAGTACGCCGCGGAGGACGCGGGTGTCGACGCGGCCAGCGGCGGCACGGCAGCGCTGCCTGCCCCGAGCGATCCCGACGCGCTGGCGCTGCTCGGGCGGGCCGCCCGGGTGGCACGCAGCCGGGCCTGGACCGGGAGCCAGGTGCTCAGCTCCGCCGGCACGGGTGCGATGACCGCGCTGATCGATGTCGAGCACCGGCCGCTCATGGGCAGCCGCCTGCTGGTCTCCAGCGGGGCGGGTGGGGTGGCCCAGACCGTGTTCGAGGCCGACGACGCGGAGCTGGGAAGCTCCCCGCTGGCGACGCCGCTGGGTGGTGGCGGCGCAGGGCAGTGGGAGTCGCTCGTCACGGCCAGCTATGCGGTCCGACTGGACGGCACCGACCACGTCGCCGGCGAGACCACCGACACGGTCACGCTGAGCAGGCTCGACGGCAGCCTCGCCGCCCGCGTGGACGTCGGCCGCGCCAGCGGCTTGCTGCTGCAGCGCAGGCTCTACGACACCAGCGGGGCGGTGCAGCGGCAGAGCGTGTTCACCAAGGTCGCCCTCGTCGACGCCGCGGCGGTGGCCCAGGTGCAGCCGGTCTCGCCGGGGCACGACGGGGCAGCGACGCCGGTGGACGCCGCCGGGCAGCAGCGGCTGCGCGCCGCGGGCTTCGCGCTCCCCCCCTCGATCGGTCCAGGTCTCGCCTTGCTGGCAGTGACCAGCACCCCCGCCGCCGCGGCGGCGGGGGTGCTGGTGAGCTACTCCGACGGGCTGCTCGGGCTGTCGGTCTACGAGGAGCGCGGGCGCCTCGACCCGTCCACACTGGGGCCCGGATGGTCCACCGCCACCCGAGGAGGCACCAGCGTGCTCGTGCGCGACGCCGGCACCCGAGTGGCCTGGGCCGACGGGGGGACAGTGTTCACGGTGGTCGGCGACGTCGACGACGACACGGTCGACGGGGTGGTGGCCGACCTTCCGCACCGCGGTCCGGCGGGCGGCCTCGGTCACCGCGTGCGCCGGGGTGCGGACCGGATCGGCTCCTGGATCGACCCGTTCCACTGACCTCATTGAGCCTCAGTGAGGCAGTCACCCCAGCACCCTTCCTTCCACCCCCGGCCACGCGCGAGGAGACACCCGAGTGAGCGAGCAGCCCCCCATCGAGCCCGGCGCCGGCGGCGACCCGGCCCGCGAGGCGTGGGGGCCGGGCGCGCCCGCCGCGCCGCCGGCCGGCGCCGCGCCCTGGTGGTCCGAGACGGCACCACCGCCTGCCGCGCCCTCGCCGTACAGCCCCGGTGCCCCGGCCCCGCACCCGAGCGTGCCGGGGCCCACCGCCGCCTACCCCGTGACGCCCGGCGGCCAGGCGTGGGGGGGCGGATGGGGCGGCGAATGGCCACCGGCGCAGCCGCCGGCCGCCCGCCGTACCCCCTCGTCCCGAGGTGTCCTGCGCGCCGCCACGGTCGCCGCCGTCACCGCCGGCCTGATCGGTGGGGGGATCGGGGCCGGGGCTGTCGCGGTCTATCAGGATCACCACCCGTCGCGCACCGCGGTGGCCGCACCGAGCACGATCAACCAGATCAAGGACACCAGCGCGTCGGCTCCGCGACCGGCGGGCTCGGTGGCCGACGTCGTCCGGCGGGTGCTCCCCAGCGTCGTCACCATCAGCGAGCGGGCCGACTCGGGCACCCGCGGCACCGGCTCGGGAGTGGTGATCGACGGCAAGAACGGCTACATCCTCACCAACAACCACGTGATCGCCGACGTGGCCAACGGCGGCACCCTCACCGTGCTGCCGAACGGCGCCAGCATCGCCAAGGCCCTGCCGGCCACCGTCAAGGGCGCCGACCCGGCCAGTGACCTCGCGGTGATCAAGGTGGACAGCACGTCCCTGCAGAGCATCGACGTGGGTGTCAGCTCCGACGTGGTCGTCGGCGACACCGTGCTCGCCATCGGCGCCCCGCTCGGTCTGTCGGGGACGGTGACCGAGGGCATCGTCTCCGCCCTCAACCGCACCCAGTCGGTCGGCGGCGAGACCGGGGGCGCGGACACCACGCTGACCGGGGCGATCCAGACCGACGCGGCGATCAACCCTGGCAACTCCGGCGGAGCCCTCATCAACGACAAGGGTCGGCTGATCGGCATCAACAGCGCGATCGCCTCCAACAGCACGACCAGCGGCCAGGCCGGCAACATCGGCATCGGGTTCGCGATCCCGATCGACACCGCCCTGCCGATCGCCCGGCAATTGATCAGCACCGGCAAGGCGAGCCACCCCTACATCGGGGTGACGACCACGGGGCCCGTCAAAGCCGGTGACCCGGTCGGCGCGCGCATCACCTCCCAGACCTCCGATCCCCCGGTGATGCCGGGCAGCCCGGCCGACAAGGCGGGACTGAAGGAGGAGGACGTGATCACCGCCTTCGACGGGGCGCCGGTGACCGGTGCCGACGACCTGCTCAGCGACGTGCGCAAGCACGCGGTCGGCG
>JAABUZ0100003647.1_pt1 | contig 22483 bp, 14 predicted proteins | sample 5562091 | NCBI WGS metagenome assembly JAABUZ01 (sample SAMN12813069, study PRJNA571459) | rock metagenome | isolation source: Antarctica rocks | place: Antarctica: Victoria Land, Linnaeus Terrace sud | collected 2015-12-21
CTTTGGTGATGTTTTTGATGTCTCTCGCCTTCTTCGGGAAGGGGTTCGGCGCACTGGGCTGGACGGTAATTTCCGATACTTCACCGAAGGAACTTATCGGCTTAAATGGCGGCCTGTTCAATCTCATCGGCAACACTGCCGGTATCACGACGCCGATTGTAATCGGGTACCTGGTGAAGAAGACAGGATCCTTCGACGATGCCTTGATCTTCGTCGGCGGCACGGCCCTGCTCGCTATTTTCAGCTACGTCGTGATTGTAGGCGAGATCAAGCGGCTCGAGCTTGGTCCACAACCGCGCGCCGAGGCAACCTGATGCAAGATTTCAACCCCCGGAGAGCAATCACCCGTCATCACAGCCATGCGTGTCATTCCCGTTGCCGGCCATGACAGCATGTTGCTCAACCTAAGCGGAGCGCATGCGCCGTTCTTTACCCGCAATGTCGTTCTGCTCCGGGATAGTGCCGGCCGCACCGGCGCGGGTGAGGTGCCGGGTGGTGAAAAGATCCTTCGAGTGCTCGAAGATTCCCGTTCCCTGGTTCTTGGGCGGAGTCTGGGAACGTATAACGCGATCCTCAAGGATGTGCGGATGCGATCTCCCGGAGGCGAAAAAGAGAGCCGTGGCCTGCAGACGTTCGATCTCCGCACCACAGTTCACGCGGTCACGGCGATCGAGTCGGCGCTGCTCGACCTGCTGGGGCAGCATCTGGCAATGCCGGTCGCGGCTCTGCTGGGTGAAGGTCAACAACGTATAAGCGTGGAGGTCCTCGGCTACCTGTTTTACCTGGGTGATGAAGGCAGGACAGGCCTTCCGTACCGCAGCGAACGAGATGCCATTGATCCATGGCTTCGGCTGCGGCATGAAGAGGCCCTGACGACCGATGCCATTGTGCGATTGGCAGAGGTGGCACAGGACCGTTACGGTTTCAACGACTTCAAACTTAAGGGCGGTGTGCTGAGTGGGACGGAGGAGATGGAGACCGTGATCGCCCTGGCCGAACGCTTCCCGGGTGCGCGCATCACTCTGGACCCGAATGGCGCATGGTCGCTCCAAGAGGCGATCCGACTCTGCCGCGGTAAGCAGCATGTGCTTGCATACGCGGAGGATCCGTGCGGAGCCGAAGACGGCTTCTCCGGACGGGAGATCATGGCGGAGTTTCGCCGTGAGACCGGGCTTGCAACCGCGACCAACATGATCGCAACGGACTGGCGCGAACTGAAGCATGCCCTGCAGTTGAGTGCGATCGACATCCCGCTGGCCGACCCGCACTTCTGGACCATGCAGGGTTCAGTGCGCGTGGCCCAGGTGTGCCGCGATTGGGGGTTGACCTGGGGCTCGCATTCCAACAACCACTTCGACATTTCGCTGGCGATGTTCACCCATGTGCCGCAGCAGCGCCAGGCAAGGTGACGGCGATTGACACGCACTGGATCTGGCAGGACGGCCAGCGACTTACAAAGGAACCGCTCAAGATCATTGGCGGTGCGATCGAAGTTCCACAACGTCCGGGGCTCGGCATTGAAATCGACATCGATCAGATTGAGCGGGCACACGCTCTTTACAATAAGATTGGGCTGGCTGGACGAGACGATGCGCGGTCGATGCAATTTCTCGTGTCGGGCTGGAAGTTCAATCCGAAGCGGCCCTGCCTGGCATTGGATTGAGGAGTTCGGCGATGCAATCGAGTGGTGAAATGTGGATAGAGGCTCGCGGCCCTTCGAGTAAACAAGAAGCACCTTCATAGAGAATCATATGTCGAGCGAACGGAAAATACGGCCACTCTACGTGCAGGTGCATCCACAAGATACTGTGGCCATCATCGTAAACGAAGGCGGTCTGCCTGCAGGCACGCAGTTCGATTCGGGGCTGCGGTTAGTTGAGGACATTCCCGAAGCCCACAAGGTTGCGCTCTGCGACATGGCTGCCGGGGCGCCTGTACTGCGCTATGGCTCGATAATCGGCTACGCGAAATTTGCCATTGCCCAGGGCAGCTGGGTCCATGAGGAGCGAATCCGTCTACCACTAGCACCATCACTCGAAAACCTTCCGCTCGCAACTGCTGTCCCGCGACCCACGCTGGAGTTTGAGGGTTACACCTTTGAAGGTTTTGTCAACGCTGATGGATCAGTGGGGACCAAAAACATTCTTGGCATCACCACCACCGTGCAGTGTGTTGCCGCGACGGTCGATTTCGCCGTCAAGCGCATCAAGGCGGAGATGCTGCCCAGGTTTCCCAACGTGGACGATGTTATCGCTCTCACTCACAACTATGGCTGCGGCATTGCTATCGACGCGCCGGGTGCTGAAATTCCGATCCGAACGTTGCGCAACCTCAGCCTGAACCCGAACCTTGGCGGTGCACCGATGGTTGTCAGCCTGGGCTGTGAAAAGCTGCAGCCGACGCGTTTACTGCCGTCCGCTGCATTGCCGATACTCGCCAGGGCGCCGTACATCATTCGCATGCAGGATGAGCAACACCACAGCTTCGGCGACATGGTGTCCGCGATCATGGAAATGGCAGAGAGACGGCTGGCTGAACTCAATGGCAGAAAGCGGGTTACCCAGCCCGCATCGGATCTGGTCGTCGGCCTGCAGTGCAGGTGGCAGTGATGCGTTCTCAGGTGTTACCGCGAACCCCGCCGTCGGATTTGCGTCGGACCTCCTGGTTCGCGCTGGTGCCACCGTCATTTTCTCCGAAGTGACAGAAGTCCGCGATGCGATTCACCTCCTGACGAGCCGGGCCGCGGACGAACAAGTTGCTCGCGACCTGATTCGCGAGATGACCTGGTACGACACCTATCTCGCCCGCAGCGGAGTTGATCGCAGCGCCAATCCTTCTCCGGGGAACAAGAGCGGCGGCTTGACCAACATCGTCGAGAAGGCGTTGGGTTCGATTGCGAAGGCTGGCAGTAGTCCCATATCAGGCGTCTTCGGTCCGGGCGAACGTGTCACGAAAAAGGGACTGATCTTCGCAGCAACGCCAGCCAGCGATTTCATCTGCGGCACATTGCAACTGGCCGCCGCCATGAATATGCATGTCTTTACTACAGGGCGTGGCACGCCCTACGGTCTTGCCATGGTTCCCGTCATCAAGGTGTCTTCGCGATCCACTCTGGCCGACCGCTGGTCCGATCTCATCGACATAGATGCAGGAACGATCGCAACGGGCGAAGCTACGATGGAACGGGTTGGAACCGAACTTTTCCACCTCATTCTCGATGTAGCCAGCGGTCGAAAAAAGACATGGGCCGACCACTGGGGCCTGCACAACGACCTGGCGCTCTTCAATCCGGCACCTGTCACTTAAGAGCCCGTTCTGGAAGGCACTCCAGCGTGAACTCAGCAGTCGCAGGGCGTGAACACCCGGTGCTCAGCGCCTTCAGAGAGCGCGTCAACCTCATAGGAGCGAGCTGTTCAACCTTGTCCGAGGAGAAGGCAGGGGCCACGGTCATAGGCGATCTTCGGCGCGTGGCCCGAATCACTCATTTCGGCGGCTCGAACAATCCCGAGCCGCTTCGGGTAAGACTCGGATCTGCAGGTCGCTCGTAGCCAGAGTTTCGGCGCCCTCTGCTCTCAACGTGTAGGTAGTATCTCGGATTGGGTGCACATCGGTACGTCCATGGGTTGGCACGATCCCCTCTGCCGTTTCGATCCGGAGACTTCTGGCACCTTGTGCCTCCGAAGTTAGGGTCCATGTGCATCCATCCCCTGTAGGCCTGCCCTCGAAAGACAAGATCTGCGGAACAACTCGGATCGCGAGACTGCGCGAAACACTGCCTGATGTCCCCTCGGCACTGAGTGAATATTGCGTTGTCACGGAAGGAGAGACGAACGCAGAGCCCTTGAGAGGTAACGGCTTGTTCTCTCGAGAGAGCGGCGGGTCGACGGTGATGCCTTTCGCGTTCGTCACGGACCATCGAATCTCGCTCTGTTCGCCAAAGTTGATCTGCTTTTGGGCAGACACGAACTCGATGGTCGGTGTTCCGGGCACCTCGGCCCGGCGGGAGGGGTGGCGAGCGTCATCTGGCTCTCCCGTGCCGGCCGCCCGCGGTTTGCGAGCATCACCGCGGGTCGGGACCACGACTAGCCTGGTTTCAGCGCTTCCGGTCTTACTTCCCGAATCCCTGAAGCTAAGCCGGTACGTTGTGGACGCAACGGGCGAAACAGATCGAGAGCCAGACGTGTGCACCGCCTGCCCATTCAGCTCGACGTGGCTGAATCCCTTGGCCGACCATTGCAGGAGCGAACTCTGCCCCGGATGGATCACGTTAGGCTGGGCAACGATGGTGGGTGACTTGGGTGCTTCCTTCGGGAAAACGGAGCGCAACAGCAAGACCACACCGAACAGCACTGCAGCGATTGCCAGAGCCGCCACGACTAATGTTGTGCCGATCAGGCGTCCAATCCGCCTCGCGAGTGACCGCCGTTGTGTGGTTCGTACTGCCGCTCCCCCGGAGGACTGCGGTTGCGCTCGCGGCTTCGGTTGTGGAGGCGGCGGCACTGCTGGAAAAGGTGCCGGGCTGGGGTCGATAGTCTTTTCAGGTGGCGTAGCTGCGGGCGGAACTGCGTGCGCAGAAGTCGCCGTGGCAACAGGAACGCGCGCTTCGGAAGTTGAAGGCGCGTTCAGGACAGGCCGGAGCCGGCCGGCTCCGGATCTCTGGTAAGCCGCTTGATACAGTACCTTTGATCCCTCGAACTCTGCCCGGCTCAGATCATCGAGAAAAATGATCACCTCTCCGGCAGAGTTCGGCGCCCTCGCCGCGGGGCGGAGGACATAGTCAAGCGTTGCCCCGAGCACAACGTCTGCGACCCCGTCGAGCCGATGCGTCTGATCTCCGAGTTCTTGCCTTCCATCCAGCAGCCTTAGGGTGTTAAGAGCGATTGCACGGAGGTCCCTCGCTCTGAACTGCTCCGGTGTCATTCTGATCTCTGCAACAAACCTCTCGAGATATACAGAGTTCACAAGCTCGACGCGATACCCTGCATCCAGATCCTCTACGATCACATTCGCCAGGCTAATGTTTCCGTGATGAAGCGGTCCGCTAGCGATCGTCTCCCGGTGAATGGCATCAAGAACGACCAGCATCGCCCGAAGCCACTTGCGCACCTCTGCTGCCGGAGCACGTCCATCGGGGATGGTCTCCAGGAGCGAGGTGCCAGTCAAGCGTTGCGACACTGTGTACCATCTACCCTCCCTCGTGTAAGCGAACAGAACACGCATCGCTCGAACGGACACGCTGTGGAGAGACTTCGCCGCAGCGATGAAATCCTGAAGGTGCACATCCTCCCCGAGCGGAACTTTGTTTCCGGAGCTTGGGAAGTACTCGCGTATGGAATAGACCTCACCCGTGCGGTCATCGCGTGCAATGGCCGAGACACTGGAGCCCATCTCTGTTAGCTCAGACTGTGCTTCCAGCTTCCACCATGCGTAGGGCAGCCCAGCTCCCTCAGCCAGCGCTGAGACCTTGCTGCCGCACACGCTACATAGAAGCGCAGTGTCCGAGTTTTCGTGTTGATGCTGCAGACATCTCATAGCGAGGTTAGAACCGCACTGGTTAGACTATCTCCAGAGTCAGCGACCTGCTGCCGGCATGCGTCACGCTGACTTTCACCTCTCCTGGTCCCGGCATCTTCGTGGCGGCAACTGTGTCAATGTCTAGCAAAAATCTCTTCTGCTGGCCTGGCCCAATCCTCTGCGGAACACTCTCAAGATTGAGCAGCTCGATCCACCCCGCCGAGGAGGAGATGCTTTCAACATCGATCTCGCGGTGAGCCGAAAGATTTAAGACCGTAACCTCGACCGGAGGTGGATACTCACCTCCCGGGAATCGAGACCGATCCGCCTGTATAGCGAAGTCCAGCAGCGAAAAGCCGCACCAGGAGCAGGCGTTGTCGGAGCTGCACAGCTCCCATACCTCACATCTCGAGCACATCATCTCCTCTACCCAGCCTCCAGGCACTTCCACATACGGTCTTAAGCTTGCCGGGCAGGTTTTCTCCAGAGATTGAGATCTCGCAACACCGGCTGATTATCGACCGGCCACTCCAGATCAAAGCCGGAGCTCCGGATCCAATCCAGCTTGCCAGCTTCGGGCATGAGATCCGCATTGACGTTCGGCAGCATCTCAGGCGCTTGCCGGTGAATCCGATCGTAAATCTCTCCGACTTTATTGAAAATGAGCTGGTAATCGGGCGTATCCCGCTCTATTTCGGAATTGTGAAGCTCGCCTTGAAGCGCCCAGAAATAGCTTTTCAGTTGGGTCGCTGTCAGGGCACTCTCTCGCCAGTGCATCTCGCCACCTAGAGTAATCCTGAGATCTGCGTCCGCCATGAGGCGCCCGATGACATTCCGCTTTTTTCCCAGCAGATTCGTGGTCGTATAGGGCGGCGCGTCCTTGTAGAAGAAGTTCATCATCCCGCTCGCCTTGTCCGGCGCCAGCGTAAGAACCTTCAGAATGGGTGCGAATCGGATGATGCTAAGAACCTCCTCAAGCAGCGCGGCTTGCTCATCCGTGTAGATCACCAAATCATCGAACCGGCCCTCCCATCGCCTCGAAAGGTGCAGAGGTATCCCCGTCACTGCCTGCCGCGCCTGCCCAGGACTGAACTGGGCGTAGAAGTCTGTGTAAGCAATGTGACACTCATTTTGGACAAGCGACACCGACGGCAGTGGAAAGGCAAACGTCGAAAAATACAGATAAATCTCATACGGCTTGCCGTTGTCGTGCGTCTCTACGTTTACACGCGCAAGTTGCTGCACCTGTTCGATGAAATTGCGCGACTCTGGAGAACTCGGATTTCCAATCCCTAGGTATCCAACCGCAGTCGACTCCACCTCGGTCGCCGCCATCTTTGTATCGCGACGAAGCATCGGCCTGGCCTGATTGACGAAGTTCTGCAGTGTCTGCCGCATCTGCGCCGGGTCTTTCAGCATCGGGTGATCCAATACGCTGATCTGTCGCGGATGCTTGATGAAATCATCGTAAAAACGCTTCTCGCAAAATTCCTCTACGCGCCGGTCAACCTCTTGGGTCGTCTCGCGGCGTAAGGTATTCGCCAGACCCGCGAGTCCCTCCGTTATCTCAAAAGAACGCAGCAAGTTAGCGTACTCTTTTGCCGCATCAACCTCTCCCGCGTGTCCTGTCTCGGGATCAACGTCGAGCTTGTAGAACTTGGGCCAGTCCTGGTCCATGTTGAACAGCTGGATAAAGAGCACATGTGAGCTGTTGGCGAGCCGGGACATGAAGTTCTGGAACCGCTGCTCCGCCGCTCCACGTATCGTCTCTGCCTTGTCCAGAAAGGTCGCGAGCGCGTCGCGGCTGTCGCGCATCGTCCGGTAAAGCTCCTGCGCCACCTTCTTTGCTTCTGTCAGCAACTGCCTCTCGGCGATCGCGAACAGATACTGCTCCTGGCTGTCCCGCACCCTGTTCAGCGCCATCTGCACAATCTGCAGCCTCGACCCCAGAATGCGTGCAGGAATACTGCGGAGCGCCGCGTCGAGCTCTCGTATTTCCGCAGCCTTGATGTCGCGCAGGGTCACAACGTCTGCATTTGCCTCTGCGATCGAGGCATCAAAGAGCCCGAGGATGCCTTCGGTCGATGGATCGATCAGGTCCTTCGTACGCGCGATAGCTAGGTCGAAGTAGCCCTTGCGCAGCGCCGTAGCCACACCCCGCTCCGGGTTCTCCAGCGCTCGGTCCCGTAGCATGTCCGATAGCCGCACCTTTGTTTCCGTCACCACCGTTGGCGTGCGCTGTCGAATCCATCGAATCGAGGTTCCAATGCGGTCCGAGTCAGAGAGAACCAATTCGTTCTCCAGCTTTTCCAGGTTCTCCGAAATGACCGCGACATCGGCGGAGGTCTTCAGCGGAGCACTGTTCAGCACGCCGGAGATGCCATCCATAATGATCTGTTTCCACTCCGAACCAAAGTTGTTGTAAATTCCCATTCGGTCAAGCTGGGCCGCTGCCAGATCACGGGGCACTGCCCGCCCCACATCGGCGTCCTCCTTCTCCCGGCGTATGAAGTCGAAGATCGATGTCGCAAGACGGCAGGCGCATGCGCCTCGAACCGTGTCCAGCGGGATTTCAATCTTGGACATCCCGCAAGAGGCATACCTCCGGGCGAAGGCCTGGTTGAAGTGCACATGTTGGGCCTCGGTATTTGCCCCTACACGGCCCGACAGCTTTTCCACTACATTCGAGTAATCCGACCTCTTCGCGTCCGAAAACGCCCCCGGCAGGATGTCTAGAAAGAGCGCCTCCGCGAGCATGCTGAACAGATCGCTCCGGTTCTCCTGCGACATTGGCAGGTTCGCCTCGTTCGTGATTTCCAGCAGATACGTTGCGCTGAAAGGCGGCCCCATCACCCGTTTTGGTTTATTCCGCTCCCAAGAAACCAAGAAGTCGCTGGCCGGATTGCCTTCCTTTGCGTCCATACTTTCCGCACCGGGCAGGCGTTTGGTGAAATGATCCAGCTCTTTCAATGCCGCATACGCGTTCGCATAGGAGCGCATCGCCACCTCTCCTTGCGGGCTCGCGTTGTACACATTCGGCAGAAGAGCATACGCGAAAAGGTCCCCCACACTCGACGCATACCGCTTGATGTCCTTCAGCATGAAGCCCACATCAAGAAACGTTCCGCAGCCGGTGCCGCCCGCCAGCGAGGTGACTACAAATACGGCTGGAGACGTGCTGCCATCGGTTCGGACCTGCGGAAGCAGATGCTGGGCGAAGAAGTCTTGCGTTTCCCCTATCGTCTCCAGCCGCGAAAGTTGCTGCAGCTTTTTTTCGATCTCTGCGCGCAGCTGCGTGTACTTCGCGAACAGGGTCAGCCGACCGACCGCGCGCACACCTCCCGCCCCGTCCGCGATCTCACTCCCGAAGCTGCGAACATCCGGATACAGCCATTCGTGCACATGCGGCCACTGGCCCGGATTCTCGAAGATATCGTGCATGTCCTTGCCCACGTTGCCTCGGAGCAGCGCGAACTTCTCATGTTCATCAAACCCAACGCTTGAAAGGGCAGAGGACAAATCCTGCCCGCGGGCATCCGTGGCCCGAGTGTCCGTGTCGATCCAGAGAAACCGCGCAAAGGGCACGTTAAATGTCCGAAATCGCTCGTACATGCGCAATCGCAAGCGCAGAAGAACTTCCTTGCCCGTTCCACCCAGTCCCAAAAAGAGAACCGGCCTGTATGCCGTGTCACCCGTTTTGTTTGCCGAAGGGCTCATGATCGATCTCGCATCAAATCTCCATCTCTATTTGAAAACAACGTACACGATGACTCCGATGACTAGGCATGACCCCATAATGAGCAGGGCATACACCTCTCTGAGAATGCGCCGCAAGATGAACAGCGTAAGCAGAACCAGGACGATCATCAAAACCGCCTGCCACAGCCACGTCCATGCGCTCATGAATGCAATCCCCAGGAACAGCAGCATCAAGTAAAAGATCAGCACAAACGAGGTATTCGAGCTCTCGTCGATGCTCATGTTTCCTTCCACCATCTGCAGAAAGAGCCATCGTCCCAGGAACCAGCTGATTGCCGCACCCACCACAAAGATCAGAATGCGCACACCGGCGTTCAAATCCTCCGGCAGAAGAACGGCCCTTCCGCCTCCGCCAAACGCCGACCACAGCGACATCACGAGTAGAAGGACGTTGGCCAGGAAGAAGACGCTGAAGATCACGCTTACCATCGTTCGGACGTTGCTCTTCACAGGGGCGACCGGCATCGCTATCTCCTCCGCGGTGGTGCGGCGGACGCGCTGGTCGGGCGCCCCGGCGTCTGCTGTTGCCCTACACCCGGAACGCCCTGCAGCCTGCTCTTTGACGGCTCGTCCGCGGCCGACCCGGGCCCCTGGCCTACGGTCCTGCCTAGCTCGCCCACAACCTCGTTGAAGATCAAATCCATCTGACTCCGTCGCGTTCTCACAGGAACTCTGATGCCGTTCAGCAGGGGAATACGTTGCGCACCCCTCTCCAGTTGCGTTGTTCCGGTAGGGAGTAGCTGATTCTTTTCGACGCGCCCGATGGCATCACCCTCCACCGTCACTGCCCCACCCTCCAACTTTGCGACCATCTCGTAGCCGCCCGGCGCCTCCGCCCGGACCTCCCAGTTCTTCTTCCGCGTTGGAATGAGTCGTCGTCCGAGCCAGAGAAGGCCGCCTAGCACCGCCAACCCAAATGCGAAAAGGAGTAGCCACAGTACAGCCGGCCACGTCGGGTACTGCACCTTAAAAAATAGCGGCGAGTCCACCTGGATCCGTGTGAAATCGCCATTCACCCGCGAAAGCAGCCGGTCGATCGCATATACCTTTCCTGTCGCTCTGGCCTCCTCCAGCGTAGACGCGCTGAACTCCCGCAGGAACTGCGGCCGAAGCTGAAAGTTCTGGCCCGGAACATCGATCTCGAACTGCAGGTTGAGTTGCTCCTCAATCGGCTTGCTCCAAGCCGCCCTCCATAAGGCCGCCGGGCTGTGCTTCAACTCAAGCTTTCCCAGGTCAATCGTCAGCAGGTACACCTGCGCCGTCTCATCCCTCGGGCCAAGGGCCCGGATGCGATCCGGCGTGATGGCGATATCCCTTCGCTCCGGCACAAGTACGGATCCGGGTTGAAACGCAGCCACGGATTGCAGCACACGTAAACGTGAATCCATGATTTGGATATGGTCGAACTTCGACCGGAATCGGACTTCAACCGTCTCCCTGATCGGCGCCCCGGTCCCATAAACCTTCTCATTTCCCCGCCTGGTCAGTGGTGTCATCTTGCGCGAAGTCACCTCTACCGTCCCCCGGTCGACAGGCTTCATCAGCAGAGCATTCGTCCGGATCACTCCCTGGGCGCCGGTCCGGAACTGCTCGAGCGCCCTCTCGTAAGCCTCGTTCGAACCACCTTCGAACAGCAGCGCATACACGATCAGCCCGGGCCTACCGGCAGGCGCAAGCACCGGAAAAACCGTCACACGCAGCACGTCCGCGCCGTGGAGCTTCGCGTAGAAGCGCTCGGTGTTGCCGGCCTCGCCTGTGTCCTCGATATTGTCCGTGACGATCCACGCCATCGGTGTACGGTCTCGCTCACATTGATCGATCACCTTGTCCAGATAGGTAAAGGTTCCGTACGCACTTGATTCCAGCGCTTGGAGACTCTGAACCCGGTCGACGCTGGTGGAAAAAGCGAACTCCGACAAGCTTCCCTCGGAAGCCGCCGCACGTTGGAGGGGATGTACGATCTTGTCGATCAACCCTGATTCGTAGTACGGCGTCATGCTCCCCGAGCGGTCGAGGAAAACAGAGACTGCCGCCCGCTTTCCCTCCGCACCCTGCCCCCGCGCCGCCCACGGAAACACCGCGGCCGCACAGACCAGAACCAGCGCCGAAAGCCTTATTCGTGCCATGAGAGAAACTCCGTCGTCGTTCGGCCGTCCTCAACAAGCAGCTGCGCCATCAATGCGCCGGACACGTTCCAGAATCCGCCGCACTCCTTGAGCACCTGGCTCCCCTCCATGCTCCACTTCATCCGATGTGATCCCGCATGAGTGCGCACTTGGAGCCAATCGTGGCTGCGAATCCCGTACTCTCCCTCGCAAAAGTAAATGCTAAGGTCGTCTGCCTGGAAGGCCGTGAAGCGAGCGGACATCTGTTCCTCCGCGGCCAGCTCTCGGAAGCTGCTTCCCACGCACCTCAAAAGGCGACCCCGTGACGCCAACAGCGGATTCCCTTCATCGTCCTGTGCCATCGTGCCTCCTTCAGCGGGGACCGGAATTGCCGAAAAGGACCAGCCCGAGCCGACGGCCTGAGCGCGCAAAAGTGCCGGCCCGCCGTAATGATTGCATGGGAGATAAATCGAGTTCCCGGCCGCCATGGAGGGCGGCCTGCCCAGAGGCAGCCTCATGGCGGAGTTCTCCGCCGGCTCCGTCCAAAGCTCGACTCCGGGTGGAACTTCCTGCCGCTCGACCTCCGGACCGGAAAGCGTGAGGATCGCTCGCGCCGTCCAAGCCAGCACCCGTCCCTGTACAAGCACCGGCCCGCACACGGCTTCGCCTGCATCTCCCCCCGTTAACGGATAGCGCACGGCTTCCCTGCGTAACAGATCGATTGCGAGCAGACGTGTCCCTCCAGCTCTCCATATAAGAACGAACGCGGATCTTCCCGACGCTTCGACCAGCTGGTACTTGTCCCGCGCGTCGGCCAGGATCTGCTCCCCCGATTCGAGATCGGAGAACACCCGCGTTGTTTGCGACACAAGACCCCATGCAGCTACGCGCTCCGCCGTCGAGATGACCGCAGATCCCTCCGTCAGCCCCGACCCGTCGCTACGCGTCAGATCTCGAACCGCGAAGGCGTGAGCGGCTGGGTTGGCCCACATCCTTGTACAAACCTCAGGCGACCGACCGTCCCTCTCATATGGATTGATCCGGTACAGGTTCCCCCGCTCTCCCATGGCCCACAGGAAACCCGCATACGCCTGCGGCAGGGTTCGAATTGGCTCCACCAATCGCAATCGGATGGGCTCCCGCTCAAATGTTGGGCCATCCACTACAAACCTTGTGAACAGTCCCTCTCTGCTGTTCAGACGCTGGCTACATGTTCGGCAAAAAATTGCTTGCGACCTGTTCCAGCTATCGCAGGCCGCACAACGCTGGACGGGCAGTCTGCACCTCTCGCAATGGCCAGTCGGACCGGTAAGCGACAGCATGCCTTCGCAATGGGGATAGACGCAGTGCATAACTCGGGGACTCGGCAGCTCCTTAAGGGCGCGGCGACCAGCAGATCTAGATGCACACGGTAGCTGACATGCGGTACGTACCACAACTCTTCTCAAAACGTAACACGGTACCCTTCGGTAGATTCCCTCGATCTCTCGCGGAACCGCCGGTAGCTTGAGAGCAACCCGGTCCTCGGGACGAATACTCACCATGGGGCCACCTCAGGCAGGAAAGTATCGCTGTCCAGCACGTTGCAGCATCGGTGCGTTCGCGTCGTGAATGAAGGGCCTTGCCAAGCTGCAGCAGCCGATCTAGAGCGTCGCTCTGGGATATCGGAGGTGCATCCGCATCGCTCAGCAGCTCCGTATCTCTGAAACGTTGCAAACACCGTGAGGCCGTTCCGTTACGACTCGATCAACCTAACTTGGGGTGGACGGGACTCCATGGACTGATCTCCGAGCGCATACGCGATGACCTCGGCGCGGGCCTTCGTATTCGCCTCCAGGCTCTCCTCTCCGATCTGATTTTGTAGATAATTGAGATCTATGGCGAAACGCGAATTCCAGACCGAAGTCAGTCAGCTGTTGCAACTGATCATCCACTCTCTCTACTCTCACCCTGAGATCTTCCTGCGTGAGCTCATTTCCAATTCCTCCGACGCGCTCGATAAGCTACGCCATTTAACGCTCACGGACGATTCCTATAAGACCCTTCCGTTCGACCCTCGCATCGATCTGGAGCTTGATGAGGAGAACCAAACCCTTACTCTCAGCGACACAGGCATCGGGATGAATGAAGAGGACCTGGTCTCGCACCTCGGCACCATCGCCCGCTCCGGCACTAAAAGCTTCCTCTCGCAGCTCTCTGCTGACGCCAGAAAGGACTCCAACCTCATTGGCCAGTTCGGTGTCGGCTTCTACAGCGCCTTCATGGTCGCCGACCGTGTCGAGGTGGTCTCGCGCAAAGCCGGCGAAGAGCAGGCCTGGCGTTGGGTCAGTGACGGCAAGACCGGCTTCGACATCCAGCCTGCCGAGCGCTCCGTCGCCGGCACCACGATAGTTCTTCATTTCAATGAGGAAGGAAAGCAGTACGCGAATAGCTGGCGCTTGCAGGAGATCGTGAAGAAGTACTCCAACCACATCGCGTTCCCGATCTTCCTTACTTACGATAAGAGCGAGTGGAATCAGGCCGAGAAGAGCTCATTCAAGACCCGCACCACCGAACAGGTGAACGCCGCCAGCGCTCTCTGGCGCCGTCCGAAGAGCGAGCTCACAGAAGATGATTACAAGGAACTCTACAAGTCCATCACGGGCGATTGGGAGGATCCTCTCTTCTGGTTCCACACCAAAGCCGAAGGAAGCCTGGACTACACCACCCTCTTCTACGTGCCATCCAAGGCTCCCCTGGATCTTTACCAGGCTGAATACAAGGTTGGCGTGAAGCTCTATGTCAACCGCGTCTTCATCATGGACGACGCCAAAGAGCTTCTGCCGCAGTACCTGCGCTTCGTTCGCGGCATCATCGACAGCGAAGATCTTCCGCTCAACGTCAGCCGCGAGATCCTGCAGCAAAATCGAGTACTCACCAGCATCCGCACAGCCAGTGTCAAAAAAATCCTCTCCGAGCTGAAGAGCATCGCAGGGAACCAGCCCGACCAGTATCTTAAGTTCATCACCGAGTACAACCGTCCGCTCAAAGAAGGTTTGCATGGCGACTTGGCGAATCGCGAAACGTTGCTGGAACTTATTCGCTTCAAATCCACCAAGGTGGACGGCCTGACCAGCCTTAGCGACGTGAAATCGCACATGAAAGAAGGGCAGAAGAGCATCTACTACATCACGGGTGGTGCCGAATCTTTACTCCGCACGTCGCCTCTCCTGGAGATCTACAAGAAAAACAATCTCGAAGTTCTCATCCTCGATGACGACATCGACGAGATCGTCTTCTCGGGCGTGGATAAGTACGGGGACATTGATTTGAAGGCCGTAAACAAAACCTCTACCAGCGAGGATTTGAAGGACGATGCCGTGCCCGACAGGGCTGAAAGCCTGAGACCGCTGCTCGACAAGCTGAAAGCCACGCTCGGGGATCGTGTAAAGGATGTACGCGCTTCTGCGCGGCTTGCAGATAGCCCCTCCTGCATCGTCTCCGATGAGGAGGAACCCTCGATGCAAATGCAGCAGATGCTGCGCGCCATGGGCCAACGAGATATTCCTGCGCCTAAGCCTACGCTCGAGATCAATCCCGATCACGAGATCGTAAAAAAGCTGCTCGTACGTTTCGATGATGTCATCGCTCAAGACGCCGCATGGCTGCTTTTTGATCAGGCGCTTCTCATGGAAGGCGTGCCGCTCCCGGATCCTGCCAGCTTTGTTCAACGGCTCAACCGCATCCTCACGCTTTCCATTTAGCTCTTCCGTGTGGCGACGGCTTGCTAGCAGCCGTCGCCAGCCATTGCGGTGCTGCGCCTTTGCTCGTCACATGCGAGCCGGTGACAAGTCAATCCGTGCCAATCTCCTCAAGACATCGCTGGGAAGCCCGCGGTACCGATGTTCCTTGTTCGTACGGGGTGGTCTGTTCCGGGGTGAAAGAGACTCGGAGATGTCGGCCCTCTTCGCAAAGCAACCCGCAACAGAGCCCGCGCGTCGGGAGTCATAATCGCCAAAATAGATCCAGAACCGCTACACTTTCCGTCGTTCCTGAATCCTTTCAACGGAAGGCGCGAATCCATGCTGCAACCGATCTCCTCCTCAATGCGCCTGATTGGCCGGTATCTAACGCCAGTCATGCTTGCCGCGGTGCTACCCATTGGCGCTCACGCACAAGCCCCACCTTCTGCACTGGAAGCTCCTCCCGCCGGACCACCCACGATAGGGCCCCACGGCGAGAAGTGGCCCGGCATGCCGAAATTTCACGAGCCCGACCCGTATGACATCGACGAACACACAGGGTTCAAGCAGATCTTCGACGGCAAAACAATGACGGGATGGGACGGCGATCCTACCATTTGGCGGATTGAGGGTGGTTTGATGGTGGGGGAGACCATGGCGGAGAAGCCGCGGGGCAATAGCTACATCGTCTATCGCGGCGACAAAACGAAGGACTTCGATCTGAAGCTGCAGATGAAGATCGAAAAGGGTGGTGGCGGTGGCATCCAGTACCGAAGTCAGACGGGGATCGCCTGGACGCGCAAGCCACCCACAGGTACGTCGGAGTACAACACGGCTTGGCTCATGACGGGTCCGCAGGCCGACTTCTGGTTTCCTGTGCGTCCGCAGGCCGCCACGTACACCGGCCAGTGGTACTCCGAGAATACCATGCAGGGCATCCTTGCCTGGCGCGGGCAGGTCACTGAGGCGCTCCCTGGAAAGGCGAACCGGCTGGTGGCGAACATCGCGGACCGGCAGGCGCTCGGCGGTTACGTGAAAGTAAATGACTGGAATGATTATGAGATTATCGCCCGCGCCGGCGTGATGATGCACATCATGAATGGCCAACTCATGGCCGTGTTCATCGATGACGATCCGAAGTCTGTCAATAACCAGGCCGGGCTTATCGGCTTCGAGATTGAGAGTCAACCTTGCAAAATCTCTGTGCGCGACATATGGCTGCGGAAATTCGACTAACCCTGTGTTGAGCGCAGCAAAGGTTCAAGGACCTAAGGCTCTCCATGTGCAAGGACATGCCCCGCAATGGCACTGCGGACCTGCGTCCGCACACCCGCGCCTAGGGTGTAATGGTGGTGACTCGGTCGAGGATGACCGGCCCTATTAGACCCGACGGCAGAAGTGGGGAGTTCTCCGTATAGGTGCTGTTTGGCGCGAACGCATATTTCGTAGCTCCTTGCTGCATGTCACCGATGAGGCGGTTAGGCCACAAGTTTACGACCTTGATCGAGAGAGCGTTCTTTCCTGCCTTCACCGCATCGGTAATGTCTAACCGGTATGGCGGCTTCCATGCGATGCCCGCCGCCTTGCCGTTAACTGCTACCTCCGCAATCTCATGCACCTGGCCCAGATCAAGCTCGAGCCTTGCACCTTGGGCCAGAGCCGCCCCCGAAATCTCAATGGTCTTCTCGTAGGTCGCAGTGCCCGAAAAATACTTAATACCTGGTTCGGTGCTGTTGCTCCAATCGGATAGTTGGTCGAACCTTGCCGACTTGGGGGCGCCGCGGCCAGGCTGAAAAGTGACCTCCCAAGGCCCGTTCACGTCAGCCACTTTCGCCCGGATCGGTTCAGGCACTTCGAGCGCGGTTTCCTTCGTACTCTCGCGGAAGACAACGAAGACAGCGTCGCGCGGGCTCAGCTTCAGTGGAACGGTCGTAACTCCGCCGTGCATGCGGAACGATGCAGGGTGCATCGTTCCGCGATCTGCCATCCAGATCTCCGCCTTCTTCCCGGTCACACGGAAGTCTCCTCTGATAGTCGCCGCCTGGTCTGTACGGTTGTCCACGAAGTAGATATCTGTGTCACCGGCTACGCGATGGTAGAACTTCACGCTTGCGTCCTCGTGATTCTTTATGTAGGCAAAGTCAGGCTGCATGCCCTCAGCACCGAGCACTTGGCTGAGATTCTCGGTGCGGTAGACTTTGCCGCTGCCAACCTTGTTCACCAGGTCATTTGTCGGCCACAGGGCCTTTACATTGGCCTTCCACTGCATAGCATCATCCGAAAGGCTAGGAGAACCATCCGGTGGTAAGCCCACCACAATGGCGCCTTTCTGTGCGAGTGCCCGGAGCTGCGTCAGAACCGGTAACGTCATCTGATTGCTTGTTCCGCCAAGGTACAGCACTCGATACTCCATGCCTCCCCTTGTCTTAAGCCTTCCGCCGGACACCGAGAACTCCTTGAGCAGCGCTTCGCTGTTCACGAAGTCATAGTTAAAACCGGGTGTGATCTCCGGTGCATGCCCTCCGTTGACCGTGGTTGAGGAGCCCTCCTGCCCATAGAAATACGCCACATCAACGACCGCACGCCCCTGCTGCAACATGTAGCTGCTCCGCGCGATATAGTCGGTCCATGCCCGGGCCTGCTCCGACCATGTGTCGAGTCGATTGAACCACATGCCGTACACGCCGAGAGCCAGTCCTGGCGCATTATCATTCGGCTGATGGACCGAGACATGGAGAGTGAACTGGTTGATTCCGTCGAGGAACTCCTGATCGGCCACCGACTTGATATCCCAGGGACCGTAGCCCCATGGCCTGCCAGTCGACGTGATCGATTCCGCCGAGGCGATCTTCTTGCCGTAGATATTCGCTACGGAAGCAGTGTCCCGGATATCCGCGGCGTAGTTCTTGTCGAAACGCTGCGGTGTCGGTAGCCAAAGCTCGCCCATTGGGATGTCAGCGCTCGACTTCATTTCCATGGCGTCGCCGATGGTTGCACGCCGTGCCGCCATGGCTTCTGTAACGTATCCCAACCCGCGCGCATGCAGGCTGTCCCGCACCTGATTGAAATTGGTCGAAATGACCAAGTCCGAGATGGTTCGACGGAAATCCCACAGGAAGCGATCGTCTCATCGCTCGACTGCACGATGCGGCCGGTCAGGGCAGGCAGCCAGGGGGAGGGGTCGTATCCTCTGAGGCGCTTGAACTCAGTCAGGATGCCGTCTGTCCAGTTTGCGAAACCTGCTTCCCAACTGTCGGTAGCGACATTGTTGATCCCATGCTTTCCGAGCATCCCGCCAGAAGCATCTTCGTACAGCTTCAGGTACTCATCCATGAAGGCCTTCGTGGCTCCCATCTTCAGCTTGTCGATTTCGAAGCCCGTCGCCTCCAGAGGTGCCGGAGCATTTGTCTGCCCGGTGAGCGAGTAGCCCATTCGCAGTACAACCCAATCGCCTGCTGGAGCTGTCCATTCCAGCGTTCCGTCCGATCCCATCTTGCTTGTGAGGTCAACGACGCTGGAGGTCCGGATTACGCCTCCAGCCTCCGCTGGCGGCGTGGCAATCTCGTAGAAGTCGTTGACGGCGCCGAATCCGCTCTTCTCTTCGAAACGGTTCACCGGCGTTGCGGTCCGCAGCACGAAACGGGAGATCTTGAAGGGTGTTGCCGCAACAGCCGGCAGGCAATACCGGAAGTATCTGCCCGTGATCGGAGCAAACGCGTAAGTACGCTGGTAGAGCAGCGTCTTAGGCAGGTCAATCACATTGCGGAAGTAAACGCCATCGTCGCTCACCTCAAGCCTTTGTGCGCCCGCATTCTCCTCCACGGCCTGCAACGTATCCGGAGAAGCAATAGTCACACCGCGGACCGTCTGCGGTGCCGCAAAAGCGATCTGGATCCAGGACGTATCGCCCGGCACAGCTGGAAGATCAACGGTCTCAGCATATTTCCCCTCGATCAGGTTGTCGTAAGTAAAACTGCCACCGCTCGACGTGACGATAGGTTTAGCCTGTGCCAGAGCCGTATCGGTGGCTGGTGCGGGAAACGCAAGGACGAGCTGATCCTTGTAGAGCGTCGGCATCACCGGGATGGGACGGTCTGGCCGTGTCGCATGCGGCTGGTCACCGAAGGGTCCGTTGATCTGTGACGGCTGTGGAAGCGAACCCTGAAAGTGTTGGCCGCCCTGGATGCGAGTCTCAGTCCAGACCAGCTTTTTCATAGCGTTCGCAGGCTTCACCCAGGGACCTCCCGTCTGGCTCCAGCCCGGCGCAGCGCCTATCGTGACTTCCATGCCAAAGCGGTCCGTCAACTGCAATGCATGGTGAAACGCGTCCTTCCACGCTGGCTGCATATAAATGAGCCGCGGAGTAACTACCGTGGGTGTCGTCACGGCTACGTCGAAGGTCTCTACTCCTCCTACGCCGGCGCGATGCATCCACTCTAGGTCCTTCGTCAAACCGTCCTTGGTGATGTTTCCATTCTGCCAATACCAGTAGACGCGCGGCCGCGCCGAGTTCGGTGGATCTTTGAAGCCTTCACGCAGCCCAGTCTGGCCACAACCGGGCATCGGGGTGGCCAGCAGCAACAACGATAGTGTGCCGAGGATGACTCTCTCAACGAGCATGAGGTGCTCCGAAATGACATTGAGGTACGAACTCTGAACTTCCGAACAGTTCCATAGCTGAGTACACCAGCCGGCGTCGGCAAAGGGTTTGGATCACTTAACCTGAATCACAGCAACCTCAAACGGCTCCAGTTGAACCTTCCCGCTCTGAAGCTGCTTCGTAGCGGGCTGACTGTCTCTCGAGGAAGGGGCAACGAAGGAAGCTGTGCTGCCCTGTGCGTTGTCAGGAAGTGTGACCTCCTGCGCTGTCATGCGCTTATTGACCATTAAGAGCTTCTTGCCGGTCTTGGTGTCGAAGGCCTGTACCGCGATGTCCCCGTTGCGGAAGGTTGTCTCGATCACCCGGTCTCCGGGACCGAAGTTATCTTTCAAAAGCTTCAACACCCAAAACCGCGCATTCGGTGCCGCGGTGTTGTAATTCATCATGCTGACGCTGGGAAACTGCGTTGGGTAGCCTACGAGCTGCGACTCTCCAACCACGTCGATTCCCATCTTCGCGGCTTCGATGTAGATGTACGCATACATAGCGCCGGCAAGGTCCCAGTAGCCCTCTGGTTCCGGCTTCGCCTTGTAGCCCGGTATGCGATTGCTCTTGCCATCTTCCGGGAGTATGACGCCCAGCTCATCCAGATCGGTTTGCATGTTGGGCAAGTAGCGCTTCTTAATCTGCTCGATGTATCGCGTCGTTGCCAGAAAGCCATCCGCCTGATCAAAGAACGTGTACTGCATGGCAGGGAACGGCTCAGACTCGGGTGGCGACGCGTAAAAGTGATACGAGACGAAGTCGAGGTGAGTTCCCGGAGCATGGTTGGCGGGGTTGAAGAAGTACTCATACATCGCACCGTGCGTCCGCGGATAGGCAGAGGAGATGGCCACAAACTTAAGGTTTGGGTCCACCTTCAACATCGCGGCTGTCACCGCATCGTAGAACCTGGTGTAAGCCTCGGGAGACCAGTGGTGTTCGAGATCGATCTCATTCAATACCTCCCAGTACGGCACCGTGTAGTGATGACCAGACTCCCAACGCTTGCCGTTCTCATCGGTGAAGCCGCCCTTTGTGTACCAGCTGAGCAAACGGGCGTAGTACTCGGCCGGCTCCTTCATGGACGGGTCGCGCAGCTGAGTGCCTTGCGTGTAATCCCAGTACACCTGATTCGGATCTGCGGGATAGGTGACCGGCTTGTCGGTCTTGAACATCCACGCGGGAATGGTGCTGAAATTGAGTATGACGGAGTGACCCTCGGTCGCCTTCATAAAGTCGTCAAGCGTCGGATCGATGTGGGAAAAATCCCAGGAGGTCTTCGCGGGAGTCGGAGGCTCCAGCTCGGCAACAGCTTGCCTGGGGTACGGTAGCCAGGGAACATAGCGCACATAGTCCGCACCCAGCATCTTGAGCGCGGCAAACGAGCCGTCGTGCAGTTTGGCGCCGCGCAGCAGTTCCGGGTTCACTACAACTTGCAGCGTGGGAGTTGATCTTGAGACCGCTGTCGTTTTGTCCCAGTTCACGGTGACCCGTGGTGCCTGGGTCTGCGCCACCGTGGGCAAGTGTGTCAATGCGCATACCAGCGCCGCCGCCGAAATAGCATACCTGTCCTTCATTCCAATCTCCTTACGGCCCCTGTTTTGTGTGAGAACCAAAATCACCCACAGCTGAATGGCCTGGAGGGAAGCGGTTGTCTCAAAAGCTGAAAACCTGACGGACCAGTTAGGCTGAGTCCGTCAGGTTTCAGGTAGAAGCACCGTACCGTTTACTGGCTGCCCTAGAACAGCAACTTGACTGCGAGTTGAATGCTGCGGTTGTCGGCGGAGGTGGCGGAGATTCTACCGACTGTGTTGGGCGTGGAGATATTCGCCGCAGGCTGCGCGAAAATCCCATGGTTGATGATGTTGTAGGCCTCTGCCCGGAACTGCGCATGGACCCGCTCGTAGATTGGAAAGGTCTTGATCCCGGAGAGGTCCACCTGAGCCGTGCCCGGTCCGCGAAGCGTATTGCGAGTTACATTGCCCTGCAAGGTTGGGCCCGGGTCCACAAAGGCGGTCGGATCGAACCAGCTTGACGGTGATGGTTTGCTCTTGAATGCGCTCTGAAGCGTGCGTCCAGGCGCCAGGTTAACCCGGCCAGGTGTGTACGTGCCAAAGGTAGGACCTGAACGGGAAGGCGAGAACGGATATCCCGTACGAAGCTGGACGGCAGGCTGCAACGACCATCCACCCGCTAACGCGTTTCCAATGCCGTGTTGCAGTAGAGCGCGACCTGTGCCGAACGGAAGCTCGTAACCGCCGCTGATGACAGCGCGGTGACGGACGTCAAATCGAGCATAGGAATGATCGAAGGCAAAATTGGTCGAGTACGATGTATCGTTCGCTTCCACCTCGCCCGAGTTGTTGTCTAGGTTTTTGGACCACTGATAGCTGGCCAGCACGAAAAGACTATCGTTCTTCGCGCGCTTTTCCACCTTGGCCGAACCACCGTTGAAGTTGGCAGAGGCTGCGGTAGCGCTTGTCAGGATGCCATGCTGGAATTGCGGATACGGGCGAACCCCCGAATTGGTTGCGTTGCTGCCTCCGTTCGCGTTGACACCCGGAAATAGCAGGTCCATGTTCTGGTCATAGCGTTTCCAGAGCTTGTGGGAGGCGCTTGCAGTGTATGCCAGTTCGAGAATGACATTGTGACCAAGGTCCTGCTGCAGGCTGGCCGTCCATTCGAGGGTGTAGGGCGTCGAGTTGTTGGGCCGGATGGAGAATGGCGCGGGCAAGCCAGCG
>JAABUZ0100003649.1_pt1 | contig 22479 bp, 22 predicted proteins | sample 5562091 | NCBI WGS metagenome assembly JAABUZ01 (sample SAMN12813069, study PRJNA571459) | rock metagenome | isolation source: Antarctica rocks | place: Antarctica: Victoria Land, Linnaeus Terrace sud | collected 2015-12-21
GAGGTGGCCGGCGCGGGGTTCCTCAACTTCCGCCTCGACCCCGCGCTCGTCGCGCGCGGCGTCGCCCCGATCCTCGCGTTAGGCGAGGAGTACGGCCGCGACGCCGCGTGGGCGGGCGAGCGCGTCGTCGTCGAGTTCGTCTCCGCCAACCCGACCGGGCCGCTCCACGTCGGGCACGGCCGGCAGGCGGCGTTAGGCGACGCCGTGAGCGCGCTGCTCGCCTGGTCCGGGTGGGAGGTGAGCCGCGAGTTCTACTACAACGACGCGGGGGCGCAGATCGAGAACCTCGCGAAGACGCTGTGGGCGCGCGTGGCGCAGCGCGCGGGCGTCGCGGCGTCGATCCCCGACGGCGGCTACCACGGCGAGTACGTCGCGGAGATCGCCGACGCGTTCGTCGCCGAGCACGGCACGCCGGACGCGGAGGTGCTGCACGAGGGCGCGGTGCGGATCGCGGACGGGCAGCGCCCGGAGCAGGGCCACCTGTTCGAGGAGATGCGCCGCTTCGCGGTCGCCGCGCTCCGCGCGGAGCAGGACCTCGACCTGCGCGCGTTCGGCGTCGCGTTCGACACGTACTACCTCGAGAGCTCGCTGTACGCCGACGGGCGCGTCGACCGCGTGGTGCGGGCGCTGGTCGACGCGGGCGCGACGTACGAGCAGGACGGGGCCCTCTTTCTGCGCACGACGGCGTTCGGCGACGACAAGGACCGCGTCATGCGGCGGAGCGCGGCGAAGGGGGGCGAGTACACGTACTTCGTCCCCGACGTGGCGTACCACGTGACGAAGTGGGAGCGCGGTTACCGGCGCGCGGTGAACGTGCAGGGCAGCGACCACCACGGCACCACGACCCGCGTACGCGCCGGCCTGCAAGCGTTAGGCGTCGGCGTCCCGCCGGGCTACCCGGAGTACGTGCTGCACCAGATGGTCACCGTGGTGCGGGGCGGGGAGGAGGTGAAGATTTCCAAGCGCGCGGGCAGCTACGTCACGGTGCGCGACCTGATCGACTGGGTCGGCCGCGACGCGGTCCGGTATTTCTACCTCATGCGGAAGGGCGACTCGCACCTGGTGTTCGACGTCGACCTCGCGCGCAGCGAGACCGACGAGAACCCGGTGTACCGCGTGCAGATGGCGCACGCGCGCATGTCGGGCATCTTTCGGAACGCCGGCCTCGAAGGGCTCGACGTCGACGCGCGCCTCGCGGGGCCCGTCGACTACGGGCTGCTCGCCGAGCCGGCGGAGCAGGAGCTCGTCACCAAGCTGGTCGACTTCCCGCGCGTGGTCGGGCAGGCCGCCGAGTCGCTGGAGCCGCACCGCGTCGCCGCGTACCTGCTCGAGACCGCGAACCTCGCGCACGCGTGGTACCACAAGCACCACGTGTTAGGCGAGGCGCCCGCGCTCACGACCGCGCGGCTCGCGCTCGCGCGCGCGACCCAGACCGTGCTCCGCAACGCGCTCACCCTGCTCGGCATCTCCGCGCCGGACCGGATGTGACGCGGCCCCACCCCTTCCCCCGGTCATGCCCGTTCTCGTCGTAGGCTCCGTCGCGTTGGACTCGGTCGAGACGCCGTTCGGCAAGGCCGACGAAGTGCTCGGCGGCTCGGCGACGATGTTCGCGTCGTCGGCGTGCCACTTCGGACCCGTGCAGCTCGTCGGCGTCGTCGGCAGCGACTACCCGCTCGAGAAACTCGAGCCGCTGCGCGCGCACGGCGTCGACCTCGCCGGGCTCGAGCAGGCCGAGGGCGAGAGCTTCCGCTGGCGCGCCCGCTACCGCCACGACCTCAACTCGGCGGAGACGCTCGAGACGCGCCTCGGCGTGTTCTCGCACTTCCGGCCGCGCATCCCCGAGGCGTTCCGCAACGCGCCGTACGTGTTCCTCGGGAACATCGACCCGCGGCTGCAGCTCGACGTGCTGCGCCAGGTCGCGAGGCCGAAGCTCGTCGCGTGCGACACGATGAACTTCTGGATCTCGAGCCGTCGGCAGGACCTGCTCGAGCTGCTGAGCCAGGTCGACCTCATCACGCTCAACGACGCCGAGGCGCGGCAGCTGACGGAGGAAGCCAACCTCGTGCGCGCGGCGCGGTGGATCATGGCGCGCGGTCCGAAGCACGTGGTCATCAAGAAGGGCGAGCACGGCGCGTTCCTCTTCTCGGGCGACTCGGTCTTTTTCGCGCCGGCGTACCCGCTGGAGAGCATCTTCGACCCGACCGGCGCGGGCGACTCGTTCGCGGGCGGCTTCATCGGCTGGCTCGCCGCGACCGACGACCTGAGCGAGGCGAACATGCGCCGCGCCGTGGTCTACGGGTCGGCGATGGGCTCGTTCGCCGTCGAGCAGTTCTCGAACGAGCGCACGATCGCGCTCACGCGCGCGGAGATCGACGCGCGCGTCGCGGAGTTCCGGCGCCTCGTCTCGTTCGAGACCGAGCTGCCCGCCGGCGCGGCGGCGTGACCGCGCCGAGCGACGCCCCGCTCGACTATCGCGCGGCGGGCGTCGACCTCGACGCCGCGGACGCGGCCAAGCACCGGCTGAAAGGGCTCGTCGAGTCGACGCGCACGGCGGGCACGCGCGGCGCGTTCGGCGGATTCGGCGGCATGTTCCGCATGCCGCACGGCGGTCGCGCGCCGCTGTTGGTCGCGAGCGCGGACGGCGTCGGAACGAAGGTCAAGGTCGCCGTCGAAGCGGGACGGCTCGGCACGGTGGGGCACGACCTGGTGAACCACTGCGTGAACGACATCCTCGTGCAGGGCGCGCGGCCGCTGTTCTTCCTCGACTACGTCGCCTTCGGCAAGCTGGAACCGGCCGCGGTCGAGTCGGTGGTCGCGGGCGTCGCGGCGGGCTGTCGCGAGAATGGGTGCGCACTGATCGGCGGCGAGACGGCCGAGATGCCGGGGGTGTACACGCCGCCCGATTTCGACCTCGCGGGGTTCATCGTCGGCTGCGTCGAGGAGGACGCCGTCCTCGGGCCCGACCGCGTCCGCCCGGGCGACGTGATCGTCGGGCTGGAGAGCAGCGGGCTGCACACGAACGGGTATTCGCTCGCGCGCCGGATCGTGAGCGACCGCCTGCGACTCGGCCCCGACGATCGGTTCCCCGGCACGCATGCGTCCGTCGCGGACGTGCTTCTCGCGGTGCACCGCTCCTACCTCGCCGCGCTGCGCCCGGTCCTCGACCGGGTCCACGCGATGGCGCACATCACCGGCGGCGGCCTCCCCGGCAACCTCGACCGCTCGCTCCCGGCCGGCTGCGACGCAGTCGTCGACACGACTGCGTGGGAGCCGCCCGTCGTGTTCCGCGCGCTGGCCGAGGCCGGCGCGCTGGACCGCGACGAGCAGTTCCGCGCGTTCAACATGGGCGTGGGCCTGTGTGTGATCGTCGGGCCGGACGCTGCCGACGCGGTCGTCCGCGCCGCGGCCGAGGCGTTCGTTCCGGGGTGCGTCATTGGGCACGTGACGTCCGGCACCGGGCGCGTCGTCCTGCGCTGAGGGCGGCCCCGCGCGCGGCGTGTTCTGCGATCGGGCAGGGATGCGAAGCAGGCGTCGCCCCGCCACCGCCGTCAGGGACCTGTCTCGCTTTCGTGCTATGAAGAACTTTTATCTCGCTCCCGCCGCGTGCGCGGTGCTCGCGGCGCTCGCCGCCGCATCCTCCGCTGCGGCCCAGGGCGCGCCGCTCGACCAGCGCTGCGCGGCCACCACGCCGACCACGACCGGCGGTTACTCCGCGGCGCTCGTCCAGCAGGACGCGTGTCAGAAGTCGGTCGACCTCTTCAACTACCTCGCGCCGCAACTCGGCGCGCTCGTCGCGGGCGGCAGCGCGGAGCTCGGGCGCGGCGGGACGTTAGGCGGTCTCGGCCGCTTCGGACTCGCGCTCCGCGCGAACGTGATCGGCGGCGGGCGCATCCCCGACCTGTCGCAGGCGAGCCTGTCGGTCACCGGCGCCGCGCGTACGAACTTCGCGGTCAAACCGCAGACGCTCGCGCTTCCCACGGCGGACCTCGGCGTCGGGCTGTTCGCCGGGGTGCCCGTCGGCCTCACGCGAATCGGCGGGCTCGACCTGCTGCTGAGCGGCGGCTACGTGCCGTCGTTCTCGTCCGGGACGGTCCGCGTCGACCGGACCGGGCCGACGCTGCAACTCGGCTACGGCGCGCGGGTCGGGCTGCTCGAGCGGTCGCGCTTCGTGCCGGGGGTCGGGCTCACGTACTTGCGCCGCGAGCTGCCCGCGACGTCGATCCTCGCGACGACGAGCGACGGCGGCACGATCGGCGTGTACGCCGCGCGCGTGCGGACCAACTCGTGGCGCCTCTCCGCCGACCAGCACGTGTCGATTCTCGGCGTGACGGCCGGCGTGGGGCAGGACCGATACGACTCGCAGGCCGCGATCGCGGGAAGCGTGGCCGTGGCGAACATCCCGGGGTACGCGGGGCAGACGGTCAGCTTCAACGAGACGCTCGCGCAGCGGCTCACACGCACCAACGTGTACGCCGGCGCGAGCGTGCGCGCGGGCGGTCTCGCACAACTCGTGGCCGAGGTCGGACGCGCGTCGGGCGGCGGGAGCGTGCCGACGTACAACGGGTTCTCGGGCCGCGCGCCCACCGACGCGTACACGTACGTCTCGCTCGGCCTGCGCGTGGGACGGTGACCGGCCCCGCGTGGTCGTGAGCGGACGGTGATCACCGGCGCGGACTCCGTGTTCATGCGTCGCGCGCTCCGGCTCGCGCGGCGCGGCTGGGGACGCGTCGCGCCGAATCCGCTCGTCGGTGCGGTGGTCGTGCGCGGCGGCGCGGTGGTCGGGGAAGGGTGGCACGCGGAGTACGGCGGCCCGCACGCGGAGGTCGGCGCGTTGCGCGCGGCGGGCGACGCGGCGCGGGGTGCGACCGTGTACGTGACGCTCGAGCCGTGCAACCACTGGGGCCGCACGCCGCCGTGCGTCGACGCGCTGCTCGCGGCCCGCGTCGCGCGCGTGGTCGTCGCCGAGGCGGACCCGCACGCGCTCGCGGCGGGCGGCGCCGAGCGGTTGCGCGCCGCCGGGGTGACCGTGGACGTGGGCGTTCTCGCGGCGGAGGCGACGGAGCTGAACGCGGCCTTCTTCTACGACGTCACGGGCGCCACGCGGCCGTGGATCACGCTCAAGCTCGCGCTGTCGCTGGACGGCGCGCTCGCCGACCACGCGCGCGCGCCCGCGTGGCTCACGGGTGAGGCGTCCCGCCGCGCGGTGCATCGGATGCGCGCCGGGCACGACGCGATCGCGGTCGGCATCGGCACCGCGCTGGCGGACGATCCCGCGTTGACCGTCCGGGACGTCCCCGCGCCGCGCGTGTCGCCGTTGCGCGTCGTCTTCGACCGCCGCGCGCGGCTCCCGCTCGGGGCGGCGCTCGTGCGGACGACGCGCGAGGTGCCGACGTGCGTCGTGTGCGCGCCGGACGCGCCGGCCGACCGGCTCGACGCGCTCGCGGCGGCGGGCGTGCGGGTCGTCGTGGTGGGCTCGATCGCCGAGGGCTGCGCGGCCTTACGGGGGCAAGGCGTCCGGAGCCTGTTTGTCGAAGGCGGGGCTGCGATCGTGGGCGCGCTCTGGGGCGCAGATCTCGTGGACCGGTTGGTTACCTTTCAGGCGCCGGTCGTACTCGGCGCCGGTGCGCTCCAGGCGTTCGGAAGCGCGCCGGCGCAGTCGGGTCGCGGCGCGCGCCGCTTGCCGGTGCTCCGCCGTCGCGTGCTCGGCGGCGATCTGCTCACCGTCTACGGCGTCCACCCGGTGCCCACGCGGCCGGCCGCGCCCGGCTCGCCCGTCGCACCCAGTCCCTAAGCAGCCCGCCCGGCGGGCCCGAACCGAACCATGTTCACCGGCCTCGTCGACGACGTTGGAACGATCGCCTCGGTCGACGAGACCGGGGCGGGGCGCGAGTTCCGCATCCACACCGCGTACGAACCGCTCGCCGACGGCGAGAGCGTCGCATGCGACGGCGTCTGCCTGACCGTGCGCAGTGCGGGCCCCGTCGCGGGCGCGGACGGCGACGGCGCGCGGAGCTGGTTCACGGTCGCGGCCGTGGTCACGACGCTCGACCGCACCGCGTTAGGCATCTGGCGCGAGGGCCGGCGCGTCAACCTCGAGCGCGCGCTCCGCGCGGGCGACCGCCTGGGCGGCCACCTCGTGCAGGGGCACGTGGACGGCGTGGGCACCGTCGAGCGCGTCGCGAAGCGCGGCGACGCGTGGTTGATCGACGTCGCGCTCCCGGACGGGCTCGACGCGCTCATGGTGCCGCACGGCTCGGTGACCGTCGACGGCGTGAGTCTCACGGTGAACGCGCTGCCCGCGCCCGGAGTTCTCCAGCTCTCGATCATCGAGTACACCCACCGCCACACCACGCTCGGCCCGCGCGCCCCGGGCGACCCGGTCCACGTCGAAGGGGACGTGGTCGGGAAGTACGTGCAGCGGCTGGTCGCGCCGTATCTCGCCGCGCGCGCGGCCTAACGCGCCGCCACTCCACAAGAACTCGACTTATGCCCTTCGGGACCATCGACCAGGCGACCGCCGACCTGCGTGCCGGGAAGTTCATCGTCGTCGCCGACGACGAGGACCGCGAGAACGAGGGTGACCTCGTCGCCGCGGCGGAGTTCGTGACGCCGGCGATGGTCAACCAGATGCTCGAGGCGAAGGGGATGATCTGCCTCGCGCTCTCGCCCGAGCACTGCGCCCGGCTTGAGCTCCCGCTGATGAGCGAGGACAACACCGAGGCGATGCGGACGGCGTTCACGGTGAGCATCGACGCGGCGCCGCGCTACGGCGTGACGACCGGCATCTCCGCGGCGGACCGCGCGGCGACGATCCGCGTCGCGGCCGACCCGACGTCCGCGCCCCGGGATCTGCGTCGCCCCGGGCACGTCCACCCGCTCCGCGCCCGCGAGGGCGGCGTCCTGCAGCGCGTTGGTCACACCGAGGCCGCGGTTGACCTCTGCAAGGCCGCGGGCCTGACGCCCGCGGGCGTGATCTGCGAGGTGCTCAACGCCGACGGCACGACGGCGAAGCGCCCGCAGCTCGAGACATACTGCGAGCGCCACGGCCTTACCTTCGTCACCGTCGCCCAGCTCGTCGCGCACCGGCTCAAGCACGAGCGCCTCGTACACCGCGTGGCCGACGCGCGTCTCCCGACCTCGCGCGGACTCTGGCGCATCGTCGGCTACAAGAACGACGTCGACGCCCGCGAGCACGTCGCAGTCGTCTACGGCGACGTCGAGGCGGCCGCCGCGCGCGGCGAGGGCGTGCTCGTGCGCATGCACTCGAAGTGCCTCACGGGCGACGTGTTTCACTCCGACCGCTGCGATTGCGGCTGGCAGCTTGAGCGCGCGATGGACATGATCGTCGAGGCCGGGTGCGGGGTGATCGTCTACCTCGACCAGGAAGGGCGGGGGATCGGCCTGCTCAACAAGCTGCGCGCGTACGAGCTGCAGGACCGCGGCGCCGACACGGTCGAGGCGAACGAGCGGCTCGGGTTCAAGCCGGACCTCCGGAACTACGGGATCGGATCGCAGATCCTGCTCGACCTCGGGCTCAAGGCGGTGCGGATCATGACCAACAACCCGCGCAAGCTGGTCGGGATCGAGGGGTACGGGTTGACGGTGTTGGAAGGGGTGCGGATCGAGGCGCCGCGGACGGCGGACAACGCGGCGTACTTGGATACCAAGCGGGCGAAGCTCGGGCACCTGTTGGCGTCGTGAGCGGCGCGACACGGGTCGGCCTCGCTACGTTGTCATCCTGAGCGCAGCGAAGGATCTTGCGTGCCCGATCTGGGGCGCCGCTCCACCGGGACAACCCGTCCCGGGTGGCGGCGCTTCTCGTTCCGCGCGCAAGATCCTTCGCTGCGCTCAGGATGACGTCCGGCGCCGATGCCGATTCTCACGTAGCGCATGCCCCGCCACCTCCCCGTCGTCGACCCCACGCCCGACCCCATGCCCGAGTTCGTCGGCACGCCGCGCGGCGACGGACGCCGCTTCGCGGTCGTCGCCAGCCGCTTCAACGAAGCGATCACCCGCGCGCTCGCGGACGGCGCGGTCGACGCGCTCGTGCGCCACGGCACCGCCTTCGACGACATCGACGTGGTGTGGGTGCCCGGCGCGTGGGAACTGCCCGCGGCCGTGCGTCGCGTACTCGCGAGCGATCGCTATGCCGCGGTGGTCGCCGTGGGCGCGGTCGTCCGTGGTGAGACGCCGCACTTCGACATCGTCGCTGGCGAAGCCGCACGCGGGCTCGCCGACGCGTCAGCCGAGGCGGACGTGCCCGTTGGCCTCGGGCTGTTGACCACCGACGACATGGCGCAGGCCGAGGCGCGTGCGGGTGGCGAGCACGGCAACAAGGGCTGGGACGCCGCGCTCGCCGCGCTCGAGATGGCCGACCTGTTCGCGATACTCGACGCCGCGGCGGAGACGGAAGACGAGTTCGACGGCGCGCCGCCGGACGAGCGCACGTCCGTCGAGCGCTGATGGCGCGCGTCGAAAGCCGGGCGCGCGCGCGCGCGTTGCAGGCACTGTACGCGTGGGACGTGCGCGGGAACGAGGGGCTGGAGCGCGTCGCCGGCCACGTGTGGGATGACCTCGGCGTCGGCCCCGAAGAGCGCAAGCTCGCGGCGCGCATCGTGGGCGAGATCGTGGAGAACCGTGGCGACGTCGACCGCGAACTCGCCGCGGTCACGACCAACTGGCGCCTCGAGCGCCTCGGCACGATCGAGCGCTGCGTGCTTCGCCTCGCCTCGGCCGAGCTGCGCCTCGCGGACGCGCCCCCAAAGGTTGTCATCCAGGAAGCGGTGCGGCTCGCCGAGCGGTACGGCAGTGCGCAGAGCGCGCGCTTCGTGAACGGGGTCGTCGACGCGCTCGCGCGGCGGCTCGGGCGGTTGTAGGCGGCCGCTGACCGGCCGCGCGTGCGCATCCTCGTCGTCAACTGGCAAGACCGCGAGGCGCCGCTCGCGGGCGGGGCGGAGATCCACCTCCACGAGATCTTCGGGCGGATCGCCGCGGCGGGCCACGAGGTCGCGCTGCTCTGCGGCGGGTGGGCGGGCTGCGCGCCGCGCGCGACGCTCGACGGGATCACGGTCCACCGCGCCGGGACGCGCTACACGTTCCCATTCGTCGCGCGCGGCTACTATCGACGGCACCTCGCCGCGCTCGACTACGACGTGCTCGTCGAGGACATCAACAAGGTGCCGCTGCAAACGGCGCGCTGGGGCGCGCGGCGGACGGTCGCGCTCGTGCCGCACCTGTTCGGCGGCACGGTGTTCCGCGAGGCGGCGTTCCCGGTCGCCGCCGCCGTGTGGCTCGCCGAGCGTCCGCTCGCGCGTGCGTACCGGGGCGTGCCGTTCGAGGCGATCAGTGAGAGCACGGCCGACGACCTCGTCGCACGCGGCGTCCCGCGCGAGGCGGTCCGCGTCATCTACCCGGGGATCGACGCGCGGGCGTACACGCCGGATGCGGCGGGCCGGGCCGACGTGCCCACCTTCACGTACCTCGGGCGGCTGAAGCGCTACAAGGGCGTGGAATTCGTCGTTCGCGCCTTCGCACGCGTCGCGGACCCGCACGCGCGGCTCGAGATCGCGGGGGTCGGCGACTACCGCCCCGCGCTCGAGCGCCTCGTCGACTCTCTTGCCCTCGGCGCGCGCGTGCGGTTTCTTGGGCGGGTCAGCGAGGCGGAGAAGCTCGCGCTGCTTCGGCGCGCGTGGGCGCTCGTTTTCGCGTCGCCAAAGGAGGGGTGGGGCATCACGAACCTCGAAGCCGCCGCGTGCGCCACGCCGGTCGTCGCCTCCAACGCGCCCGGACTGCGCGAGAGCGTGCGCGACGGCGAGTCGGGCTTCCTCGTGCCGCACGGCGACGTGGGCGCGTTCGCGGCGCGCCTCGACCAGTTCGCTGCGTCGCCGGCACTCGTGGCCGACATGGGAGCCGCGGCGCGCCGCTTCGCCGAGTCGTTCACGTGGGAGCGCGCCGCCGAGCAGACCGCCGCACACCTCGTCGCCGTCGTCGGCGGCGCGATGCGATGAGTCCCGCGCGCGTCCCGTTCACGGTCGGCCGCCTCGTCGACCGCCTCGCGGACACGACGCCGCTCGAGCAACTCGGCGCGGCGGTCGGCCTCGGCCGGACCGTCCCCGGGCCCGAGGCGTCGAGCCCCGGGCTCGTCCTCGCGGGCTACGTGGACCGCTTCGCGCACGAGCGCGTGCAGGTGCTTGGCGAAACCGAGGTGACGTACCTCGCCTCGATCGCAGCTGACGTGCGCCACCGGAACCTCGAGCGCTTCTTCTCGTTTCCGATCCCGTGCCTGTTCATCAGTAAGGGGCAGGAACCGCCCGACGGCTTGCTGCCGATCGCCGAGCGTGCCGGGGTCGGCGTATTCCGGACGACGCTCAAGACGTCCGAGTTCTACGACCAGATCAAGCCGCTCCTCGCCGACGAGTTCGCACCGACGGCCACGCTCCACGGGTCGCTCGCGGACGTGTACGGCATCGGGCTCTTCTTCACCGGGATGAGCGGGATCGGCAAGAGCGAGTGCGTGCTCGACCTCGTCGAGCGCGGGCACCGGCTCGTGGCGGACGACTTGCTGATCGTGAAGCGGCGGGGCGCGGACGTCCTCATCGGCCGCGGGCACGAGCTGCAGCGCCACCACATGGAGATCCGCGGCATCGGCCTGATCGACATCCCAGCCATCTTCGGCGTGCGCGCCGTGCGCCAGCAGAAGCGGGTCGAGGTGTGCGTGCATCTGGAGCCGTGGGACCAGGACGCCGTGGTCGACCGCACTGGGCTCGACGCCGAGACGCAGGACATCCTCGGCGTCCCGCTGCCGCGCATCCGCGTGCCGCTCAACCCGGGCAAGAACATCACCGTCATCGCCGAGGTGATCGCGATGAACCACCTGCTTCGCTACAGTACGGGCATCGACCCGGCCGAGGCGTTCAACGCGCGGCTCATCGGGCGCATGCGGGCCCAGGCCGCGGCGCGCGAGCCGGGGCGCGGGGCGGACTCCGGCCCCTCCAACGACGCGTCCGGCCGGGCGCGCGCGTTCGAGCTGCAACGCTACCTCCGCGACGACGATGAGTGACGCGGGGGTGCCTCACGACGCTCCGCGCCGGCCCGTCGCGCTCCTCGCGGCGCACGGCGACCTCGCCGCCGGGTTGCGCTCCGCGGTCGACCTGATCACGGGGCGCGGCGCGCTGCTCGACGTGCTGAGCAACCGCGACATGGGCGCTGCCGAGATCGAGCAGGCGATGCGCGAGCGGCTCGCGGCGGCGGAGGCGTTCGTCGTCTTCACCGACCTGCCGGGCGGAAGCTGCGCGATCGCGGCGCGCCGGCTCCAGCACGACCGGCCGGACGTCACGGTCGTGACCGGGACCAACCTCGGCACGCTGCTCGATTTCGTCTTTGCGGCCGAGGGCGCCGGCGACGGCGACGTGCTCACGCCAGACAGCGCGCGGGCCGCCGCCGCGCGCGCTGTTCAACGCGGGCAGGTCGCGCTCACGGCCACGCCGGGCGCGCCACGTGCCGGTTGAGCTCTATCGCATCGACGACCGGCTGATCCACGGCCAGGTCGTGCTCGGGTGGGCGCGGCCCCTCGACGTCCAGCTCATCGTCGTCGTGGACGACGAACTCGCCGCGAGCGAGTGGGAGCAGGAGCTCTACCGCATGGCGGTCCCGCCCGAGATGGAGGTCCGCTTCGCCTCGGTCGCCGAGGCGGCGCACGGGCACGCCGCGCTGGCGGCCGGGCGCGCGCGCGCGATCGTGCTCGCCGGCGACATCGCGACCATGCGGCGCTTCGTCGACGCCGTGCGCGGCGCCGGCGGCGCGGTCCCGGCGGTGAACGTCGGTGGCGTGCACCACCGCGCGGGCCGCGTGCAGCGGATGCGGTACGTGTTCCTCACCCCCGACGAAGACGCGGCACTCCGCGCGCTCGCGGCGGCCGGCGTCCAGGTGACCGCGCAGGACGTCCCGGCCGCGAAGCCCGTTCCGCTGCACGACGTGCTCGCCGGGCGCGCGGATGCCTGATCCGCACACCGCGCGCGCGCTGTTCGAGGCGTTGCGCGGCGAGAACGCCGCGGTACTGCACTTCGCGCTGCTCGGCGCGGTGCTCGGGCTCGACGTGGTGAGCTTTCCGCAGGCGATGATCTCGCGACCACTCGTCGCGGCGACGCTGGCCGGGGCGATCGCCGGCGAGGCCGGGCGCGGGTTGCTCGTCGGCGCGGTGCTCGAACTCGTCGCGCTCGAGACGCTGCCGGTCGGCGCGTCGCGGTATCCCGAATGGGGGTCGGCGGCCGTCGTCGGTGGGGCGCTGTACGCACTGCACCCGGAGGGCGCCGCGGGCGCGCTCGTGCTCGCCGTGACGTGCGCGCTCGCGACTGCGTTCGTCGGCGGCGAGTCGATGATCCTGCTCCGCCGCTTGAACGGTCAGCTCGCCCGCGCGCAGGCGCCGGCCTTGAACCGCGGATCACTCCGCAGCGTGTCGCTGCTGCAGTTCGCCGGGCTGGGGTTCGACCTGCTGCGCGGCTTCGCGCTGACGGTCGTCGCGTTGTCGCTGTCGCTGCCGCTGCTCGCGACCGCGGTCGGGCACTGGGGCGCCGACGCGCGCCTGTCGAGAGCGGTCGTCGTGAGCGTCGCGGCGACGGTGGCCGGGAGCGCGGTGTGGAAGCTGTTCCATCTGGTCCCGCGCGCGCGGCTGCTCTTCGCGGCCGGGCTCGCCGCCGGGCTGCTCCGGCTCGCGCTGCAGTGAGCGGCGCGGCGCTCCCGTTCGGCGCGGCCCCGGGCGCCACGTCCGGCGTCGCGGTCCCGCTCGCGACGCAGGCGCAGATGCTCGTGCGCCTGTTCGCGATCCAGGCGTCGTGGAACTACGAGTCGCTGCTCGGCACGGGCGTCGGCTTTTGCGTCGAGCCCGCACTCGCCCTGCTCCCGGGCGGGCGCCGCGGCCCGGCGTACCGGGAGGCGCTCGCGCGCGAGAGCCAGTACTTCAACGCGCACCCGTACCTCGCGGCGGTCGCCGTGGGCGCGCTCGCGCGCGCGGAGCTCGACGGCGAGCCCGCGACGCGGATCGAGCGGTTCCGGACCGCGCTCTGCGGACCGTTAGGCAGCGTCGGCGACCGCCTCGTCTGGGCGGCGTGGCTGCCGTTCTGCTCGGCCGTCGGCCTGCTGCTGTTCGGCGCGGGCGCGCCCCCGCTCGTGACGGTGGGAGGGTTCCTGGTGCTCTACAACGCCGGGCACGTCGCGCTGCGCGCGTGGGGGCTGCGCACGGGGCTCGCGCGGGGGCTACGCGTCGCGCAGGCGCTGGCCCACCCGTTATTCCGGAACGGGCCCGAACGGCTGTCGCAGGCCGCCGCGCTCGTCGGCGGCGCGGCGCTGCCGCTCGCACTCGACCGTGCGATCGGACCGGGCCGCACGCTCCTCGGCGCCTCGCTCGTGTTGATCGTGGTCGCCGCGGTGGTGCTCGCGCGGCTGCACGGGCGCCTCGACGGGTGGCGGCTCGCGCTCACCCTTCTCGCCATGTTTACGCTGTACGGCCTGCTCCGCTGACCCACGCCGCCGCACGACGCCCTCTCCCGCAGCGCCCAGCTCCCACGCCCATGCCGACGGTCGAACGACCAGTCCAGATCCAGAACAAGCACGGCTTGCACGCGAGACCGGCGGCCGAGATGGTCAAGGCCGCGTCGCGCTTTCAGTGCGACGTGACCATCACGCGCGACGACATGGAGGTGAACGGGAAGAGCATCATGGGCGTGATGATGCTCGCGGCCGAGTGCGGCGCGACGATCGTGCTCCGCGCCGACGGGCCCGACGCGGACGCCGCCGTCGCCGCGCTCGAGGCACTCGTGGACGCCAAATTCGGGGAGCGGTAGCGCGCGTGCGGCTCAAGCTCGCCGGGATCGCGGCGTCGCCGGGGATCGTCGTGGGGCCCGTCCACCTGCTGCGCTGGGAGGTGCCCGAGGTGCCCCAGCGCATCGTCGCGGACGACCAGATCCCGGCCGAACTGGCGCGGCTCCACGCCGCGATCGCGCGCGCGGCCGAGCGGCTGGAGCTGATCCGCGCGCGCGCGGAGCGCCAGGTCGGGCCCGACGAGGCGGCGATCTTCGGCGTGCAGCTGTCGATCCTGCGCGACGCGGCACTCGTCGACCAGATCGAGACGCTCGTCCGCCAGAACCTCGGTGCGGAAAAGGCCGTCGACCTCGCGATGCTCGAGTGGCGCCAGCAGTTCGCGCGGCACCCGCACGCGATGCTCCGCGAGCGCGTCGGCGACCTCACCGACGTGCAGATCCGGCTGCTGTCGCTCCTGCTCGAGCTGCCCGACTACGACCCGATCGAGGTGCCCAAGGGCGCGGGCGCGATCCTCGTCACGCACGACCTCACGCCGTCGCTGACCGTGCAGCTCGACCGCGAGGCGATCTCCGCGATCGCGACCGACGCGGGCACGAACACGTCGCACATCGCGATCCTCGCGCGGTCGTTAGGCTTGCCCGCGGTCGTCGGGCTGCGCGACGCGACGTCGCGGCTCCGCGGCGGCGAACGCGCGGTGCTCGACGGCGCGGCGGGCACGCTGGCCATCGACCCGGACGCCGCCGAACTCGCGACCTACGCCGCGCGCGCGCAGCTCGAGGTGCAGGAGACGGCCGAGCTGCGGCAACTCGCCACGCTCGACGCCGTGACCCGGGACGACGAGCGCCTCACGCTGCGCGCCAACGTCGACCTGCCCGACGAGGCCGAAGCCGCCGCGACGAGCGGCGCGGACGGCGTGGGGCTCATGCGTACCGAGTTCCTCGTCGTCGGCCGCGCGACGATGCCGGACGAGGACGAGCAGTACCGCGCCTACGCGCGGGTGGTCGACGCGTTCGGCGGCCGGCCCGTCGTGATTCGCACGTTCGACATCGGCGGCGACAAGCTCCCGATCGGCGGCTTCCCCGCCGAGCCGAACCCGTTCCTCGGCTGGCGCGCGATCCGGATGTGCCTCGACCAGCCCGAGATGTTCAAGGGGCAGCTGCGCGCGCTGCTGCGCGCCGCGATGCACGGCGACGTGCGCATCATGCTCCCGCTCGTGGTGAGCGTCGACGAGGTGCGCGAGGCGCGTGCGCTGTTGCGCGAGGCCGCCGACGAGTTGCGGGCGCGCGGCGCGGCGTTCCGCGACGACGTGCCGGTCGGTGTGATGATCGAGACGCCCGCCGCGGCGATGGCGGCCGAGACGTTCGTCGGCGAGGTGGAGTTCCTCAGCATCGGGACGAACGACCTCGTGCAGTACACGCTTGCCGTCGACCGCGGGAACGCGCAGCTCGCGCCGCGGTTCACGCCGCTGCACCCCGCGGTGCTGCGCCTCGTGCGCCACGTCGTGCGCGTCGGCGCGGAGCACGGGCTGGAGGTGTGTGTGTGCGGCGAGATGGCGTCGGAGCCGCTCATGGCGTACGCCCTGCTCGGGCTCGGGCTGCGCACGCTGTCCGTGGGCGCGCGGAATGTGCCCGTGATCAAGCGCATCGTGCGCGGCGCGCACGCGGCGCGGGCGACCGAAGCGGCCGACCGTGCCGCGCGCTCGTCGACCGCGCGCGAGGCGGAGGGCATTCTCCACGCGGCGCTCGACGCCGAACTCGGGCGCGGCGGGGGCGGCGCGGGCGCCTGAGCCGCCTGCCGCCCGCGCGCGACAGTTGACGGATCCCGTATCGGCCGGTTCCTTATATCCGTCTATCCGGATACATGGAAACCGCTCCCGTTCACGTCCTCGATTCGCTCGCCGCGCTCGCCGACCCCGTGCGCGGGCGGCTGTTGCTCGCGCTCGAGCGGCACGAGCTCGCGGTCGGTGAGCTATCGGCGACCCTGCAGCTGCCGCAGAGCACGGTCAGTCGCCACCTGAAGACGCTCGTCGACGCGGGCTGGGTCCGCGCACGTACCGACGGGCCGAGCCGGCGGTATCACATTGCGGATGTGAGCCGGCGGACGCCGACCGGCGCGCTGTGGGCCGCCGTCCGGGAGCCGCTCGCCAGCCTGCCCAGCGCGTCGCACGACGCCGAGCGTCTGCGTGCCGTGCTCGCGGAGCGGCGGTCCGCGACGCTCGCGTTCTTCTCGTCGACGGCGGAAGCCTGGGACCGCCTGCGGGTCGAGCTGTTCGGCGCGCGGGCCGACCTGCTCGCGCTGCTCGCGCTGCTCGACGACGAGATGGTCGTCGGCGACCTCGGGTGCGGGACCGGAGCCGTGGCCGACATCCTCGCCCCGTTCGTCGGCCGCGTGCTCGCGGTCGACCACTCGCGCGAGATGCTCGCCGTGGCGCGGCGGCGGCTCGACGGCCGCACGAACGTGGAGCTGCGCGAGGGCGATCTCGAAGCATTGCCGATCGACGACGGCGCGCTCGACGTCGCGCTGCTCGTGCTCACGTTGCACCACCTGCCGGACCCCGCTGCGGTGTTCGCCGAAGCCGCGCGCGTGCTCAAACGGACGGGGCGTTTGATCGTCATCGACATGGCTCCGCACGACCGCGAGCGCTACCGCCAGGAGATGGGCCACGTCTGGCTCGGCTTCGGCGAGGCGCAGCTCGCGGCGTGGCTCGCCGACGCGGGCTTCGGCGCGCTCCGCTACACCCCGCTTCCGGTCGATCCGGCCGCGCGCGGGCCACAACTCGTCGTGGCCACGGCCCGGCGACTCCCGGCCCGCGCCGACGCGCGCGGTCCGTCTACCGCCTCATCACCTGCTTCTCACCCGATCCCGAGCACCGCATGACACCGCCGAGTTCCGTCGCCGACGCCCCCGCGTCGCGCGGCACGACGACCAAGGAGAAGGATTCGCCGACGCCGGCACCCGCCGCGACGACGAACGGAACGCCTAACGCCACGACGGACCGCCCGCCGTTCAAGGTGCGCGACCTCGCGCTGGCCGAGCTCGGGCGGAAGGAGATCCGCCTGGCCGAGCAGGAGATGCCCGGCCTGATGGCGATGCGCGCCCGCTACTCGGCGAGCAAGCCGCTCGCCGGCGCGCGCGTCATGGGCTCGCTCCACATGACCGTGCAGACGGCCGTCCTGATCGAGACGCTGATCGACCTCGGCGCCGACGTGCGCTGGGTGTCGTGCAACATCTTCTCGACGCAGGACCACGCGGCGGCCGCGGTCGCCGTCGGGCGCGAGGGCACGACCGAGCACCCCGCGGGCATCCCGGTGTTCGCGTGGAAGGGCGAGACGCTGGACGAGTACTGGTGGTGCACCGAGCAGGCGCTCACGTGGCCGGACGGCGGCGGTCCGAACATGCTGCTCGACGACGGCGGCGACGCCACCCTGCTCATCCACCGCGGCGCCGACTTCGAGACGGCCGGCGCGGTCCCGGCGTTCGACGCTGACGAGGATCCCGAAGAGTGGGGCGTGATCCTCGACCTGCTACGCCAGGAGCAGCAGCGGAACCCCGGGCGCTGGACCAAGGTCGCGGCCGAGATCAAGGGTGTGACCGAGGAGACGACGACGGGCGTGCACCGCCTGTACGAAATGCAGAAGGCGGGCACGCTGCGCTTCCCGGCGATCAACGTCAACGACTCGGTCACGAAGTCGAAGTTCGACAACCTCTACGGCTGCCGCCACTCGATCATCGACGGCCTGAACCGCGCGACGGACGTGATGCTCGCCGGCAAGGTCGCGGTCGTGTGCGGCTACGGCGACGTCGGCAAGGGCTGCGCGCAGGCGCTCCGCGGCCAGGGCGCGCGCGTGATCATCACCGAGATCGACCCGATCTGCGCCTTACAGGCCGCGATGGAGGGCTACCAGGTCCTCACGCTCGACGACGTGGTCGGGACGGCCGACCTGTTCATCACCGCGACGGGCAACTACGACATCATCAGCGCGCAGGACATGGCGCGGATGAAGGACAAGGCGATCGTCGCGAACATCGGCCACTTCGACAACGAGATCGACATGGCCGGGCTCAAGAAGATGCCGGGCGTGCAGCGGGTCAACATCAAGCCGCAGTACGACGAGTACGTGTTCCCCGACGGGCACTCGGTGCTCATCCTCGCCGAGGGCCGCCTCATGAACCTCGGCTGCGCGACGGGGCACCCGAGCTTCGTGATGTCGTGCTCGTTCACGAACCAGGTCGCGGCGCAGATCGAGCTGTACGGGCACACGGAGCGGTACGCGAAGGAAGTCTACGTGCTGCCGAAGCACCTCGACGAGGAGGTCGCGCGGCTGCACCTCGACAAGCTCGGCGTGAGGCTGACGCAGCTGACGCCCGAGCAGGCCGCGTACATCGGCGTGCCGGAGCAGGGGCCGTACAAGCCCTCCCACTACCGCTACTAAGTCCTCTCCAACACGCCACCGCGCTCAGGGCCTACCCCATGTCCAGCACGCTCATGCCCGACGCCCTCGCGTCGGCGCCCGCCGCCGCACCCGCCGGCGAGTCGCCGAAGGCGACGCGGCACCTGTTCACCTCGGAGTCCGTGACCGAGGGCCACCCCGACAAGATCGCCGACCAGATCTCCGACGCGGTGCTCGACGCGATCCTGCATCTCGACCCCGCGGGGCGCGTCGCCTGCGAGACGCTCGTCACGACGGGCCTCGCCGTGATCGCCGGCGAGATCACGACCGACGCCTGGGTCGACCTGCCGAAGCTCGTGCGCGACACGATCCAGCGGATCGGCTACGACGACGCCGCGTTCGGCTTCGACAGCAAGACGTGCGCGGTCATGAGCACGATCGACAAGCAGAGCGCGGACATCGCGCAGGGAGTCGACACCGGCGGTGCTGGCGACCAGGGGATGATGTTCGGCTACGCGACCGACGAAACCGCGGAGTTGATGCCGTTGCCGATCCTCCTCTCGCACCGCCTCACGCAGCGGCTGTCGGAGCTGCGCAAGAACGGCGTGCTGCCGTGGCTGCGCCCGGACGGCAAGGCGCAGGTGAGCGTCGCGTACGAAAGGGATCGCCCGGTCTCGGTCGAGACGGTCGTCGTCTCGACGCAGCACGCGGAGTCGATCTCGACCGACGCGTTGCGCGAGGCGATCATCGAACAGGTCATCCTGCCCGTGATCCCGGAAGCGCTCCGCAGCCCGAACATCACGTACCACATCAACCCGACGGGCCGCTTCGTGGTCGGCGGGCCGATGGGCGACGCGGGGCTCACGGGCCGCAAGATCATCGTCGACACGTACGGCGGCATGGGGCGTCACGGCGGCGGCGCGTTCAGCGGCAAGGACCCGTCGAAAGTCGACCGCTCCGCGGCGTACGCGGCGCGCTGGGTCGCGAAGACCGTCGTCGCGGCCGGGCTCGCGCGGCGGTGCGAGGTGCAGCTCGCGTACGCGATCGGCGTGCGCGAGCCGGTGTCGATCATGGTGAGTACGTTCGGCACGGGCACGGTGTCGGACGACGCGATCGTGCGCGCCGTGCGCGAGGTGTTCGACCTCACGCCGAAGGGGATCACCGAGGCGCTCTCCCTGCGGAAGCCGATCTACTCGCCCACGGCCGCGTACGGCCATTTCGGCCGCGCGCCGCGCGAGGTGACGCACACCGCGATGCGCGAGGGGAAGGAGGTCGTCCAGACCAACCTCGGCTTCACCTGGGAGAACACCGACCGCGCGGAACAGCTCGCCGCGGTGGCGCACGGGAGCTGAGTTCGACGCGAAGGCCAGATGGACCCTCTCGCAAGCGGGGGTCCATCCCGTCCGTCCCTGGCGCTGCTCCCGGTTGACACGGCGCCGGCCGCCGACGAAGCTCCGGGGTACTCTGCGAGGCGCCGTGCGAAGGTGCATCGCGTCTCGCGGGGCCCGCTCCAGGGGCCCGCCGCCTGTGGCCCGTCCGCCGCGCCGGAGTGTCTGCTGATGGTCGAAGTTGCAATCTCCCGCCTCGGGCTCGACAGCTCGACGAACAGCTACGTCGTGATCCTGCAGGAGAAGAACGGCCGACGCGTGCTGCCCATCTGGATCGGGCACCCCGAGGCCGAGTCGATCGCGATGCACCTGAACGGGGCGAAGCGCGAGCGCCCGCTCACGCACGACCTCTGCCGGTCGCTCGTCGTCGGACTCGGCGGGACGCTGCAGCGGGTCCAGATCACCAAGGTGCAGGAGCGGACGTACTTCGCCGAGTTGCACCTGCAGGGCCCGGCGGGTGCGGTGCGCATCGACGCGCGCCCGTCCGACTCGATCGCGATCGCCGTCCGGCTCGGCGCGCCGATCTTCGCGCAGGACGCGCTGCTCACGACGCTCGCGGAGCGCGACGAGGACGACGACGCGCACGGGTATTCGTCGCCGCCCGCGGCGCCCCGCGCGGTGCGCGAGGCGGAAGGGCTGAGCGCCGAGCAGCTCAAGGCGCACCTGGAGAACCTGCGTCCCGAGGACTTTGGGAAGTTCGGGCTCTGAGCGGGGGCCGGCGGGCGCGCGGGTGCGGGTGTTCGGGACGGCGCGCGCCGGCGCGTTCGGGATCGCGGTCGCCGCCCTGTCGTGTGTCGCGGGCCGGCGGGCCGACGCCCAGTCCTTCGCGGACAGCGCGGCCGCCGACCGGCCGGCGGTCCTTCCGGACGGGACGCGGCGGGTGCGCGGGCGCGTCGTCACGCCGCGCGACAGCGCGATGCGCGGTGTGCCGAATGCCTGGGTCACGCTGCACCGCGTCGCGGGCGACGGGGCGGGTCCGTTGGACTCGGTGCGGACTGGCGCGGACGGCGGGTACGCGTTCACCTACCGCCCGCGCGGCGCGGCGAACGCGATCTACTTCGTGTCGGTGCAGCACGGCGGGATCGCGTACTTCTCGGCGCCGCTGCGCGACGCGGTCGTGGGCGGCGAGAAGGCCGAGGTCACCGTCTTCGACACGACGTCGGCGCGCGTGCCGGTCACCGTGCGTGGCCGGCACGTGGCCGTGAGCCGCGCGGGACCCGACGGGTCGCGCGACGTGCTCGACGTCTACGAGCTATCGAACGACGGCGAGCGCACGGCGGTCCCAAATACGACGTCGAACGCGGGCGTGTGGTCGGCGGCGTTGCCGGCGGGTGCGACGGCCTTCGCCGTGCGCGCGAGCGGCGACGTGCCCGCCGACGGGACGACGGCGACGAACGGCCGCGCGGTGTTGCGCACGCCGCTCGCGCCGGGGATCAAGCAGGTCGCGTTCTCGTACCGGCTCGCCGCCGCCCGATTCCCGTTCGCCGTGCCGGTGGAGGCGCCGACGGGCGTGTTGGAAGTGCTCGTCGAGGATCCGCGCGGGGTGGTGCGCGGCGCGGGGCTCGTGCAGGCCGCGCCTGCAGCGCTCGAAGGGCACACGTTCCACCGGTACCTCGCGCAGGACGTCCCGGCGGGCGCGCCGGTGACGGTCGACGTTCCGGCCGCGCCGGCCGACGCGTGGCCGCGTTGGGCGGTGCCGGCGTTGCTCGCGGGCGTGGGTGGCGCGATGACGGTCGGCCTCCTCGCCGGGTACCGCAGGCGCGTCGCGAACCGTGTCCGACCGCCTGTGCCCGCCATCGCCGTGACTGCGGCGGCGCCGACGGCGGACGCATTGTTGGCCGAGTTGGCGGCGCTCGACGACGCACATGCCGCGCGCGCAGCCGACGGGCGGGGGGACGCGGCGTCCGACGCGGCGGCGTACGAGGACGCGCGCGCGGCGCTCAAGCGTCAGCTCGCGGACCGGCTCGCGGCCACGCAGGGCGCGGCGTAGCGCTGCACGCGGCGCGAGCGGTCGCGCGACGTAGCTTTCGCGCATGGCCCTCGTCGCGACCGACGCCGTCGTGCTGCACGCGCAGCTCTACTCGGAGAGTTCGCGCATCCTGCGGCTCGCGACGCGCGCACATGGGGTCGTGTCGGTGATGGCGAAAGGCGCGCGGAAGGCGCAGCGCCGATTTGGGAGCGCGGTCGACCTGTTCGCCGGGGGCGAGGCGTCGTACTACGCGAAGGCCGCTCGGGATCTGCACACGCTCGCGTCGTTCGAGGTGGTGCGCGCGCGCGTCGCGCTCGGCCGCGACCTCGACCGGTTCACGACGGCGGCGGTCGTCGCCGAGTTGGTGCTGCGTTTCGGGCGGGACGAGCCGGACCCGACGTGGTACGCGGCGCTGGTCGCGGCGCTGGACGCGGTCGAGTCCGTGCCCGCCGAGACGGCGCGTGAGGCGGGGCTCGCGGGCGCGTGGGCGCTCGTCGGCGCGCTCGGCTTCGCGCCGTCGCTCGACGCGTGCGCGCGGTGCGGGCGCGAGCTGGACGCGGGCGCGGCGGTGCGGTTCAGCCAGCCGTTAGGCGGCGCGCTGTGCGACGTCTGTGCGCGGCTCGGCGGAGCGACGCGGATGCTGCCGGGCGACGCGCGCGCGGCGCTCCGCGTGTGGCTCGGGGTCGACCCGCACGAGATCGCGGGCGAGGTGGCGCCGATGGACGGCAGGACGGTGCGGGCGCACCAGCGGCTGCTCCGCGAGTTCCTACGCGAGCACCTGACCGACGGGCGGCCGCTGCGGGCGTTCGAGGTGTGGGAGGGGGCGGCGTTAGACGCGGGCGCTCACGGCAGTCGCTCGTAGCGCTCCTCGAACGTGCGCTCGAGCCCAGCCACGACGTACCCGAACCGGTGTACC
>JAABUZ0100003650.1_pt1 | contig 22477 bp, 18 predicted proteins | sample 5562091 | NCBI WGS metagenome assembly JAABUZ01 (sample SAMN12813069, study PRJNA571459) | rock metagenome | isolation source: Antarctica rocks | place: Antarctica: Victoria Land, Linnaeus Terrace sud | collected 2015-12-21
GAAGCGGCAAATCTTGGACTTTATCTCTTATTTCAACCGCACCTTAGCCAAGCCGTTCAAGTGGAAGTTTGAGGGGTATTCTGAGGTCGCTTAAGCTGATTAGTTATTTCTGCCAGCCTGCACTAGCGTATCCGCTCCTACTACCTTGTCTAACACTATCAAATCTAATAACAGTAGCTGTTCTAATCTTTACACTGGTACTTTAATTCCTGATACCACCACAGCTTTGCAGGTTGACGTCAATGGAGATTGTCAATCAGACTTCTTAGTGCAAACCTTCCGCGATCCCGGGGTTACGGTTCCAGTAGCAAACAACCAAACAGGTGTGATGGCTTTTCGGATGGGGGTTAGGGTATATGCATATACTGCTGTAGCTCCACAGAATGGGCAGTTGCCTAGTCTAGATACCCAACCCGCCTCCTTGAAATTCACCACTAATCTGGGGAGTCAGCGATCGCGCCCCTTAGCGGTTCTGTATACCACCATCGCTCGGAGTAATTCAAATCTTTCTTTCTGTAAGTATAAGGAGCTTCTTAGCCCGCCGACTGTAGGTGGCAGTGCGTGTAATTAGGAGTCAGAATGAAGCGCAAATCAGCTGGATTTACCTTAATTGAACTTTTAGTTGGCATGGGCATTGCCACTTTTGTAGTATCAGGTTTGCTGTACATGGTTGTAGAGTTGCTGCAAACTAACCAGAAAGAGTCTGCCCAAACGGAAACTCAGGGGGATATGCAACAGGCTCTCGATTTCATGAGTTCCGAGTTGCGAGAGGCGGTATACATTTACGGAGGAGATTGTCTTCAAAGCCAAGGAACAGGAACACTAATAAATGGCGTGCCTAGCGCTGACTATTGTCCTGGAATTGTCAATTATATTCCCGACGTTATTACTAATTCAACTTCCAACAGTATCCCAATTTTGGCCTTTTGGAAGTTAGAGACATTGCCTAAGAACCTCCAGGATAAGTGCAACAATAATACCGCCGACACAGCTGTTCCCTGCGCTGCTGGTAAAGCCTATTCTTTGATTGTTTACTTCCTCAGAAAAAATCAGTCAACCGACACTACAAACTGGTCAGGAAAAGCCCGTATTACTCGTTACGCGCTGACTCAATACGACAGTGATGGCGTAGCAAATACAAATTATGTTACTCCCGCTCAGACTGGTGTTACCTTTCGCATCTGGCCCTATAAGAATAATGCCGGGACTCTAAATAATTTACAAGCTAGTAAACCTACTGGTGATGCGGTTACATTAGTAGATTTTGTTGATGACACAGTTAGAGCAGGCGACAGTAATGTTAGTTGTCCTACTAATTATAACCTGACTCCAAGTAGTACCATCTTGAGTAACAATACTTATGCCAGCGGCGCGTTCAGTGGTGTGAGAAGCTTGTATGCCTGTGTCAGGGGAGGCACTGGAGACGAGGCTGGATTCAACCAAGATGTCTTTGTTTTCCTACGGGGCAATGCTTATGGCAGAACAGGAATTAACAATGACAGTTTCCTGCCGACGCTACAAACTCAAGTTCTCAGACGCGGGATTGTTAATAAGGTACCTTCGCCACTGCAGTAGTTGTCGCATGAAGCCATGTTTTCTACCACCGTAAATTTACTGAATTAATTTGGAAGACAGGGGATGTTGTGCCAAATTAGCAGTGAAATTACGCTGGAATCCACAAGTGAAATAAAGCTAAGTTTGTTTTGTAATTGCGTTGTATCAGCCACTTTTCTACCTATTTCCTTGAGGAGCTATCTTTCATGGCTAATCTGAAAAAATCTCCGCTAGCTGTTGGGCTAAGCGTGACAGTTATATTAGCAGGAGTTTTAGGCATACATGGGGTTGCCCATGCTGATTCACTTGCTAACGATACAACAACAAACGATCCAGATACGCTAGCTAACACTACCCTAGCTACTACAGATGCACCAAATTCCAACTTAGATTCAACTGTTTCAAATCAGGTAGTTATCCCTGATCCCTCTCCAACATCAGAACCTGTGGCTGTGTCTTCCCCAACTTCAAATCAGCCAGCTGCCCCTGAACCCTGTTCAACAGAATCTGTCCCTGAGCCCTCTTCAACATTAGGTACGTTGGCTTTTGGTGCTTTAGGTACAGGTTATCTGCTGAAGCGTAAACTAAAGAAACAGAAGTCAGTCAACCTAGACACCAAATTTTCCTAGTTACTTTCAACAAAAGCTACAACTCAATTCACATATTCCCCACTCAAGCTGACGCTGGAGGTGGGGTATTTGCTCTACAATACACTTCCTCCAAGCCAGTAAGGTTCCTTCGCTATTGCAGTAGTTGTCGCATAAAACCGTATTTTTTACCACCGTACATTTACTGAATTAATTTGGCGGACAGCGGAGGTCGTGCCAAATTATCAGAAAAATTACGGTTGGACACACAAGTGAGATAAGGCTAAGTTGCTTTTGTAATTGTGTTGTGTCAGCTACCTTTCTACCTATTTCCTTAAGGAGCTATATTTCATGGTTGATATGAAAAAGTCTCCGCTAGCTGCTGGGCTAAGCGTGACCGTGATATTAGCAGGAGTTTTAGGCGTACATGGGTCTGTTCATGCTACAACACTTGCCAACGTGACAACAACGAACGACCCGAATACGCTAGCTAACACTATCCTGGGTAGCGGAGTCACGGTATCAGCTCCCACGTATACAGGTACACCAGACGCAGCAGGAGTTTTCTCTAATGGAAATGCAGCAGGGTTGGGCATAGATTCTGGTATTCTGCTAAGTACGGGTAAGGCTGTCGATGCCGCTAATCCGAGTAGCTTTTCTGCATCGACAGATAACGGAACTCCAGGAGATACTCAACTTAGTGCCTTGCTGCCAGGAAAACCTCCTACCTTTGATGCTGCTGCACTCCAATTCAATTTCACTTTGGCTCCAGGGAGCAACAGTCTTTACTTCAACTATGCCTTTGCTTCCGAAGAGTACCCAAAATACGTTAATTCAAAGTATAACGACGTATTTGCCTTGTCTGTCGATGGTAAAAACATAGCCACTGTTCCTGCAACAAATACACCAGTATCAATCAACACGGTCAATGGAGGAAACCCACTCGGCACCGATGCCACTAACCCTAAGTTCTACGTCAACAATTTAACTGATACTGGAACACTGGTATCTAAGAATATTGCGTATGACGGCTTTACTGTCCCGTTTACTGCGGCTATTTCAGATCTCAGTCCAGGAGAACACACGCTTAAATTAGCTATTGCAGATACGTCAGATCACGTCTTAGATTCGGCTGTGTTTATCCAGGCTAAAACTGTTTCAAATCAGGTAGTTGCCCCTGTGCCCTCTTCAACAGCACCTGTCCCTGTACCCTCTGCATCAGTACCTGTCCCCGAGCCCACTGCATCCGTACCTGTTCCTGAACCCTGTTCAACAGTACCTGTTCCTGAGCCCTCTTCAACATTAGGTACGTTGGCTTTTGGTGCTTTAGGTACAGGTTATATGCTGAAGCGCAAATTCAAGAAGCAGAAGTCAGTCAGACACTTCGCGCAGTGAGTAGTGAACAGTGAGTAGTGTTTCAAAAATAAAACCTAGGCTAATTAGCCTAGGTTTCTTTGTAGTTGAGCAAGAGATCAGCTGCTCAGCATACAAGTCGTAACCTTCTTTATTACCCCGTCAGCTAAACTATACTCAAGTTGTCTCAGTCCTAGCATCCATTACAAGTGAACTGCCCCCTCACGCTCAGACCAGGTACTGAACAGGTGTTAGTTGAACTTGATGGTTGCTACATTCGGACTGGCACTCTTATCCCCATAGAAAAAGCAGAAGTCACCAAAAAACGCCGCATCCCCACAGCCTCGCGTGAAACGGACTGGCGCTCTTGTTAGGGTGGGTTTGGCTCGTCCTCTTGAGCAGAAGGAACAACGGACGAATGCAACGCGCGGATGAGCAAGTACCCAGATGTTGTTCACCAACTGGTAAGTGCAGCAGTGCACCTGCGGGATGTCTGCCCGTTCCAAAGTGTACGCGATCGCAGATGGGGGTAATGGGCTATGTTTGGCTCTCGTTGCACGGTTTGCTAACCTGACATTTATCCTCGACCGCCCTCATTTCAAAGGACATCTTTATCAGGGTGCCTAGTCGGTGGGATTAACAGGCTCTGAGCGTCACAAGTGGGTAAGTGACAAGCTCCACCTCATTGACTCTGGGGGAGTCAGGGAAGAAGTCGTCCGTGGAAGATCGTACGTCTGAATTAACCCACGGCGCGCATCCGTGGGCTTGGAATAAGGACGCCTTATGTCTCGGCGGCACGGTTCAGACATAAATCTTTTTATTTTAGTGGGCTTAGTACCCTGTCGTCAGTTATTTCTTTTCTTTAGTTCAGACGTACGATCTTCCACGGACGATTTTTTTGGTCACCTTTTCGTCAAGCATGCCGAAACAGGTGTAGATTTAGCCGTATTGACTAATTTGGGTAAAATTTATGACTTATGGTAGATGTGATCGCGCTCACCTTCGCTTATATGTTCTTGACAACCCTACCTAATGAAACGAGGAAAGACAGCCGCAGCCGAAACTCGTGGTGTATGAGTAGCATTCCCGCTACGCGACGCCCGTTTAGGGATGGGCATAACCCGGTAAAATCAGGCGAACCGTATTAAGGTTTATCTGTCGGTACTGTCGAATAGTCGTAGTGTGACGCCTCGCCTGATTTTACTAGGTTTCGTTCGACGGGAGCAGGTCACGAAAGTGCCAAAACGTGTAGTAACCGAAAGCTGATAGCTAATTCATAGTAAGGGGATTACGCGGCAGCAACTTTTACATTTCGTTACAAATTAATTGGGCATTAGCGAGGAAGTGAGCTGGCACTTCCTGGTAAATTTCGAGAGCGCGAACGTCTCGCCAGTGTAATCAGAATGCATGGCGGCGTCTTGAGTTTGCTAGTAAGCCCTTCAAGACGCCGCTATATTTCTATGCAGGTTGAGCGCTGCCCCTACCAACTGGTTTTGACCACACCCCATCTGCTCAAACCCAAGTGGAAGTCGGGTCATACTAGGACAATCCGAGTCCCTGTAGCAATGGCCTCTCAATTGCTGGAGATTGCCCACAGGCTAGATGAAGGTGAATCATTAGACCTGATACAAGACAACGGGGCTAATGCTCCCGTTAATTCAATTGAACTGACACAGGCCAAAAAAGCGGAGGGGAGCAGTCCGCAGATTGACCTGACACACGACAATATAACAGATTTGTCGCGGATCCAAGCTAAACATTTGGAAGCAGTGTATCGCTTTAGGGTTCAAAGGTGTTTCTGAGTTTTACCAGGAATGCTTAAGTTAAAGGCACTTAATCATCGCCATCACAGCCCAATGGAAGTTACACCAAAAGAAGTTCAGTTTTATGAAACACCAGACGGGAAGTGTCCTTCGCGCTTATGGCTAGATTCCTTAAGGGATAGAGACGCCAGAGCTAAAATCCTTGTAAGGATAAGACGAGTAGAACAAGGAAATCTGGGAAACTACCTCACAGTCGGGAAAGGAGTTTGTGAACTAAAAATAGATTATGGACCAGGCTACCGCATTTATTTTGTCCAAGTAGGATCAACAGTAGTGCTTCTTCTTTGCGGTGGAGACAAAAGTACTCAAGAGTCAGATATTCTTAAAGCTCAGGAATATTGGGAAGAATATGGAAACAGACAAAAAACCTAAAACAGTTAGCTTTCGTGAGTACTTAATTAACTTACTCCAAGATCCTTCGGAGGCCGAGGCTTACATTAAGGCAGCGTCAGAAGAGAACAACCCTGAACTATTAGAATTAGCTCGCCGTGATGTGGAAGAGGCAAGAAAGCCAGAAAAATCGGCTGAAATTTCGTTCTAGCACTGCGATCGCTGGCGTGACCAAATCATAAAAACTGGCTCAAACCCTAATGATGTCGTGGAACGGGGTGGCGACTGATTGATCAGCTGGGCTTAATCCGGGTGACGCCCCCGACATCAGGCACGTGTAAACTGTTGTGACACTAAGGCGACTAGGCTAGGAGGAACTTTTCTATGAGAACAGTGCAAATCCAATTACCAGAATCCGTCTTTTCGGCCCTGCGCCTCAACCCCGATGAATTCACCCAAGAAATGCGAACTGCCGCCGCCGTGAAATGGTACGAACTCGGAAAAATCTCGCAAGGAAAGGCAGCCGAAATCGCTGGACTTACCCGGTCAGACTTTATTAATGCTCTATCTCGTTATCAAGTTTCTTTTCTGCAATATACGGCTGAAGAGTTAGCTGAGGAAATGGCTAACCTTGATTCATCGAGCGGTCGTCAACTCTTCACCTCTAATTGCCTTATTTAAAAGTCAGGTGCAGAAGTCGGGCCTCGCTTGAAGTATCTCCAGTTCACGTTACACATAGGAGAAAACATGAATGACTACATGCTGGGCGCAACACACCTTGACCTAACTGCGGCTCACCCTGACCTTGTTAATACTGTAAAACTTGTTGCTAATGGCAAGCCCATCATTCTGCACCAGGATGGCTACCAGGTGGCTGCCGTGATTTCAATTGAGGATTTGCATCTGCTGGAGCGCTTGATTGAAGAGGAGGAAGACCGCATTGACATTGAGGATTCAAGGAAGATCCTGGCGGAGGTAAAGGAACAAGGAACCGTCCCCTGGGAAGAAGTCAAGGCGAAATTAGAGCTATAAAGCGTCGTGGCTTACCGAATAGAGTTCTCGAAGCGGGCGGAAAAACAATTTGCGGCTTTGCCCCAACAGATTCAAAATCGCCTCCGACCCCGAATTGATGCATTAGCTCTTGACCCGCGCCCTCCTAGTGTAAAGAAGCTAGAACAGACAGAAGATCAGTACCGCCTTCGCAGGTGACAAGTAAGGTCAGTGTCATACTACTTATATCCTGACACCAACTAGTGCTGCCTTGAGTAACAATAGCTATGCCAGCAGTGCTCTCAAAGGCGAGATTGTCAATAACTTACCTTCGCCACTGCAGTAGTTGTCTGTACTTAGCGTTCAACTTGCTGTAGAATTAACCGCTGGGTCTATATTACAAATGGCACAATATCAGCCATGTCTACGCGTAAGCAAGTTAAGGCAAATCAAAATCTATCCAAACGGATTTGGAAGCTATCTAGCCCCGTACTCAAGCGGCTAATGAAGTGGCTTCTGCGTAGCCTGCTGATTATGGGTAGACGAGATCGTCTTTCTAGATCTGGCTTTGTGTTGCCAACGGTAATCATGGTGTCGTTGGTGATCGTGCTCCTAACCACGGCGATTTTGCTGCGGTCTTTTGAGCGGTCGAAAAACGCCAGTAACGTCAGGGTGAATCAGGTGGTACTCAACGCTGCTGCTCCAGCGATTGATCGCGCTCGGGCAAAAATAGATGCCTTGTTCAACGACTCCACACTGTCACGAACAACCCCATCCGATATCGACCTGTACAACGCGATCAAAACCAATCCCCAGTATACCTTTGGCGATGAGACTCGCCTGAAACTTGCTCAAGAATTTAATAATAAACTAGGCATCCAAGGCAACACCCCTGCTCTCGTTGATGACGAAACGCTGACTACGGCATGGAAATTTCCCGTTGATACAGATAACAACGGCAAGTATGATAGCTTTACTTTCTACGGCATCTACTTCCGTAGTCCTAGTCGTGCTACTACTGGTAGTGATGTTGGGAAATTTAACAGAGCCAGAAATCCTTTAGAGGCTAGAACGCCACCGATGGCTCAAGGTGGACTCGATCAGCAGTGCTACAACGCGATCGCCACCAGCGCTAGTCCAATGGGTGACTCCAGTTGGTACAAATCAGGCAGCAAACTTAAAAAAAGCTTCTTTGTCTTCGTTGCAACCGTTCCGAATACCAATCGCTCTGATGACAAATATGAACCTTTTAAGGGTAATCAAGGCTTTTCAGCCCTGGAGTTTCAGCAAGACAGAAGTCTCATTCCTCTAAATAATAATGCGGCTTGGTTCGAAGATGACCTTGAACTAACACCCAATACACCTTTTCGCTTCAATGGCAAAGTCCAAACGAACGGCAACTTGCTAGTTGGAGGACACCAACAGTCTTTTGTTCAGTTTTACCAGGTTAGCAGTAAAAATTCCTGCTTTTACCAACAGGAAAATGCTAAAATTACTGTTGGCGGCAATGTCGGAACTGGGGACGTTGCTGATACAACAGATCAAGCCGCTGCAAACGTTACTGATAGAACAGACCCAGGAGCTGTCATCGTTGACCTTTACTCTGATTACCCTGATAGGCGTAATCCTTCATTTGGCTACATTGGCGGCATTAATAAATCTACCAATAGTAATGGCGGTTCGCAGATAGCATACAACGATGCTGCCTACAACCAGCGAATTGCTTTGATGGAGCAGACAGCACTTTCTTCCTATTACTGTAGAGAGTATGGACAACCTTGTTCTGAAACTAATCCGCCCCGAAAGAGTACTGTTTTAGCTATAACCCAATACCCCGAAGACGTTAAGAATAGATTTGCCAATCGCGTTGATGCAAATTCTAGCCTAAATGCTTACAACGTCCTGGCAGAAGAAATTGAGATTTACCTAAAAAACCGCACCCGTCGTGTTCCTTATGCTGAAATATCAGCGCCTGATGGTAAAGGCGCTCTAGACCCCTATGATAACGCTGGAACTAATATTGATACCAGTGTTTTTGGTGATCCTTCATCTCCAATTGAACCTCCTGATCGTCAAGAAGCTCATTGGAGACAGCCTCTAGACGAAAATAATCAACTCACTAATACTAATCCCTATATTAAGCTAGACACATCTCAGCTACAGGCGACTTGGCCTAAGAAGCAGAGACAGGATGGCAAAGAGTCGTTATTGGGCGATCGCGTCTTAGTCGGAAACAATCTCCCTGCTGTCTGGAAAAAAGATAACGATTACGTTACAGGGAACAACTCTCAATTGCTTGGTAGGGGAATTAACTGGACTCAACCAAACGACAAGCCTCGCTACCGTACCACTCAAGTGCAGAAGCTCTTCGACTTAGGGATGTCGGATCGAGATGGCTTTTGGGAAGAAAATGCCGCAAACAATCCCAAAGATCCCGCCAATGATCCGCTTGCTAATTTTGGGGGTTTGCGCGCAATCACAGGAGACGGAATTTACTACAATTCGTCATCTAGCTACGAGGCTTTATCCACTTCTTCTTTTATGCCCGCTCCCACTGGGCTTGATTCAGGTGTGGCTATTCCCAACACACCTCTGCTGGCGGGTGAATCTATAGCTACCCCATATACTTTGGTATGGTCTGACACCATGCCGATGAAAGGTGGTGTCGATGATCCGGCTACATCAAATATAGACGAGAGTACAGCACCACCAGATTTACGGATGCGTGCCACAGCAGTTTACCACTACAAACAAAGCTCCGGCACCACCCAAACACCGATTGCTTGTGTCAGCAGCTACTACGATCCGACAAATGCAACCACAGCCCAAAATGGTCAATATCGTACTACTAATGGTTTACCTGGAGGTTCTGGTGGTAGCAATTTGCCTCCAAACCCTGATCCTGCAATAACAGCAACTGCTGGTAGTGGCAGATCAAACAATGGAGTTGTTTATCCTGCTCCTTATACTAGCGATGCTGGTAGATTCAGTGCGATCGCAACCTACGCGACTGAGCTGAAGGCACAAGCGAAGATGATGTTCCCTTCAGGACGTATCGTCAACGAGCCGCTACAGAAAGCTCTACAGAAATTAAGCTCTGGTGAAGCGCTTGCAGACTCCACTAAACCACTGAGCTTATCTGAAAATTCAGCGATTGATACAGCAATTTGTGCGATCAAAATTCTGGATGGTACTTTGGTTCCAAGTTCAAATCCAGTTTTCCCTCATGGGGCAATCAAGGAAGCGTCCTTCCTGGATGCTAGACAAGTTAAGGCACTTGATAAAACCCTCGCTCCCAATACCAATGATCCTATCAGTCAATCTGAACTCAGTTCATCTACCTACAATGTAAACAATAACTACAACCTCGCACTGGAGCAGCGTCAACCCCTGGAAGTTCGTGTCACTGAAATAAATCTGAGTACTGACGACACTCAAGGAATCACGAGAAAGACAATCGTGATGAATGAGGTGACTGATAACACCATGGGAAACCCAAGCAAGACAATTGGGCAGGACGAGTATTTCTTGCCTAATAGTGGCATTATTTATGCTAGCCGTGATGATGCTTTGCCTGATGCCAGTGACGCAACTAATGCAGCAAAGCTACTAAGTCCCACTGATTTTAGACTCGATCCCACTCGTCGTCCCAACGGCATCAGGCTAATCAACGGCAGTAACTTGTCGCGGCTGAGTGAAAATACTTATCGGGAAGAAGAGAAAGGTCTAATCCTGGTAACGAATTTGCCTGTGTATGTCAAGGGTGACTTCAACCTGCATCGCCCACCAGGAGGAAGTACAGACATTGAAGAGTTTAGAGAAACGTTGGTACCCAATTGGGACAACTTCTACACGCGTGTAGCAACTGCTGAACCCAACTTTGCCTGTCGCCCAGGAAGAACTGGGTGTCCCAGTATCAGTTCTAATCTTAGTAGTAACGGTGACACATGGCGAACCGCAACCATCATTTCTGATGCAGTTACGCTGTTGTCTGGCAATTTTCAAGATGGGTTCCGCGATCAAGGAGACTTCGATCTGCGAAATAATGCTGGCAGCTCTGTGACTCAAAATCGTAAGAAGAATGGTTTCTGGGACAACAGTTTTGTCACTAGTGCTTTGTGGTGGGATACGAACAACACTAATAACGCCTATCCTGCTGAGAAAACTACCAACAGTTATGTAAGCTCCTACTTAACTAATGGGGTGACACCCGTCCAGCGACGTGTAAATTTCCCGGAGTATGTGATGGAAATCTGCCGCAAACTGCCTGTCTCGGCATGTACTCCAAGTGACTGGATAGCTGGTTCATCAGGTTCGTCTACAGGAGCAGGCTCGACAACGTCACCCACACCATCAGCAACAACGTCACCCACACCATCAGCAACAACGTCACCTACACCACAAGGAGCATCATCTCTGATTGGAACACCTGCTGCTAACCTTGTAGCAGGCACTACAGCTAAACCTGCTATAGATCCAGCAGATCAACGTTATCCTCGCCGGGTGGCGTTTCAGCGCGATAGTTCTGGTAAGCTTTCTCTTCTACAAGGATCTAACGGTGCAGTTGCTCCCACACCATTGGGAATAGACTCTAGCGGTAAGGTTGCTGCATTTCCATACCCAGGTACCAATACTCCGAACACAGGTACTAGTATTCCGAACACAGGTAGCAATACTCCGAACACAGGTACTAGTATTCCGAACACAGGTACTAGTATTCCGAATTTAGCGAATAATGCCCTCTGGTTTAGGACAACGACTAACACCAGCGGTAAACCCTTCTGTAACGGTAACAATGATCCTGTTAGTGGTTGCACAAGTGACGACAGAAGCTATGCCAATGACAAGCCGCTCTACTATGATGGCAACACCAGGCTATTTTCGCCTTCTACTCCTGATATTCCAGGTGTACCCAGCCTCAACTTGCCAGATGAAAACCCTGCTTCTAGCTACACAATATGCACAGAGCAAAGTTCTTCCAAGAACTATTTAATTACTAACACTAACAAGCCGGAACTTGGTCAGTGTTCAACTGAAACTGGTAACCCCATGGCTCAAATACAGGAAGCACTTCAAGGCTTTCTAAGTTTGCAGCCAGACGATGCTATTAATACCACTAACATTGTTAGACGACCCCAACAAACTGGTATAGCCGGAGCATTTGATCCTAGTGTTGGCTCAATAACTTTTGCTAGTAATCCTCTTGCTCCTTCTCAACCTATTGTCAATGTTATTGATATAATTGGCGATTTTACTTATACTGATAACAATAATAGTGGTAATACTAGGTCTAGAAGTAATCCCACTGACAATACTAGGACTAGAACTAATAACACTGGCAATAATAACGCTAGCAGTTGCCCGACAAGATTAGAACTAGTGGGCAATGATAATTCAATATTTGTCTTAAGAAAAAATAGTGATCTAAATTTCGGAATTGGCTCTGGTACTGGTTGCGCGGTTCAGCTAATACTAACAGGAGTTGATCCAAATAACGTTTTTTGGGCAATAAACGGTAATGTCCAATGGAACGTACCTGGTAATTCTCTGGCTGGTACTTTAATAACTAAATCCGCAAGCACTCCCAATTGGCAGAATGTGAACTTCTCGGGGGGTGGTCGTGTGCTAGGGTTTAATGGTGTCCCATCAAACTTACCCCCTGGTATCACTGCGATCGCTTCCAAGGCGCAGCCGTCCTTAGAGCCAGTTTTGCAGATTCATAGCCCAGATGGCTCTCCTGGTAGTGGCAGTAACCTGGATCAGGGAAATGGACAACTTCAGAACCAATGGATACAACAAGCTAAGACAGACACAACCTTTAATGCTGCATTCGTCTCGGGCAACAGTCCCAGTCGCTCAGTTGAAGAACCAGCGGGTTTGGAGAACTTTGTGCGTTTTCTGGAACAGTGGCAAGGGAGAACAACCAAAATTAATGGTGACTTTATTCAGTTGAAGCGGAGTGCTTATGCTACAGCGCCATTCGCACCTATTATATCTGATAACATCACTAAAAATGATGGTAGTCTTAGCATTTTTGGCTACACTCCCACTAAATACCCAGTTGGCGGCACACCCGCCGGTACCGTGCCTTACTACACTGCACCGTCTCGGCAGTGGGGTTTTGATGTCGGGCTGTTGTCTCAGTCTCCAGACCTTTTTGCCCAAAAGTTCACTCAACAGTCTATAGAGCCTCCTAATGAGTTCTTCAGGGAAGTCGGTAGGAATGACCCGTGGATTCAAACGCTTTTGTGTGCTGCCGAGGCTAGCGATCGCTTAGGAGGACTAGGAGCAGATTACACACAGTATGCAATTCTTGACAAAAATCAGCGTCCTTCAGCGTGTAAGAGTGATTCTGCTAACTATCCAGCAAATCAGTAATTAAACTATGGTAACACACAAGCAAGCCCGTCAATCTGGCTTCACCATCATTGAGTCGTTGGTGGCACTTGCTATGATTGGCATCCTGATGGCGGCGATCGCCCCCGTACTCGTCCTGTCAACTGCGAACCGGGTACAGGCAAGGCGAGTGGAACTAGCAACGCAAGCCGCTAGGGCTTACATTGATGGTGTCAGGTCTGGGACAATTAACCATCCTCCTAGCATCACTGATAACCTAGAAGATTATGCTGCTCCCACCAGTTCGGGAAGTTTGAACTGCACGCCAAATTCTTACTGCTCGTCCATGCCTTCTTTGTACTGCGTTGATTTCGATGGCAGTGGCTGTAGCACTTCCAGTCTCACCGATATGGTAGTTCAAGCTTTTCGGTTGAACCCGGCTTCAACGGATGCCGATAAAGGCTACCGTATTGCTCTTCGGGTTTATCGGGCAGATGCTTTTAAGGATACCGGCACCCTCAAGAAGGGAATAAAACAAGCGCCTTTCACTGGAGGAATTGGCGATCGCCTTGCCCCACTGGTGGAAATGACAACGGAGATAGTCACGGATCAAACATCATTTCGAGATTTCTGCGATCGCCTTCGCTGTGGGAAATAATGGTAAAACAATCAAGGCTTGCCCAGCCGCCAAGTGGCTTTACTCTGATCGAACTGCTAGTGGCTATGGTTCTTGCAACCCTGGTGATCACGCCTTTGCTGGGCTTCATAGTTAACATTGTGGACAATGATCGCCGGGAACAAGCCAAGGCAACATCAGAGCAGGAGATTCAGGCAGCAGTTGACTACATCGCTCAAGACTTAGAACAGGCAGTCTATATTTACGACGCTGATGGGTTGAATAACAACTCGACTGACAACCCTCCTGGAATTAAAAACCAAATACCACCTATCGCCAAGTACTCTCCTAATTGTCACGATGCGACTACCTGTGTACCAGTTCTTGTCTTTTGGAAGCGTGAGTTTAAGAACCAGGCAGTCGAGGTTAATGGTTCCACTTCCAACCAGAAGAACGATAGTTTTGTCTACGCACTCGTTGTTTACTACCTAATTAAAGATAGCAATCCTACCTGGTCTAAAGCTGCTCGTATTGCCAGGTTTGAAATAAAAGATGGTGTCAAAAATCCCGATGATTTTGACAAGTATGTTAATGAAAATGATCCAGAAATAGGAAGAAGTCCTGGGTTTAAGCCATTTGATCTGAGCTTGGCTGATACTCTAAAGGAAAAAATGGATAGATGGACAAATTCTGGCGAAAACTACACTTCAAGAACTAATGTACTAATTGATTATATTGACCAAACTACAACTGGAGTTCCACAGCAAACGGATTGCCAGAAAGCTCTTGCCCCAGATCCAACACAACCAAACCAACAGGCGCAAAGAGTGCCGCCGGACAGTATCAATACAATTAAAATCAATAGCTTCTATGCTTGTGTAGATTCATCGTCTGATAAAAATTTAGTGCGAGTTTTTATCAGAGGTAATGCCCTGGCTCGGATAAACGAGAATGCTACGTACAGTTCCAACCAGTCTATATATTTTCCAACCGCAAGTATTCAAGTTCAGAGTCGCGGATTACTTAATGCTCAATAAGCTGGAGAAGAATATGGGAAGCTCAGCGCCCTCGAAATCTAATCCTGGGTTTACCTTAATAGAACTTGTGATCGTAGTGTTAATTATCGGCATTTTATCTGCGATCGCGGCTCCTAGCTGGCTTGCCTTCGTTAACCGGCAACGAGTAGCTAAAGCTAACGACGCTGTTTTGGGAGCTATGCAGTCAGCCCAGCGAGAGGCGAAAAGAACCAAACTCAGCTACAGCGTCAGCTTCATATCAGATCAAGGCAAAGTTCCTCGGGTTGCAATCTATCCAGCCGATGCAACGGGTTCTACCCCGAGCTTGTCAGACCCCCGCTGGACTAATTTAGGTGAAAATATCGCACTCAAGCCAGGGCAAGTTTTGCTATACACCAACATTGGTACTACACCAAACAAAGTCGATGCTTCTGGAACCTCCTTGGCAGCAACGGCAAAAACGATTACTTTTGATTACACGGGTGCTCTACCACTGGGAACCGACACACCTTTAAAAGTCGTGGTAGCTGAAGCCAAAAATGGAACTTCTCTAGCGCCTAATGTAGTGCAGCAATGTGTTATTATACAAACCCTCATAGGGGGAATGCGAACAGCGAAAGACAATAATTGTAATTAATTATCTCGGATCACTTCACTTGCCGATTAGCTTAAAGGCCGGTTTTGACCTTCTCAGTGACGAAGGTTTATCAGAGGAGTCTTGAAAAGCAAGACGCAAAGGAGTAGCATCGAATAAGCATCTTATAATATGCGAAGCTATGATTGACGTATCCAAAGACATCCACTCCCTAACCGACTTCAAGCGGAATACCGCCGAGTTGGTCGAGCAGATAAAAAAGACCAAGCATCCGCTCGTTTTGACAGTGAACGGGAAGGCGGAGCTTGTGGTGCAGGATGCGGAGTCTTACCAAGCACTCATTGAAGCAGTCGAACTCGTCGAATCCATCAAGGGCATTCGTCGAGGACTGGAACAGATGAAACGGGGCGAAGGTCGCCCTGCTGAAGAGGTCTTCAAGGAGTTGCGGCAAAAACTCGGTATCCTTGATGAGTAAAGAATACCGAGTCATCGTTCAGCCCGAAGCGCTTGAAGGAATTAATACCGCCCACCAGTGGATTCGACGTAGAAAGAGACTGACGGCGTTGTTCGGGGTTTATCGCAATACTCCCAGGCGTATACAGCCTAATAGGATTAATTAAATATTCTGTAAAGTACGCAAATATACGCACATTATATTCAAAAATGATACAACGGTATTTTTGCTGTGTTTAGCCAATGCAGAGCCAGTTGTTTAATCGCTCCAACCACGGATTCACACTAATCGAGGCAATAATAGTCATTTTTATCATCGGGATTCTTAGTGCGATCGCAGTACCCAACTGGCTAGCATTGCTCAATGCCCAGCGCCTCAATGCTGCTCAAGACCAGGTTTACCGAGCGATGCACGAAGCCCAAAGCAATGCTAAACGAGACAAACTGACCTGGCAAACCAGCTTTCAACAAGTGAATGTGGCGGGAAAAAACGTCATTCAGTGGGTAGTTCACCCCGCAAGCGTCACCCCTACTACCGCTAATTGGAACAACCTAGAGCCAAATATTCGTTTAGATGATGAAACAACCTTACAAAACTCATCTGGTGTGCGCCGAGTTCAATTCGACTACCAAGGCAATGTTGTTTTGAATCCCAATCAAAACTTGGGACTGGGGCGGATAACATTATCTATTACCAATGGTGGTAAAGTCAAGCGCTGCGTATTTGTTTCTACAATGCTGGGAGCCCTACGCCCCGCCAAGGAGCATCCCAAGCCCCAAATAGAGAACGGGAAAAGCTATTACTGCTATTAGTCAGGAGTCACTCCTGACTCCTTCTTACTACAACCCCATAGCCGCTGGTTTCTTCTGCCGATCCAGCTTCAAAATCAACACTCCCAAAGGCGGTAGACACAGATCCAGCGAGTAAGGCCGATTTTGGCACGACCACTCATCTGCCCACTTGCCGCCGAGATTGCCCATATTGCTGCCGCCGTACTCACGAGCGTCGCTGTTCAATAACTCCGTATAAAACCCCGGCTCCGGTACGCCCACTCGATAGTGTGAATGGGGCTGGGGCGTGAAGTTGCAAACCGTGACAATGAACTCGTCAGAATCCTTGGCTCTACGGATGAAGGACACCACACTGTGGCGGTTGTCGCTACAGTCAATCCACTCAAATCCAGACTGAGAAAAATCTTGGGTATACAAAGCTGGTTCGGAGCGGTAGAGATGGTTGAGAGCCGTCACAAACTGCTTCAGCTGTTGGTGTGGAGCGTTCTGTAGCAAATGCCACTCTAAATCGCCCCAGACATTCCACTCACTCCACTGCCCAAACTCCATGCCCATGAACAGTGTTTTCTTGCCTGGGTGGGTGAACATATAAGCGAACAAACAGCGGACATTGGCGAACTTCTGCCAAGTATCCCCCGGTATCTTGCCCACAAGATTGCTCTTACCATGTACCACCTCGTCGTGAGACAAGGCTAGCATGAAGTTTTCAGTAAAGGCGTACCAGATGCTAAACGTGACGTTGTTCTGATGGAACTGGCGAAACCAAGGGTCCATGCTGAAGTAGTCCAGCATATCGTGCATCCAGCCCATATTCCACTTCAAGTTAAAGCCCAGTCCTCCCACATAAGTAGGCCACGATACCATCGGCCAAGAGGTGGACTCTTCCGCAATTGAAAGGATGCCAGGGAAATAGCTGAAAATGACGTGATGCGCCTGACGCAGAAAATCAGCTGCCTCGATGTTTTCTCTGCCGCCGTACTGGTTGGGAAGCCATTCGCCCTCATTGCGACAATAGTCAAGGTAGAGCATAGAGGCTACGGCATCCACTCGAATTCCGTCGATGTGGTACTTGTCAAACCAGAACAGGGCATTAGAAGCCAGAAAATTCCGGACTTCGTTGCGGTTGTAATTGAACACCAAGGTTCCCCACTCTTTGTGTTCACCCTTGCGCGGGTCAGCATGTTCGTAAAGGTGGGAGCCATCGAAGTAAGCCAAGCCATGACCATCTTTAGGAAAGTGACCAGGAACCCAATCAACAATCACTCCAATACCGTTTTCGTGGCATTGGTCGACGAAATACATAAAGTCTTGGGGCGTTCCATAGCGCGAGGTGCAGGCATAGTATCCAGTCACTTGATAACCCCAAGAGCCGTCAAACGGATACTCTGCAACTGGCAGCATTTCAATATGGGTGTAGCCCAGCTCTTTAACATAGGGGATGAGCCGCCTCGCCAGTTCCCGGTATGTGAGGAAGCGTGCCCCCGGTTTGAGTTCTGAGACTACAACTACAGGCTCTGTTTCACCATTAGGCAGGGGCGCTGGTTCAGATGAAGAGGCATGGAGCCAGGAACCTAAATGCACTTCATAGACTGAGACTGGCTGAGCCAAGGGCTCAGTGTGGCGGCGCTGCTCCATCCAATTCTGATCATTCCATTTGTAGGTATCCAGATCAGTGACAATCGAGGCGGTTTTAGGGCGGATTTCCTGCTGGAACCCATAAGGGTCAGATTTTTCGTAGATGTGACCGTCTATGTTTTTGATTTCGTATTTGTAGCGATCGCCTACTCCAAGCTCCGGAATAAATAGTTCCCAAACCCCTGTGGCACCTTTACGCATCTGGTGTTTACGCCCGTCCCAGTGGTTGAAGTCTCCCAAAAGCGAGACGTTGCGGGCATTGGGTGCCCAAACAGCAAAGTAAACTCCTTTGACTCCGCCCACTTCCGTCGGGTGCGCCCCCAGTTTTTCGTAAATCCGGTGATGATTCCCTTCGGCAAACAAGTGTAAGTCAAAGTCAGTCAGGCGGGGAGAACGGAAGGCATAAGGGTCATATATGACCCGCTCGTGTGAGCCTTCTTGAATCCGCAATTGATAGTTTGCCAGTTCTGCGGTGTCAATCGTGCATTCAAAAAAGTGGGGATTATGCACCGACTGCATCGGGTGTTCCATCCGTTCCTCAGGCAGAACAACCCATGCCGCACTGGCATTTGGTAGGTAGGCTCGCACTACCCAGACGGTTTTTCCATTCTGCTCTATGGCATGGGAACCCAGCACTTCAAATGGATCGTGATGCTGATTCCAAACAATCCGGTCAACCTGGTCTGAGGCGATGCTTATAGACATGGAACTACCTACCTGAAATGAAGTAATTGTATTCTTTTGTCATAGTTATATATATGTATATATATTCTTTACATCCGTTAGCATTTTGTTGACTAACGTCATCGTACCTTAAATTGACCAAGAAGGGTTCTGGAGCGGGGATTAGGGGTCCTTTTCGGTTGGCACTCAACGCGGCAGGAAAGGAACAAAGGTGCGAAACAGTTTAAGTATGCGAAGCAGGAAAATATTTTGCCTCACTTCGGGGTTTAGCTGTGGTGGTGTGGCAGGGGTTTCCAGCTGGGCTTGCAACTGGGCATACTCGGCGGCAGTAAGCGGCTTGCCATCAACCGGCGATCGCGCTTGTGTAATAATCTCCGTCCGCAACACTTCTTCAGGCGTGTCCTCTGGCGGCGGCAAAGACAGAGCAGGCTTAACTGTAGAGAGTACTAAAAAAAGTGGGATAATGCTACTACCTGCACTTAGAACAAGAAATTGTCTGCGCTTCATGCTTTTATAGTCTGGGCCGCAGTGGTTTCCCACAGAGTTGATGATTTGCCCAATGCGTTCAAACAGCCAGGGATATTCTTGACCGATTTGAAAATGAGAGCGGCGGTTCCGGACAGTAGGTTTCCAAAAATTTTAACGTCAAACCTGGAAGCGGTTTTAGTTTAAGTATGTGCAAGCCAAGATGATGAGCAATTGCTGTGTTCTACTGCAGCATCAACCCAGTTTTATCAATATCTAAATCTAATCAAGTAACGGTGTCAGCTCGTATAGTTTTGGCACAGTTTGAGCTAGGGAGTGACCAGGGACTCTAAGGGCAGAGATGCCTTGTCGACTGACACCGGCTCACCAAGTTGCCTACTCCCTGGTACAAAGGGGCTGAACAAAACGGTGAGGAGCGATCGCTTGGCTAGTTACTATGGCGATGAAGAACTAGAGGGAGATGCAGATGGAGAACTAGAAGGAGATGATCCCATAGCGCCCGAGGGGGATGCACTAGGTGATTCTGACGGTGAGGTGCTAGCACCACCACCAGCACCACCACCAGCACCACCACCACTATCACAGGCTGCAAGAGCGCCGCCCACTAAGCTGAGTACCAAAGCCAGACTAAAGATTTTCTTTTTCATAACTCCTCTTTCACCAATTGCGCAAGGACGATGAGTCGGTCGTTGTTTAAGATACCGCATTTGTTGACTTTTCTAAAGAGGGGCGAGGAGCGAGGGATGAACCCTTTTTGGTGAGCTTACACTCAAGAGCCTGATTTTAACCATTTCACACTAGTAAATCACTGTAACATTTCTCTCATGGAATATCTTCCTCCTGAAGGAGTAACTTTGCCAGACTGATGATAATATAAGGGCGATATGTGTTGCGATGACCCAACGTCAGGCTGGTAGGTCAATTCATACTGAAGACTATGGCTGTTGCTTCAAAATCCTCTGTTTCTACGCGCAGGCGACAAATTCCGTCGAGAGCAAGAGCGGTTGCCGCACTTAATCCAAAAGATAAGCCCTTGGCGATGAGCGAGAAAGGCTTGACCAACCGTATCAGACCCGGTAAACCTGTTGCTATTCTGCCCAATTCTCAATCGTCACCGTTGTGGTTGCTACGTTTGTCCACTTGGCAGCGCCGCTCCTCGGTCGCAACGTTCCTGTTGGTGGTAGCGACGCTGATAATTTACGGCTGGACGGTCTATAGCCAGCAAATGTGGAGTCAGTCGTACCGCAAGTTACTAACCTTACAACGCGATGAGCGGCAGCTCACGACTACCAATGAGGTGCTGAAAAACAATATGGCGCAGCAAGCCGAAGACCAAGCGATGGGGCTGATACCGCCCAATCCTGCTACAACAATTTTCCTTTCTTCCGCACAAGAGCGTTCTACTGCTGCAGTTCCTGCCTCCAAGCGTGCCGAAACGCAGCAGAACCGAATCCCACTGGGATACTAGAACGTTTATAGTTAGTTGTAACCCCTCAGTTATGCGCTTAGAAACACGCCACACCCCGCGTCGCCCGGAAACGGGGAAGCAACCACCAAATACCCAGCCTCGACGCTCCCCAGTACCCTACTTCCGGCTCTTCGTCGTCTGGATCGTATTGCTTGGTGCGGCGTTGAAGGAAGCTGTGAACTTGTATCAACTGCAAGTAGTTCAGGGGCCAGAGCTACAGCAGAAGGCGCTAAAACAGCGGCAGATCCAGATGCAGCCCTTTATTCCTCGCCGCCCTGTGGTGGATCGTAATGGTGATGTGTTAGCGATTGATCGGCTCGTTTATACCCTATGGGCGCATCCCAAACTGTTTAAAGCTTCCAAAGAAGCGATCGCTACCCAGTTAAGCGCAAATCTTAATCGCCCCTCTAGCGAACTGGTACAACAGTTCAACACCCGCGATAGCGGCATTCGGATTGCCCCTGCTCTGCCAGAAGATATTGCCACTCAAATCGCGAAGCTGCACATCAATGGCTTAGAGCTGATTCAAAACTCCTCCCGCCTCTACCCCCAACAAAATCTAGATGCCAGCGTGGTGGGCTACGTCGATCTTAACCGTCACGGTCAAGCCGGTGTGGAGTATGGTCAGAATAAGTGGCTGGAACGCCCTGTCCAAACACTACAGCTGACTAAAAAGGGAAACGGGGCCTTAAGCAGCGACCAGATTCCAGAGGGATTTGTGCATTTTGATGATGTGCGGCTGCAACTAACGCTAGACAACCGTCTGCAGCGAGCCGCCAGCCTTGCCCTCAGGCAACAAATGGAACATTACGGTGCTAAGCGCGGGAGCGTCATCGTGATGGATGCGCGGGATGGTTCCATTCTGACGATGGTTTGTGAGCCTTCCTATGATCCCAATAATTACGGCAAGTTCGACCTGAAATTGTTAAAAAACTGGGCGGTTTCAGACGTTTATGAACCCGGCTCGACCTTCAAGCCTCTGAATGTGGCGATCGCGCTGGAAACTGGCGCAATCAAACCTAATACTGTGTTCAACGATCCCGGCCAGATTAAAGTGGGAGGCTGGGCAATCCATAATGCTGAAGGGGAACATCAGGGTTCGCTCTCCATAGCTCAGATTTTACAATACTCCAGCAACGTTGGCATGGTGCAAGTCATACAACAAATGAAGCCAGCGGACTACTACAGCTGGTTGAAACGGCTGGGTTTGGGGCAAATAGTTGGTATAGATCTCCCTTCTGAAGCGCGCAGCCAGCTGAAAAGTCAACAGCAGTTTATCAATTCCCCAATTGAATCAGCGACTGCTTCCTTTGGTCAGGGATTTTCCCTCACTCCCATGCAACTGGTGCAACTGCACGGCGCTTTAGCCAATGGAGGCAAATTGGTGACGCCCCACGTAATCCAGGGGCTATTCGATAGCAAAGGGCAGGTGTACTGGAAGCCTACACTCCCACAGCCGCGACAAGTTTTCTCCCCAGCGACGACGCAAACCGTGTTAAAGATGATGGAGTCGGTGGTCAAAGAAGGAACAGGACAACCAGCGCAAATTCCCGGCTATCGTATTGCTGGCAAAACCGGCACCGCCCAAATGGCCAGTTCCCATGGCGGTTACAGCAATGCTCAAATCACCAGCTTTGTTGGCATCGTACCAGTAGAATCTCCCCGCTACGTCGTTTTGGCAGTGGTGGATCAGGCCAAGGGGAACTTCTTTGGCTCTGTCGTAGCGGCACCGGTTGTTAAATCAGTTATGGAAGCACTG
>JAABUZ0100003653.1_pt1 | contig 22472 bp, 23 predicted proteins | sample 5562091 | NCBI WGS metagenome assembly JAABUZ01 (sample SAMN12813069, study PRJNA571459) | rock metagenome | isolation source: Antarctica rocks | place: Antarctica: Victoria Land, Linnaeus Terrace sud | collected 2015-12-21
CGCCGCCCTTGGCCGACGCGACCTCGATCGTGCAGCGCGTGCGGAGCGGGCGGCCGGACATCATGTTCCAGCTCTCCTCCTCGCTGCCCGACACCAAGCTATTGTTCGACAAATTCACCGAATACCGGCTCGGCAACGACCGGCTGCCGAAGATGGGCGCGGGTGGCGGCTGGACCGCGCCCGAGATGAGCGCATCGATCGGCAAGGACATCATCCAAGGTACGATGGCGATGATCGCCAACTGGCCCGGCAAGGACGAAGGAGCGCTCGAGCAACGCTTCGTGAAGGAGACCGGCGAACCCTGGCTCAACCAGGATGCGATCATGACCTACGTCGACATGATGACGCTGCATGCGGCGGTCGAGCAGGCGGGCGTCGCCGATCGCCGCAAGGTGGGCGAGGCGATGCGCAACTTCGACCTGCGCGACGAGGGCCCGGCCAAGCTGATCCCGAGCCGCCACTTGAAGTTCGACAGCAAGGGACGCCTCGTCGGCCCGGTGCTGGTGATCATCCAATGGCAGGACGGCAGGCCGAGGGCGATCTATCCCGAAGCGATGGCGAGCGTGCAGCCGATCTGGCCCAAGGCGTGAGGCCGCTCGTGCAGAACCCTCCCGCCAAGCTACCGACGCCGCGCTGCCCCGATCCAGCGATCGAAATCCTCGACCCCGCCTTCGCGCCCTACCGTCTCGCCTCCGGGACCGTCGAGCGCCTCGCCGACGGATGCCGCTGGGCAGAGGGTCCAGTCTGGTTCGGCGATGCGCGCTGCGTGCTGTGGAGCGACATCCCGACCAACCGGATCATGCGCTGGGACGAAGCCTCCGACCTCGTCACGGTGTTCCGTCAATCGTCCGGCAACGCCAACGGCAACACGCGCGACCGGCAAGGCCGGCTGCTCACGTGCGAGCATGGCGGCCGCCGGGTCAGCCGGACCGAATATGACGGTAGCATCACGACCTTGCTCGACCGGTTCGACGGCAAGCGGCTGAACTCGCCGAACGACATCGTTGTCAAGTCCGATGACAGCATCTGGTTCACCGACCCGGTGTTCGGCATCGTCGGTTATTACCAGGGCGAGAGGGCCGAACAGGAGCAGCAGGAGCGGATCTATCGGATCGATCCCAAGACCGGCCAGGTCAGCATCGTCGCGGAAGGGATCGACGGCCCGAACGGCCTGGCGTTCTCGCCCGACGAGAAGCTGCTCTACGTCGTGCAGTCGCGCGGCGCCCGCAAGATCCTCGCCTGCGACGTCGAGGATGACGGCACGCTGGACGCGCGGCGCACCCTGATCGAGGCCGGCGAGGGCACGCCGGACGGGTTCCGTTGCGACGTCGACGGCAATCTCTGGTGCGGCTGGGGCATGAACGAGCAGCTCGACGGCGTGCGCATCTTCGACCCGGCGGGCCAGCCGATCGGCCACATCCACCTGCCGGAGCGGTGCGCCAATCTCTGCTTCGGCGGCCGCTGGCGCAACCGGGTGTTCATGGCGTCGTGCACGTCGCTCTACGCGGTCTACGTCAACACGCAGGGCACATTGGGCGGTTGAGATGGCACCGCCGAGCACCCCGACGGAAGAGGTGATCGACCCCGACCGGCGGATCATCGACCCGCACCATCATCTCTGGCTCGAGGATCGCCCGCGCTATTTCCTCGACGAGCTGTTGGCCGACCTGAACTCCGGCCACAAGATCGAGGCGACCGTCTTCATCGAGTGCCGCGCCATGTACCGCCCAGACGCATCGGCCGGCTTCGAGCCGGTCGGCGAGGTCGAGTTCGTCAACGGTATCGCGGCCATGAGCGCCAGCGGACAATTCGGCCCGACCAAGGTCTGCGCCGGCATCGTCGGCTACGCCGACCTGCGCCTACCAGAGCTCGACGGCGTTCTGGACGCGCTCGAGCGGGCCGGCGGCGGCCGGTTCCGCGGCATCCGCCAGATGGCGACCCACGACCCCGACGTGCGACTGCATCCGACCCCGGGCCTGTTCCTCGCCCCCGCCTTCCGCCGCGGCTTCGCTCGCCTACAGCAGCGCGGCCTGCGTTTCGAAGCCTGGCAGTATCACCCGCAACTGCCGGAGCTGGTCGATTTGATGCGGGAAAACCCGGACGCCACGATCATCCTCAGTCATATCGGCGGGCGCATCGGCGTCGGCCGCTACCGCTCGCGTCAGGACGAGGTATTCGCCGAGTGGCAGCGTGACCTGCGCGCGCTGGCGGCATTCCCGAACGCCAACGTCAAGCTCGGCGGCCTCGGCATGCCGCTGTGCGGCTTTGGCTTCGAGGACAGGGCGGAGCCGGTCGGCTCGGCCGAGCTCGCGCAAGCCTGGCGGCCTTACTTCGAGTTCTGCATCGAAACGTTTGGGGTCGGGCGCTGCATGTTCGAGAGCAATTTCCCGGTCGATCGCGTCTCCTGCAGCTACCGCGCGCTGTGGAACGCCATGAAACGGATCGCGCAGGGAGCCTCGGAAAACGAGAAACAAGCGCTGTTCAGAGGCACCGCCGCGCGCGTCTACGCCATCGACCTTGCAACAGGAGGATGATCTGAGGGAACTCAGCAACCGTGCCGCCATCATCGGTGTCGGCAACACGGCCTACGGCAGCTTTCCCGAGACCGACGAGTATGGGCTCGCCGCGCAAGCATTCCGCCGAGCGCTGGACGATAGCGGAGTCGACAAGAGCGAAATCGACGGGCTCGTCACCTGCCGCATCCCGTATTACGCACGGTTGGGCGAAGTGCTCGGCATCGATCCGCGCTGGTCGGTCACGCTGCCGCCGCACGGGCGCATGTCGGGCATCGGCATCATCGAGGCCGCGCTGGCGGTGGCGACCGGGCAGGCGCGGACCGTGGCCCTGCTCTACAGCAACATCGGCCGTTCGCGCCGAGTCAATTACGGCGGCGAGGAGGCGGCCTCGATCTGGGACCCGTGGGGCCTCACCTCGCCGGGCGCCTCGCATGCGATGATGTTCCGCAGCCACATGCACCGGTTCGGCACCACGACGCGGCAGTTGGCCGAAGTCTCGGTGGCGTTCCGCCATCACGCCTGCCTCAACCCCGATGCGGTGATGAAGAAGCCGATCACCATCGAGGATCACGAGACGGCGCGTCCGATCGTGTTGCCGCTCCGGCTGCTGGATTATTGCCTGATCAACGACGGTTCGGTCTGCATCATCGTCACCACGCCCGAGCGGGCCCGCGACGGCCGCAAGCCGCCGGTGCTGATCAGTGGGTTCGGCGGGCGCGACAGATTCACGCAATCGGCGATCAGCAATTTCGACCCCGACATGTGGTTCGGCGCCGTGCAGATCGCCGGGCGCGAGGCAAGCGCGATGTCCGGCCTCGGCACCAAGGACGTCAAGACGCTGATGGCGTATGACAACTTCTCGCCGACCGTACTGTTCAGCCTCGAGGGGCTCGGCTTCTGCCCTCGCGGCGAGGTAGGCCGTTTCGTCGAGGGCGGCACACTCCAGGTGGGTGGTGCGCTGCCGATGAACACCGACGGCGGCCACCTCTCCAACTCCTACATGCAGGGCTGGGCGCTCAACGTCGAAGCGGTGCGGCAGCTCCGCGGCGAATGTGGCGAGCGTCAGATCCCGGACTGTGATGTCGCGCAGTACGTGCAGGCTACGCCCTGCACCCGCTCGATCATCTACACGCGCGGCTGAGGAGAGATCGATGAGCGACACGACCACCGCACACTCGGCGCCAGGCTACGACAAGCCGCTACCGGTGATCACGAAGCTGACGCACGGTTTTTGGGAGCACGCCAAGGCCAACCGCCTGGCGGTGCAGGTCTGTCGCCAGTGCGGCGACCACCACTTCCCGGCCTCGCCGGTGTGCCCGAAATGCCTGAGCGATGCGCAGGATTGGCAGCCGGTCAGCGGACGGGGCACCATGGAGTCCTGGGTCGAGTTCCATCGCGCCTACTGGCCGGGGTTCGCGGCCGACCTGCCCTATCGGGTCTGTGTCGTGCGGCTCGAGGAAGGGCCGCTGCTGGCGAGCAACCTGGTCGGCGAGACGCCTGAGATGGGCGGTGCGGTCGAAGTCTTGTTCCAGCCGGTTACCGCCGACATCACGCTGCCGAAATTCCGGCGGGTCGCGTGAGCGGCGTTCTCGTCGTCACCGGCGGCAGCCGCGGCATCGGTGCGGCGACGGCCAAATTGGCGGCCGAGCGTGGCTGGTCGGTGCTCACGACCTATGTCGAGCGCCGCGAGCCGGCCGAGGCGGTCATCGCCGACATTACGCGGGCCGGCGGCACCGCCGCCACCATGCAGGCCGATACCGGACTCGAGGCCGACATTCCGTGCATCTTCGAACGCGCCGAGCAATCGTTCGGGCCATTGACCGGTCTGGTCAACAATGCCGGCCTGAACGGCGGCCCGTCGGACCTGGCCGACATGTCGACGTCGGAAATCCGCCGGCTCGTCGAGGTCAACATCCTGGGTCCGATGCTGTGCGCGCGCGAGGCGGTCCGGAGGATGGCGCGCAACCGGGGGGGCCAGGGCGGGGTCATCGTCAATCTCGGGTCCGTCTCCGCCCGGCTCGGCAGCGCGCACGAGCGGGTCCACTACTCCGCCTCGAAAGGCGCGATGCTCAGCTTCAGTCAGGGGCTCGGCCGCGAGGCGGTCGAACAGGGCGTCCGTGTCGTCTGCGTCAGCCCTGGTCTCACCAACACCGAGATGAACCCGTCGGACCGGCAAGCGCGGATCCTGCCCTCATTGCCGATCGGTCGCGTCGCCGACCCGGTCGAGATCGCCCGCGTGATCCTGTTCGTGCTCTCGCCGGAAGCTTCCTACCTGACCGGCACCGAGATCACGGTGTCCGGCGGCCGCTGATCGCGCAGCGCTTGCCAGCCGCGCCTGAGTTGGTCAACGCTGCTGGCGCATCTTGCGAGGTCCCCGATTCCAAAAGCCACGGCAAAACTGGAAACAGAGTACGACGAGGCGTCGGCGCCCTATCTCAACATCGTCGCACTGTCTGGTGAACGCATTGCTGCGCCGAAGACGAAGGAGCACCAGGTTGCGGAAATCTTGCGGGAGCGCATCATCGCCGGCAGCTTTGCGCGCGGCCAGCGCCTGAAGCAGGCGGAAATCGCGAAACAGCTCGATATCTCCATCACCCCGGTACGGGAAGCGCTTCGGCTCCTCGAGGCCGAAGGCTACGTCCGCGTGTCATCCCACCGGGGTGCCATCGTCGCTCCGCTTCAACTCGACCAAGTCGACGAGCTCTACGGGCTGCGCCTCACCCTGGAAGGCAAGCTGACCGCTGCCGCCGCGCAACGGATCACGCTGGCCGACGCGGCAGCGCTCACCGCGATCCAGGAAGAGATCGATCTGGCCACACGGCGCGGCGATCGCGAGAGCATTCGCGGCGGCAACTTCCGCTTCCACTTCCGGCTGTATGGCCTTGCCGGTCTTCCGCACACGTTGAGCTTCGTCCGCGTCCTGTGGGCACGGTATCCGTTCGATTTGCTGGGCGCTATCCACGGGCGTCCGAAGCTGGTCATCGACGAGCACATCGCGATCCTCGAGGCGCTGCGCGACCGTGACGCGCGCAGGGCGATGCGCGCGATGCAGGCGCATGTGACGTCCGGCCATCGCCAATTCAAAGCGACCTACGCGCTCGATACCGCCTGAACGGCGCCGACGAGATGACATGCGGCACTATGCCCGGCGCCCACCGCCCGGGTGAGCGGCGGCTCCGTGCGGCAGCGGGCGATCGAGTCGGGGCAGCGCGTGTGGAAATGGCAGCCGCTCGGCGGAGACAACGGGCTCGGCGGCTCGCTGCGCGACACCGGCGTCCGCCCTCGCCGAGAGCCGGGGCCGGGCCGAGGGACCGAAGCGAGCAGCATGCGCGTGTAGGGATGCGCAGGCTCGGCGAAGATGGCGCGTGTCGGGCCTTCCTCGACCAGGCGGCCGAGATACATGACACCCACCCGGTCGCTGACATGGCACACCAGGGCCAGATCGTGGGCGATGAACAGATAGCTCAGCCCCAGCTGCTGCTGCAGCCGCACCATCAGATTGATCACCTGCGCCTGCACCGACACGTCGAGCGCCGAGACCGGCTCGTCGCAGATCACCAGGCTTGGTTCAAGCGCCAACGCCCGCGCGATGCCGAGCCGCTGCCGCTGACCGCCGGAGAATTCGTGCAGGAAGCGAGCCATCTGGTCCTGGCGCAAACCGACCCGGGCAAAGAGCTCGGCGACACGCTCGCCACGCTCCTTCAAGGATGCGACCCCGTAATTGCGCAGCGGTTCGCCGACGATCGCGGCGGCGGTCATCTTGGGGTTGAGCGAGGCATACGGGTCCTGAAAGATGATCTGCATGTGCCGCCGCTGCTCGCGCATGTCGCGGGCGCCGAGCGATGTGAGCTCGACGCCGCCGAGTTTGACGCTGCCGGCGGTCCGCTCGACCAGGCGCAGGATGGCCTTTCCGGCGGTCGACTTCCCGCAACCGCTCTCGCCGACCAGACCGAACGTCTCGCCCGCGCCGATGCGCAGCGAAATGCCGTCGACCGCGCGCAAAATCCGCGCCGGTCGGCCGAGCAAGCCGCCGCCGAGGACGAATGCTTCTTGAGGCCGGACACCTCGAGCAATGCGGTCGCCTCAGCCATGGAAGCCGAACTCCATCTCGCCGGCGCGCCAGCATCGCGCCCAATGGCCGGGCTGATGCTCGACCAAGGGCGGCAACTGGGCGCGGCAACGGTCGACCGCCAGCGGGCATCGCGGCGCGAAGCGGCAGGCGGCGGGCAAGGCATGCAGCGGCGGGACCGATCCGGGGATCTCGGCCAGAGGCGCGCGCCCGCCGTCGAAACCGGCCAGGAGCGGCCTGGCCGAGAGCAGCCCGACCGTATAGGGGTGCAGCGGGCGCTCGAACAGCGCCGCCGTCTCCGCATCCTCCACCTTCTGGCCCGCATACATCACCACGACGCGCTTCGCCATTTCCGAGACGACGCCGAGATCGTGGGTAATCAGCACCGTAGCCGTGCCGGTCTGCTCTTGCAGTTCGAGCAGCAGGTCCAGGATCCCGGCCTGGATGGTCACGTCGAGCGCAGTGGTCGGCTCGTCGGCGATCAGCACCTGCGGGCGGCAGATCAGGGCGCTGGCGATCGTGACGCGCTGGCGCATGCCGCCGGAAAGCTGGTGCGGGTATTCGTCGAAGCGGCGCTGCGGATCGGGGATGTGCACCGACCGGAGCATGTCGACCGCGCGCCCGCGGGCGGCGCGACGACCCAGCCTCTCGTGCAATTGGGCGGTCTCGGCGATCTGTTCGCCGACGGTCAGCACCGGGTTGAGCGACGTCATCGGGTCCTGGAAGATCATCGACAGCGCGTTGCCGCGAACGTCGCACATCTCCGTCTCCGACAGCGTCAGCAGATCCCTGCCCTCGAGCAGGACCCGCCCGGCGGCGATCCGGCCCGGCGACGGAACCAGCCGCATGGCCGAAAGGGCGGTCAAGCTCTTGCCGCACCCGGACTCGCCGACGACGCCGAGCACCTCACCGCGCTCGACCCGCAAGGACACGTCGTCGACAGCCACGACCGTGCCGGCGCGACCGTCGAAGCAGGTGGTCAAGCTATCGATCTCGAACGCGGCTGGCGCAGCGATCCCGCTCAAAGCCGCCGGGCCAAACGCGGGTCCAGCAGGTCGCGGATCCCGTCGCCGAGCATGTTGATGGCCATCACCATCAAGCCGAGAAAGAGCCCGGGAAACAGCACGATCCAGATCGCGAGCTGGATATAGGTCCGGCCGTCCGCGATCACGTTGCCCCAACTCGGGACCTCCGGCGGCACGCCCACTCCGAGGAAGCCGAGATAGGCCTCGATCAGCACCGCCGACGCGCAGACATAGGTCGCCTGCACGATGATCGGGGTGAGCGCATTGGGCAGGATGTGACGCACCAGCAGCGCCGGCAGCCGCGTGCCAATGGCGGTCGCAGCCTGGACGAAGGTTTGCTCGCGGATGATCAGCGTCACGGAGCGGACGAGGCGCGCGACACGCGGCACCTCCGGCACCGTGATGGCGACGATGACGATGAACACGCCGGGCCGCACCAACGTCATCATGGCGACGGCGAGCAGGATGGAGGGGATCGCCATGAGCCCGTCCATGACGCGCATCAAGGTGGCGTCCGCCCAGCGGAACATTCCTGCGGCGATGCCGATGGCGGTTCCGACGACCGCACTCAGCAGGGCGCAGGAGATGCCGACGAGGAGCGAAATGCGCCCGCCATAGAGGGTGCGGCTGAAGATGTCGCGGCCGTAATTGTCGGTGCCGAACCAGTGTTGCGCACTGGGCGGCCGCAAACGATGGGCGACATCGAGCGCAAGCGGGTCGTACCCGGTGATGAGCGGGGCGGCGAGCGAGAGCAGGACCAGGATCGCGAGCAGGGCGCCACCGAGCACGACGGTGCCGTAGCGCGGCCCGAAGCCGAGGCGGCGACGGCGCGAGACGCGACGGGCGGGGAGTACCGGGAGCGCGATGTCGCTCATCCGGTCAGCCCTGGATCCGCGGGTCGAACAGGCGATAGCTGAGGTCGATGGCGAAGTTCAGCAGCACGTAGGTGAAGGAGGAGAGCAGGATGACGCCCTGGATGACCGGACAATCGCGTTGCGTGACGGCCTCGATGGTCAGGCGGCCGATGCCGGGAATGGCGAACACGCTCTCGGTGACCACCACGCCGCCGATCAGGAGCGCGATGCCGCTGCCGATCGTGGTCACGATCGGCACCGCGGCATTCTTCAGCCCATGCCGCAGCAGCACGCGCGTCTGGCGCAGCCCCTTGGCCCGGGCGGTGCGGATGTAGTCTTCGCCGAGCACCTCCACAATCGTGCTGCGGGTCATGCGGGTGAGCAGCGCCATGAAGACCAGGCCCAGCGAGATCGCCGGCAGTACGAGATAGCGCAATTCGTTGCCGAGCCCGGTCGAGAGGCCTCGGAACCCCTGCACCGGGAGCCAACGCAGCTGCAGAGCGAAACCCCAAACCAGCGCGTAGCCCACGAGGAAGATCGGGAAGGAGAACCCGGCGGTGGCGATCGCCATGATCACTCGGACCGCCCAGCGGCCGACCTGCCAGGCAGCGATGATCCCGAGCGGATCGCAGTGCCGACCGCGAAGACGATCGTGAGCAGCGACAGCGCCAGGGTAGGCTCGAGCCGGCTGGCGACGAGGGTAGCGACCGGCATGCGGCTGAACAGCGAGATGCCGAGATCGCCATGCAGCAACCGCTCGAGCCAGAACCAGAACTGCACGATCAACGGCTGATCGAGGCCGAGCGTCGCGCGCACGCGCTCGATATCCTGCGTCGTTGCATGCTCGCCCGCGATGACGGCGGCCGGGTCGCCGGGGCTGAGATGGATCAGCATGAAGACGAGCACGGCGACGATCGCCATCACGACGAAGGCCGAGAGCAGACGGCGAAGGATGAGCCGGATCATCGCCCTATGTCTTTGCGATGTTCCAATAGACGGGGACACCGGAGTTGAGCACCCCGGTGACGTTGGAGCGGTAAGCAACCGGCTGCACATACTGCCCGATCGGCACATACGGGATCGAGACGAAGGCGCGCCTCTGAATGTCGTCGATCATGGCGTGGCGCTCGGCTGGGTTGGAGACGGCCGCCCACTTGGCGATCATCGCCATCAGTTCCGGGTCACATGGCCACCCGACATTGGCCCGCTCGCAAGACGAATTGAACCAGAGGTTGGCGATGGGCGAGGCGACGTCCGGGCCGCCCTGCGAGGTGATGAACAGGTTCCATCCGCCTTTGTCCGGCGGGCTCCTGGAAGCCCGGCGCGAGCTGATCGTCGCCCAGTCGAGCGACTGGACATCGACGTTGACGCCTGCCTTGCGCAACTGATCGATCAGCACGGTTGTCGCGGCGAGATATTGCGGCCGGTTAGTGGGCTGCAGGACGACGATCGGCTCGCCCTTGTAGCCCCCCTCGGCGAGCATCTGCTTGGCTTTGGCGAAGTCCTGCTTGGCCAACGGCTCGGAGCCGGCGGCGGTCTCGTTCTCCGACCCCCACATGAAGTAGGTCGGGCAGTATTGTTTGAACAGGTCGGGGTCGCCGACCACCGCCTGCATGACGTCGGATTGCTTGACGATGTAGAGGAGGGCTTCCCTGGCTTTGAAGTTGTCGAACGGCGGATAGAGCGTGTTCGGCCGCAGCATCATCTGCGCGCCGAGATTGTCGATCGTCTGGACCTTGATGTCGGGATCGGACTTCAACAGCCCGATGAAGTCGAGCGGGGGCGCTTCGAAGTAGTCGATCTCACCTGCCTGCAGCGCGGATAAGGCAGTATTGTTGTCCGGCATGTAGATCCACTCGACTCGGTCGACCTTGGCCAGCTTTGCGCCGGCGAGGTAATCCGGCGGATCACTGCGCGGGACATAAGTCGGATTGCGGTCGAACACCGCACGGTTGCCCGGCTGCCAGAGACCGTGGCGGAACATGAACGGACCCGAGCCGATCGATTCCGTGATCTGCTTTGTCGATCGACTGGCTGGCGATCCGTTCCGGCATGATGAAGGCGGGCGATTGCGCATTGGCGAGCGCGTCGATCACCAGCCCAAACGCCGTCCTCAGCTTGATGCGGAAGGTCCGGTCGTCGACGACCTCGTATCCGTCCATCGCGCGCGACATCTGCTCGCCGATCGGGTTCTTCTTGGCCCAGCGGGTGAGCGACGCGACGCAGTCCTTGGCAGTCACTGGGGCGCCGTCATGCCATTTCAGCCCGTCGCGGAGCTTAAACGTGTACGTCATCGAATCTGGACTGACGTCGAAGCTCTCGACCATCTGCGGCTTCGGTTCAAATTTTGAATCGAGCGCGAACAAGGTGTCGTAGACGAGATAACCGTAGCGGATCGTGACGTAGGTCGTCGTCCAGGTCGTATCAAGGATCTTGAGATCCGAACTGGGGACAACCCGCAGCAGCTTGGTGGGCGGGATCTGTTGGGCGTCGGCGGCCTGAACGGCTGTGGCGCCGCCGATCATCATACCGGCGATCGCGGTGAAGCTACGGCGAGAAATCATCTGCTTCTGCCTCCCCGAATTGTTGTTATCTCTCGACGTTCACGCCGGATGATGCATTCTACCTGGTGCAACGCTAGTGCGCCGGGGCTTTCTAAGTCAAGGTTGCACCGGCCGAGGTAGACGCGAGAACGGAGGTTTCGGCAGCGTGAGTCCCTCTCCCCTGCAGCACGTAATGCTCGTCGAGGCGATTGCCGCCGGGGCGCCGATCGCCTTGCGTCTGGCCGCGGCAATGACCGGACGGATCGCGGCCGACCTGGGCGCGCGCGTCGTCGTGCTCGACGACGGGGGCGACCCGCTTGGTGCACTGACACCGCAGGCCAAGGGCGGCGGCAGCGCCGCGAAGGCATTCCTGTCCGCGGGCAAGCAGGTGGTGATCGATGCACCAGCGCGGCGGGCCGAGCTGTACGCCGCGGCCGATGCGATCGTTACCGATACCGAGCGGTTCGACGTGACCGGCGCACAGGCGATCCAGGTCGTGCTCTCCATGGTGCCCGGAGAGCGACGGCACAGCGAGTTCACCATCCTGGCATTGAGCGGCATGCTCGACGTGATCGGCGATCCCGACGGCACGCCGCAGCGGCTCGGCGGCCATCAGCTCGCCTATGCCGCCGGGCTGGCCGCCTATGCCGGGCTCAGTGCGGCGCTGCTGCGGCGCCCGGAGCCAGAGACGGTCCGCGTGGCGCTCCTCGAGGTCGCGATCTGGTTGAACTGGAAAAGCATCGCAAGCGCCGCCATCATGAACGCGGTGCCGCACCGCGCAGGGCGCGCGTCGGAATGGCCGGTCGTGCGCTGCGCCGACGGGTACGTGGCCGTCGTCTACCAACCGGACGACTGGCCGGCGCTGCGACGCCTTTGCGGCGACGAACGGCTCGCTCAGGAACGCTTCGCCACTGCCTCGGCCCGGCGCGGTCACGCGCTCGAGCTCGCCGACATCATCGAAGCCTCGCTGTCCAGCTACACGCGTCGGGAGCTGCAGGACCGCGCGCTCTCGTTGCGGTTGCCGTTAGGTCCCGTCTGGCGAGTGGACGAGGTGGCGCAGGAGCCGCACATGACGGCGCGCGGGTTCTTCGCCGGGCCGGACCAGGCGCCGCGGTTCCCGATGCTATGGAACGGCCAGCCGCTTGCCGCCGCCGCGTCCGCCGTCGTGGATCAGACGGGATGACGCGCTCCCTCGCCGGCTGCCGCGTACTCGATTTCGGCATCATCACCGCAGGCGCGGCCACCTCCGCGCTGCTAGCCGATCTCGGCGCCGAGGTGCTCAAGGTGGAATCGCCGTCCTACCTCGATCCGTTCCGGATCTGGACTCCTTCGGACAACGCGGACCCTTCGGCACAGGCGCCGTTCTTCCGCGCCACCAATCGCGGCAAGCTCGGCGTCAGCTTGGATGCCAAGCAGGCGAGCGGGCGCGAGGCCTTGCTGCGCCTTGTCGCGGCAAGCGACGTGGTGGTGGAGAATTTCCGCCGCGGGGTGCTCGAGCGGATGGGCCTGGGGTTCAAGACGCTCGCCGCGACCAAGGCCGGCATCATCCTGGCGTCGATCTCGAGCCAGGGTGAAACCGGGCCGCTCAGCCAGTATGTCTCCTACGGCAGCACGCTCGAGGCGGTCGCCGGGCTGGCGTCCCTCAGCGGCGAGCCGGACGGGCCGCCGGTGCTGAGCGGCAAGGAGGTCAACCTGCCGGACCAGCTCGTCGCGATGTTCGCGGCAGCGATGATCGTGACGGCGTGGCGCACCCGGCTCGCAAGAGGCGACGCGGTCCACCTCGATCTGTCGCAGCGCGAGTTGACAAGCTTCATGGTCGGCGAAGCGTTCCTGGCGGAACGGGCCGACCGGCTGGGCACACAGCAGTCGCCGTTTGCGCGCCAGGAATGCGTCGCGGCAGCCGACGGGTGGCTGGCGGTCAGCATCACGCCGGCCCAGCTGCCAGTGCTCGTGTCGGTGCTGGCCACGGCGAGTTTAGCCGACTGGTGCGCCTCACGCAGCGCCGCGAGCAGCGCCAGCGCATTGGCGGCCGTCGGCATCGCCGCGGCGCCGGTTCTCGACGGCGCGGACGTGCTGGCCACGCGCGGCGAATCATGGTCGCACGCGTTCGTGCCGACCTCGCGGTTCGGCTGGGTGAAGGGGATGCCGTTTTCGCTCGATAGCATGCCGTTTCGCGTCGATCGCGATGCGCCACGGCCGGGCGCCGACACCGCGACGGTGCTCGCGACCGTGGCCGGACTAGCCGCCCAGCAGATCGACGAGCTATTCGATACCGGCGCGGCAGCGGGGCCGCGGCCGGAGCAGACTCGGCGCCACGACGTCGGCGTTTGAGCGGCCAAAGCAGGCCGGCGCGTCCGCCGGCAGGAGTGATCGATGGGGTTCTTGACCAAGCAGGACTGGGTCGCGGAGGTGATACGCGAGCGCATCATCGTGGGCGTCTACCGGCGCGGACTGCAGCTCAAACAGGCCGATCTGGCCGAGGAGCTGGGCGTGTCGATCACCCCGGTGCGCGAGGCGCTGCTGACGCTCGAAGCCGAGGGCTATGTGCGGGGCCTGCCGCACAAGGGCCTTGTCGTGCCGCTGCTCGACCCGGCGATGACCAGCGAAATCTTAGATCTGCGCCTCATGCTCGAGCGCGAGCTGACCGACATTGCCGTGCCCACGCTTGGCCCGGCGGAGATCAGCCAACTGCAGGCGCTCCAGGACGAGATCGGCGCCGCGTTGGACAAGGGCGACCTGCAGGCGTTGCGCACCGCCAACTATCGCTTTCATTTTAGGCTCTACGAGCAAGCGGACCGGCCGCAGACGTTGCAGTTCGTGCGTGTGCTGTGGGCAAAGTATCCCTTTACGGCGCAGGACGCCGACCCAACCCGGCCGCACCGGATGCGGGCCGAGCACGACACATTCCTGCGCCGGGTCATGGCAGGCGATCGCGCCGGCGCGGTGGCGGCGATGCTCGATCACATACGCTGCGGCGCGCAGCAGATCGCAACATCGCCCGCGAGCAGTGATCGACATTCCGCTTGAATATTTTATATATTGCATTATCCTTCCTCGGGTGAGGGAACGAGCGGCAAATAGCCGGATGGTAAACGTCATGAATGCCGGACCGGCAGGGCCCTATGAGGGCGTTCGCATCATCGAACTCACCGGACAGCTCGGATCCTACTGCTCCCGTCTGTTCGCCGATCTCGGCGCCGAGGTGATCCGTGTCGAGGCTCCAGGCGGACGTGCCGACCGCAGGAGTGAGCCGAGGCTGCCGAATGGAACGAGCCTGCCGTTCGAGTTCCTCAACATCAATAAGAAGAGCATTGCCCTCGATCTCGACTCCGACGCGGGCAAGCGCGTGCTGCGCGATCTGATCGGCGCCGCCTCCGTCGTGCTCTGGCAGCCCGGCGCCGAGCCCGGCATCGATCTGCCCGAGATCCTCGCTGTGCCGGGCGCCCGTGTCGTGACCGCGATCTCGCACTTCGGGCTGACTGGCCCGTACGCCGATTTCGCCAGCTGCGACCTGGTCGATCAAGCGCTCGGCGGGATCGCCTGGCTCAGCGGCACGGCCGATCGCGAACCGCTGCGCCTGGCCGGCCGCCAGAGCATCTTCGTCGTCTCGCTCTACGCCGCCGCGGCCACCGCGCTGGCGCTGTGGGATTGCGAACGCACCGGCACCGGCCATGTCATCGACGTCTCATCCCAGGAAGCGATCGCCCATTCGTTGCAGAATGCGTTGCAGGCCTGGGATCTCGAATCTCACGTCTCGTCGCGCGGTGGCGAAGGTATCCGCGACGCCACCGAACACGCCTTCCGGTGCAAGGATGGCTACGTCTTTCTCGCCGCCCCGCTTGCCCTGAGCGCCTCCTGGACCGGCCTGCTGGCCTGGATGGAGGAGGAGGATTTCGACGGTCACGCGCAGCTGCAAAATCCGGCCTGGGCCGACCGCTCGACCCGTGCCACCGAGCCGATGAAGCAGACATTCCGCACACTGTTCGAGCGCTTCGTCGTAGACCGGACCAAGGCCAAGCTGGCCGCCGAAGCGTTGCGCCGCAAGATCGTCATGGCCCCGGTCAGCACCGTCGCCGACCTCCCGCAGGATCCTCAATTGCTGTTCCGGGGCTTCTTCCAGACGCTCCCGGCGCCGTCGTTCGGTCGCGACATCACCGTGCCCGGCGCGCCGTATCAGCTGTCCGAGCCGATTTGGCAGCTTCGCCGCGCCGCGCCGCAACCCGGCGAAGACACCGACGCCATTCTCGAGCCCGGCGCCGGTCACTTGCGCCGCGCGGCCAGCTGAGGGAGCGATCATGCAGCCACACTTTCTCGACGGCATCCGCTTCGTCGACCTGACCTGGGCCGGTGCCGGGCCGTTCTCGACCAAGCTGTTCAGCGATTTCGGCGCCGACGTGATCAAGGTCGAGAGCCGTTCGCGGCCCGACCCGGTGCGGATCGGAGGCCCGTATCGCAACAAGCAACCCGGGCTCAATCGCAGCGGCTACTTCGCCTCGCGCAACACCGGCAAGCGCAGCCTGGCGATCAACCTGAAGCACCCGATCAGCCGGGACGTCCTGTTCGCGCTGATCCGCGAGGCCGACGTCGTCAGCAATAATTTCGGCCCCGGTGCGATGGAGCGACTAGGCCTCGGCTACGATCAAGTCCGCAACGTCAAGCCCGACATCATCTATCTCGCCATGCCGATGTATGGCGAGAGTGGCCCCCTTGCCGGTCTGACCGGCGTCGGCATGACGATCAGCGCCGTGAGTGGCCTGATGTGGCAGACCGGATACGAAGACGGCGGCCCGCTCGGGCCGGGCACCCACTTTCCCGACCACGCCGCCAATCCCTACCACGCCGCCTTCGCCGTCATCGCCGCGCTGCGCCACCGCCGAGCCACGGGCAACGGCATGAAGATCGATCTCTCGCAGGTGGAATCGACGATCAACTGCATGGGCTTGCCGTGCATGGAGGCGGTGGTGACCGGCGAAGAGTGCGACCGCGTCGGCAACCGCTCGCGGTTTCACGCGCCGCACAACATCTTCCGCTGCGCCGGTGAAGATTCCTGGTGCGCGATCGCCGTCCTCGATGACACGCAATGGCAAAAACTCGCACATCAGATCGGCAGCGATGGACTAGCGACAGGCCCGTCGCTGGCGACCGCCGCCGAGCGCCTCGCCCAGGTCGAGCGCGTCGAGCGAGCGGTGGCGACCTGGACCGCGAGCCGCGACGCCACCGACGTGATGACGACGCTGCAGTCGCACGGCATCCCGGCCGGTGTCGTAGCCTCTTCGCGCTTCATCATGGACGAAGATCGTCAACTGGCCCATCGCGGGTACTTCCAGACGATCGACCACCCGGAAATCGGCGCAAGCCGGTTCACCTCGCCACCCTTTCTGTTGGACGGCGAACGCGTCGAGCTGCGCCGCCCGCCACTCCTGGGCGAGCACAACGAGGACGTCTTGTGCGGCATCCTCAACTACTCGAAAGAACAGGTGCAGCAATTGAACGCGCAGGGTGTCTTGGAATGAGTAACCTGTCCAAAGTCGCTGCCGTGATCGGCGTTGGGCAGAGCGACTATGTCGGCGATAGCGAAAAGGTCCGGGCCGGCGGCAAGCCGCAGGATTCCTATGGTTACGCCGCGATCGCCTTCAACGACGCGCTGCGCGACGCCGGCATCTCGCGCGACGACATCGACGGACTGATCGTCGGCCCGACCGTCGCCTACGAGCGCGTCGGCGAGCTGCTCGGCATCAACCCGACGTGGGGCAGCCAGGCGGACGCGATGCTCGCGGTCATCGAGGCCTGCGCGGCCATCAACGCCGGGCTCGCCACCACCGTGGCGCTGGTCTACGGCAACGACCAGCGCTCCGCCGCCGTCCAGTATGGCGGCCCGGAGGCGATGGGCGGCAACATGTTTCTCTCCTACATCTATCACGCCCCCTGGGGCTTCACCTCGCAGGGCGCGCTCTACGCCTTGATGTTCCGTCGCTTCATGGAGTTGCACGGTGTCACCGAGGCGCAGCTCGGCGAGGTCGCCGTCGCGCAGCGCCTGCACTCGAGCCTGACACCGCACGCGCTGATCAAGAAGCGCATCACCATCGAGGACTATCTGGCGTCACGCTACATCTGCGAGCCGCTGCATCTGTTCGATTACTGCCTGATCAATGACGGCGGCGTGGCCTTGATCATCACCGAGGCGAGCCGCGCGGCCAAGCTGAGCCAGCAAATGCCGGTCAACATCCATGGCGTCGGCCGCTTCGACATGAACCGCGGCGCGACCAGCCTCGAGCCACGTCTGCTCGACTTCTATCGCCCGGCCGAGGAGCGCTGCGCGGCCCAGGTGTTCGGCATGGCCGGCATCGGACCGGAGGATATCGACGCGGTGCAGATCTACGACAGCTTCTCCTGCCACGTGCCGCTGGCGCTCGAAGGCTACGGCTACTGCCGCAGCGGCGATGTCGGCCGTTTCATGGCAGAGGACGGCATTGGGCTCGGTCGCAAGCTGCCGGTCAACACCGCCGGCGGCCATCTCTCTGAGACCTACATGCAAGGCTGGGCGCACCAGGTCGAAGCGGTGCGTCAGGTCCGGGGCCAGTGCGGCGACCGGCAAGTCGAGAATTGCCGCTTCGTGCACTATAATTCCGACGTCGCCGGCAAGGCCGTCTCGATCATCTACGGCCGCTGAGGGGAGAACGAGATGCCCAAGTCCCGCCCAGAATCGCGCGCCGTCATGACCATGTACGACGAGCCGATGTGGGACAGCATCGGGGAACGGCGCTGGGCGCTGCAATGCTGCAGCCGGTGCAGCACGTTTCGTTATCCGCCGGCACCGAACTGCCCGGAATGCCTGTCGCTCGACTCCGAATGGAAAGCCCTTTGCGGCGATGGCACGATCCTTTCCTGGGTCATCTTTCACCGCGAATACCTGCCCGAATACAAACCGCCCTACAACGTCGTCGCGGTGCAGCTTGCCGAAGGGCCGATCGTCGTCAGCAATCTTATCGGCAACGAACCGCAAGGCAGCTGGATCGACCAGAAGGTCAAGATCACCTACGCGGCGGACCAGGCGGGCCATCTTTTACCCAAGATGCAGCTAGGCTGAACGATGGACACCGTGCGACCAATCGATTCCGTCGATGCACTCAAGCCCGGCATGTTCTCCGGATTGAGGGTGATCGAGACCGCGGACGAGTTGGGCGAGTATGCCGGCCTGCTGCTCGCCGGGCTGGGCGCGGAGGTGATCAAGATCGAGCCCAAGGAAGGCTCGTCGACACGGCAGATCGGCCCCTTCTTCGAGGATCAGCCCGGCCCCGAGCGGTCTTTGTTCTTCTGGGCCTACAATCGCGGCAAAAAATCCATCCACGTCGAGACTGAAGCCGAGTTCCGGATGCTGCTCGAGGGTGCCGATATCCTGCTCGACAGCACCGGCGGCGCAATGCTCCGCGCACTCGGTCTCGATCCCGCCGAACTTATCGGCACCTACCCCGCCTTGATCCACGCCCGCCTCACCCCGTTCGGCGACGACGGACCATGGAAGGACTGGAAGTCTTCCGACCTGGTCCATCTCGCCCTCGGCGGCGTCATGATGAATTGCGGCTACGACCAGACGCCCGACGGTGCCTACGATTTGCCGCCGATCGCCCCGCAAGTCTGGCACGCTTACCACATCGCCGGCGAGCAGCTGGCGGTCGGCATCGCCGCCGCCCTCTACCATCTTGAGCGCACAGGCGTCGGCCAGGACGTATCGCTCGCCGTGCACGAGGCAATCGCCAAGAACACCGAGGTCGACATCATGACCTGGGTGATGCGCCGCTCGCCGGTGTATCGCCAGACCGGCCGGCACGCCGTCGAGCGGCCGACCCATACGCCGAACATGTCCTACACCAAGGACGGGCGTTGGCTGATGAGCTGGGGCGTGTCCGCACGCGACAAGTCCAAGCTGGTGCCGTTCCTTGGGCGTTACGGAATGCAGGCCGACCTGCAACCGCCCGATACCGAAGCGGACCTGACCGCGCGCCCGGTGCCGGGCTCGACCGCGGCGACCGAAGAGACAATGCACATCCAGGACGTGATCCAGCGCTTCGTCCGCGCGTTCCGCTACTCCGATGTCCCCTGGCACGAGGCGCAGGATGCCGGCCTGCTCTGGGCCCCGGTCCGCAAACCGCACGAGAACGCCATCGACACGCACTGGCAATCGCGCGGTACCTTCGCCGAGATCGATCATCCTGAACTCGGCCGCAGCTTTTGCTACCCGGTCAGCAAATGGCTCAGCACGGCCACCTCGTGGCAGCCCGGCGCGCGCGCGCCCCGGATCGGCGAGCACACCGGCACCATCCGCCCAGCGTCGCCGTTACGGATCGAGCCGCGTGCCAGCAATCACCCGCCGGAGCCGCTCTCGCCGCACGGCAAGCCCCTGCCGCTCACCGGCATCCGCATCTTCGATTTCTCCTGGTTCCTCGCCTCTGCCGGCGGCACGCGTTTCCTCGCCTCGCTCGGCGCCGAAAGCCTCAAAGTCGAGTGGAAAGCCAACCCCGACACGCGCCTGGCCGCCATGGCACCGATTGGAGGGCGCGCCGCCCGCGACGCCGCCACCGGGCCGCTCAAGGGCGTCACCGACCCCGACATGGGCGGCCAGTTCATGCACAAGAACGCCGGCAAGCGCGGCCTCTCGCTCAACATCCGCCACCCCAAGGGCCTGCAGATCGCCAAAGACCTGATCCGCCAATCCGACATCGTCGCCGAAGGCTTCTCGCCCGGCGTGCTCGACCGGCTCGGCCTCGGCTACGACGTGCTGCGCTCCATCCGCCCCGACATCATCTACATCCAACAGGCCGGCATGGGTGGTGCCGGACGCTACGGCCGATTCCGCACCGTCGGCCCGATCGCGGCCTCGTTCGCGGGCGCCACCGAGATGTCCGGCTTTCCGGAGCCCGCTATGCCCGCCGGCTGGGGCTACTCCTACCTCGATTGGGCCGGTGCCTACGGCTTCGCGCTCGCCCTGCTCGGCGCCCTGTATCATCGCGAGCGCACCGGCGAAGGCCAGTGGATCGATAGCTCGCAATGCGAGGCCGGCATCTTTCAGACCGCCGTTCCCATCCTCGACTGGTCCGCCAACGACCGCATTTGGGCTCGTTACGGTAACCGATCGCCGTTTAAGCCGGCGGCCCCGCACGGTGCATTCCGCTGCCGCGGCGCGGACCGGTGGCTCGCCATCGCCTGCTTCACCGAAGCCGAATGGCGTGTCCTGTGTGACGTGTCCGGGCTGACCGCACTCTCGGCCGACCCGCGTTTCGCGACCCTGGCGGACCGCCTGCTGCACCAGGACGCGCTCGAGGACGCGGTCTCGGCTTGGACCGGCACCATCGACGCGTCCGACGCAATGGCCAGACTGCAGGCCGCCGGCGTGCCGGCCGGCATCTGTCAGACCGCCGAGGATCGTTGCGATCACGATCCGCAGCTTCGGCATCTGAACTGGCTGACCGAAATCGCCGGCACCAAGATCGGCCGCTGGCCAGTCCCTGAGTTCCCGGTCAAGCTCGCCGCCACGCCCTCCTACGCCGGCGGCCCGATCGACCGCGGGGCACCGTGCTACGGCGAGGACAATGCCCATATTCTCGGCAACATGCTTGGCTACTCCACGAGCGACATCGAGAAGCTCGCCGAAGAAGGCGTGATCTGACCTTGTCCGCCACCCGGATCATCATCGATCACCCCGGCGGCCCGGAAGTCCTGCGGCAAGAGACCTACGACCCTGGCGCGCCCGGCCCGGGCGAGGCGCTGGTCCGCCACGAGGCGATCGGCCTCAACTTCATCGACACCCATCACCGCAGCGGCCGCTATCCCCTGCCCTCCTATCCCTCGCCGCTTAGCCTCGAGGCGGCCGGCATCGTCGAGCAGATCGGCCCTGGCGTGACCACCGTCGCACCTGGCGACCGGGTCGCCTACGCGACGATGCGCGTCGGCGCCTATGCCGACCGGCGCGTCGTGCCGGTCGACCGACACAGCGAGGACGAGATCGCGCGCATCGCCCATGCCGGCTTCAAGGCGGCACGCGGGCGGCGCGGCAAGCTCTGCTCGGTCGACAAGTCGAACGTACTCGAAACGATGCAGCTCTGGCGCGAAGTGGTCATCGAGGTCGGCCGCGAGTACCCCGACGTTCAGCTGTCTCACTTATATATTGATGCCGCATCGATGATGCTGATCCGGGCGCCGACGCAGTTCGATGTGATCGTGACGGGCAATGTGTTCGGCGACATCCTGTCAGACGACGCGGCGATGCTGACCGGGTCGATCGGGATGCTGCCATCCGCCTCCATGGGTCCAGGCAGTCTGGGCCTGTTCGAGCCGGTACATGGTTCGGCGCCGGATATTGCCGGGCAGGACATCGCCAACCCGCTGGCCTCCATCCTTTCGTCGGCGATGATGCTGCGCTACTCCCTGGGACTGTCCGAGGAGGCCGATCGAGTGGAGCGCGCCGTTCGCAGCGTGCTGGCCGCCGGCTATCGCATCGCCGACATCATGCAGGCCGGCACCAAGCAGGTCGGTACGTCGGAGATGGGCGACGCGGTGCTGCAGGCCTTGGAACGGGCCGCCTGACAGACGCTTCAGGGAGGTCGCTCTCCGATACCCGGGCAGCCGATCAGCTGGAGATGAAGAGTCTGGCAATCGGGACGGCATCGTTGGGCCTCACCGACCTCCCGGCGATCATCGCCGACCGGAAAAGCTACCTCAAGGACGACGGGCTCAGCGTCGAGATCAGCGCCTTTGTAGGCGGCTCGAAAACCCTCAAGCGTTACTCGGCGGCAGCCTCGACATGGCGTCGGGCGCCTATTCGAACACGCTGACGACGGCGGCCAAGGGGCAGAAGCTGACCGAGCTCGTCGAGCAGATCCAGTGCCCCGGCTTCGCTCTCGCCATGTCCAAGCGCAAAGCTCCAGCACGTTCCCGCCACCACGAACTGAAACCGGGCAGGCGAAATAACGGGAGCGCCGAACGCGCCCGCCGCGGTCGAGCAGCGCGTGGTCAAGCGAGATCAGACCGCAATATACGCCCGAGATGTTCCACTCCTGCGAGGCCGCCGCATAGAGTAGGGCCAGCACCAGGTCCACAATGCCGGGACTGCGTCGCAGACCATCGGCTACCTGCCGCTGACGTCTGGCGGGGCGGCGGTGTCGGGCACCGACGATCCCCTGTATCTGATCCTTCGCTGGCATGCTGCTAGACGAGCTTTTTGTCTAGCCTCAACGCCGGCCATCGAAAGCGAGCCGGACTGCCAAGCCCGTGAACACTGTTCCAAGGAAGAGTTGTGACGCGCGGCGGAACCGATTGTGGCCTAACAATGCTCACGTGGTGCTCCGGGCCAGCCTAGGACGCTCGAATAGGTCATTTCGTTCCTCGAGAGCCTCTACTGCTCCGGCATAGAAAGTCGGGAGGGAATTGATAGCCGATCCGGGCAATGTGATTGGCGGAGCTGCGAAGAT
>JAABUZ0100003654.1_pt1 | contig 22472 bp, 20 predicted proteins | sample 5562091 | NCBI WGS metagenome assembly JAABUZ01 (sample SAMN12813069, study PRJNA571459) | rock metagenome | isolation source: Antarctica rocks | place: Antarctica: Victoria Land, Linnaeus Terrace sud | collected 2015-12-21
CTGGCCCGCTTCGACCACGTTGACCTCGTCCTCGACAACGACGCACCTGGTCGCACCGCCGCTACGGCCCTCTGCCGTGTGCTCGGCACGCGTGCCACGCCGGTGCGCCTTCCACGCGCGTGCAAAGACGTGGCTGACCTCGCGCTCGTTGCCGACGGTCGTGCCCGCTTGGCACGCCTCCTCGACGCGGCACGCGCCGCCGCTGCCTGATGCCCGCCGGACGGACCGGCCGGGCTACGTGTACGTCTGAAAGGAAGCACCCCCGATGGTGACGCTAAACAGAATCGAACTCATTGGACATATCGGACACCCGCTGGATGTGCATCGCTCGTCCGACGGTCGCCTGACCGTGCGGTTCCATCTTGCCACGGATCGTCCTTCGGCACCGGGCACCACGCCCGCCGCCGACTGGCATCAGGTGGTGTGCTGGGGGAAACTCGCGGAGGTTGCCGCGCAATCGGTCACGACCGGACACCTGGTCTACGTGGCCGGGCGGCTCGCCTACCGGAGTTGGCTGGGGACCGATGGACGCACCCGGCACGCGACCGAGATCATCGCGTCCGACGTACTGCTCCTCGGTCGCTCATCGAGTGATCTGCCCGATGAGGGCACGGTCGAGCAGGTGGCATCATAACGTGACGCCACGACTGCGATCGCTTCCGGTACGACGCGGCGGTACGTGCCTGCTCATCCTGCTACCGCCGCCGACGCATCGCCTCCGCGTGCGTGCCGTGGTACCGCTGATCGGACAGCCACCACCGTTCCTGGGGGGGATGCTCCGCGCCTGTCCGTCGAAGGCGTCGGTGCCTTCGCTCATCCGGCGACGTACCGCATGAGCGAGGCTGAAGGCAACACGCCGCAGGAGTGGGGCACGCCCGCTCCTGTCGTGCATCGTGGGAGGGGCAAACGTGGTTCCCGGGTACCCGGTACCGGACCGATCGGGGATGGGCCACGACAGACGTATCTGTTGACACCCGAGCCCGATGACCTGTTGCGGCTCGCCCGCGAGACGCTGGCACTCCTCCGCGACCTTGCGCTCCACTACGAGGTCGCGCGCCTCGGACCGCCACAGCCAGAGCGACGCGTCACCAACCCCGGTGATCTCGCCGCGTATCTGGGTCCTGAACTGCGTGACCTCGCGCAAGAGCAACTGCGGGTGGTCCAGCTCGATACCAAGCATCACATTTTAGGCACCTCGCTGGTCTATCAGGGAGGCGTCAATGCTGCCGTCATCACGATGGCGGACTGCTTTCGCGAGGCGGTCCGCACCGGTGCGGTGGCGATCATTCTGGTCCACAACCACCCGAGCACCGACTGCACGCCGTCCCCCGAGGATGTGCAGATGACGAACGAAGCCGCGCGTGCTGGTGCCATCCTGGGCATCGCGGTACTCGACCACCTCGTGATCGGCGGGGATAGGCACGTCAGCCTCCGGGAACAGGGTCTGTACCGCCCGGGACGCTCTCCAGACACCCATGCCAGCGGCACGGACGTTACCGCCCCTGCCTGACGAGCCCATCGGACTTCCCGCACGCCACGTGGCGTGACCTCATCAGACGGTGCCGTGCAGTGGGTCCCTGCTGGCCGCGAGCACGCACCGTCCCGTGGACGCCTGTCAACCAAACGAGTGAACCAAACGAATCAACGACATGAAAGGAAGCACAGCATGACCTACGACGCAACACCGGTCATCCGTGGATGCGGTACCCGCAAAGAGGGCGGGATCTATGGCGAGTGTGGACTCTCCCCGTACGGCCTCCCACTGGAAGCATTTCTTATCGACCCGCCCATCGTCGTGGACCGCGAGAACCTGGGACTCCACCCCATCGGCGTCACGCTGCTGGAAGATCCAACATCCGGCGTGACCCACGTCATCGACTGGGTGGGAGAAGAGAGCTATCCCCACGCGGCCGATTTCCTGGAGGAGGCCAGGCGCTTCGGCGTCAGCCGTCGCCTGCCACGTACCCTCGACTTCAGCCGGTTGACTCCTGGCGCGCGTCTGGTGCTCCTGCACCGACGAGCCCTCATCGGCAATGCCGCCCCCTATTTCACCGCCCGTGAAGGACTCCGGTGGGAGCAGGGCTGCCCTGCACAGCGTCCCGATCACCTCGATCCAGCAGAGCCACCGGGGATGTGCGCGGGCCTGTGGTGGGAGGATCTGACGGCTGGTGAGCCGGTGCCGCAGGAAGGCGTCGACGCCGATCCACGCCTCGTGACTCGCACCATGCCATCGTTCACGTACCAGGCACGGCTGCGCCCCGCGGGTGTCGAGCCTGGCTATCACCTGGCGATGTTCGCCAGCTTCCCACTCAGCCGCATCGTCGTGATCCGTGATCCTGAGGGTGGGACCCACGAAGCGGCCTTGGACGTGGCCGCCCGGGCACAGCTTCCCGTCGAAACAGAGGATGCCTGAGATGGTGACGCCAACCATCGATCAGTTGACGTTGTTGCCCGAAGAACCACCGGCCTTCACGCTCGAGCGTGTCCCGCTCGCCACGTTACCTCCGGACGACGACCTGGTGGGACCGCCGCCGGACCCCTCGCTCGTTGCCAGTATCCGGCGTCTCGGCGTGCTCCAGCCCGTGCTGCTGATGCGGTCGCCGGAGCACGTCCTGACGGTCGTCGAGGGCAAGCGACGCGTCAAAGCCTCGCGGGCGGCGGGACGGGGAGACATCCCCGCGTGGGTGGCAGCGATGGACGAGATGACGCCCCACGCGCTCACCCTCATTGCACACGCAACGCGACGAGCCAACCCGGCGGCAGACCTAGAGGCTATCGAACGCCTGCTCGCGATGGGCGCATCCGAACGCGACATCGCGCGAGAGACGGGGCTCCGCATCCCAACGCTTCGGCAGCGACTGCGTCTCCTCGACCTCGATCCGGCGCTGCGGGAGGGACTGCGGCGCGGCGTGGTGTCGGCCACGGTGGCCGAACAGGCCGCCAAGTTGTCCATAGCAGCCCAGGAGCGATTGGCCGCGAAGCTGGACAGCGAGGGGACACTGACCGCTGAGGACGTGGACCGCCAGCGGCGCGTCCGTGCGGTCACCGCCACCGCCGCCTTCCCCTTCGCGCTCGTCGCATCCACTCCAGGAGCGAACGACGTGAGCCAGTCCGCGCCGGATGCATTGGGTACCTCCGATGTGACGCAGGACAGGACGCGTGCCCACTCCTGCGACCCCGCGGCCCTGCTTGCCATCATCGCTCGGGACCTGCGGATCGCGCTGCCGCCAACGGTCATGCTGGTTCCCGATGGTCCTGACCGTCTCGTGGTGCGTGCGTCGGACCAGGCGCTGTCGGTGACGGTCGCAGTGCTCGTCGAGCCCCCTGCTCCGGCTGCTTGACTTCCTGATAGTTCCCTCGCATCGCACCTCATGACGTCGACGCCTGGCCGTCAGCCGCTGCTACCGACTGACAGCCGTTCTTTGCACGCGTCGCGGAAGGCCACGCGCTTTCCGCGACGCGTTGTCGTGCTCCCTATGGTTGAAAGGAATCGCCATGTCATCCGTATCGATATCCGCGTCCACCGTTCTCCGTGCCGCTCGCCGCGAGGTCGCGGCCCTCTGTTTCTTCTCCAACCCCGCTGATCCTGACACCTGGTACGCCGCGCTCGACACTGCTGCCCGATGCCTGCACGCATCGTGTTTCGTGCACCTTGCCGCTGCCACAGCCCTGGAGCACGCTGCTGCTCGTGCGGGCTACCCCACACTCGCGCACTGCCGCGACCGGTCTGCGCTGCTGAAGATCGGCCGGTGTGCGGCCCGACTGCTCACACCGCAGGGTGGCTGCGCCGCCTGGAGGTGTGCCCGGAAGATCGCGATCACCCAGCACCAGGCGGGACTGGCGCGTGCATTGGGTCGGAAGCCCCGCAACCGGACCATCCTGGCAGCCGTGCAGGTCAGGCTCGGCCTCATCACAGTCGAGGAACTTCCTGCCCGAGACCGCCGACGCCTCCTGCATGGTCGCCATCGTCAGGTGGCACGGAGGTGTCGGACATGGCGGTAGCGGTGCGGTCTCTCCCCAAGACACGTCCCGTCCTGCAGCTGGACGGTTTCTCCGCGACGGTCGATGCCCTGGCACTCGAGCGTCGCGACCAGGTGGTGGGACGCTCCTACCGCCGCATCTGGTTCCTCTCGTTGCTCGGCCATCAGCAGTCCGTCAAAGCCATCTGGGCGCGGTTGCTCAAGCACGAGGTGGCGACCGTGAACGGGGATGCATCGGGCGTGCCATCGTGGTGTGCGCTGGCGACCGAGGAGACCGGAAGCTGGCACCTCCTCACCGCCTCGCTGCCAGGAAGCGCGGGCTATCACGGCATGCTCGTGCCCACCATCGCCCGTGCGACGGGTGACGGCACCAGCTTCCTTCTGTTGCCCCGTGCGCAGGACGATGTCGCCGCATTGCACTACACCTTCCTCAACCGTCGCCTCGATCTGCCGCTCCATCCCTCGTGGGCCGCCTGGCTCTGGACGCGCGCCCTCCGTCACGGTGATGCGGAGGAACTGGATGCGGTCGGTGTCTCGGCGTACCACTGCCAGCCGGATGTCGAGGTCCTCGCTCACGATCTCTGTGCTGCCGTAAAAGCAGGCGTGCTGCGCGTCGCTGACACGCACGCGCCGTCGTTGATCCATACGCCACCGAGTGGGCTGTTGGTACGAAAGGAGTTGATGTGAATGGCCAGAATTGAAAGTATTGCTCGTGCCGGATACTTCACCTCGCCACCACGCGTCGTGGCCGCCATCGCCCGTATCCTGGGCGCACCCTCGATGGGAGGACGTCGGGTAGTTCGTCTGCTTGACCCCTGTGCGGGGATGGGTGACGCCGCCGCACACGTGGGGACGTCACTCGGTGCTGAGACCTATGGGATCGAGTTGCACACCGAGCGGGCCGCCATTGCACGCTCGCAGCTCGATCACGTGCTCGCCACGAGCGCGTTTTCGGTCCGAGTCGCGAACGGCGCCTTCTCGTGCCTGTATCTGAATCCGCCTTACGACCAGGAGACCGAGCAGCGTCGTCTCGAACACGCCTTCCTCACGGCGTTCACCCGCGTGCTCTGCCCGTCCGGCGTGCTGGTCTTCATCATCCCCCAGCGCCAGCTCGCGGTCTCCGCCCGGTACCTGGCCAGCCACTACCAGCAGCTGGCCGTCTACCGCTTTCCAGACCCCGAGTTTGCGGCGTTCAACCAGGTGGTCCTGTTCGCCCGCCGGACGCACCCACCGGGGTACGACGCGCAGACACACGCCCAGGTCGAGGCGTGGAGTGCGGCCGACCTGCCACCCCTGTCCGATGACCCGACCGACGGCCCCTGCTACCCGCCACCACCACAACCAGCGGGGGACATCCTCTTCGCCTCGCACTTCTTCGATGCCGACCAGGCCGCGGCAGAGGCACAGCAGCGGGGGGTCTGGAGCCAGCCGCAGCTCATCGACCAGCTCTGGCCAGCCGGTGCGCGTCCGGTACGTCCCCTGATGCCGCTGCGACGGGGCCACCTGGCGCTGCTTATCGCGGGCGGCCTCTTGAACAACGTCGTCCTCAGGCAGGGAGGGCGACACGTCCTGGTCAAAGGACGGACGTATAAGGAGCTGGTCGAGATCGACCACGATGACGACCGCGTGGTGGTGGAACGCGAGGTGCTCCACACGTCCGTCACGGTCCTGGACCTGGACACGGGCATGCTGGAAGTCATCCGGCAGGGTGCGTCGGGAGCGGAAGCGGTATGAACCTGCCTGAGTTCATCGACACCTTTGGAGACGCCATCGGTGACGCGGTCTCGCGCACCTACCCGCCGCTGTACGACTTCCAGGCACGCGACAGCTCGCCGTTCGACGTCCGGCGTCTCCATCGCACACCGCTGGGTGCCCAGGCCGACGCCATCCGTGCGACGGCGCTGTCGTTGCAGCGCAACGCGGGTACGACCGTGGTCGGGGAAATGGGCGTTGGAAAGAGCTACGTGGCCATCGCCGCCGCCTATCTCGCCGGATGTCGCCGCGTCTTCCTGCTCACGCCCCCGCACCTCGTCCGCAAATGGCGGCGTGAAGTGCTGGACACGGTACCCGACGCGGGCGTGGCCATCGTGCGGACCATCAGTGACCTCGAACGGTCCCGCACGCTCAGCGGTCCCATGCAGGTCGTCATCTGCTCGCGGGAACAGGCCAAGCTGGGCTACCGGTGGCGGCCTGCCGCCATAGCCCGTCCGCTGCTCGGTGCCGATAGCCGACTGTGCCGAGACGATGGGGGCACGGTGCTGCGGCAGTGGTGCTGCCCCGACTGCTGCACCCCCATCGTGGACGGCGAGGAGATCCCGCTGTCCTGGGACGATCTGCACGCCAAACGGCGGCGTTGCCCGATTTGCGACAATCCGCTCTGGCAGGCCGATCCTTCGGGTCCCCGTCGGGTGCCACTCGCCGACTACGTGAGTCGTCGCATGCGGGGACACTTCGACCTCCTCATCGGTGACGAAATCCACGAGTTCAAGGCCCGTGGCTCGGCACAGGGGATGGCGGCGGGGACCCTCGCGGAAGCCTGCGGCCGGACGCTCAGCCTGACGGGAACGCTGATGGGCGGGCATAGCTCCAGCCTCTTCTATCTGCTGTGGCGATTCTCCAGGACGGTCCGGGTCGAGTTCTCGTACCACGACGAGGCAAAGTGGGTGAGCAGATATGGCATCCTGGAACGGGTATCGAAGAAGGATCCTGACACGTATGCCGACGACGGCCGCGTTTCCCGCAGGCGCCGCTACCCGATCCGTGTTGTCGAGAAGCCAGGGGTGGCGCCTACCGTCTTGCTGCACCTGCTCGACAGCACCGTCTTCGTGCGTCTGGCAGATGTCGCCGCCGATCTCCCACCGTATACCGAAATGGTGCAGACCTGTCCGTTGGATCGGCGCGGCGAGGGGCTGTCCCAGGAAGCGTGCTACCGACGGCTGGCGGGTGACCTCCGACAGGCGATGCTCTCGGCTCTGCAGCGTGGCTCCAAGCATCTCCTTGGTGTGTACCTGCAAGCCTTGCTCGCCTATCCTGACGCCTGTACGCGGGAGGAGGCGGTCCACGACCCGGCCACCGGCGCGCTGCTGGCCCAGGCACCGGCACTGCGAGACGATGTCCTGTACCCCAAGGAACAGGCACTCATCGACCTCGTGGCTGCTGATCGGGCTCGGGGACGACGCACCCTGGTCTTCATCACCCACACCGACCGACGGGACGTGAGCCCACGTCTGGCGTCCATTCTCGCACGGGCGGGAGCACGGGTCGCCGTGCTTAAGGCCAACACCGTTGCACCCGACCGGCGCGAGGAGTGGGTGGCTGCTCGAGTGGCAGATGGCGCCAACGTGCTGATCTGTCACCCAAGACTCGTGCAGACCGGCCTCGACCTCATCGCCTGGCCGTCCATCATGTTCTACGAGTGTGACTACTCCGTGTACGTGATGCGGCAGGCGAGCCGACGTTCGTGGCGGATTGGCCAGCAACAGCCGGTGGAGGTGCGGTTCCTCGTCTACGAGGAGACGCTCCAGGCGGACGCGCTGGCGCTGGTTGCCGCCAAACTCCGCTCATCACTGATGATCGAAGGCGAACTCCCTGACGATGGCCTGTCGGCACTGGGAGGTGATGGCCAGGATATGCTGCTCGCATTGGCAAAGCGCGTGACCGAGGCGAGTGGATGTACTGGCGAATCCCTCGAATCGTTGTTCGCCCAGGTCCGTGCGGTCGAGGAGGCTGCGAACCGGGGACTCACCCCGGAGGTAGGTCCGCAATCCTCGGTGACGGAAGCCATCGCAGTTGCACCGTCGAACGCACCCGTGGTCATGCAGGTGTTGACTACAGTGGCAACCCTGCAGTGTCCTCAGCGGACAAAGCGCGGCATCACGTTTGCTGATCTTGCCCAACTTGCTCGACGCGTGCCTGCTCGACGCCCACAGATCCCTATCGAGCAGTTGTCATTGTTCGAAGAATAGCTCATATGTAGGCAATCCGTGTCTGTTGACACGGATTGCCCAGTCACGCACTCTATCCGGCACGAAAGCGCAATCCTTTTTGCTTTAAAGGTGCGGTCCCTTACCGTGCCCGTCATGCCTTATTCAGTGCCGTTTAACCCCATATACGGTGATGGTCTTTAGGGGATGGACACGAGAGACGAAGCGCCATCTGCGAACCAGGTATGTAGGAAGTCCAAGAGTAGTCAAGAATAACGGAGGCGTCGTCTTGCGGAGGCTGCGGGTTCGGGCAGTGGCTCCAAATGTCTGGTGAAGGAGCAGTGACTGCTGGACGGTGCCAGCATCATTTTGGTATGCAATTGATATCACGAGTGGAGACGTCGTAGTGCCGCGTCCGGCAGGGGCGCGGCACCCGATGCCGCGACGTTGTCCTCCACTTCCTCAACCGTAAGCGCACCGGGTATGACGGTTGAGACTGCTGGGTGTGACAGTACGTACGCAAGCGCTGCCCTTGCGAGGGTAGGACGCTGCTCGTCCACGAGAAATCGCAACGTGGCCACGCGCTCCAGATCGTTCAAAAACCGCTCCCTCGGCCAGCGCGAGCGATGATCGGTCTCAGGGAAAGTGGTGTCGGCGGTCATCGTGCCCGTCAGACGCCCATTTGCAAGCGGCTCACGCACAATAATACCAACACCGCGCTCAACTGTCGCAGGAAAAAGTTCATCTTCCATTTCCGGCCGTAGGAGGTTATAAGCGACCTGAAACGTCGCCGGGCTTCCACGTCGCATCGCTTCCAGGCCATCCTGTGCGGTGAGAATTGAGAGGCCGTAGTGCTTGATCTTCCCCTCGACCTTGAGCCGATCGAGCACATCGAACACCTCGCCTCGTGCGATGACATCCAACGGTGGGGTATGGAGCTGGTAGAGGTCGATGGTATCGCGTTGGAGCCGTCGCACGCTCTGTTCGCAGGCGTACCGTAGATGTTCCTCTGTCCAGATTTTCCCCTCGCGCCCACCGTACATGTCATAGCCAACCTTGGTACCGACGATGATGTCCTGTCGTTGTCCGACCGCACGGGCGATCAGTTCTTCGGCTCTACCATCACCGTAGATATCCGCGGTATCGATGAACGTGACGCCCAGGTCGATGGCGCGCTTGATGACACCGATGGACTTCTCATCGTCGGTCGGACCATAGGAGATATAGCCCTGAGCCCATCTGGTCGGACCGCCCAGTGGCCACGTTCCGAGGCCAACTTCAGAGACGCGCACGCCTGATGTGCCAAGTGGCCGGTAGCGCATCATGCGCCTCCTTCCGTGGTCTTCGAGCTACTAATTCGAGCACCCCATTGCTCATCCTGATATCGTGGTATACGATACAAGTGGTTGTGCCGTGGGTACAATGCCGCACCGCGCAAAGGAGCGTACAATTGATGACTGAATATACGGTTCACGAGACGCGTCTCACCAGGCGTCACCTGTTAATGGGGGTAGGAATGGCTGTCGCGGGCCTGGCATTGAGCGCCTGCGGCGGCGCCACAGAAACCAGTGCGCCGGCGGCTACGGCCGTGACGTCCGTCTCCACCGCCGTCGCGAATGCCGCGCCGACCGTCGCCAGTGTGGCTACGAACGTGGCGAAAGCGGCGCCACAGGCCGCATCGGCAAGCGGACAGGCCGTCACCATCGACTTCTGGTTGTTGGGTGGCGCTGACCAGGCAAGAATTATTAACGACAATATCATTGCCGAGTACAAGAAGAGTAACCCCAACGCAAATGTGACACTGCAAATGCTCGCGAACTGGCAGGACCTCTATCAGAAGTACCTGACCTCTATGGCTGGCGGCGCGCCTCCCAATATGGGACGTATGAAAGACTACTGGACCCCCCAGTTTGGCACGCGCAGCGGCCTGGTAGACCTGGACAAGTACGTCAAGAGCGCTGATTTCGATCCGAAGCGATATGCGCCACAGCGATGGGACTCGACGCAGGTCGGGGGGAAAACCTACTCAATTCCCTGGACGCTGTTCCAGCACTACCAGTTCTATAATGAGACGCTGTTGAAGACCAATGGCTATACCAACGCGGATGGATCCGCGAAGGCACCAGACACGTGGGATGAGCGCCGTGAATACGCGAAGAAGATGACCAATCCCGCAAACCAGCAGTGGGGCAACATGCTCTACAGCACGAATAACACCGAAGGCACGACCTTCGATTGGATGGATCGCGTCCTCGAAGCTGGCGGCAAGCTCATGAATGAGGAACGTACCAAGTTTCTTTTCAACACCGCCGAGGGGGTCGCTCCTATCGAGTACTACCTTGACATGCTTTATAAGGACAAGAGCACCATTCCACCGGGCGTGACCGTGGAAAACGGAGTCAACGGCGGCAAAGTTGCACAATGGATCACCGGGCCGTGGACGGTACCGGCAATGAAGACACAGGCGCCCGACCTGAAATGGAGCGTTGCCCTCCACCCACAAAATAAGAACCGCGCCGCTCAACTCATGGGCAACAACCTGGGAATGTTCGCGGGCGCCAAAAACGTCGAGGCGACCTGGTCCTACGTAACATTCATGGCCAAACCGGAAAACGACCTGATCTGGAACTCACAGGCGGGGTACCTGCCGGTACAGATCGCGAACTGGGAGAAGCCGCCCTACTCGGACAATCCTGTCTGGAAAACCATGACCACGCAGGCAAAGCGTGACGACAGCCCAACACTACCAATCGTCCTGGATTATCAGGAAATACTGGAAGGAATAGCGAACGAGTTGCAACTCGCGTACCTCCAGAAGAAGGAACCAAAGGTGGCGGTCGCGGCGGCGTTCGACAAGGCAACTGAGATTCTCAATCGCTCTGTAAAGAAGTAAGCGGGATGCTTGATTGTCGTCAGACACGGCGCATCGCGTGCAAGGCTATCCGTTGAGCCGGGCACTGCGCCGTGACCTTGAGGGGTATGCTTTTTGCCTCCCGTGGATTCTCGGGTTGATCCTGTTTCGGCTCGGCCCCATGGTCGCGTCCATCATTGTGAGTTTTACGTCCTGGGACATCATGCGGCCACCGGAATGGGTGGGTCTGAAGAACTATCAGGCCATGATGAAAGACCCGCTCTTCTGGAAGTCCCTCGTGAATACGTTTTACTACATCGGTGGCCGCGTACCACTGGTGATGATTGGTGCCTTGGCGGTGGCGATTCTCCTACAACGAACCGTCTTCGCCACGAAGATCCTGCGCACCATCTACTACCTGCCGACAATTACGCCCGCGGTGGGCGCCGCCTTGCTCTGGACATGGATGTTCGACCCACTGTACGGCGTGATCAATGCGTCCCTCAAATCCATCGGTATCCAGGGCCCCCTGTGGCTGGCAAGTACTGAATGGGCGATGCCAGCACTCATCATGATGAATATCTGGGGCATCGGCACCACGATGGTCATCTACTTGGCCGGACTGCAGGGTGTTCCCACACAACTGTATGAAGCGGCCGAAATCGATGGCGCCAACCGGTGGCATAAAACCGTCCATATCACGATCCCAATGGTCACGCCGGTCATCTTTTTCAACCTCATTATGGCGATCATCAGTTCGTTCCAGGTGTTCACGAACGCCTACGTCATGACAGGCGGCGGACCCGCGAACTCGACGCTGGTCTACGTCCTGTACCTCTATAAAGAGGGATTCCAGTTCTTGCATATGGGATACGCCTCAGCCCTGGCGTGGGTGCTCTTCCTGATCATGCTGTTCTTCACGGCTGTTGCTTTCAAAAATTCGGGCTGGGTCTACTACGAAGGGTCACGGCGCTAGGTGGCCACACTCCGGCAGTCACAACGTGCCACGACACAGGTCGCGGACCGAGACCGGCTGAGGCGCCGTATTCCCCTTGGGCTCTTCATTGGCTGGACGGTAGCCGCGCTCGGGGGACTCCTGTTTCTCTTCCCGTTCGGCTGGATGGTGTCGACAGCGCTGAAGTCGGAGCAGGAACTGTTTGCCTTCCCAATTCACTGGATTCCCCGGGCCATTCACCCCGAGAATTTCCTGAAAGCGTGGGTGACGGCCCCATTCCTGACGTATACCATCAATACCGCCATCATCACTTTTGTGAATGTCGTCGGGCAGACACTGTCGAGTGCCCTGCCAGCATATGCGTTTGCCCGCCTGCATTTTCGTGGACGCGATATGCTGTTCTACAGTGTGCTAGCGGTGATGATGCTACCGTCTCAGGTGACGATTATTCCCCTGTTTATCCTGTTCCGACAGTTCCACTGGATCAATACGTTTTATCCTCTCACCATCCCCGCCTTTTTTGGTGAGGCGTTTTACATCTTTCTGCTACGCCAGTTTTTCTTGACCATCTCCTCGGAACTGGAGGATGCCGCCAGAATAGATGGCGCGAACTCCTGGCAGATATTGATGCGCATCATCGGTCCCCTGGCACGTCCCGCTCTGGCAACCGTCGCGATCTTTAGCTTCATGTTCCACTGGAACGACTTCTTTGCGCCGCTGCTCTACCTGAATTCCAATAGCAAGAAGACGCTGGCTCTTGGTCTGGCGGCGTTTCGTGGTGAATTCACCACGGCCTGGCACCTCATGATGGCGGCATCCCTGCTGATTATGCTGCCATGCTTGATCGTCTTTTTCGCGGCACAGCGCCATTTCATCTCTGGCATCGCCGCGGGTGGCGTCAAAGACTGATCATCGGCGAAGGTGCGGTGGTACGACGCGTTGGCAATGTCATAGATTCCATTGGTGCATACGTACCGTAGATGTGAAGAAGGTGATGGGCGTCTATACCGCCTGCTACCCCTTCACTGCTCCAGCCGCCAGTCCACGAGCAATCCTCCCGCTTGCCAGGAGAAAGAAAATCAGTGACGGTAAGATCACCATCACACCCGCCGCCATACGTCCGCCCCACTCAATGGTGTCTCCGGGTCCGCCCGCGAGGAACAGGGCGAGACCCACGGGAAGTGTCTTGAGTTCGTTCTCCTGAATCAACACCAGCGCAAGGACGAACTCGTTCCAGGAAACGAGAAAGGCAAAGATCGACGCCGTGACCATGCCTGGCGCGGCTAGCGGCAGAATGATACGGACAAAGACACCCAGGTGCGTGGCGCCATCGACCCGTGCCGCCTCATCAATCTCGTGTGGAATGGTCCCGAAATAGGCAATAAGGAGCCACAGCGCAAATGGCAGACCGAACGTCACGTATGCGAGCACGAGGCCCACGTGGCTATTAACTTGATCGCCCTGTTCATTGGGCACCGGGGAGATGCCGGACTCTACCACGAGCGACAACAACATACAACCGTCCGATGAAAGCGATGGCCACACGGACTCTCACACGGAAAGTGCCTCTCGAGGCACCTTCGCCCCACGCGCCTGCACCACAACGTACGGCTGATTGGCCAAATCTGGATCGAAGCCGGGCCATAGCCAGGCCGCGCCATTGGCATCGTGAAGCCCGAAGTAGTACTGTAGCGGGAACGGTGACTGCGTAACGCTTCCCGGTATGGCACCAGTAAAGTGACTGGCTGTCGAATCCCCTACCTGCCGCATGTCGACGTTCTGGAACCGCTCCGCCTGGTTTACATGCCGGTAGGAGAGATGCATGACGATCTGCGTGTGACCTTGCCCGCTCACTGTCGCCGTCAGTACAAGGACATCACCGGGAGTAAAATCATCGGGTGCCTGGTGCTCAACATCCACATAAGGGCGGCGCTCGTCCATCAGGCTCCGCAGCGCGCTCAGAACACCGGGGTACGTTTGTGGTGTTGCCTTGTCCGTCGATACCGACGCAAGGACATGCTCCATGTCGTGGAGATCCTGATCAATCGCGCCGAGCCGGTCTGCCCAGTGACCACGCAGTTGGCGCTCGGGTCCGAACGTGAGATCGGGCTTATACACATCCCGCGTCAGGTGAACAACGTCAACCCAGGCGGTACGGGCAGCTCGATACTGTTCCACGGCGTCGTGGAGCACCAGTACGTCTCTCGTGCGGCTGAACAGCGCGAAACCCACCGCCGCACGGAACTTTCCCGCAAAGAAGCGACCAAGCGCGGCTTCGACAGCCACATCAATCGCCCATCGGCGAAAATCAGAATGACGCGACCCCGGCAGGCGAATCTTCGCCTCCGAAAGGCTCTCGGTCGCGTTCGCCGCTAACTCATCGAGCGAGTGGGCGACCTCCAGTGGTGAGTATCGGCCGCTCCGGGCTCCAGACAGCACCTCTCCCACGAAGTCGTCAGCGCTCAAGAACAGTTGCGGGTCCAGCGGGCTTACGTTACCAAAACGCCGGGGACTCGCGGTGTCACGGTACGGGTGAGGCCGCGACTCGTCCACAATGGGCATGTCAGTATAGATCTCGGGCCAGTAGGAATTGTTGGCTGCCGAAGGGTGGTGAACCGTCGTCACCAGCGGAAGAATTCGGCTCGCGGCGCCGAGCGCCGTATCCATCGCCGGTGCCGCCGCACCAAACTCACGGCGCAGATAGCGGCGCCAGACATCCGGTTCGGCGTCTGGGTTATAGAGCAATCGCCCCCATAGCCGGTACCAGTACCGATACTTCTCCCATGCGTCCTGTTGGTCCTCTGGCGCGAGCGATGTGTCGAGATAGGGCTGGTGCCCGTCTGGCAAGCCCGAGCCCCGCCTTCCCGAAAATGACAGCGGCTCGAACAACTCAATACCATCGGCGCCACAAAAGCCGCCCGCCCGACTGTAAGCCGCCCCCGTCACCGGGTCGCCCCAAAGAAGTAGGCGGTGCGTACCCGGCCAGATGCGAAACAGCACCCCGTAGGGCCGCTGCTCTTTGAATAGGTCTGCGTATCCATAGCGTGTGAAGCGACGCGAGCCGATGCTCAACGCCATCAATGTGGCGTGCTGGCCCGTGGCTGGTCCTGGGCGCTCGACCGCGCGAATGTCGGCCTGATGGTACGGCAACCCCATGTGCTCTGCCCAGAACTTGGGTGAGATGATCAGAGGAAGCCCCGTCTCCTTCGCCACATCGATCATGCCCTGGTCGATTCCCTTGGCATGCATGTCGATCTCGACCGCACGCCTGCAGGTCGCGATTCCCGAGAAATAGGTTCGCCAGAAGTCATAGCTGCCTTCCGGGATACCACTTTCGCCGTGTACCCGTATGGTCAGGCCGTCGATGTCCGGACAGCGTTGCAAGAGGAGCCGCACCGCGTCCCGACAGTATGCCGCATGGTTGTCAGGATGCAACCCGGTGATGACGTGGTTCACATCGGGACTATCGTGGAACTCGTACACATTGGCCCACAGTCCCAGTTGGAAGTGCAGTCCCCTCCGCTTTGTCTCGGAGGTAACAAACAGAAGCGTCTCGAAGTTCCGGTCACGTTCAGTATCGGAAATACCTGTGGCTCGCACATCGTATCCAGGCACCGAGAAGAGGAATGGATACGGAAAGTAAAAGTACGAGTCGCGCATAGCACGGGCAAAATCGAAGCCGATGCCCAGAGCCAGCTGGAAACGATTGAACCGTTGCGTGGCAAGCATCGAAAGATAGCGCGTCCAGAAGGTGCGGTCGTGGTACCAGCCCATGTCTTCCACATCGCTGGCGAACATCCGAAGGACACTTCGAATCCTGTTGGCCGGCCGTTCCACGATCGGCAGTACGGTCTGGAGTGTGCGCATCGCTTCTTCCCGATCCACTGCGTTGGAGACGCGGTCGGCGAGTTCGAGCACCGCGTACGTCAGCCCCCGAGTGTCACGCCCACAAGCAAGCAGAACACGACGCCCTTCGATCATCGTGGACGCGAGGGCCATGGCTTCCGGCTCGTCGGGAAGCGTGATACCCTCCCGCTCCAATGCCGATCGTACGGCGCTGGTATTCTTGCCGCCGACAACAATGTCCAGGCTGCCAGGAACTGCGTGTCCGTTTTTGGGACGCTCGGCAATGATGCCATGGAGTTTGAGGACATCCGTCAACTGTTCGATGGCCCAGACGGATGGAACGGACGACGCAACCGGATCGCTCTGATCGACGGTAATGGAGACTGATTGCTGATCTGCCATGTCAAACCCTCCCATGCCGCTAAGGCGACGCGATGACTGAGCTATATCGGAGTCGCCTCCGGCATGGGGCGGCGTCCCCACAGGTGCTCAAGACTGTCGCGCGGCTGCCAGCCGAGCACACGCTTTGCCTTGGTATTAGCGTACTTCCCGTGCGGAAGGTCGGCCAGGATGTGAAAAATCTCGAATGGTTCGGGCAAGGACGGCACTTCGAGCGCCCGAAGCACGGCATGTGCGGCGTCCTCCCAGGAAACCGTCATCGGGAAGACGCCATCGGGCGTCGGCCGTGCCCGCGACGGCGTGACAAAGCGAGAAAAGAACAGCGTCGGCACTTCAAGGCCGTACTCCTCGGCGAAGATACGGCACACTTCCTGTCCAAGATATTTGCTGCTGCTGTAGATGAGGGAGCCAGGTCGTGCGGGCGCTTCATCGGGCACGGCAAAATCCCACCAGTAGCCGCCAGGCCGGTCCAGCGTCACCTGCTGGGGGCCGCTATGGACGACCCGCCGAATGCGGTGCGCCACGGCGGCCTGCATCACGTTGTAGGCGCCGAGACAATTCACGCGAAATGCTTCGACGAGGTGTGGCCGGACCACCGCACAATTGACGATCGCATCCATACCCTCACAAGCGGCAAGCACCTGCGCCGCATCGGTGACATCCACTTCCCGCAGTTCGTGCGGTGCATCCAACAGCGTGGGAATGGGCTCCCCGTTGCTCAACCGGCGCGGATCGGCCACGATGTCGGAAAGCGGCCGGAGATCAGCCAGCCGCAACGTATACGAGCCAGCAAGGAGCGGAGCTGCCGCCGATGCAAGTGGACCACCCGCCCCAAACACCACCACACGGCGAATTGGTCGAGACGGCATTGGCTCACGCCTTGCGGGAGTTTGGCTGGCCGACGGCGGAACCTGCGGACTGCCCGGTGCATCAGCAAAGGTCCGGGTCGGCGCATAGCCAAACCCGGGATCGCCAGCAGCGGCAATCGGACGCTGCGTCCACGCGCCACCGCCAGGAATATGAAAGACCTGCCAGCCGTGCAGAGACGGTCCGGTCGTGGCAAACTGACGCGAGTAGGGGACATACGTGAGGGCAAGGCGACAGGCCTGTACCGCGTCTTCGACGTGCAGCCACCTTGGATCGTACGGCTGTCCCGCGACCATATCATCATCGACGACCTGTCCCAGGCGAAGGCAGACGGTATGCAACGGCTCAACACGGCTGCACTCGCGAGCCGTTGCCTCGGCGAGGTAGGCCGCGAGCGGGGCCGTGGCTGTCGATGGCCGCGGCTTCCACGTTTCGCCGACCTGCCATGTGCTGGGATACGCGTCAAAGAGATCAAGGGTGCTTGCAAGCACGAATCGACGGACGCCCGCCCGGCTTGCGGCATTGAGCAGCACATACGTGCCACGTCCCGCGTGGTCAAGTACCTCTCCCGCAGCCGTCCCCGCGGGTAGCGCTGGCCAGAGCGGCGCGAGATGAAGCACAGCCTCCATCCCGTCCACCAGGCACGCGGCAATCACCGGATCACGCAGATCGCTCGCTTCCACACCCACACCGACGTCCACGGCCACCCGTACCGTATGCTCGGTACCCAGTGACCGAACCAGCGCTCGTACAAGAAGATGATCGCCGCCGGTGATCAAAAGGCGCATAATTGCTTCTCCATCATCCCCCTTATCTGACACCATATCAGAGGTCCGCTTCAGTCGTCACGGACGAATGGACATGGAATCCCACGCAGCGTACTGCCTGCCAAACTGGCCGACGCCCGCATGACAAGCACTGCCATCACGCCTTCCAGGACACCCGCCGGCCGGATGTGCGTGCCGCCAGCACGCAAGGAAACATCATCATTCCCATCACGCTTGCCACGGCGCGGGAGCGTTTGGCACGGGATAACGGTTGTCACGCACATAGTCGTGCGAGCCATCCTTAAGGTCACGCAGGAAGTGGCCAAAATCGTACTGGGGCTTCCAGTTAAGGACATCGCGCGCCCGACCAGACTTCCAGTAGGTTCGAATGGGGTTGGGCATGATGCGTCCATCGTCGGTCACCGTATACCAGTTTGGATGCAGTTGTTTGCCAGCAGCGAATGTGGCCAGGACATCCGCGTCCGGATAGTACCTCAGCAGCACTGAGAGGGGATCCGCGACCAAGACCGTTTCATCAGGCTCTTCAAAAGGAGTGGGTGAAAAGAGGTTAAAGGTGCCAGTATGAAGCATGTCGTTCTCCAGAGCCAGACGGAATGCCTGCGCGAGATCTCGCTCGTCCACGCCACCGTGGACGAGCCGCATGCCGTAATGGACAAAATCGACCGGGACGAACATCCCGAGACGGAAGGCGATGACGTCGAGGCCATACACGCGGTGATACAGTTCGCATAGCTGCTCGCCCATCACCTTCGTATATGCGTAGATGTCCTTTGCTGGCATCACCGGGCTGTCGTCGGTGATGCGCAGAGCGCGATCAGGCGGCCTAGGGATACCACCATAGACGCCCATCGCGCTACAGTACAGCACCTTGCGGGCGCCCACCGTCCGTGCTGCCTGGAACGCATTGAACGCACCATCAACATTCAGTTCCCAGAAATCCCGTGGCGACTTATAGCGCAGATGGATGCCGTGCCAGGCGGGGATATGTATGAGTGCGTCACACCCGTGCGCTGCCTCTGTCACCATATGCGGTGCCAGTAGATCGCCCGTGACCCAGCGATGCGGACTTCCGTCTACGCGTTTCAGATCGAAGCAGACGACCTCATGGCCGTTCGTGTGGAGTTCCGTGGCAAGCTGCCGTCCCAGACTCCCTGCCGCGCCGACAATCAGTACGTGCATCTGTATGTCTCCTTTCCATTAGCTCCATCAGTTCCATTGGCACGCCCTCACCAGAGGATCGATGACAAACGTCTGACACATGTTCCCATACGTCAGGCTGATCCGTTGTGTGGAGATCGCAGGACCGTCGCGAACCCATGGTGAAGGTGCCTGCAGGATCAATACGGATGAGATAAGGAAAGCTGACTCCTACAGTCGGGCATGGCATCCGAGGATTTGGAAAGTCACTGGGGACATGCAGACGGCAGGAGTCAATCATGGGATTTATAGCACGGAGAGCGAGTGGGTGTGGGACGCTGATCGATGAGATGGCATGGGAGGCGTTGGAGCGGGTGGTACCGCATGTAGTGATTGCGGCAGGAGCCCAGGGAGCGGACCGACCGACGAAGCGATAGCGGAAGCTGCTTCGGGAGGTGACGCTGTTGCTGTGTGTGGCCATGAGTCTGTTCACCCAGCAGACGCTGAAGGTCGTGCTGCAGGAGACGGTGCATGGTCTGCGACTGTGCTGGTCTGATGCGGATCTAATGCTGGATACGACCTGCCAATGCACGCCATCTCTCGCGATCCTCGATTTGCCACTGCCGGTCCTGTACGCGTGCGACGTGGCGCCAGCGCTCCGTGCAATCACGGGTGATGTCCTGCCAATTCTGGCCAGCAGAGCCTACGGCCACATCGAAGAAAAAGCACAGCGGATCGGCTCGTTTACCTACGCGCGCAGAGGTCCCTCCCGATACAGCGTGCTGACGTCACCGACCTGCTCCTCCCGTGCGACATCAGGAACTGGTGTCAGCCAGTAGCGACTGTGGTGCGGCGTGAGCACGGCCTCCTTTTAAAAAACGCCCCACACTGGCGGGGGAAATGCGGGGGACGATCCCTCGGTGGACCGCTTCGTCGGCCAGTTCGCGCGGCGTCCAATGGGCCATTGGTCGCCCCAATGCCTCAGGGGGTTCGCAGGCGAGTGCCAGGATCTGGCAGACCTGCTCCGGACTGAAGGTGGCAGGTCTCCCCGAACGTGACTCGTCCCCCAAGATGTCCCCGATCACCACCTCCACGGCCGCTTCCCCACCCTCCACTTCCGCTGCCAACCGTGCCTCCTGCCGCGCTCGCCACAGTCGGCTTGTCTCTCGCGTGACCCCCACCGCACGCCATACGACCGTAGGCTGCTTCCCTCCCACGTCCGCAAGGATGATCCTCGCCCGCAGCACCTCCTGCTGGCTCCCCGTCCTCCAGCACTGCCGCTTGCTGAGCCGTGACCGTGATCCCCTGCGCCGCTGGTCCGGACATCCCGCTTCCTTCGCTTCCTGCCACCACGTCCCCGCTGCCGATCACAAGCTTACACCACCCACAACCGCACAGCGACCTCCACTGTGTGTCCATAGCCCAGCCAGCATCGCGCCCATCAGGACACCGCCGATAATGCCGAAGATGACGCTTTCCGCAAGGCTGTACATAAGGGGGAGCGGGTGAACAACGAAGTCTCCACAGGACAACCCATGCCATCGGAACAGGAGTCCGAGCGCGTTGTGAAGAGTACGTCCTTCACCGTGAGTTACAGGGCCGCGCGATAGATCGCCAGAACGTCCTCCCGAGTGGCAATGCGCGGGTTGGTAGCTCGGTTGCCGCGTGCAAACCCGTCGCGTGTCAGCACTTCGAGATGCTCCTCACGCACCCCAAACTCCGAGAGTCGCTGCTGGCCGCCACAATCAGTGACCAGACGGCGCACCGCTGTCACGGCTCGTTCGGCAGCCGCAAGCGTCGTCAACCCGGACACGGTCTCTCCAAGGGCCACTGCCACCTCCGCATAGGCCTCAACGGCGCCGGGCAGGCTGAACTCCATCACGTGTGGCAACAGGATGGCATTGGCACGGCCATGCAGCACGCCGAACATCCCGCTGAGCGGCCCCGCAAACGCATGCGTGTCGCCGGTACCCGCACGCGCGATGCAGAGGCCCCCCAGATGAGCACCCCACAGCATCTCCCACCGGGTTGCCAGATCGCCACCGTGTGCTACCGCTCGCCGCACGTTTGCGCCCAGAACACGAATACCCTCCAGGGCTGTGAGCTTCGCAAAGGGATTGAAGACGGTGTTGGCATAGCATTCGATGCAGTGGGTCAGCGCGTCGAGTCCAGTGTTGGCGGTCACGAGTGCTGGCAGGCCGACCGTCAGTTCGGGATCGCAGATGGCAAGCCTGGGCATCATATGCACCCCACCCACGCCGCCTTTGTACTGCCGTCCGGTGTCAATGATCACGGATAGCGGCGTCACTTCTGAACCGGTGCCGGCGGTCGTGGGAATCACGACAACCGGAACGCCGGGATGCGTCACCTGCCGCTCCTGATGCAGGTAGTCGAGCACGGTACCGCCGTTGGACGCTATCGCAGCCGCGGCCTTCGCGGTGTCCAGCGCGGAACCACCACCAATGGCGACAATCGCGTCGGCACGTGAGGAGGTGACGGCCTCCACAGCGGTCTGTACCGACACGTCGGTTGGTTCGCCCTTGATATCAGCAAATAATGTCCAGGGGATATTCGCCGCATCCAGCGACTGCTGGATGATTTCAGCGAGACCCGCCTGAACGACACCGTGATCGGCGATGATCAACACCGACTGTGCACGCAGCGGCACCAGGCGATCGCCAACGCTTCGCGCCGTTCCATTGCCGAAGACGACCTCAGCGGGCGTCCCATACGAAAACGTCGATGGGAACATATTTCTTGATGCCGTGAACGATCGCACCACTACTCTCCTGCACCATTGCGGGCATGTTAGCCCTTGAGACCCGTCAGGGCGATACCTTGAATGAAATGCTTTTGACCCACGACGTAGACCGCGAGGATGGGGATGACAGATGCTGTCGCCGCCGCCATCATCACCGGCCATTCGCTTGAAAACTCACCCTTTAATGCCGCGATTCCCAGAGTTATGGTCATTTTTGATTTGCTGTTGATAAAGATGAGGGGACTAAAAAAATCATTCCATGTGCTCAGGAACGTGAAGATGGACAACGCGGCGAGCGAAGGCCTCGCCAGCGGCATCATGATGCGAAGGAAAATGGTGAGCGTGCTAGCGCCGTCGATTCGTGCCGCGTCTTCCACCTCCACGGGGATGGTCATGAAGTACTGGCGCATGAGGAATGTTCCGAAACTTCCCGTAAAGATTGTCGGGATGATCAACGGGTAAAACGTGTTAATCCAGCCGATGGACCGGTAGAGAACATACAGCGGGATGATATTCACAATGTGGGGGATCATCATCGAGCCGAGAACCAGCGCAAATGCCTGATTCTGGAACGGGAAACGCAGCCGGGCAAAGGCAAACCCAGCAAGCGAACAGACCACGAGTTGTCCAATAACGACGGTGCACGTGATAAACGCACTGTTCAGATAAAACTGGGCGAATGGCATCACCTTCACCATTCGAGCGTAGTTCGCCAGTGTGACCGTGAGCGGATACCAGCGCGGTGGATACGTGAAGGCATCCGCTGACGGTGTGAAGGAGGTCATCACCATCCAGTAGAACGGAATCACCATCAGCATCGCGAGTAACATCATACTGATGTAGAGCGCTACTGTTCCACCGACGTTGGTCCAGCGAACGTGAGCGCCCGCACCACGGATGGTGGTCGACTGAGACACGCGGAGCGCATTCGACATAGCATGTACCTTACTTGTAAAAGACCCACC
>JAABUZ0100003655.1_pt1 | contig 22470 bp, 17 predicted proteins | sample 5562091 | NCBI WGS metagenome assembly JAABUZ01 (sample SAMN12813069, study PRJNA571459) | rock metagenome | isolation source: Antarctica rocks | place: Antarctica: Victoria Land, Linnaeus Terrace sud | collected 2015-12-21
GCATTTCAATTCTGATGGTCGTCGGCCTTGTCATGCTTCACCGCAGCTTTGCTGAGTTACTTGATCGCGGAAAGCTCCTTTGGCACCTTCAGGGCGTGCTGCTCCTTGGCGCGGTTGTGGGTTCGGTGTACTTCACGCAGTCTTCGGTCGCGTATCCGGCAGCCTCACTTTTAGTTGGAGCGGTGCTGGGCGTGCAGACCGCTCTCATCGCTTCGGCGCTGTTCAGCTTCTCAGGAGAAGGTGTGCAGACCGCCGGTTGGTTTACGGGAGTAGCGCTCTCCGTCTACGCAGTGATTCACCTGATGCGCGTGGCAGTGACGCTTCGGTACGGATCCGCCGGGTATCTCGAGGCTGCACACGACATGGAAGCAGTCTGGCTTTGCGGAATGTTGGTGGCAAGCAGCGCGACCGCATTTGGTTTTCTTTTCATTGCTACCGGAAAGCTGAGGCTGGAACTACTGTGGCGGGCGCAGATCGATGAGTTGACCGGGCTGCTCAATCGATGGGCGTTCAAACGCATAGCCATCAAAGAGACGTTTCGATCCATGCGCATGCGCGGCAGGCTCGCGGTCATCATGATGGATCTGGATGGTATGAAACGCGTCAACGACCAGCTGGGTCACGGAGGTGGAGATGCCGTGCTGCAAGCAGTGTCGGCGAGTTTACAGGAAGCAGTGAGAGATCGGGACTCGATCGCCAGGATGGGCGGTGATGAGTTCTGCATTTTGTTGCCAGACACAGAGATGCAGGAGGCGCTTACCGTTGCAGAACGATTACGATCGCGCTTAGAAGCTCTTTCTATTCGATACCGAGGTGAGACCATCCATGTAAGAGCTAGCTTTGGCGTCTGCTCTTCTGATGAGTGCGGATGGAACTGGCAGAGCTTACTGGATGAGAGTGATGCAGCTCTCTACGAAGCTAAACGAAGCGGGCACAATAAAGTCGTTCCTGCAACCGCGACCGAGAAGAACACTGTACCCGCTCTCGATCTTCCGATCGAAGCTGTTGTAAGCGAGCGGCGAAGGCGCTGAAAAAGCTGAAAGTGATCTCAGGAGGCGGAGTGCGGACGCCCTTAGGGAGTATGGCTTTGGGGAACAAGGGCTAAACGCACGGGCACATCCTGACCACCAGGATGCGCCCGCATTCTCGACAGGTTCTATGCGTTCAGGTTCTACTTGATAAGACCGTTTAGGCCGGCGGGGAAGAAGACTCCCTTAGCAGGAGTGACGACCTTTCCTCCGACAATAGCACCACCGCCCGTAACGATGTTCAGGACCTGGGTGGTATTGCGGCTGAAGGCTACGACGTTTCCATCCGCGTTGACGATGGAGGTGGCGGTCACGGCGGCCTGGGTGCCGAGAACGACTTGCTGTGGACCAAGAGCGACGTCGTCTGGGTTAGCAGGATTCGGTACGGGGGTGAGAGCCGCCGCGGACAGCTTGGCACGAAGGCCCGAGACCGATTGTGTCAGGCTCTGGAGCCCTCCCGTCGTGTCCAAGACGTTGATGGTGGTCCGGATAAGACCGGCGTGGTAAGCCTCTACCGCCAGAATGCCTGCAGCTGCTCCCAGATAAGCCTTCCCCGTGGCTGTGGTGGTAAACAGAGAAGCTGCGCCGTGATACGCGGTGACGCCGACATCCTCAAAGACATAAGCGCCAATGAGGAAATTGCCGTCGCTGGCGAATGGATCGAAGGAAGCACCTATTCCGGCCGCCACTGCAAGCGTGTTCCAAGCGGCCATGAGATCAATCGCTGGTTGGGCCACAGCCGCGGTAGAGCCGAGCGTCTTCTGAAGGAACGCAACATGCTTGCCTTCTTCCACAGCGGTCTCGACCGCGTAGGAGCCCACCGCCACGCTTTGGAACGGTACCTTGGCGTTAGCTTTGACGCTCACCGTGCCCTGTGTACCGACCCCGGTCAGGGTCAGGAGGGGAGCTTTGGCGGCGCTAGATGCAGCGTTGGCGACATCGATGGTGGTGCCAAACGCGGCGAGGTAGTAGAAATTCGCCTCAAGGTATTCCAGATTGAGGGCGAAGTTAAGAATGTCGTTGTCGGTGATTGTTGAGGTGGACTGCGCCTTTGCGGAGCCGGAGAGTGCGAGGCCCGCGAGTGCGGTTCCTCCGAGCATCATCATCGCGCGACGGCTCGAGATAATCTCGTCAATCTTCTGTGTCTCTGTCGTTGCCATGGTGTCTGTCCTTAGGAAGCCGTTGTGGTGATCTTGCCGTTCAAGCCGGAGGGGAAGAAGCCGCCCTTGGAGACATTCGCCCCGCCGCCGGTTCCGTAGACGATGTGGAGTACCTGATCCGTGGAGCGGGCGTACGCAATCGCGTTTCCGTCGGCAGCGACGATGCTGCTGGGTGTACTGATTGTCGTGGGCAGTATGAGAGTGGTCTCGTTACTGGAACCGTCGAGCTTGCTGCGCAGTGCGGAGATCTGATTGGCGAAAGTGAGATACGGGTATGCTGTGGCGGGCGAGTTGCTTGCGGCAAGTATCGCGCGTCCTGTAAGCGCGGTACGTACATAAGCGGCATGGTAGGCCTCGACAGCCATGATGCCTGCTGCGGCCGAGAGAAGACCTGACTGGATGCCTGCTGTACTGATGAGGCCAGCCGCACCGTGGTAGGCGGTGACACCCACATCTTCAAACACGAACGCGCCGACAAGGAAACTGTCGAAATCATTGAACGGATTGAAGGTGACGCCGGTAATGCCAGCCGCAGTGGCCAGAGTAGGAAAGGAAGCAGTGAAATCGATCACCGGACGGGAGACGGGCGTGGCGCCTGCGGCAGTAATCGCTTTCCGCAAGAACCGAACGTGCGCCTGCTCGTCGTATGCGATCTCGTTGATAATCTGCAACTGGGTGGCAGAGAGTGTTCCGCCCACCTTGGCACCTCCGGTGACGGCGCCAGGGTTGGCCCCAATGTCTGCAGTAGCAAGGCCGCTGCCGGTTGCTGCACGCAGATAGAACTCAGCCTCGAGGTACTCGAGGTTGAGCGCGAAGTTCAGGATGTCCGCGTCCGTGACGGCCGGGGTCGTAGGCGGTGTAACGGGTGGCGTTACAGTAGCAGGGCCCTTGTCGCTGCAGCCTGTTACAAGCGCCGCTGCGCCCAGGGCGCCTGCACCGGCTAGAAAACTGCGCCGGGAAGGGCTGATATTAGGTTGTTCGATTTTCTTTTCCACGATGAAGCACCTCTAGCCTTGCGTTTGAACTTCGGGGTTTGTAAGTGTTGCGCGAACATACCAAGTACGCACTCCAGTGGTGGTTTGGTTTGCCTCCGTTTCGGAGATACATCCGCAGAGGCAAAGTACAGGCTGAGGCGGAGAGAGGCCATGGTACTTAAGTCGTACGACCTAACTAGCCGGATTCGGACCAGCTTTGGCAATGCAGCTAGATGGACTGGACAGGAAGCAGCATGAGGTCGTGTACAACGGCGACCTCCTTTTGGATGAAGGGCTCAGCGTAGCGAATGCCGGCGAGCAGTCCGTAGTGACGCGCGGTTGAAAAAGTTCGCTCGCGAATCTCGGCTTCAGGCACAAAGAGTCCGCCACCCTGCTGCTGATCGACATATTGCGACCGATAAGCTAGGAGGGCCTTGAGACGTGTTTCGATATGCGGGGTGATGTCGACGACAAAGGTTGGACGGACGTCAGCATAGAGGGAGGCGTAGAGGATCTTGAAAGGGCGGTGTGGAGGATTGTCACCCTTCAACGAGATCCGCGATAGTCCACTGACAAAGCAGGCCTCGTAGCCCAGAGTCGCCGTGGTGTAGTGATCCGGGTGTCGGCCCGCCCAGTAAGGAAGTATCACTACACGCGGGCGGAGGCGACGGAGGACACCGGCAACCTTCAGGCGGTTCTCGTAGGTGTTCTGGACGTTGCCATCAGGCAGGTCCAACGCCTCACGATGCCCGACACGCAAAATAAGCGCAGCCTCGGCTGCTTCCGCCTCGCGCTCTACGACCGTTCCACGTGTGCCAGCCTCGCCACGGGTGAGATCGAGGATCCCGGTGCTCCAGCCGAGCGCGTGCATGGCGAGCAGGGTACCGCCACAGGTCTGTTCAACATCATCTCGGTGAGCCGCGATTGCGAGAATATCTACCCCAAATGGTGTCTGCATCCGCAATCAGTCAGCAGCGTTCGTGAGCGCATCCATATAAGCGACATCGAGCGCAGAGCCTTGGACCGTGATGTTGTAGTTATTGATCTCCGATCCATCAGCGGTTTTGAAGGCGTGCACCTGACCGCCGTATGCCGTATAGACCTTGTGGAGGTTCTGCACCCAGCACAGACCAGTAAGGTCGCCATAGTAGTACACATTTCCATTCTCGTTCGGGTATGGGACCTGTTTACTCACGTCCGCCGACCCGGGAACGACATTCGCGGGAATGATCTGCGCAGATTTCGCGCCAAGATCAAAGCGGGCCAAACAGTTATAGTTTTGACCAAGCTTTGCCCGTTCTCCGGTCGCACAAAACTGGGAACCGATCCATAGCGTGTTGTCGTCTGCAAAGAGCAGCTTGGTATGGTTCCCATCCGAGATCGAGTACTTGCCTGTCACGGTGTTGCTGGCCAGACTCATAGTCGAAAGGAACCCGGCGAACAGACCGTCAGGCTGCAACTGCTGGCCAGCTAGATAGAGGGTCGTTCCGTCAGAGACGGACGTGGTCACGCCGCCAGAGACGGGCACATTGGTGATCTGCGGCGAGGGGTAAGGAACGGATGTCGGGATGACGTTGATATTCAGTGGAGCCTGCTGTACCAGCGTCACACCTGATGCGGCACCTCCGCACTCCTGGCCGCAGTTAAGAACGTAGGCGTTCGCGCCGTCCAGCGAGAAGTAAGCGCCAATCGGTCGGTCGTAGCTACCCGGCACAGGAACGACACAAAACACCGGCAAGTTGTAGGGCTGGCAATCGACAGAGCCTGGAGGCGGTGCCTGGTTGGAGTTGAGCTTCAATAGGCGGTAGAGCGTATTTGAGTTCCTCACCATCGCGAGAACGACAGTGTTGCCCTGGTTGACGGCAACACGATAGACATTCGGTAAGTTGAGCGCATACGCTCGGGACGTAGAGTTATCTAGAACGACAAACTGTCCCGCAGTCTCTTCGGCGGAGTAGGTGTCCGCGAAGTTCGCGGGGACAGCAATGGAGGTGGAACGGGCTGGAAGCATTCCGGCTGTCCCTGCTGCAGCCTCCTTGCCGTAGTCAATGATCGACAGACTGCCGTCGGAGTCGGAGTACACGTACCCGCGGACCTGCTCGGGAAAGTTAAGAATCAGGCTGGGGTAACCGGAGGAGTAGCCATTGATTGAGAACTGGCGAATCGTGTCTTGAACGTTATTGCGAAGGTCACGAAGAGCGTCCAGAATCTGTAGATTGCCCGACGAGCCATTCACTGTTACCGAAACCATCACACGGTTTGCAAGTTGGCTGGGCGGAATGGGACGACCAGCAAAGGTGTACTGAGGGAATCGGTAGAACTGTTGGCCGCAGGAGGTCAAGCTTAGGGTTGCGAAAGCGATCAGGATGCCGGTGAAGCACTGTGCGCGGAAGGACTTTGCGAACGAACGACGATTCTTCAACGTGAACAGCTCCAACCTGCGCTCTGCAAGGCAATTTCATTTCCAGGTGAATCACAGCAAGTATACCAAAGCATGGTGCCCAAGCCGCGCGTCAGAGCCGCTGTTCACCGCCGTTTTGGCGACGCTTAGAGCGTGCCCTAAGATGAGAAGACGCGACGTACCATGAGCAAAAGTGAGGCGTGAATATGATGGCCGTTGATGTCGAAAGAGCAGAGCGATCCGCAAATCCTGCCCGGGAGATCTTTGGGCGGAAAACGGTGCTGTGTGATGGGGCAATGGGAACAATGCTCTACTCGCACGGCGTCTTCATCAATCGGTGCTATGACGAATTGAACCTGTCCCAGCCAGAGATGGTGCGGGCGATCCATGAGGAATACCTCCAGGCGGGAGCGCAGGTAATTGAGACCAATACGTTCGGAGGCAACGCCTATCGGCTGGACCACTATGGACTTCGGGATAAGGTGCGACAGATCAATCTCGCTGGCGTTCGGTTGGCACGGGAGTGTGTCGCACAGATCCGGGATAAGCAGTCGGCCGTTGCCTTCGTGGCAGGCGCTATTGGACCCTTGGGCCAGCGTGTGGGACCGGAGGGTTCAGTGAGTACGAGCGAGGCTGAGGAGGCGCTCGCAGAGCAGATCCAGGCCTTGGCGGAGGGCGGGCCTGGTGTCGGAGCGGATCTGCTGATCGCTGAAACCATTCAGTCGCTCATCGAGGCTGAGGCTGTGGTCCACGCAGCCAAGGTGGCCGCTCCCGAACTCCCCCTGATTGTGATGGTCACGGTTGGCGCAGACGGGAACTGCCTGGACGGCGCGTCGCCGGAAGATGTGGCTGCGCGGCTCACATACTTGGGCGTCGATGCCCTGGGATGCAACTGTAGTGATGGTCCGCAGACGATATTGCGCTCAGTCGAGCGGATGCGTGCAGTGACGAATCTTCCGCTCGCGGCGATGCCGAATGCGGGTATACCAAAGGCGGTGGATGGCCGATCGATCTATATGACATCGCCGGAGTATATGGGCAGCTTCGCCCGTAAAGCCGTGCGTGCTGGAGCGAACTTTGTGGGCGGCTGCTGCGGGACGACGCCAGCCCACATCCGCGCAATGCGTGGAGCTCTGCGTGCCATGGAAGCACAGATTGCTGGTGCTGAGGAGATCGAAACGAGAGTGGTAGTGGCCCACGTGGTGGGCGACGTCGAGCCACCAACCCTCAGAGAGCGGTCGCGCATCGGCGCTATGGTGGCATCAGGGGAGTTCTGCACTCTGGTCGAGATCGTGCCTCCACGAGGCATCGACTGCAGCAAGGAACTCGAGGGTGCGGCCTACCTCCATCGATTGGGTGTGCACGCGATCAATGTGCCGGACAGCCCCAGAGCGAACGCGCGGATGAGTGCACAAAGCATGTGCGTTCAGATTCAACAGCATGCCGGAATAGAGACGGTGCTGCACTACACCTGCCGCGATCGCAACATGCTGAGTATCCAAAGCGACCTGCTGGGTGCGTCGTCCATCGGTCTTAAGAACATACTTTGTCTTACCGGCGATCCGCCGAAGATGGGCAACTACCCAAAGGCCACGGCGGTGTTCGATGTGGACGCGATTGGGCTCGTGAAAGTGGTGCAGAACCTGAACCATGGCCTCGACATCGGGCAGAATCCGATCGGAGCATCTACAGGCTTCACTGTCTGCGTCGCGGCAAATCCGGGTGTCGCGGATATCGAGCAGGAGATTAGGCGATTCGAGCTGAAGGTCGAGGCGGGAGCCGAGTTCTGCATCACCCAACCGGTGTTCGATCTCAGATTACTGGAGGTCTTTCTACGCCGAATTGAGACTTACCGGATTCCGGTGATCGCAGGCATATGGCCACTTACTAGCTTCAAGAACGCGCAGTTTATGAAGAACGACCTTGGCGTGAGCATGCCGGACGAGATCCTGGAGCGGATGTTCGCAATCAGCAGTCCCGAGGAATCACGGGTTGAGGGCGTAAAGATTGCGCAGGAGATGCTGATGCAGGCACGTGGGCATGTGCAGGGGGTGCAGGTAAGTGCTCCATTTGGTAAATACACGGCCGCCGCTCAGGTGCTCGAGTCACTGCTGCCTGGCAGCCCGGAGGAAATTTAGGTATGGCAACATTTGAGGAGCAACTCACAGCGCTTGAGCGCGTTGTGGAACAACTGGAGCGAGGCGAGCTTACGCTTGAAAATTCGGTTCGGTTGTTTGAAGAAGGTATGCAGCTGTCCAAGGGGTGCAAGCAGGAGTTGGATGCGGCAGAGGGCAGGATAGAGGTGTTGGTAGAAAGTTCAGCAGGCAAAATGCAAATTGCGCCGCTGGACATAGTTGAGGAAGAACCTGGTGTGGAAGCTGGCTAGCATCGGCTGAGCACCGGCTAGCGATCGCGAGTGGTGACGAACCCCGGCATCCAAAGGAGAGCCTGCTTCGCCCGAGAATCGGAGAGCTCTGTTATGGAAAGGCGGGCGGCCTCGGCGTAGGCGCATGCCGTATCCATGGCGTAGTCGAGCGACCCATGACGTTCGAGGATTTCTAAAATCTGGGCGTGCGAGACGTGATCGAAGCTGCGGTCCGCCAGCACGGTACGGATGGCCTCGCGGTCGGCTCCGGTTCCTCGCTCAAGAGCGTGAATAACAGCGAGCGTCGCCTTTCCTTCACGAAGGTCGCTGGCCACCGGCTTGCCGAGTACGTCCTCAACTGCGGTGAGATCGAGGACGTCATCGACAATCTGGAAAGCCAGGCCAAGGTTACGGCCGTATTCACCCAGCTGCGATTCGATCTCGTCGTCGGAGTTGCTGAGTGCTGCACCGAGTTGCATGGAAACTTTGAACAGGCAGGCCGTCTTGCGATAGATGAGATCGAAGTATTCTTCCTCGTTAATGAGGTGCCCGAGCTTCTGGATTTGCAGTAGCTCGCCCTCGACCATCTGCTGGGTTAACGAAATGAGCAGGTCAAGCACGTGGAAGTTGCGTTCCCCAAGCGCGGCGGAGAACGACTGCATATAAAGCCAGTCGCCTGCGAGGACGCATTTTGCATTGCCCCAGGTTGTGTTCGATGACGGTCGGCCGCGGCGAGTGTTGGCTTCGTCGATGATGTCGTCGTGAACGAGTGTGGCAGTGTGGAGCATTTCGACGACCGCGCCAAGCCGGATTCGCCCCGGGGAGATGCTACCGAGAGCTTTCGCCGAGAGCAGCAGGAGCATGGGGCGGATGCGCTTGCCTCCCCCCGACATCAGATACGTTGCGATGTCAGTTACAACCTGGACGTCGGATGCAGACTGGGCAGCAAACTCGTGCTCGATGGCATTGAGATCGTCTCGCAGAAGGTCGAACACTTCCTTTGCGCTCGATATGGAGAGGGTGCCCACTGTCACATTGAGAGTATCAGGATGGCGCCGGAGCTTCGCGAACCCGCGTCAGCTCCCGATTGCTCCACTACATCGCTGAAGTCGACGGCGATTTTAGAAGTGATATAAAAGTGCGACCCTTCCGGGTGATCATCGGGAACTAGTTTGACCGCAGGTTGGTGAACTGGAGATCGACGCCGAGCTCCTTGCCGCGAAGCAAGGACATCACCTCCTGGAGGACATCGCGATCCTTGCTAACCACGCGAACAGTGTCACCCTGAATTGAGGCCTGGGCCTTTTTCTTGGAATCCTTGATCAGCGCGACGATCTGCTTGGCCTTCTCAGAAGGGATGCCCTGCTGGAGCTTGATCTTCTGTCGAACAGAGGAGTTGGTTGCGGGCTCTATCTTCTCGTAGCTGAGGTTCTTCAGGGACACGCCGCGTTTGACGAGCTTCTGTCCCAGGATCTCGGTGACGGCCTTGAGGGTGTACTCGTCCTGGCTGGCGAGTTGAATGGTGTCGGTGCCCTCGATGTCGATCTTGGACTTGGAATCCTTGAGATCAAAGCGGGCATTGACCTCTTTGGTCGCCTGGTCGACGGCGTTCTTGACCTCTTGAAGATCTACCTTGCTTACGACGTCGAAGCTGTTATCGGCTGCCATATGTTTGTCTTTACCTCATTGGGTGCGGTTTTCTGTTGTCAGGCGCGAGCAGTTGGGAAGAGCGATAAGAAGTTGGCGGTAGTCTGCGATGCCAGCTCTTCGTTTGAGATGCCGCGAAGAGATGCGAGGGCATGGGCGGTGTGGGTGATGAGGGCGGGCTGGTTGAGTTCGCCACGATGGGGGATGGGAGCGAGGAACGGTGCGTCAGTTTCGACCAGGAGGCGGTCAAGCGGAACCATCGCGGCGGCGTCGCGAATGCCTTGCGCCTTGGGGTAGGTGATGTTGCCGGCAAACGAGATATAGAAGTTCGCGGCAACCGAGTGGCGGGCCTGCTCGGGGGTTCCAGAGAAGCAATGCATGATGCCGGGGAGGCCGGTTGGGGCCCAGTGCTCGACGATGAGGTTGAGGAGGTCTTCCCAGGCATCGGCAGCGCCGAAGCGGGCTTTGGCTGGGGGTGTGGCGAGCTCCGTTGTACGGCAGTGGAGGATGATCGGCTTGCCGGCTGCGGCGGCGAGAGCCATCTGGGCGACGAAGGCGGCCTGCTGGACCTCGAGTATGGGGTTCTCGACGTGGTAGTAGTCGAGGCCAATCTCGCCGACGGCGAGGCAGAGGGGGTCGGCGAGGAGGCGGGAGAGTCTTTCGAGGGCGGCGGGGGTGGCGTCCGAAGCTGCGTCGGGGTGGATGCCGCCGGTGGCGAAGATGCGGGGGAGGGAGGGGTCGCCTGTGAGGCCTTGGGCGTTGGCGATCTCGAGAGCGCGGTGCATGGTGCCGGGGCCGTCCCCGATGCCGATGGCGAGGATGGTTTCGACACCGGCGGCGTGGGCTCGGCGAAGGACGGTGTCTCGTTCGGAGTCTTCGTATAGGTCGAGATGGGCGTGGGAGTCAATGAGCATGATCTGTTTGGGGTACCCCTCCCCCCCTAGTTTTGCGCAAAGTCTTCAGAGGATTGCGTTTGGGTAGGTACTTCCGGAGCTGGGCGGCGGTGTTGTGGAAGCGAAATCAGGTGAGATTGGACGCCGATGCTTCCCCTTGCTTCTATTTTAGCGAGTACGGGTTGTGTTTACGCCAACTCCCTGTACGGCAGAGAGGGCAATCCAGGGCTCTTTCCACCCCGCCTTCGGCTCTGGTAGAAATGACGGCGTGAACGAGCAACGGCAACCGCCGAGGCTAGTGGGGGGTTACTTGAGGCGGGCGCCTACCTCGACGTTGTCGGAGTCGGCGAAGGTGGCTAGGGCGGGTTTGCCGTTTTCGCCTGTCGAGGCGGCCAGCAGCATGCCGTGGGATTCGAGGCCGCGCATCTTGCGAGGGGCTAAGTTGGTGATAACGACAATCTTGCGACCGATCAGATCTTCGGGGGTGTACCACTCGGCGATCCCGGAGAGGATCTGGCGCTGTCCCATACCGGTTTCGGGACCAAGATCGACGACTAGGCGTAAGAGCTTGTCGGCCTTGGGGATACGCTCGCAAACGAGGATTCTGGCGACGCGGAGCTCGACCTTCGCGAAGTCGTCGATAGTGATTTGGGGGGTGGTATTTGCTGGTGCGGCGCTGGTGATGGGCTGGGCGGAGGCTGGTGTATTGAAGGGGCCGGAAGGCGCGACCTCCGTATGCGATGGGGTTTTGTGAAGCTGGGTGTGGGCGGAGGCGGAGCCGGCGACCTGGGCGATGGGGTCGTGCTCGGGCATGGCGGAGGTGCGAGGCGGCGCGCCGGGGTGGGTGGGATCATCCTGGGTGACGGGGGCGCCGGAGGTGGTCTCGGTGGTGAGCCTTGAGGGGCTCGGAGTAACGGCTACGGAGGCGAGTGGGGCTTCGGGGAAGTCGGTCTGCGTATTCGTTTGGGGGTCAGCTTGAGCGGTGGTTTGGGTGACGGCGTTGCTGGATTCGATGTCGGCCATGGTCTGGGCTAGTCCTTTCTCTGCGCGGGGGAAGATGGGGCCTAGTGGGCCGAGTTTGGTGCCGGGCTGGAGGCCTCCCCAATGGAGGTCTTTGAGGCCGCCGTTGCGGGCGGCTTGTTCGATGTCGTCGAGGCCGAGTTGGCGCCAGACCCTGGCGGTGGCGAAGGGGAGGATGGGGTAGAGGAGGGCGGTGATGATGCGGATGGATTCGGCGGCGGTGTAGAGGACGGTGGCGAGCTCTGCTGACCTTGATGAGTCAAGCGCTGTCTTCCATGGTGTCCGGCCTGTGAGAAACGCATCCGTTCTCGCGACCGTCGTTGACACTGAAAAGAGCACTCTGCCGAAATCGCCTTTTTCGAACGCGGAAGCTAAAGTTTCGTTCGCAACACCTGGGAGCCCCGTCAACTCGACGACGTCCGAGTATGCAGGTTCAAGTCGGTCCGGAGTATTCGGGATCGTGTCCTGGCAGTACTTACTGATCATCGACAGCGTGCGGCTTACCAGGTTGCCGTAGCCGTTGGCGAGGTCGGCGTTGTAGCGCTGGATGAGGGCGTCGAAGGAGAAGGAGCCGTCCTGGCCGAAGGGGATCTCGCGCAGGAGGAAGTAGCGGAGGACGTCTGTGGCGAAGAGGTCCTGCTCCTGCTTTGGGGAGTCGGGAAACTGCTTCCTGTAGACGTGTTCGCCGAAGGCGTCGAGGATGGTCTCGGTGCGGACGATGTTGCCCTTGGACTTGGACATCTTGGAATCTTCAAAGAGGAGCCAGCCGTGGGCGGTGATGGCTTTGGGGAGCATCTTTGCGGCCCAGGCGCTGTGTTGCTCTGGGGAGAGCTGGGGCGGGGTGAAGGGCCACGTCCCCGATTCGGAAGGTGGGGCGTCCGTGTCTGTGGCCAGGTCGGATGAGGACGGTCGGGCTTCGCCCGATACCCCACCCTTTCGCGTGAAGCCGCGAGAGGGTGGGGCACCCGGTTCTCTCCCCCGTGTAAAGTCTGCAACGCCACCCATGTCGCGATAGGGCTGCTCCATGGATGGGGCACCCGGGACTGATGTTGGGTCGATATAGGCGGGGTTGAGGGCGAGGAGGAAGGCGGGCCAGTAAACGCAGTGGAAGCGGATGATCTCCTTGCCGACGAGGTGGAGGTCGGCGGGCCAGAACCTTTCGAACTTTGCGATGTCAGCTGGGGCGTCCGAGCCGTAGCCGATGGCGGTCATGTAGTTTGCGAGGGCGTCGAGCCAGACGTAGATGACGTGGGCCTCGTCGCCGGGGACGGGGATGCCCCATTTGAAGGAGGTTCGGGAGATGGAGAGGTCTTTGAGGGCTCCGGGGACGAAGGGCGTTCCGGCGGCGGTGCGGGCGAGGGGATCCGGGGCTGGGGAAGTGTTTGCGGTCCCACCCATGCCGCGATGAGACTGCGTCATGAATGGGGTACCCGGCGTTTGGTGGGTGGCAGCGTGGGGGTCTCCTGGAGAGGTGGTTGGCGGTTCGGGCGAGATACGGGGGTCTCTCCACTGCGGCTGCGCCTCCGGTCGAGATGACGGCGCTGAAGCAGGCGCCTCGGGTGGAGATGACGGGGTTGAAGCGGATGCCTCCGGTGGAGATGACGGCGTTGAAGCGGGTGCGTCGGGTGGAGATGACGGCGTTGAAGCGAGTGTCTCGGGTGGAGATGACGGCGTTGAAGCGAGTGTCTCGGGTTGAGATGACGGCGCTGAAGCGGGGCTGGGAGGCGGTTGCGGGCTGATGTTGCCGCGGAGGAAGCTAAGGACTTCGTTGCGGCGGGAGTCGGGGGTAATGCGGAGTTGGTCGGATTCGATGAGGTCGAGGAGGGGGAGTTGGAAGGCGGAGAGGCGGAAGTAGAAGTTGGATTCAGAGACGGTTTCGGTGGTTCGGCCGCAGTCGGGGCAGCGGATGCCGGGGGGGCCGTCGACGTAGGCCTCGTCGGAGACGCAGTACTGGCCGGTGTAGGTGGAGAGGTAGATGTGGCCGCGGTCTCGGAGGAGCTGGAAGAGGCGCTGGACGCCTTGTTTGTGGCGGGGCTCGGTGGTGCGGATGAAGTCGTCGTGGGTGATGCCCATGCGATCCCAGAGACCGCGAAAGGAGGCGGAGATCCCGTCGGCGAACTGCTGCGGGGGGATGCCGGCGGCGGTTGCGGAGCGCTCGATCTTCTGGCCGTGCTCGTCGGTGCCGGTGAGGAAGAAGGTCTCGTCTCCCAACAGGCGATGGCGACGGGCGATGACGTCCGCGACGACCGTGGTGTAGGCGTGGCCGATATGCGGGCGCGCGTTGACGTAGTAGATCGGCGTCGTGAGGTAGAACTTCTTGGGGCTGTCAGGCATGAGGGGGTGATCGAATGCCAGTTTAGCAGGAGGTACTTTGGGGGGCGAGACTGGGGGCGGTGGAGCAGGCGGGAGGTGTGTCGATCCGATGAAATGAGGATTGACTTGGTTTAAATGGGCTTGCTTTGCCTCCAGGCCTGGGCTCGGCGAACCTCCTCGCCGCTTCGGGCCAGATGCAGGTCATGGGATTGCGCCCCTTGCGAAAGGATTGCGCAAGGCTTCGCCCAGGATGACAGGTTTTTGCTGAGGGTTAGAAACTCACAAGGCCGTCCATCGGACAGACGCTTTCCAGCGGACGCGATCTAGCGGGAGGCGGTAGAGGGTTCGGGTATGCGGTTGCCGTTTGATGGAGGCAGCTTTGTCCTGGGCCGGAGCTCTGCGCGCGGGCGAGGTCCGGATGGAGTTGCTCCGCTGTCGGACCTGTGGGCCGGGCTGTTCCTGCCTGCAGAGGTCGACGGGGCGCAGGATGGCGGTGCGGCGAAGGTGGGCTCTTGCGCGTCCCGTTCCGCATCCTGGGCGATGCGGGCGAGGTTGAGGTGACGCTCCATGGTCTGGCGGGCCTGGGTGGGGTTGCGGGAGCGGATGGCGCGGAAGATGTCGCGGTGGAGTTCGGCGGACTCTTTGAGGTCCTGCGCGTGTTGGACGGTGACCGAGCGGTATCCGTAGAGGTTGGCGGTGATCGTCTCCATGAGGGCGGCGAGGATGGGATTGCCGGCGGCGCGGGCGACGGTGCGGTGGAAGCGGACGTCGTGGATGAGGTATTCCTGCGGATCGGCGAGTGCGGCATACATTTCTGCGACCTCTTCGGCGAGTTCGGCGAGGTGCTCGTCGGTGGCGCGCTCCGCGGCGAGTGCAGCGACGTTGGCCTCGATGACGAGGCGCGCCTCGAACATCTGCCAGGGGAGGAAGTTGTGGAGGGTGCCGAGGACGGAGAGGGAGCTGGCGTCGAGGGCAGGGGGGCCGTCCGAGACGAAGGTGCCGGCTCCGTGGCGGCTCTTGAGCACGCCCATCGCGGCAAGGAAGCCGATACCGGCGCGGAGGGAGGAGCGGCTGATGTTGAGTTTGCGGGCGAGTTCGCGTTCTGGGGGAAGGCGGTCTCCGGGGCGAACGTCACCACTCTGGATAAGGCCGCGAACGTACTCGACGACCTGCATCGTGAGCTGGCTGTGACCACTTCCGGTCTCCTGCGCTTCTCGCTTCAAAAGGCGACACCTCTTCGGAATTCGAGAAGGGTAACACGGTCCCGGCAGCGATGGCGACGGTCATGCGATTGCGCGGCAACGGGCCAGATGAGCTCCCGGGTTAAATGTTGGCGGGGGCTCCGAGGCGGGGGACGAGCTTCTGAAAGATGGCGAGGGAGATGAGATAGGCGAGGGCTCCGGTGAGGAAGATGAGGAAGGGGTGCGAGGTCCAGACGGCACCGGTGAACTTGGTGAAGAGGGCTCCGCCGAGGGCGCCGGCTGCGCCGCCGATGCCGACGACGGTGGAGACGGCGGTGGAGGGGAACATGTCGGTGGGGGTGGAGAAGAGGTTGGCGGACCAGCCCTGGTGGGCGGCGGTGGCGAGCGAGAGGAGGGCGACAGCGGGCCAGACATTGCCGCCGAAGACGGTATGGGCGTAGGGGACGAGCATGACGGGAAGAGCAAGGAGGGCGCAGACGAGCATGGCGAACTTCCTGCCGTAGTTAACGGTGTGGCCGCGCTTCATCTGCAAGCCGGAGAGGGCACCGCCCATGACCGAGCCGAAGCTGGAGCAAAAGTAGACGATGATGATGGGCGGACCGAGGTGCTTGAGGTCGAGGTTGTAGGTCTCGTGGAAGTACTTGGGGAGCCAGAAGAGATAGAACCACCAGATAGGGTCGGTGAGGCCTTTGGCAATAGAGAAGGCCCAGAGGCCCTTTTGTCTGCTGAGCTGGCGGAAGAGCTCGAAGAAGCCGGTCTTGGCGTTCGCTGTGAGGACAGGAGCGAGATCGTGCTGGGTCTGGCTGGCTCCGCGGCGGAGGCGGTTGTAGGGGAAGAGAAGCCAGACGATGAGCCAGAGGAGGCCCATGGAGCCGGTCGTAAGGAAGGCGGCGTGCCAGCCGTACTTGATGGTGACGATGGGGATAAGCCAGGGGGCGACGAGCGAGGCGGCGTTGGCGCCGGAGTTGAAGAGGCCGGTGGCGAGGGCGCGCTCTTCGGAGGGAAACCACTCGGTGGTGGCCTTGATGGCGGCGGGGAAGTTGCCGGACTCCCCGATGCCGAGCATGAAGCGGGCGATGCAGAAGCCCGCGACGGAGCCGACGAGGGCGTGGCCCATGGAGGAGAAGGCCCAGACGGTGATGGCGATTGCGTAGCCGACCTTGGTGCCGAGCTTGTCGATGAGGCGGCCGGCGGTGAGGAGGCCGATCCCGTAGGCGATCTGGAAGAAGGTGAGAATGGTGCTGAAGTGGTCGTTGAAGACCTGCTGATGGGAGGCGTCCTGCGCGTGGTTCCAGCCCATGAAAGGGAGGTCGTGGAGGGCGGGCTCGATGAGCGAGAGGACCGAGCGGTCCATGTAGTTGATGGTGGTCGCGAGAAACAGAAGACCACAGACGAACCAGCGGGTGTTGGGGTTGGAGGGAGCGGTGCTGGTGAAGCCCGGATCGGAGCCGCGAACGACCTTTGTCGACATAACCTGTGAACTCCCGCGGGACGCACCGGGTGGGTGCGCGTGCAAATTGACGACGTCAGATGAAGGCCTGTAGACCGTAGACCGCAGGAGATCGAATCCGGCGAACCGAAGGATGAGGATAGCGGCTTTAGGCGTCCTTGTGTCAAGGAAAGGGAAGTGTGGACCGAAGTCGTCGCGGTTGACGGGGTGACGATTGATCCGACCAGAGTGGGGCGCGAGAAGATATGTGGTGAGGAGGTCTCCCCCTAAGGTAAGTCGGGCTATGTGAATGCCAGGCCGGTGCAATTTGTCTGTGAGGTCAGGCGGTGAGGAGAGGCAGCTTACCCGGGTCCTGGGTGATTTGGTCGGGCCACCACCGCCGGGCGATCCCTTGCCAAGGGTTGAGGTCGGGCTATGATCGGGCTGCCGAGATTGACTGCGGGAAAATCACCCGCAGCGACCTGCGGCGATCTTTGCGGGAGGCAAGCTGCCGAGGTCGGGGTTTGCTGGTGGAGGGTGGGCTATTGAAGCTTCTGACTTTCGATACGTGCGGACCGGAGGGGTCGCTGGCCCTGGCCGACACGGAGCGGCTCTCCCCGGTGCTGGATGTGGTGGCGATGGAGGGGCGGACGTCTTCGGAGCGCCTGATCCCCGAGCTCCGGAGGTCCATGTCGAACCTGGGATGGACGCTTCAAGATCTTCGTGCCGTCGGGGTTGTCGGTGGGCCGGGATCGTTTACGGGGGTGCGTGTGGGGCTGACGGCGGCGAAGGGCTTATGTGAGGCGGCTGGTCTGCCGATGGTGATGGTCTCGCGGCTGGCGGTTTTGGCGTATAAGGCTGGCGGCCTCAGAGGAAGGACGCATGCGCTTCTGGATGCCGGTCGCGGCGAGTTCTTCTATGGGAGGTTTGAGCCTGGGGAGGAGCCGATCGAGGCGTTGCTGGATAAGGATGCGGTCCTGAGGTCCGTGGATGCTGGGGCGGTGATCGCGATATGCGAGGACGGAGTGGCGAGGGCGCTTCCGGAGCTTGTTGTGGAATTTGTGGGCCCTTTGAGCGCGATGGACGTCCTGCCGTTGGTGAAGGCGCGGGTGGATGTGGGGGTGTTCGACGACGTACCAACGAGTGATGCGAACTACCTCCGGCGGACGGATCTCGAGATGAAAGCGCGGCTGGAGCAGAGGGTGCGCGGCGGATGACAGAGGACAGCGTGCGGATTCGGGTGGCGGACGAGGGCGATGTCGAGGCTGTTCTTGCTTTGGAGCGCGAGGTCCCGGAGGCGCCGCACTGGCACCGGGGGGAGTATGCCGCAATCTTTGCGGGGGAGATAGCCCCCGGAGCGGTTCGCCGGCGTCTGTTCCTTGCCGAGTCGGAGATCGGGCTGCTGGGGTTTTCTGTGGGTGCGGTGTGGGGCTCCCGTTCGGGTGGCGACTTCCATGCCATGGATGGCGAAGTGCGCCGAGGAGGATGGGGGGTGCTGGAGAGTGTGGCGGTGAGGGGATCGGCCCGGCGGTTGGGGGTGGGTCGCGCGCTATGCGTTGCGGTGCTGGCCTGGTGCGGGGCGGAGGGGGCGCGGCGGGTGGAGCTGGAGGTGCGATCGGCGAGCGCAGGGGCCGTGGCGCTCTACCGGCAGCTGGGCTTCGAGGTGACGGGCCGTCGAGCAGCCTACTATATCGCACCTCCAGACGAGGCCTTGTTGATGGAGGCGAGGCTTGGAGGGGTAGACGAAGGCAGATCGGGTACGGGCGAGTAGCGGCGCCAGGCCTGGCAGCCCGGGCGATTTTGAGGCTCTTGCCTGACACGCAGAAGAGTGCGCGTGCGGTGCCGGTCTGAGCAGGCGCACTCTATAATGGTTGGACTTATGGTTCGAGACGGTCTGTTGTATGCGTTAGCCTTGGGCATCGTGGCTGCGTTGATATGGATGCTGACGCACATGATCGTGCTGGCGGTGCTCCCGCTGCTGCTGGCGGCGTTCTTTTTGTGGTTCTTCCGGGATCCGAACCGGGTGATTCCCAGTGTGCCGGGCCAGATTGTCTCGCCCGCCGATGGCATCGTGACCGCGGCGGAGTGGATGGAGATGCCGAGCGGCAGCCGGCTTCGGCTGAGTATATTTCTGAATGTATTTGATGTTCACGTGAACCGTGCGCCGGTGGCCGGCGTGGTGAAGCTGTATGAGTTCCGCAAGGGGCTGTTCATGAATGCGATGAACGCCGAGTCGGTGCTGCATAACGAGCAGACGCTGGTGGTGATTGACGCGGGCGGATACGAGGTGGGCTTCAAACAGATTGCAGGTCTGCTGGCGCGCCGGATCGTTTGCAATGTCAAGGTTGGGGATCGTGTGGAGCGCGGGCAGCGTATCGGCCTGATCAAGTTTGGGTCGCGCGTGGATATCCTGATGCCGGCCGAGGCGGATTTGAAGGTGAAGACCGGCACACGGGTGAAGGGTGGATCGACCGTGCTGGCAGCAATTCCACCGCACCGGCTGCCTCCGTTGGCGGCTGCATCACGTACGGAGGCTTGATGGAGGAAAGGGAGCTGTCTCGAGCCGACGAGGTCCGGCTGCGACGGAGGCCGAGCCGCGGCATGTACGTGCTGCCGTCCTTCTTCACGGCGGGCAATATTGCGGCGGGCTATTACGCGATAACGCAGAGCATTCAGGGTTCGGTCGCGGAGCCGGGGTACTTCGACCGGGCGGCGCTTGCGATTGGATTTGCGATTTTGTTTGACGGAGTGGATGGGCGGGTCGCGCGCGCGACGCGAACAACGAGCGACTTCGGCAAGGAGCTTGACTCGCTCGCAGACGTGATTACATTTGGTGTGGCACCGAGCATTCTGGCGTACATGTGGGGGTTCCGCATGTTGCCGATATCGACGCATCCCGCGGTCCGCGACCAGATTATTCACTTCGGCGTGTTTGCGTGTTTTGTCTTTCTTATTTGCGGTGCGAGCCGCCTGGCGCGATTCAATATCAGCGTGAATCCGCAGCCGCGCAACCCTGGACGAGCGGACCGGAAGTACTTTGTCGGAATGCCGATTCCGGCGGGCGCGGGCGTGCTGGCCGCGGTGGTGCACTGCTTTCGAGGAGCGCCGATCTATGACCCATGGATTGCGTTGGTCTGGCTTTTGCTGGTTCTGTTTACGGGTTTTTTGATGGTGAGCACATGGCGTTTCTGGAGCGGCAAGGAGCTGAACCTCGGATCGCGGCATCCGTTCCAGATGTTGGCTGTGCTGGTGTTTGTGGGAGCGGTGGTGGTGCGTTTTTCGGAGTACGCGCTGATCGTGATTGCGCTGGGGTACCTAGTTTCGGGCGTGCTGGCGCGGCTGGCGTATAGCTGGGAAAGATCGAGGCGGCGATCACTCTCGACCGGGCCTCCCTTGGGCCAGTAGAGAGCACGAGCAGCGGTTCACAGTACAGAGTGTTGGTGAGTAAAGGTGGGTCTGATGGCGGTGAAGGTGCAGCGTATTGGAGTGATTGGGGCGACCTCGCTCCTAGGCAAGGAACTGAGCGAGGAGCTGGGCGAGTCGACTCTTTCCGCAGCGGAGTTGGTGCTGCTGGACGCGGAGCAGGCGGCCGGGCAACTGGCTCCGGCGGGGGACGAGGCCTCGTTCATCCAGAGGCTTACGTCGTCGTCGTTTGAGGGGCTCGACTTCGCATTTTTTGCCGGGACGCCCGCCGTGACGAAGGAGCATTGGCAGAGCGCACGGCGCGCGGGGGCGACGATCGTTGACCTGACGGATGCGCTCGAAGAGGAGCCGACGGTACTGGTGAGAGCACCGTGGGTGCGATCGGTGCTGGTGACGGACGGCGGAAAGCCGGCGGCGATGCCGGACCTGAATACAGCGGCTGTTGTTTCGGCTGACGCGGTGGCGCTGATGCTGGCGCTGGCGGTGGGCCGGATCCAAGCAAAGATATCCGTCACCGCAGTTGCGGCGACGGTGATGGAGCCGGCTTCGGAGTTTGGGCGGGAGGCGATGGATGAGCTGCATCAGCAGACGGTGAGCCTGCTTTCGTTCCACGAACTTCCACGGGAACAGTATGATGCGCAGGTCGCCTTCAACCTGCTGCCGGCGGTTGGGCAGGAGGCGAAGATCCGGACGGCGGATCTCGAGCCGCGTATCCGGCGCCACTATGCAGCCGTGTCGCAAGGCGTGCTGCCGCCGCTCGATCTTCAGATCATCTACTCGCCGCTCTTCCATGGGCACACTGCCTCGGTGCTGGTGGAGCTCAGGACGCCGTGCACGATCGCGGAGGTGGAGGCGGCGCTTGCCGGGGAGCACATCGAAGTGGTGAAGGAGGAGTCTGATCCGCCGAGCAATTTGAGTGCATCGGGGCAGAGGGGCGTGCTTGCCCGGGTTCGTTCGGCCTCGGGGGAGAGCAGCGGGCGGAGGTTCTGGCTGTGGCTGGCGACGGATAATTTGAAGCTGGCGGCAGCAAACGCAATTGCCTGTGCGGTCGAGCTGCGCCGGCTTCAACCGCAGGGAAAGGTTCAGTAGCGCGACAGATTGCCGGGGCTGATGTGGGCCCAGGCTGGCGGAGAGAGAAGGCAACAGACTTCGGGCTTCCCCGGACGATCAGGGACAGATCGCAACCAACTTCGTCCCTAGGCTTTGCGTCCGAAACGTTGCTGCCACAAATTTAACGTTGACCAAGGTGGAATGACCGACATCCAAGACCGCAGCAGCGAGCAGAGCCCATGGCGCGAACGTCTCCGTGCCCTGCGGAATATGCCTCCCGTGCTCGGGATCCTTTGGGCTTCGGGGCGTGCCACGGTGACGTGGGGGATCCTTCTCCGGCTGGTGATCGCGAGCCTGCCGTTTGTGCTGGCGAAGGTGGCGCAGTACATCATCAACGGGATCGCGGACGTCTTGCGCGGGCGGCCACTGTCGCCTCTGTTCTGGAAGCTGGTCGCGGCCGAGGTGATCCTGAATGTGTTTCTCGGGCTGGTAACGCGGGCGATCGACTATTCGGATTCGCTGCTGGCGAACAGCTACACGCAGTATGTGAGCGTGAAGGTGATGGAGCAGGCGGCGCGGCTGGACCTGACGACCTACGAGAACCCGGTGTTCTATGACCGGCTGGAGCGGGCGCGGGTGCAGGCGACGGACCGGCTGGCGATGATCCAGCAGATGGGTCGGCTGTTGCAGCAGGTGATTACGACGGTGATCTTCTCGGCGGCGCTGGCATGGGCGTCGCCGTGGCTGATCCTGCTGCTGGCGCTGGGGGTGCTGCCGTCGTTTCTGGGGGAGACGCACTACGCGTTTCTGGGATATGCGAAGAACTTCCGGCAGACTCCGGCGAAGCGGCAGATGGACTACCTGCGGCAGGTGGCCGGCAGCCGGGAGGGGGCGAAGGAGGTGAAGCTGTTCGGGCTGAGCAGCTTCTTTACCGATCGCTTCAAGACGCTGGCGGAGCAGATCTATCGCGAGGATGTGGCACTGTCGCGGTCGAAGCTGCTAGTGGGTGGGCTGCTGGGGATTGTGGGGACGCTGGGCTATTACGGCGCCTATGTGTATGTGATCTGGCGGACGATTCACGGCAACTATGACATCGGGCAGTTCACATTTTTGACGACGGCGATTCAGCAGGCGAGCTCGAATCTGCAGCAGGTGTTTTCGACGGCTTCGGGCATTGCGGACCAGGCGTTGTTCCTGACGGACCTGATTGCGTTTTTCGAGATGAAACCGACGGTGCAGTCGAAGCCGAACGGTCTGCCAGCGCCACGGCCGATCACGGGCGGTTTTGAGTTTCGGAACGTGTCGTTCACGTATCCCGGGACGAACCGGACGGTGCTGCGGAACTTCACGTTCAAGCTCTCGCCCGGGGAACGGGTGGCGCTGATCGGGGAGAACGGGCAGGGAAAGACGACGGTGGTGAAGCTGATCACGCGGCTGTATGACCCGACTGAAGGGCAGATCCTGCTGAACGGGATCGATCTGCGCGAGTACTCGCTTGAGGATCTCCACCGCGAGATTGGGGTGATCTTCCAGGATTTCGTGCGGTATGAGATGACGGCGCGGGA
>JAABUZ0100003656.1_pt1 | contig 22465 bp, 22 predicted proteins | sample 5562091 | NCBI WGS metagenome assembly JAABUZ01 (sample SAMN12813069, study PRJNA571459) | rock metagenome | isolation source: Antarctica rocks | place: Antarctica: Victoria Land, Linnaeus Terrace sud | collected 2015-12-21
GGCGGTCATCAAGAGGTATCTCTTCTCCATTGCTGTCGTGGAATGGCGGTTCCGGCGCATCGTTCGCTTCCCTCCCTTCGCTGACGTCTTCAAACTGAGCATTGTGGTCCATCAGCTTTTCTGAAACGCCACCTTCGTTGTCGGTTAGGATTTGAGTGCCATCTCCAAGGACAATGACCCGTCCCTGGCTTGCATAGTCTGCTCTAGATTTGTCTTCATCGTCTAGCATTCCCACAGTACTCGGAAATTGCTCTTCTCCCCATGGCCCGCCATGCCTATACCCAGGACCTCTAAACTCAGCTGTGTCGTTAATAATATTTTCAAATAATTACCCACCATATTCTGGAGGCGCAACAGGCCCGTCGCCATCTTCGACACGTTTTGCAATCTTTTCGTACCATTCATCTTTGGTTTCGTTTTGCAAAATACCAATGATGATGACGGTCATATTATCGCATCCAACACCCCCAGTATCGCAACTTGGAGCCAGACAATTGTCCATAAGGTTTTCACAAACCTTCGAGAGCTCCTGTCCAGCGGCTATTCCCCTTCTGACGAATTCAATAGTGGCTTGTGATGTTAGACAGTCCCATATTCCGTCACATGCGACAACGATAAACTCGTCATCGCTATCGATTTCGTGCTCAGTAACATCGGGATAAGCAGTAACTATTTGCTCTTCCGGAGACATTTCCGTGTTCTTTTTAAATTCAAAGTCTCCGATGGCTCTTGAAAGGGCAAGATTACCATTCACTCGGCCAAAATCAACAAACCCACCAGCTGCGCAGATTCGAGACTTTTCTTCATCATTACTGGGCTTGTGATCAAAAGACAGTGGTTTGGCATTGCCTCTTGAGCCTAACACCGTCCTCGAATCGCCGGCATTTGCGACAATTATGCGGTTCTTCGTCATTAGTGCGGCTGTGGCCGTACACCCTGATGGATCTTCATGGAACTTTTTATCTAAAGTCAGCTTACAACGATTTTGACTCACCTTGCAAAATAGCTTTGTCTGTGCTTAGAAATGTGTCTTTTAATGCCTTGGAGAACTCCTCGTCCGCAAATGCTGCCTGCTGAAGTAAGATCTTGTGTACATTCACGCCGCTAAATTTTGCGACCTTGTCCCCGCCATGGCCATCGTAGACAGCGAAATAACTTAGTTTGCCCGCTTTCGGCTTCTGTTTGTCCGTATCAAGATTTAGGATTGTGGTATGCGCGTCCTCCATTGATATCCGCCACCCTTGCATACTAGACACCCCATATATTAGATCTTCATCGGCTCCAGAATCTGAATCCTTTTTCATTAGCGACCATTTGCGGAGCCAAGTAGATTACCTTTACTACCACAGGTTCCGAGAGTGTCTGTCCCATGATTATTCTGCAGTTATGTCACTTAAGCTGAGCACGGACGGCAATGTTTCAAAAGAACCAACCGGTAAGAAGGCGCAGTCTGTCCAATACCACACAGTTTTATTGGTTGCTTCTGACGAGAGGACTGACACCTTGGAGAAAGGATGAAGACCAAAGCGGAGAATGGGCGATAAAATCCTTAACTCCCAGTGCAACACTTGAAGTGACTCGAGCCGAGGCCGACAGGAGCAAGCGGTCTTGTGAGTGACTTCCCACTCCGACAAGGAGATTTAAGAGGAGGCAAAAGCGCTGCAACAACTTAGGAGGGTTTTCGCTGGTCGTATTGGTTTGCTATTTCCAGGCGAAAAAGGGGCGGGGTGTTTTCTACGCACAGCACCCGGTACCGCCAACAAACCCACCAACAAACGAATCCATGGCAACCGAGCGCTGCAGAGACATATGGGGAGATGAATCGCCTGTCGTGATTTGGATTTCACGTTGCCAAGACTATGTACAGTAACCTGCCTCTATGTCAAGTGTACGCGTGCTGTTCGAAGCCGACAAACACAGCAGGGACGCCGATAGGCATCGTCTGTGACCGCAGCCAAGAAATGAGTCCTGTCTGAGCTCTTTCTTGGTTTGCACAATTAGCTCTAAAGGAGGACCAAGCCCTTCACAGAAACACGGGGTCATTATCATTATCAGCCAGCATTTCGCCTGTTTCGCTTCCAAAATTCGGACTTCGATTCTCGCTAGACACAGGTCTGCGCTTCGTAAATTCAACTAGTTTGGCTTGCGGAGACGCTCTCGGACTTCGTACGACCTGAGCGGTTCCTATCCTGGCATTCCTCGCACTTTCGAAGGAATCGGAGCTATCACCAAACCATTTCCCCTCATGCGCAACTAGACCACCTTGCCTTTGTCTATCATGATTCCCACGGGAACTTCCACTGTGATCGTGGTCAAGGTAGTCGTTGTCGGGTGGCGAACTCCCTTCTGTAGTAGAGTACAGGTCGCTTTGTTCCGAAGGCGAGTCGTGTTGTTCAGGACCAAGCCGTACAGGATTATTCTCGTCGGAGGAAGAATATGAACCGATTGTCATCCGGGAGTCACTTACCGGGAAGTCGATATTAGGCATCTTGCCCTGTGGCATCGGAGGATGTTCAAAGATCGGCACCACCGTAGGGGCAATCGAAGAAGGTTGACTAGCCATAGTAGACCTAAAAGGATTGTTTGGAGACGCTATAAAGCCCACTTCTGAATTAGTCTTCGGACTATCGACAAGGCGAACACTGAATATTTCATTTGTAGAGACTGTGGCAAGACTTGCCTCACTATTGCGAGTAGTGTCAAACCAGTCCCTTTCGGCGCCATCTTTAGCTCGCCAGGACTTTCGGGGTTGCCCGTATCCCGGTGGACCTCGCGGTGTGTTCAAAGGTGATATCAGCTTTGGAGCACCACGGTTAGCTAGATGTGTGTCTACAGCCAGTGCCACTCCTGGCTGGCTGGTCGCTGGTGTCATTCCACGCTCTCTAGTTGGGCTTGGCACTTCAGCAACAAATCCAGAAAGTCCGCTGTTCCTCTTGAATATCTTTAATGCAGACAGTCTGCGAGGTTCATCCCATTTCTCATCCATAACAGGCCAAGCTTGCATCTCGGGTGCATTTGGTAAGGGGCGTGAAATGGCGTCATGAGGGGAGTAAGACCGGGTAGGCGACAGCAATTTCTTTTCTCTTCGCCTTCTCCTACAACACCAAATGAGCAATATCAACAAAATGAGAAGAATAGCAGCTCCTAGCACGGAGCCAACAATGATTCCGATCGTCCGACCCTTGTTACTCCCTGAGCCAGAGTTTGAAGTCGCACTTGACGTTGAAGCCGGGTGTGTTCCATCTGTACCAGCGACAACCGAATGGATTACAAAGGAAGTCGTATTGGCCCGTGGGCTGTCTCTTCTTTGTATACCATTCAGCGTTGCTGTCAGGCTTACTGTGATGTTGGTCCAATTGTCTGTTGGAATCCCGTAGAAGGAGTTGTTTGACGGATTAAATGTTATCCATCCAGCATCATTCGCAGGATCGTAAGAAGGTTTCAATTGAACGTTGTCAGATTTGAGAAACGTGGAGTTAATTGTATAGAGGAAAAACCCTCCTTGTGTGGCGTTGACATTAGGTATTGTCGAAGTGAAGAGACTGTGAGAAGCATTGGATGACAAAGAAGAATTAGAAACACTTGACGAATTTGCAGATTCTGTAGTGTTCGTCGAGTTGTAAACATGGGGCATGTTGCCGTCAACATCCACTGCTACTCTTGCGGTAACGGTGTCACGAAAGACATCCGTGATCGAGATGCTCACGACAGTGGAGTCATTCTTAGACATTGGGATCCCACTGAGAGTGATGGTACTATTGTCAAATCCGAGCCAGTTGGTGACGTTTGCCGTGACTGATGCGATCGAAGCAGATGTTATTGGCTGGGTATCCAATAAGATCGAGCTAAGCGGCAAAGTGAATTTGAAGTTTTCGCCATCTTTGGCAGTCTCCGTAAACATTGTCTCCTTAAGTTCGAGGATGTGAGCGCCAATTACAATACTGAACGGGAAGTTCCCACCGGCGAAGCCAACATAGTCGGCCGCGATGAAATTAAAGTGGAAGTACTGAGGCGGAGCAATCAGGGACGTAATTGAAGGCGCAATTCCAGCAAAGGATAGAGTCTTCTCGTCGAATGAGATCCATGACGGGAGGGGCGAGTTATCTCCTGAAACAGCATAGTACATAGAAATTGTAGATCGATGGATGAACGTATCCGGTGAAAAGCTAAAGTTGAAAGGAGTGGCAGCTTTAGCGATGATCCCTCCATCGCCATTGGCAGGCAGTCCTAAGTGGCCGGCTTGTGACGCGAAAGACTCTTGAATTGAGATTTCTGGCCTATCAGACACGATGAAAGTCACTGGGGCAGTCGTACTTCCTGATGCAGAAGTGGCTGTGAGGTTGAAGACGGATGCACCAACATCGCTACTCTCAGGCGTTCCGGAGAAAGCACGGGTATTTTGCGCAAACTGAAGCCACTTCGGCGTATTCGATACGCTGTAAGTTGGTATTGTCGACGGGGACGCAGCGTCCTGAAAGGTGAAAGGAGCCATAATGAATGAGAAGGCGTTACCTACTCGGCCAACTGGTGGGACCTGAGCATTGACGGGGAAGGCGATAAATGGTGCAGCAAGTGCGAGCCGGAGCAAGAGCAGCAGCTCTAGCAGAAGCCTCATATCTGCTCGTCAAAGCTGTGGGTTTATGAACAAATCATGGATCTGTATTGAAAGAGTGTGCGTGAAACGAAGGGACGGCTACCGGACGGCGAACACTGCAGCGTAGCCTATGCAGAGGAAGTGGCCCGCCAATTGGGTTACCGGCCGCATAATCAGGGGTTTAATCAAGACCCCTTTGTCCGTTTATAGCCTCAGGGGTTCGGCAGTAGCGTAAAGTATGTGCGTTGTTAAGGGTTGGAGTCGCGTCTGGGAGAGAATGTGATTGGCCAAGCAAATCTCCTTACGTTTCCCGATTTGGAACCTCACCTACAGGGGAGCCACGTTCAATCTATGACCGCCAAGAGTAGGCTAGAAATGCTACTTTATGTACGTCTGTAAGCTTAAGGTTGTATCGCATACACCATCCGAATAGCATCCCTTTCTGGTCCGTAATAGTCTCGAACAGTCTCCATCGGGATGAAATTGCTCTTGAGGTAGCACCGGATGGCGTGTTCTCGCAAAACACCCACCCAGAGATCGATGGTGCCCTCTTTAAGGTTTCGACAGATCTGTCCAATCACATGGTGTAGCATTGATGTCCCATATCCATTACGCCTGTATTCGTGGGCTACACATAGTTTGTTGATTCTCTTCTTCATCTTGGCTTGCGAGTATACTGCATATGCAAGAACACACGGCAGTCTCCTTTCAACGGTTTCGCCATGTTTTTCTCGAACATAGCAGTAGCATTTCGTGGAGCTCCTCCGTAGCTCCGAATCGAAGTCGAATCTTTCAGACGCAGGAAAATACCTTTTCTCTAATCGCTTTACTTCCTCAAGATAGAAGAAGGACTTGGAAGTGATCTCAATAAAGCAATCAGCGCCTTTGGCTGCCATTAAGAAATGACTCTACCATTATGCATTTAGTTGGCCGGTATTTGAGGATTGGAATTTCATAGGCTCCTTAACACAGCAGTGTAGATAGACAGTAGTGGTTTAAGAAGTCCTCACGTAGACCTATGAAAAGCTTCGTTCACTATTTACATTCTAATCATAGCCAACACTTATTGCCGGTGTCTAAATCAGGGGAATAATCCGGATGAGGAAATCTCTCCGATTCAGTGATTGAGCGAGATTCTCCACCCCAAGTGCCACTATCATAGGCATGAGCACGACTTTCACAAAAACCACGATGAGCCTTCTTAGTACCTGAACTGAAGTGAAAACTATCGTCGTATTACGGCAGCGCTACTCTAAATCAAGTATAACTGAGTTTTGGTAGAAGGAGCCTGTGCAACCGTCCACCCAATCCGACGGAATGGAGAAAGCCTTCTTTTTCATTGCTGGCATTTTGGAATCTGACGTAACTGATGGCTTCAGACTGGAGATGGGTCATAGGCAGCAGGCGAATGGAGTTGGTGACCCAGCTGCTGAAGACTCAATAAGACGGAACGGAAACTCTACGGACGAGTGGCACAGAGCCTTAGAGTCACTTGATATCGATTGCAGAGAATTACTACTTGATGATCTCGGAAACGACGGTCCAAAGCCAACGGATGAATTAATTACTCTCACGAGCAATGATGATATATCCGCGAGAGAGCTTCGGCGAAGAATGGAAAGAAAAGCGCAGCCGATGTCTTCTCTGCGAAATATCAATCTTTCAAGAAATCAATCGCGGCATAATACAAGTCAAACGAGGGAAGCATCCTATAAGCATGGCAATCCACATCCTCAGCCAGTATTACCCTCCCCCGATTCTCATCCACTAACGCGCAAGTATATCGCCAAGTTACTAGATAGATGGCCTTCGATAGATATGCAGGCGGAGACAGAAAAGAGAAACGGCTTCCCAGACTATGTCCCTATGTTTGCTTTCCCGAATGACATTCAAGTTGCGCTCTCTGATCAGCGGCCTGCATCTACTTGGCACGGATTTGCTCTCACGCAGCATGATGGCACTAGACGGCATGGAATGTGTCTGGTTACCTGGACTGCGCTCAGCTATGGTGTGGCCACACAGCTGGAAGAGCGTTGTGATATTTGGCGAAACGCTCATATGAGTGTTGAGCAACGAGAATTAGCTGTAAGTACGAGTGAAAAGTATGACGTTGTGATCCCAATACTAAATTAGATTGAGTACCGCTCGTGTACAGCTTTCAACGCTCTTAGCAGATCTTGCGAAAGCCAAAGTTACTTCTCGCGGTATGATTCTACATCAAATCAATGAAATTGAAGATGCAATATCGCTGTACACTGAAATACTGAGACCTGTTCGCAATGGAGCTGCTGCCCGCATTGAAGGAATGACCGATGGTGAGAGTGCTATGTGGATCCCACGTGCTTACGGGCTTGTTGGCTTTGATAATCGGCTGCATACTTTCGCGAAGGACTGGCTGCGAGCAATTGCCATCCCCATGCATGATGGTGACTTGAGTCAAATCCCTCCATCGTCGCCAGTATCGGGCTACTGGCAGCCTCTCGAACAGTACGTGCTGAATGTCTGCAATGATTTGCAAAACCTGCTACCTGGAGAAATGCAATTCGATGTCACTGTACGCGAGCTCCATCTCTATGCACGCTGTGAGTCAAGGAACGAAATTCCGCTTTCCCGAGATGTGAGTTATAAGTTTATGTTAAGTCGTCTAACTTAGGTGGACCTATTTCCCCTATTTAAATGTTTATCTATTTCCAACATATTAACCACATTCGAGGCCTTTTTAGCAGAGAGACGTATAATATTCCTATCAACCCAAAAATCGATTTTATTAACAGCCGCACGAGCACTCCTTAATCTACTCTATCCCCTTCAGGTTTGTGCTTGGTAAACTCTTACTGACCCAGTGGCGAGGAGTGTACATACCACTTTTACCCGCTCGACTGTTGTCTTGCCTTCAAGTAAGTCTAGGGAGAGAGGCGACTGACATAGGCGCCCTGTCCTTATCTGATTGGCATTCTACGAGGGTACGACCAAATAGACTTTCCCACGGAAGACTTTCTCTTGTGTGATCTAGACAACGATGACGTTGCCTTCAATTTGGCGGCCCCAACAATTCCATCGGCTTCGAGGCGTAAATTAGCTCACATGCTGAATTTTGCAGCCCCGTTAAAATCTCGCGGCGTACCTCAAGGGACAACAACTGATGAAGCTTATCCCCATAAACATTTTAATCTCAATGCTACCACTGCTCAATTTACGCCGCCTTCTAGCCAACTTCCCGAACTTCTTACAGCGAGTTCATCGACTTATGGTACCTTGAGTTCCCGGAAAGAAGACCAGGTTCCTATATTCAATGCTTTTATCCAACCTCAGCCCCAAAATCGTATTCCGCCTCCCCGTGATCCTCTAAACACTTTGAAAACATCAAGCAAGTTAAGGTTATCAAGTCCTTTGGGGTCAGTCCGCTCGACCTACACTACTGCAATACAAAGGAACAGTGTCCGATCTGTTCCCCTTCGCTCGTTTAGTGAAACAGATTCTAGCAAGTGGAAGCTATATTCCTCTTTTCGGGGCAACCCTTCCATGTCTTCGATCAATTCTCGCAAACCAACAGTCGGACGAAGTCATTCAACAAATAGCTTCATATCTCTTGCGGCTTCAACTTTGATCGATTTTGACCCTCTTGCTAATTCGACCAACATGCCAGCCACAAATTCCGAGAATATGCAATATTGCGAAGGCCACCTTCTGTTGAGGAAACAGATGGAACCATCAGACACATGCACTGTATGCAATATGGAGATCGACACTGGTTTGTCATGCGATGGATGCAGGCTGAAAGTGCATGATTCTTGCATCGAGCAGGTCAACATGCCGTGTCTACCGGTATGTTTCAATGGCGAACGCATTCGTGCGGCTTTCTTACGATTCTTCTCGACACTCTTTTACACGTATCGCAAATTTATGAATCCCCCGAACCGTGGAGATGCCATCCGGGGAAAATATTTCTCATTCGACATGGAAGGCTTTATACTCCATCATCCTCGTCCCATAGGCTCATACCTCTCCGAATTATCGCAAACTCAGATGTTTACAGAGTTCATACACGAGCGATGCAATCTTAGAAAGGACGACCCTGGTGCAAAGTTCTTTGATGAGGCGATCATAGCACGTCGAAATCGAGGTAAACACGGCGTTTTTTCCAAGTCAAGTAAGTTGGTCTATTTGTGATACTGATTTTAGAAATGCCCTTTCTTCAAGACAAGTCGGAGCACGTGTGGGCGAACAAGCCGACCAATAAACCACTCTTCAAAGGTCCCGATATCGTTGGTAGAATGCCAGATAAGCTTGATCCCAAATACCTGGGAGAGACGCGGAGAAATTCAATCTACCGAAAGCCTGTAGGTAGGAGCGCAACTTTCCCAACAGGCAAGATCGATGAAGCCACGGAGGGCTTCAGAAGTCCACCTTATGTATAGAATGTGATTTAATTTCATGATTGAAGTCTTTTGGCCTGAGGTCCGAACTGTGCTACCGAGCCTTTAATGGTCCGGTCATGATATTCCCACTTTTGCCTGACAACGATTGCCACTGTATTTTCAGTCTTCCAACTTTCTCCCGAGCAGGGATGCAAAAGACCCATTGGAAGACATCGTGGGACATGAGTACTTTCTCAACAGGATTCAAGGAATCCATCGGACTCAGCTCGTCTTCATGCACGAGTTGGGCCCTCTTCACCAGCAAGTTCTCGTGCGTCAAGTTCTCAATCTGTGATTCGACAAACATGTTTGAACCTGATGTCTGTATTTTGGTCCTCACATTGAAAGCTCGTGTAGCCGCAAATCGATAGAGCTTACGTATTTCTTCTGCCTGCCCATGTAAGACGTAGCGAACAGTGACTTGAAGTTGATAGGTACCGGCATTAGTCAGCTCTGTGGAGATTATGCGTCCAAACTCCTCAACCGGCTCTTCGCTTTCGCCATACGGTATCAGAACGACCTTACCAGATGGCGCATGCAGGACTGCCTCAAAAGAGACTTTCGTGGCATCCTTTGCATCAAATGAGCAAAATACCCTGAAAGCTTCCCCGCAATAGACGGGAGCAAATGATGCAGGCAGGAGAGCAAACCCACCCAGTGGATCTGTCTGCACGATTCCGTCTTCAAGCCATGAACGACCGCTTGCCAACGGACGCGTCAATCGAATGACTTTGAGGGACGGCATGTGATCATGGAGCTAAAAATGCAATTCAGTGTCTACCTGCTTTCTACGCTGAAACCGACTTCCAAACGCGAGCCAAAACGCAGAAAAACCAGCAAATCCATACAGCACCCGTTGTCCACCCTCCTCTGCTTCCTGCTGCTTCCGACGCGCTTCCTCCGCGACCTCCTCGGCCGCGACCTTCTTTTCCATCGAAACGGCACGTGAATCTGTCTTCCTTGTTTCTTTCTCTGGTGCCATATCTGCAGCTTCCACTTCCGTATCCAATAGAAACGTAGGGGATTGAGGGCCCAGGGCCATCGTAAATTGGGGAGGACTCATCGGAGCCTCGACAACCTCCTGCTGTGTTACCTCGCTCGTTGTGGATACCATTTTACCAGTGACTTCCTCGACGGTCGCCGTCTTTGTTGTAAACACGGAGGTTATTGGGATGGCAGTGGATAGCGTCTTGGGGGACGCAGGTGGCTTGACGGTCTGCGTGGTGCTCCAACCTGCATTCTCTAAGAAGAGCGTCGTCTCGCCTTTTTGAGGTCCTTTCGGAATTTGCAGATTAAATTTGGGCACCTGAATTGCCTCTAGTGAAGCCTGTGCAGCTGCAGCATGCGAGAAAGATTTCAAGTTTGGCGTTGACTTCTTGGCCAATGCGTTCCGTAGATGGGGGGACACTTGAGACGCTGACTTGTGATCGTTTCCACACAGACGCTCGACTAGCTCACTCTTACGCCCAGTTGTAGTGAGCCCTCGTCTCTTTAGCTCGGCCTTGAGATCATTCACGTTCTTTGCGCTATATTCTGCAGATCGCTTTTGTGTGCTCCCTAGTAAATACGAAGGCTGTGGTGCAGGCGGCGTCGAGTGAAGATATTGAGTTCGCAAGCCCCGAAGACTGGGCGCGCTCTTCACTGTACGCATTGCTTTGACAGGCGATGTGGCCATGGAAGGTCAGTTTGTGGAGGATTTATGATATACCCTGGCGATCTAAACAAACTCGGGTCAAATTTCAGAAAAACGAAATTCGAAATATGAAAAGGCGGTCCGGTCCGCCCCCCAAACCTTGATTCCCCTCATCGGCGATAAGCACCTACCATGGGACTTGTGATTATTTCATTGGACAAAAAGGAGCAGGAGGCTCAACGTCTTTGTGACGAATCCATGCGTGATGCAATGCTGGCACTTCATCGAGACGGAGTTGTTGCGTTTGAGAATGCGGTGGATCTCGGCCACGTTGATACGCTCAACGCTCGCATGTTGGAGGATATACCAGAGTATCTCAGACGAACAACGACCAAATACGATCCGAATGCGGGTGGAAATATCAGCCAGACACCTCCACTCCTTCCTGGATTTATGTACCATGATATATACGACAATATTTTTGCAATCGCTGTCATTTCCAACATACTCGGCCCGAATTTGGAAATGAGATATTTAAGGGGAAATACGGCAATATCCCATGCCACCGGGAGACAAGCGGTCCATGCAGATGCAAACTTTGACCATGTCAAATTCCCCTTTGGCTTCGTGGTGAATGTCATGATGGTTGATACAACTCCAGCAAATGGTAGCACAGAGATGTGGTTGGGAACACATACTCACACTAGCATTGCTGATCACAACGCCCCAGATGTCGGCACAATCAAGGAGAGCTTAGTGGAAGAGCGTTGTAAACTCCATCCGCCAATTTACCCGTCTATGAAACGAGGGGCTCTCATTGTACGGGATTTGCGAATGTGGCATGCCGGAATGGCGAATTCTACTGCTATTCCGAGAATCATGCTGGCAATGGTATACTTCCCCGTTTGGTATCACAATCATCGTCGTGTTACTCTGGCAAAATGTGCCCAGGCATATGTCAGTCAATTCAAAAACGCCAAAATTATTGCCGACTACAAGGAGGATGACAGATACGACTATTTTACGCTGAACGAAGGAGCTGACTTTTCATCGACATACCAGATCGGTGCTTCGGCTTAGTTTTCCAGGCCTTTATGACCATCATCGTTATGTCGAGTGGCACGCAGCAACACACTAGACCTTAGCCTTGTATAGATTCATGCATCAGTCTCATTGCGTCATCCAGTGCGACAAAGATAGATCGAAGTCGTATTGAGGAATGAATGGTGATTCGCTAATCTTTCTTTGCTCGGTCAATGCATTCCTGTGAGAACTCCCACAACCGATCTTGCTCCGCTTGATCCAGCGCGATTGGATTTGGTGGCTTTGCAACGGGTGGTCGGCCCTTGCCATTATAGTTGAAGTACATACCGTGTTGATTCTCAGCTTTGATTCGAGGAGAGGTTGCAAGGTAAAGCGTCGTGGCTGCGCCTTCTTTTGGCGACTGCCCCACAACCAGCGATGAAGCACTTAAGAGGGCAGAAACCATGCCTTTTGACCATGACGGGAGGAACTTTTGCCCATCACCCTGAGAAAGCCCGGTGTTGGCAATAAACCCCGGATCTAGTAAATTGACTCGTAACGATGGACACGACGACAGGCATTCGCGATCGAGTTTATAAGCAAAAATCGCGTTCGCAAGCTTACTCCGCCCATATCTCCCGAAAGCGGATCCGATTCCTGACATAGTCAGCGGCTCCGTGACAGACCCATTAGGAAGGGTGGTCACGTTGTAGTTCCATTCTGCCCTCCGCATTGCCCTTGATCCGACGATAAGTATACGTCCATCGCCGCTTCGCTGCGCAGACGACTTCAAGAGCGGAAGTAATGTAGTGCAAAATGCGAAATGGCCTAGGTGATTGGTCGCAAATTGCACTTCGTACCCATCAGGCGTGAGCGCAAAAGGGACAATTGCAATACCGGCGTGCAAAACAAGCACGTCTAGATGGTCGTACTTGGCCAGGAACGCATTTGCAGAGCCAAGGCTGGTGCCAATACTTCCTAGGTCAAGTACATGCGACTCTATATTTGCATGAGGAAGCACCTTGCGGATGTCTTCCATAGCTCTCGTCATTCGTTCTTCATTCCTGCCGGCTATGACGACCTTGTGTCCAGCACTGGCAAGTCCAAGCGCCGTTTCATACCCCACCCCGCTGTTGCCTCCCGTGACGAGGGCTATCTTTGAGCATGACTTGTCCTGTGTAGACATATTGTCTGTACCCAAGTGTGACACGGGATGACGAGAGGAAAGGAACAATTACAGTTAGCACTACATCGTATTATGAACCATGAAAAGAATGTCTCCAATGCGCCACCAATTTACATGAACAGAGCCGCGAGGACAGATAATAGCCCGATGGACGCTGTTGCTGGGACTGCGATGTTGGCTGCGGCGGCTTTACTGGACGATGCAGCGGCCGATGCAGATGACGAACTCCCACTCGAGCTAGAGCCGGACGATTTTGAGCCAGATTTTGAGGTCAGAGAGCCGTCTTTGGTGGTTGGATCATTCAGCGACCCCGAGCAAGTGTAACCATTTCCCTTGATAACACCCTGGCTTTGCAACTGTTTGAATGGCGCACAATTAAATGACTGGTTCGTCTGCAGATTGAAACCACCCTTGACGGTCGTTAGAGCTGGGAGCGTGGCATTCTTGAAAGTACCAGAGAAGTCAACAGCACCTCCAACAGTGTCAACTGCAGGGAATCCTGAAATGTTCAGGAGACGCGTGTTGTTTGCAATCTGGAAACCACCTCCAATGGTTGTGAGCATCGGCATGGAGACATTGGTAAGTTGGTTGTTGCTAACAAGTGCCAAATCGCCTCCAACTTTAGTCAGATTGCTGATCTCGAGTGAGGTTAGGGAATTGTTGATAAATCCCATAGATTGATTTACAGAACCCAACACGGGCATGCTAATGCTTCCTGTGTCACGGAAAGTGACGTTAAAGGCCCAAACGAGTTTGGGAAAAGACGCAGCTACCTGCATACCGTTGAATGCGATCGTCAATGCCTTACTCACATACTGCAGATTCAAGTCAACAGTCTTAAGGTAGAGATTGTTGTTGAGATTAATGACGTCTGCATGGTCAAGGCTGATTCCGGTAAGACTCTGCAAGTTGGTATCTTGGATTACAACAGTGCTTGCGTTGCCAATGCTGGAGCCAAAGTCCAGGGAGCTTAGTGCTGGCAATGTAGTCCATTCAATATCGGTAACACTTGTAAGCTTAGCCGCCTGGAGGGTGGAGAGGACAGTCAGACTCTTCATGGTCCAGATGCCTTGGATCTCGGTGAGGTCGTTCGCCATAAACGATGTCAGCGCAGTGGCGTTGTTGACAGTGAGATTACCAGCGAGTGTGCTCACGCCCGCAAGATCGGCGGTTCCAGAGAAGGACTGGTCTAGGGTGATGGTCCCATTGAAGGTAGTGCATGAGCTGATTCCATCCAGATCACTCTGAGTGCGGGCAGTGAGGTCGTGGGAGCAGGACTGAGCTCTCGCCAGCGCCAAAAAAGAGATCAACGAGAGGGATGAAAGAGCGAACATGAATAGAAAACTGTAGTGCTAACTGACAGAAGAGAAAGGAAGTTGCAGGCGGAGGGGTTGGGTGGCGGTGCTGGTGGAAGGGTCGGGATGTGGTGGATGGGAAAGAAAAAAGAAGAGGGAAAACCGGGTCGCAACACCCAATGGGGAAATGAGTAAATAAATGCGAGCTATATTTAACTCACCAATCAGGGGGCGTGGATTGGGATGAGAAAAGACTCACCAAATCTGTTTATAACGCTGTTTTCTTGCTCGAACAAAGTGAAGTGGGTCCATGTCTCCGCGGAGATGCAAACATTGTTCCTTATGATTCCGTTTGGGAGTCAAATGCATCATCACCTCGCATAGCTGGTCGCAATGGTCGTGTACATGGGACTGGCATGGACACCAGAGCAGAGGGCAGGTCAGAAGTTAGCACTGGATCCGAATAAACACGATGACTTCATTCCGTGGGAGATAGGGTCGATTCATAAACAGCGCAATAACTTACTCATGGGATCTTCCGCTGATTTACATGAGACAATACAAAAATCTCTCCTTATTGTTCTAAAAATAAAACTCAAAACATTTCGTTGACTGATTTCTTTACTCTCTTTTGATCGGCGTTTTGTGTCACGTCGCTCTTATTGGTGGATGTTAAGGAGGGTAGCTACCGCGAATCCTAGAGAGGTATACGGGTAGCTCAGAACTCCTTAAGTTACGCTCCTTGGCTTGTAGGATAGGGAAAGCGTCAGGCAAAGTAAAGACTGACCAATAACCCTAGATAGCTAGTACGAGAAAGTATCGACGGGACGATAAGTCAATAAGATTCTTAAGACTGGGCGGCCAGCGCTCCAGTCTTGTATATACTACTTCTTCCTTTGTTCCCCTAATCGAGTATTGACCTCGTTTAGTTACTACTTCCTTTGTTCTTAAAAGTGGGGCCGTAACAGTGGAATTTCCCGTCTGGACCCCCCACTTGTCCAGATAAGGGCGAATGAATTAACGCCACACCAAGACGCCACTTGCCTTGACGAGTGGCGAGATGGAAGAACCAGAGGATGCACACTCTTCACGGCGGCCTGCTCTCAAGCCGATCATGAGGGTGAATCAGTGGTATGAAGGAGACAAGTTTTTCTGTCTGCCCGGACATGTCAGCAGCAACCCTTTCGAACTACTTCTTGATCTAGTGGTAGTAGGAATGGTCCACTTGACTGCAGAAGCAGCAGCCATTGCTACTGAAGATGGTCCTGGGAAGGTCCTGAATGCCGCCGTAGCTGTACGATTCCTTGCCTGCTTCTTCGCGTATGGTCCATGGTGTCGGACTATCGATCATTTACGAATATGTGCGGGCAAATGATGTCTTTCAGCGGATGTACTCCCCTATGCTCATGGTGCTTGTGCTCCTAATTGGCTACGCAACACATGTACTCGCTATTGTGGCGCCGACGTCGGTCGCAGGATTATGGGTATATCAACCAGCAGTGAGAATAGCAGCGTCCTTCTTTCTCGTCGCCAAAGGTATAAAAACGTTGCTCTATCTGGTATATGGTACTCGTCTGAGGAAATTCAGGTTTTACATGCTATCGTTTTTTGCATTCAGTCTTGTATCTGTTGGGCTCCTCATCGCTACGGTTATTTCACGAAGCAGAGCTCTGTGCATGTCTCCGTCCTTTGGCCAGCGCATCAGACGAAAATGGCATGTTGGCGGTATTGCTACTTTGAACCTGGAACATGTGATTGAGCGCGATGCCGCCTTGGTGGGCATTGTACTCGGCGAAACAATTGTTAATATGCTCTACAACGTTGCAGACTACACTGGCGCTGCAGGCTTGAGCAGCTTCTACGGGAGAGCTGTGTTGGTCATCCCATCTTTAGTCCCAATTGGGCCTACTTCACAGGAGAATGCAGTGTGTATAGAACATCCTCACAGGACAAAGTCAGCACCGCCTGATCTGGAGCATGCGCCAGCATATAAGGGAAAGGAAGAGGGCGGTGATGTTCGTGTCCATGCATTGTAAAATAACACTCTATAATGAACTTATGAATATTCCAAGGCATTTCATATGTGCCTTTCAAGTCTGTCAGGCAAGCTCCAATCAGCTGTGATTGTCGAGTGTGGGGAGTAGGGAAATCATCACGTCGCTGGCTGACGAAGGTTTGAATCCACGTGATCATGCAACTGGGCAAGTTGGGCAGGCGGACGATACCGACAGCCACATAAACATTTGATGCCATTGGACAATACACGAGAGAAGTATGTAACGTAGAAACGTGTGTGGCTCATAGTTGTCCACATTGCAGGACTCCAAGGCTAAATTGCCGGTAGCCACTCGTTCAAATCACTCGCCACGCCTTTGTGCGAAACAACTTCTTTTCCTTTGAGTAAAGTAGGCCAGATTTCTCAACTCAAGGGAAGGACACTAGCTATGAGGGTGCTACGACCCCGGACGGGAGCGAGCTCGCAGGGAATAATGACAGGGAGAGTGACAAAGGTAGCTCATGTCAAAGTCAAGGCGCCGATCAAAACGGAGAAAGGGGTAGTACTGAAAGAGGAGGTGAATGAGGATGACGAGGTCGGTGACGGGATTAAAGAAGAGGTCAAAGAAGAAGTCAAAGAAGAAGTCAAACAAGAGATAGGACCCAACCATGCAGAGTACAGCAGAGGACTCCAGCATCTGATATCCGTCGATTCTAGGTTCTTGTCTTTGCTGCAAGAATTCCCTCCTACGACCTTCAATGAACCCTGCATCCCACCAGATCAGCATTTCTCCCGAATCGTGCATGGTATCATGGCTCAACAGATCTCCGGACATGCTGCCCGAGCCGTAGAGAGCCGATTTGTGGCTCTCTTCCCACTCAATACCAACGGCTTTCCTACACCGGAACAAGTAACCACCAAGGATGTTGCAAAGCTAAAGGAAGCTGGACTGAGCGGCCGAAAGGCTGAGTATGTTTTGGATGTGGCGGAGAACTTCATCTCGGGCTCGCTGGCTTCCCTCCATCACGATCACGACGATGAGGACATCGTCAAAAGGCTGACTAGTGTTCGCGGCATTGGCGTATGGAGTGCCCACATGTTCTTGATGTTTGCTCTCAAACGATTGGATATCATGCCGGTTGGCGACCTGGGAGTGCAGCGAGGCATGGCTGTTTTTGATGGCAGAGATGTGGCGAAATTGAGGAACAAGCCGGGGAGCTGGAAGTACATGTCTTTACAGGATATGGAGGCGAGGTCGGCCGCCTACAAGCCCTATCGGTCTCTGTTTGCATGGATGATGTGGCGACTGGATGGGACGACGCTGCTCTAATGCGAAAGGACTCATGAAAAATATGATTAATGGACCAATGACATGTATCTAGGCGGTAGGTCTCCGTTTGACGACGATAGCATCAAAGTCCTCTCTCTCCTTCTTCTCGGCTTCCACTTGCCATATCAGGGGCTGCAGGTAGGGCACATCCTCATGCGGCTTCGTCTGCTCCTCCGCCGGCAGCAGCTTGTGCGAGAGCGAGCACTGCACGGCGCGCCTGATGCGATAGACCCGGTCGTAGGCCACCCGGGGCCCGAGTCGCTTCAGCGCGGTCTGCACCACCTCGTTCTCCTCGGGGATCAGGTCGTCGTACTTGAGGCCCATCTTGCGGTACCCGGCCAGGTCGCAGTACCACTCACTGAACGGCTCGAGCCTCTTCATCAGGTTGGGCTTGGTGGCGACCCATCGGATGATGCGATTCGCGATGGTCATGTGGTGGCGAGGTGGTTTCGTGGGGGAAGCCAATGGGATGGGATGAGCGCAGATAGCAAGCACGCGATCGCTGGGGCATTCGCGGGACTTGCCTCAGGGATCGTGACGTGTCCATTGGACGTGGTCAAGACCCGCCTCCAAGCCCAGCATGCGAGCTCCGTCTCCTACAGCGGCATGGTGGGCACGCTCAGCACGATCTGGCAGAGGGAAGGCATTCGCGGGCTCTACCGCGGCTTGGGACCGATATGCGTCGGCTACCTGCCAACCTGGGCTGTCTACTTCACCGTGTATGAGCGATGCAAGCGAATCTCGACACCCAATACCTGGACCACGCACTGCCTGTCTGCCATGGCAGCCGGAGCCGTCTCCACCACCGTCACCAATCCCATCTGGGTGGTCAAGACACGCCTGATGTCCCAGGGCGCCCATACACCCTGGCACTACTCCTCGACCATCAATGCATTTGCCACAATGTACAAACACGAGGGGATACGGACATTTTATGCCGGACTGGCGCCAGCACTGCTGGGACTAGCTCACGTGGCGGTCCAATTTCCACTGTATGAAAAATTCAAAGTTTCCTTTGATCATAACCCAATTGGGATTCTTGGTGCTTCCGCGCTGAGCAAAATGTGTGCGTCCGCAGCAACCTACCCGCACGAAGTCGTCCGAACTCGGCTACAGACGCAGAGCGGCAAAAAAGGCGGCACTCCGCTCAAATATCGCGGTATCGTGTCCACTGTCCGCACTATCTTTCATGAAGAAGGTTGGCGGGCGTTCTATGCTGGTCTTGGGACGAATATGGTCCGTGCTGTGCCTGCTAGCGCCGTCACCCTCCTCACTTACGAAAGTATTGTCAGCAAACTTTGATGCATTGGCATTTGTACGACTTATGAATTACTACGTATAATACTTCACCGAGGCGGCTTAAAAGGATTATTCATGCCACGCCGCCACCCTGCGACAAGCACTGACAAAGCCATCGAGGCGAGAGAGCAAGGCATTGTAAAAGTTTCGGCCCTCTTCTAGGTTGCGAGAGATCTCTCGGAAGTTCTCATAGCCGAGTTCTAGCCTTTGCAGACTCTTCTCTCGCTTGCCAAGTGCCGCTCCGCCTTGACTACTGTTTCTCTCTCTGCTACTAAAGACGACAGCATTGGTCTCTTCGATCTCTTGCATAAGTTTGGTTTGCAATGACCTTTCGTCCGGCTCTGCTGTGTTGAGCTCCTTCAGAGCACCCGCAATCACATCCTCAAAAGCGGAAGCATCTAGAGACAGGGAAGTGTCCATAGGTAATGTAGCCGCTTTTGCGAGTAGCGCAGTCTTAACTACTTGCTCGTTGAGATCTCTCCTCTTGGCATCGATCCTATCCCTCCGATCTTCTTCCAGTTGCGTACATTGATGCAAAAGTCCTCGAAGGGTCTGTAAGTCACGTTCGCCATGATAGTCAAGCGTTGACGAAGCCTCTTCTGCCGGGATGTATGCTTCGATCTCGTCTTCACTTGAACCAACCAGCTTTATCAGCCCCTGCCATTCCCCTAGCTTCTTATCCACAGTTTCATCACCCTGATGTGCCGCAGAAACGAGCTCGGAGAGATGCCTTTGCTGTGTTGCCATTTCTGTGTTCACCTCATACACTTGCGCCTCAGCCATTGCCGCTGCACATCGTTTTGCCAAAATTTGCACATCCCGCTGAATTGCTAGTAGTGTTTGGAGGCCCCCTTTTGCGCGTACATCGTCTGCATGCGCTAAAAGAGAAGCTGGAATATGTTTCTGACCTTCCAGTGCCTGCAAAGATCCGGGTAAGTGGAGTGTTTTCAATTGTGAGCGGAGCTCATTTGTCTGCGCGTCCAGCGCCTGCTTCTGACCCTCAATCACTCGGTCGGCTCTGTCGCGCCATACACGAGAAGCCAAATACACAGCAAAAGGCACGAGTTTGGAGAAGAGCATCTTTTCGTCCTTCGGGGGAGCCGTTATTTGTGGCGGCGCTGTTGGATTCACCATGCTTGCCAACCTGATAGCTGGCAAATCCGCAGGTATGGGTACAGTCGAGAGGTAAATCATATCATTATCTTTCTCTGCTCGTACCAAGTTCCGACGTACAACGTCATCGAGCCCTTGGAGATCGCGAATGACATCAGGCTTGAGGTATGTAGTCCTCTCCAGCGCGGTCGCACAAGCAGCCCGCGCTTTTTGAAGCCTTGCTATTTCTTCGCCGTACTTGCCGCCTCCCAATGCATCACAGGCAGCTCTCCATTGGGCCGCACCCTCAAAATGTAGACCCTTGGCAGAAACGTGGACAATCCATTCCGAAGGCATGATGGAAGCCGTACTGCCAACATCAAGCGTTGTGAAGTAAAGGCTGGAAACTTTGGCTGCTAATCGTGCAATTGAGGAATCGGACAAGCCATCGAGAATGGCTTTCTGCCAGAAGCATTCTTGCGCTTGTGCTAGCATGAGACTCTCAAAAGTTGAGAGAACTGCCTCGTCCAAACTAGGACCCAAATCTACAACTAAGTTAGACTTGAGTGCCTCAAGATGAGCAAAGCATCCTGCTGAGTTTTGGAAATAGCTGCATGCCTTCCTCAATCCATCACTGGTGTTTCTATTCTCAGCTACACCAAGATAGGAGTAAAGAGCCCCAACATTAAATAGCACATTCACAAGCTCAAACTGTAGATTATTCTCCGTCTTTGGTGTTTCCGTATCATATCCCAAGGAATTCCACCAAGCAAAGTCGGCTCCAATCTACGGTCAGCTCTCGTCCCTAAGGGCACATACGTCAAGAGGGAAGTTCCTACACATGGACATGAGAACGCCATAGTACCTCAGTATTATGCCTTCCCCCGCTTTATCCGCGTGTACCCGAATTGCCTGATTCCGCAATGCATCGAGCTCTGCACAATCTGGCTTGAACTGCTCCGAATTCTGATCATAATGTTCGCTTATATACGAGAGAATGAACGGAGTCAAAGATACATTGGACGTCTGTCGAAAGGGCACAGTCAGGATATTAGCCATTCATCCTCGCATTCATTTCGTCCTTGAATATGTGGGGTAGCAGAGATCTCGTTCTATGCAGTCTTTATTCATCTATAATATCGGATCTATTTACCGTGGCCGCAGCAATTCCTCAGCAGCTCGCATCAGCTCTGCATCTTCACCGTCAAGATCAAGTTCATCCAGCGCTTGCCCCTCCAGAGTGTGCATCATTCTGTCCAAGCGCTCTTGTGACCGATCGCCAGGGTGCCAAGGGAGTAGCGAGGAGAAGAAAGAGCGAAGAACTTGATGAGCTCCTGCTATTGTATTCTCAACTGTCACAGGTTGGTCGAAGTTTGGAGGCAGGGGGTCACTAGCCATGCTCCCCCGGGAAGTGTACTTTTTGGGCAGTAGAGAAAGAAGAGCTGGTGTGTCGGTCAGTATGATATGGCGTGCCAAGTTCAGATCCACACCCCTGTCATCCGACACGGGCGATGGAGAACTTGCGCTCCTCGCATCATCCAAGAGGGCATCTACTTTCCCGTCCAGCCACAAATCTTTAGCTCGCTCCATATACATAGCGGCTAAAACTCGTTGCATATTCCCTGGCGGGATTATGTTGTTCCAACCCTGATTTCTAAATTGCAGAGATAGTTCGTTTGCCAGCCAAGGGAACTTCTCAAACGCTTTTTGAAGGGCAACACCTGCTTTACTGTCCTCTGCATCGGCCATACAGTAGGCCACTGCAACAGAAAAGTGTAAATTTGGAAGGAAGGCAATTCGCTCGCTGAAGAAGTCGCAGCGGGAAAGATCGATTACGTATTGGTACTGCTTCGCTTTCACAGCGAATACATCAATCATGGTAAGTGCCTCATAGCTGTCGAGTTTTGGGTCCAGCGACAAGAGAATCTTTACAAACTCGAAAGCAGTTCGCCAAGTCCCTCGACGCGCCAAATTTGCAATGTGCCGAAATACAGTCAGATAGAATGACCTGTTCTCTGCATATTCAAATGGTAACCGGACCTTCCCTGTCGTTAGATTGAACAAGGAATGGCAAGATTTATCGAATGCAAACAGGGCTCGCTCTATCATATCACCCGCAGCAGTGTGATCTCCCTGGTGCTTCAGTATCTCTGCTACCTGAAGCAGGGTATCGATATGATAAGGATTTAGACGAAGCAAATCAACCATATTTTGGGGATCTTCATTAGCGTCATATTTAAACTTCGCGCACCGTAACTCCGGACGCATAATTGAAACTGCTGTTGTACATCCAGATATGCCGAGGAATGCTGAAACCGGAAAACAAGGACCCCATCGTCCCTGTCAATCAAGTCCATGCTCAAACCTCCTTTTGACAGCGGCGGCCATTCCTCCTTGTGCTGGGCTAAGACTCCAGGCCGCCCAGTCGCCCGACGTGGTCGCCGAACGCTAGACTCCACAACTTTCCTGCCGAACAGTTTTCGCATCTCAGCATCTGCATTGAGCAATCTTGTGTCAACACATAAGAGTGAGGTCAGGTTGATGGGGGTTTCTTTATCCGTTTCAGGATCATCTTTGACAGATAGTTCCTTGAATGCAG
>JAABUZ0100003658.1_pt1 | contig 22442 bp, 24 predicted proteins | sample 5562091 | NCBI WGS metagenome assembly JAABUZ01 (sample SAMN12813069, study PRJNA571459) | rock metagenome | isolation source: Antarctica rocks | place: Antarctica: Victoria Land, Linnaeus Terrace sud | collected 2015-12-21
CGTCCCTGCCCTTGGCTGCAAAGGTCTTTCGAATCATGGGGTTGATGGAGGTATCCCACACCTGTGCCACGCCGCCACTCCCCGCCACAGCCAGGCGAAAGGCCACCTCCGCATCCGGGGCAAAGTTGAGGGAAAAGTGCTTGCCCGTGCCTAGGTCCTGCGAGGCTACCATGCTCGGTCCCTCTGCCTGCACATTCCATATCTTGACGATGGAATCGGAGGAGGCGCTGGCGAGGAAGCCGGGGATGGTGGGGTTGACGGCAAAGGCTGCCACGGCCCCGTCATGCGCATGCAGCTGCCACACCGCTTTACTCTCGCTGCCGCCCCTCGAATCGAACAGGCGGATCATGCCGTCGTCCGACGTGGCAAAGAAATGATCCGGACGATGTGGATCCCACTTGACGCTCTCGATATCACTCGGCAGCTCCCATTGCGTCATCTCTCCTTCAGGTGCACGCATGTCTGCCATCACGACCCGCTGATCGTAGCCACCGGAGAGAAGGACGGTGGGCTCGACGAAGCTCCATGCTAGCGTAGACACCTTATCCTTGTGATATGCATACGACTGTGCGCATGTAAGCGTAGCCAGGTCCCACAGTTTGATGGTGTGGTCTGCAGAGCCTGAAGCGAGCAGGGACCGATGTTGCGGACTCCATGCCAGACACAACACAGCGTCGACATGATACTTTTCACTCCTCTTCTTCCTCTTCTTCCTCTTCTCTTTCGATCTGCCAAGGACAGCATTGGGGTAGATGGCGTCCACGGTATCGAGGTCCCATATCTCGATATCCGGCTCAATCATGCCCACCGCGGCAAAGTTCCCAGGCGTTGTGTGATCCCCGGTGGCTGCTCTGAAATCCATACACTCCACGCAGATGGGATAGGAGGGCAGCATGACGTCGTGATGCACATACAGGTTGTCGCTTGCATCCTCGTAGACGTGCACCTCAAGATAGGAGACGTCGTCCTCTGTCTTTGCCACGACGAGAAGATTGTCCTGTGGCAGGATCTCCAGCTCCTGGCGCTCCTCGTCCTCTTCGATTTTGGTCAGTGATATGTAGGGGTCGTCGTCGTTGGACTGGTGGAAGGCCAGATCGGATGGATTGCCAAACATGCCAGTAGCTGAGGAATTAGCACAGCACAGCCACTCGACCTACCTTCCTCTGTATCTTCTTCCGAGTCGCTATAAGTCTCGAGGTTGTACTCCGTCAATTCGTCTTCCCCACCCGTCCCTTGCTCATCCTGCTGCTGCGCTTCCTGGTAGCCTTCCTGGGCATCCTGCAGCTCGAGGGCTCCCAAGGAGATGATGCGGGCATACTCCTTCTCAACCAGCTCGTACTTTGCTGGGAACGGGGCTGCTCGGCCCCTCTGCACCCACGCCGTGCTCGAGACCAAGGTGGCCATGCTGTTCCTGAGCCAAGACCCCAGATCAGACGAATGAACACCGATCAAAACTCCAAGAAGAGGGATGAGACAGCAGAGGATGAGACCGGAGCAGAGCAAGAAGAGGATGAGACAGCAAGGGATAGGAGATCAGACAGCAGAGGTAAGTCCCCCAATTTACCATGATGACCATCACCTGCATAATCAAAAGATAGGAAGTGCCATATGAAGCCAAGGCTGTGACTCCACAAGGATCTCTGATTTTCAATTCCCCGAGTTCAGGTTACTAATTCTATTAGGTAATGTACAATTCATCCTTCATTCGCGCCATGTCACGCAAACGTCATGGTGACATTCTCCTCGGGTAATGCTTCAAAGGAACCAGGGGACGCGGGTCTTTGCCCACCATCAGACTCGGATTCATAGCTTGGTGGGGCGTCGTTGTGCCGGGCGTAGTCTGTCTCAAACGACATGGTGACTTCCTCAGACGCCCAACCCTTCTCGGACTCATTTCGAAAGCCGCTCGCATCATGCAGGTTGGGCGTGGAGGACGTACAGTCTTGGCTCAATTTTCTCCGCAGGTGGGACAGCTCTGTTTTGGACGATTCTTCCGTGGGCAAGCCCCTGTCAGACATGGACCTGGCAATAAGAGGAGGCAGTGTACTCTGCAGCTGCTTGACCTCGATCCCATCGCTCTCGAGCTCTCGGAGAATCTCATCGACATCAAACAAAGCACTCCTTGACGTCTCCTGCGCTGTGGCTGGATTACTCTGAGAATGATCATCATAGATCTCCCATTCCTCTTTCTTTCCCTGCGAGCTCCGTCCAAAAATCCCAAAGCGAGACTTTTTTCCTCCCTTGCCTTCGTTTGCCTTTCTCTTCGCTTCCTCCAGCTCATCAATCAACTCACGCTGTCGCTCTCGATGTTTGAGCGGATCGGGATCTTCGATTTCGTTGAAGTGGTCGCTGGTGACACTCCAGTCCACCTCACGCAGGAGCTTAGGCATGGCCTCACGGTACCGCATATGGCCGTCGACGGTCTCCGTGCAATCAAAGTTCTCAACCCCATGGATTCCTTCAATAGGTCGGAGGCCCGCAACACGACCAAGGCCGCCACTGGTTGCTCGAAAGAGATAGCCTAGGATCCAATCATTCCGAAGGAATCCATTGAGGAACCTTCCAGCAACTACAGATCGAACCATTTCGTACTCCTTCTTTTTCACAACAACGGGTGATCCATACAGGTAGACATCCTGAATGAGACCATATGCTTTCGCCTTTGACAATTCCAATAAGCAATAGTAAATCACCCTCGCTCCAAGTGAGAAGCCCACCAGAGTCACTGGACGAACACCCAAGTTACGATGCATCAATACATCTGCAAGTATCTTCATTAGTACCACCTTGAATCCTCTCTTACCAGACCAGCGGCTTGAGCTCTCTGTAATGACGTAGACCATGGATTGTCGATTAAATACCCCAATTTGGTGAGAATTAAAGGCCACTGCAACGATGACATCAATGCCATAAGAACGGTGCTTCCAAGTACCTGTTGCAAAGACTGCGTCAAAACTTCAGTGGCTAAGATGTTGATCGTTGAACCCATCGACTGCAGCAGCTGAGGCTCCCATAGCACAGAAAATATATCTCCCATGATAGGATCCACAGTTGAGAATGGTAACCTCACGTCGTCTTCTTTGCCAGACATCCATCTACATTAGCATTCGCATGATAAAATATACCCCGAGACCGTGATGATCAGATTGACTCGCTTGTTGTTATGCAAGGGCTTGAATTCAAATGTCTTGACAGCTTCCGTACGGCGCGACATGCCTCTGGCAGCTATGGTGCCCCCGGTAGCTACTCCCGTGGTTGTGATCATTGCGGCACCCCCGGCCCCTGTAAGGAAGCCTGCGGTACCTCCTACTCCAATCGTGGTAAATGCAGCACCCAAACCTGCCCCGATGACGGGAAAGAGAAGACCAGCGGACAATCCAATAACAAGCGACCCTCCAAGGGTAGCAAGTCCCATCATCACGTAACGCTTATTCCGCGCCAGTTTTTGGCGGGCGTCAACGTGCTCTTTCTCAGTCCAGCCTTGGTGGGCATTCTCCTGTATCTCCAAAGCATCTGTAACCCGCTTCTCAAACCTGCTGATGTCGATCCAATCCACATGTAACATTTTGCCAATTTTCTGCATAAAGACCCGAGACCTCGAATCGTATACAGAGTCTGCAAGCAGTACGAGGAACAAATCACATAGAACTGTCCACTTAATATCCAGATCCAGAGTTTCTTTTTGAGACAGCTCGAATGGATTCTGCACATCTAATTCGGCTACCGCAGTAGACACTGGACTTTTGCTTTCACTTGAATTGTCCAACGGCAGATCGGATTCGGTGCAATGTAAATGTGTACTTTCAATTGGATTCTTCACCTTGGAGAATGCTATCAAAGCAGGCGATATATCTGCCGGTATGACGCCGTGCTGTGAAAGCTGCTCAACCATGACTTGCTCTGAAGTTAGCCACTTCCTTTGACAAATCACCTTGCGGAGTTATATCCATATGCGAGTAGAGTCTCATCATCATCTTTTGTGACCAGAGCACCATGGACTCGGTAGCAAAGCGCACTTCCTTAGTTTTGGCCCGAGATGTGTCTTTAATCATGTCCATCATTGCCAGTTTGCAAAGTGCAATGTAAGCCACCTTCTGCGCCTCTGTGAGAAATTCTTTAGTGGCTTGCATTTGAGATAGTGGAGTTCTAGCTGCATCGTCATCCAGCTGTTCCTCTGAAAACAAGTATCTTGTTTCTTCATCCATAGAGGTTGCAGATTGTGCATCGTCGTCTGTAGTCACCCGTGTATACCCAAGACTGGAGTCTGCCATCTCGTCACCCTCCAGACTTTTGGAGCGTGCTCTAGCAATGATCTTGCCGGTTTCTTCATCGTAGATATCGAATTGTGCGATTGCAGGCATATCCTGCCACTTCTCGGCGCGTTCCACATCCTCCTGACTAGGCTCTTCGCTTTCCGGCTGAGCTACAATCTGCTGGTGAGACCATGGAGAGGCACCTGGTTGCTGCGTAGTCTCTCCATCAAGATGACTAGACACGCACGTTTCTAGGGAAAGGGAGTGGCGGTGACCTTTTCCTTCTCGTTCGACTCTCACATTGCTCCCATCACTAACGATGGGTGATGTAGCCGCGACCTTGCCAGCCTCATGCTGCTCCGCTGCGTGTGCAGATTCTCCTTCCTTGTCCCCAGACGAGCCACTTTCACCACCGGCCGGGCCGGACTCCTGTATTCCTAGTCCTGTGTCATTTGGCCGATGTCGAGATTCAGTCATTCGACACGGACCCTTCTACATGAGACAACGAAACAGGGTCGGATGAAACGTGAAACAAAGACGAATGAAACACCGAATGAAACATGAAAATAGTCCTCGACTGCTGCGCCACAACAGCTGTGTTTCGTGACGAGCATGGGAAGCCGGATAAATATGGGCTGCAGCAGGGCTGCCCGGCATGGGCACTCGTCCAATGCCACTCCGGCCTCCAACACTTGCGCTCTCTGCAAGCCCAAAACCACTCCCACCCCTGCCTCTAAAGGTGTCAAAGTCTCCCACTGAGGATCGGGGAGTCTCTTGGGGTTCATCGTTTCCCTCTTCCGTGTATCTCTCGCCAACACCCAGCAGTCCCAGCCCAGTATCGCCTCTGTTTCTGCAAACCTCACCGCTAAAGTACTGTCGGGACTCACCTACGCTGGGGAAGGTGAAGAAGGTCCGCTTCGACACTACCGGGGGAAAGTTCTTTGAACTCATTGACGACTTGAACTCACAGAATCATTTTCTTGCCGCAGACAAGCAGAAGAGGGGTCTCCGCCCAGTGCAATGGCATCCTACCACCCGTCAGCGCAGGACCAATAGTGGGTGCGCATACTGTGCATCCTGCAGCAAGCAACCACCAAGCGAGCACCGGGTGATGCAGGCTGTTGGCAGGGCTGGCACGGGTGCGGCTACGAAGATCAAGAAGCTGGTTGGGTCGGTGGAGGATAAGCTCTCCCATATGCACCAGGCTGCTCCGGTGAAAGGGGACATCCGGCTCATTGGCAAAGCTGCCTTGACCATGGACGGAGAAGTCGTGTACGGGTGGATCTAGTCACCGTCTCTTTGTTGATTAGTAAGAACACTTTGCATCGTCTATCGTGATCCCCGACGTTGCTGTTGCCTCGGACCTTCCACAATTGACTCGCCGGAACCGCGCTTGGATCGCTCGCAGGCAGGCTCCCCATTTGCAATCAGCATGGATGAAGAAACAGGCTTTGCAAATATAAGTTGGAAGGAGGACAATGAAGAGGGTCGAGCAGATGCGCCAGCCGACGTCCAGACCAGCGCTTCCGCCTTGAAGCCCACAGTCGTCAACAGCGCCGCGTCACAGGAGCAGGTGAAGGGAACGAGGATCACATGCTCCGTAACCAACCCGCAAAAGGAGCAGGATGGAACAAAGGACGCCTTCATTTCGTTTGCTGTTATCACCAACACCGATTATCCAACTTTTCAGAATCCCCATGTGGAAGTGAGGCGACGCTTCACGGACTTTTTGTTCCTCTACCGGGCGCTACGGCGGGAGTTCCCGAGCTGTGCGGTTCCTCCGTTGCCGGAAAAACACAAAATGGGTATGCTATGGAGCAGACAGGGCAGGCTAACGTGGCAGCAGAGTATATCAAAGGCGATCGATTCTCGCAGGAATTTACGGACCGGCGTGCATCCTCATTGGACCGCTTCTTGACGCGATTGACCTTCCATCCTGTCCTGCGAAGGACGCCTCTGCTCTCCATATTTTTAGAATCGAATGACTGGAATGCACATATGCGAACCCGGCCCACGAGGGCAGGCGCCATCACCTCCAGTGAGTCTGGTGTCCTTGAGTCGTTTGGCGATGCATTCCTGAATGCCTTCTCCAAAGTCCACAAGCCAGACAAGCGCTTTACCGAGGTGAGAGAGAAAGCCGACAAGCTGGATGAAGACTTGAGCCACATCGAGAAGACTTTCACGAGACTCACTCGGAGACAGGCTTTGTTGGAGCAGGACTACGCTGATATGCATACTCATGTCTCCAAGATGGCTACCGTCGAGTCTTCCATGGAATCTGTGTTTAACACTTTTGGATTGGGTTTGGAAGTTACCAAGCAAGGCGTTCATGAACTGCGCGAACAATCAGACGTGCATTACCTTTCTTCGCTGCGAGACATGGAGTCTTACATCGTCTCTGTGAAGGCACTCCTCAAAAACCGTGATCAGAAGCAATTAGATTTCGAAGCGCTTACCGAGTACCTCGCACGTGCCGTATCTGAACGGGATGCACTGGTGGCTGGTGGAGGCGGAGGATTTATTCGTAATAAGATAGAGGATATTCGGGGAGTCAACCACGAGCAATCACGAAAGAGCCGCGCCGGGAAGCTGGAGCACAAGATCGACGAATTGCGCTTGGAGTCGGAAGAAGCGCGAAAGTTGAGTGAAGCTTTTGACGAAGAGGTTATTCGCGAGATGAGCGAATTTGAGCGCATCAAGGCCGTGGAAATGAAGCAGACCTTGGGTGAACTAGCTGGTGCGCATATCAAAATGTACCAACACGTTATTGACGAGTGGAGTCGAATTATACCTGAGATGGCCAGCGACGCAAAGGGCGCCCAGGATAACGCGTAGGCAATGTAGAGTGTAGATAGGAGAACGGAAAGAATGAATTCATATAACTTCTAAACACAAGGATTTTTTTTGTCCATTTTGACGCAGCTATCCACCGCTAAATTTTCTGTCACCAAATCGAACTATCAAAAGAAAGAACCAACAAGAAGGTGAAAACTCTCTCTCTGCCTTGTCATTTCACAGCCTCGATCCCACCTCCTCGGCAATGATCGCTTCGTAGTCCTCTGCAGAGTACTTGCCTAATCCGAGATCCAGCACGGATTCGACATAGCTCATGTTGTCTTCCTCCATAATGTCAGGCAATCCCTCCGGATACACCGACATGCCCGACGAGAAGCTGAAGCGCTCGTTGAATTTAGGAGAAAGCGTTCGCTCGCTGCTTGCCGATGAAGAGACATCCGTGTCTGAACTGTCGGAGACATCAGACAACGAAGGGCTGCCGGCAGGTGAAATGATCGGCGTCGTGGCACCTGTGTAGGTGGAAAAGAGCAGCGAGACCGGGGCTGAGATAGAGGGGTGGCGAGCGACCCCACTCATTGAGCGCTGTGCCTCAGACTTGTTGGCCAATTTTTGAATTTTCTTTGTCAAGGAGCGTTTTAGAGACATTTGGGTGTATGTGTGTGCGTGGGTTTAAGAGTAGCTCTTGGTGTATTGCTGTCCAGCGGCAAGGAAGGAGTGTGTGCTGTTTGAAAAAAGAGAGACTGGTGGTGGAGTGGGTGAAAAGAGAGAATACAAAGGATCGTGAGGTGGTTGTGTGGTGTTGCAGGAGGGGAAGACTACAAAAGTGGGCGATCTAATGCATCGGAGGATTATGAACCAATCAGCGTGCAGTATTTTAGTGAGATGAATAATAGGACCGCCACAACCCTGTGCTTCGAGCTCCATTGCCCCCGGGTCTATGTGCGTCGTGCATCACGAAGTTGCATGCATGTGTATCTATAGAGCACATAAAAGGAAATAGGTAAGCACACTACCCGTAAACTCCTACTGACTTGCACATTGGACACGCTCCTGCCCACCATCTTCCTCATCCTCGTCCAGTGCTCCATTTCGGCGCCGGCCCTCTGCACGCGCCTGCTGCTGTGCATCAATATCGTGCAGCTCCACATCATCGACCATGCCATCGGCTGGGATTTCTGTTTTTCTCCGTGGAGGCAAGACAGTTTCGAGAGTCTCGAGCAACTTCGCATCAGCGAAGTTCGACGAGGGGAATTCGACTTCGAATTTGATGTAAAGATCGCCAAAGTTGTGGTGGCGGTAGGTTGGCATGCCCTGTCCACGAACCACTTTTAGCTCGCCGGGCTTAATGACCTCGCCAGCATGGATCGGAATATTGAGCCAGCGGTCATCTAGATGCTCCAAAGTAACATTCCCGCCAGCAAGAGCTGTCAGTAGATCAATCTTGGCATTATAAAACAGATCATCGTCCTTCCGCTGGAACTTGGAATGCTCTTTCTGCTCGATAACAAAAACCACGTCTCCAGGGATAATGTCAGGAGCTTGGTCACCTTCGCCACGGAAAGTGATCTTCTGGCCATCCTTCATGCCCTTGTCAACGTTGACGTTCAGCACTTTTTTCTCGGTAACAATTTTCTTGGCATGGCAGTTCTTGCACTTGTCCTTGTCTCGGATGATCTGACCCTCCCCGTTGCACTCCGTGCAAGCAGTCTGAAATCTCTGGATCATGGGTCCCATTTGTCGAGTCACGACTTTCACGCCCAGGCCTCCGCAAGAAGAACACTCCTTGACGGCTCCTTCCTTTCCGCCACGACCCTCGCATTTCGGACACAGTATGTTTTTCGACAGCGCCAGTTTCGATACCTTTCCTCGGTACAAGTCCTCCAGACTTACCTTCAAGGCATGGGCAAGGTCGCGCCCCTTTCGTGGTCCACGAGGAGCCCCGCCTCCTCCACCACCAAACATACCGCCCATGCCACCTCCAAAGAACTGCGAGAAGAGGTCTTCGGCGGACATGCCTCCCATACCGTCGCCAGCGCCTCCCCCTTGCAGGCCCTCTTCCCCGTACCTATCGTATACTTCTCGCTTTTGTGAATCAGATAAAACGTCATAAGCGTGAGATATATTCTTGAACTTTTCTGCCGCTTCCGGAGAGGAGTTTTTGTCGGGGTGGTACTTCATGGCACTTATCCGGTAGGCCTTCTTCAGCTCACTGTCCGTAGCACCTGGCTGAACCCCCAGCGCCGTATACAATTTATTATCGCGCACCATGGTGATGTAGTCTACCCTTTGCTAGCACGACAGCTCAAGATATAGAGAGAGAAAGTGCGAAGGAAATTTGGGCGGGCGATGAATGAGCCTAGTATTACCTTGATCCGTTGTAGTTATCGAAGGTGCTCGAACGAAAAAAGAAATCCGGTGAGCGGACGAATAATGGCCCAGGAACAGGGGATGGCGCACGCAAAACACTACACCACGAGCAGAGCCTGCCCTCGATGAGTTGGCCGCATGCCACTGAATGCGCGTAGCCAGTCAAGCTGAGGAGATTGAGTGTGTCCTGCAAGCAAGCCAGTGTTGCACTTCGTGACCCATCACTTGTTTTCCACGAGGCATTCTATAGCAATGGTAGCGTAGTTCTAAGAAGTTGCGAAATGAGTCACTCTGTAACACTACTTAATCTTCGTGTCTTTAGACGATTTACCATGGACCTTTGTGCCGTACACGCGGAATGATGCGTAACATGTGCTAACGGTGTCAAGCATGCGTAATGATATGGAGAACGATTACGAGACGCTGGCTCGTACGCAGCAGAACTTCTTGCAGATTCTCCCTGGCCCCTTTCACACTACCATTGTGTCGTAATGCACAAGGCCATGGTATTAAGACGAGAGTACAAAAGGAGTTGAAGGACTTGCCACAGGGCTATCTGCCTCCGCTGGAGGCATTGGAAAACGAAGTGAAGGCGCCACAATACCCATTTGTTATTGATCAGGCATGTCAGAACATGAAGAAGTTCCCCCAATGCCTTCTGCTGACACGTGTGGGCCAATTTTACGAGGTTTGCTTCTCATCCAGACCTATACTCATGTAGCTCTACTTCCATCAGGCAGAGGAGATTGGTCCATTGCTTAACCTCAAGGTAGCAAAGAAAGACACCAAAGCTGGGTATGTCCCAATGGCAGGATTTCCATGTTTCCAACTAAATCGCTACTTGAAGATTTTGGTGCAAGATCACAACCGCTTCGTGGCAATCAGCGAGGAATTTCCCCGTACAGATGATGACAAATCGAACACCAATCTCTTCAGTAGGAAGATTGCGAGGGTTATATCGCCGGGAACTTTGGTTGACGAAGATTTTATGGACCCCTACATCCACAACTATCTCTTGGCTATATCCTTTCCACAGTCCAAAGAAGAACCAATTGGCCTAGCGTGGATAGACCTTTCCACTGGGGATTTCTTTACCCAAGCTAGCTCCATTGACGCAATCAAGAATGATATTGCCAGGATCAGCCCGCGAGAAGTTTTGCTTATGCAGGAGCTTCAGGACAATAAGGGACACGAGCTGTTTGATGTCTTGGAGGAGAGAGAGCACGTAGTGACGTACCTGGCTGACAAGTCTACTGATCCAAGCTTATGGCAGAAATGTATATCCGATGCGCCAGCTGATCTTGTCAAGTCTTTCTCCGATGCAGAGCAAGTTGCGGCCACAAACATCTTGAGTTATGCTGCAGAGAGATTGCAAGACAACTTTTTTGACATGCAGATCCCAATTCGGCGGACTAAAGATGACTCCACAGTTATCGATCTGAATTCAATGCGCGCTCTCGAACTCAAACAAACTTATCGCGATCAGTCTACTCGAGGCAGTCTAATGAGCATCATCAAACGTACCGTCACCAAATCAGGAACTCGGTTATTGAGCGATCGCCTGCTTTCTCCTATAACATCTGTTCAAGAAATTAACAAGCGTCTTGATCTGGTTGAAGTGTTTGTGTCCAATGCGTCCCTTCGGGGCGATATTGTCGCTTCACTCCGAAGATGTCACGATACACAACGTATCTGTCAAAAGTTTGCCTTTGCTCGTGGCGATGCAGATGATTTGCTTGCTCTGGCACGGACAATTAAAGCTGCTCAAGACATCAGAGATAAGCTTCAGATGTCTGGAATAGCTCCATTGCAGGAGATGGCTGCAAACATGGAGATTACAATTGCATTGGCGGAGAAAATTAATAACACGGTTGATGAAGAGTCTCTTCATAAAAAGCAACGGTCAGAGGAGGATGCAGCAGCTCTTGTCGTTCAACGGGCGAATATAATTGTGGAAAATGCCGAGAACGGTGCCCAAGAAGAAGCAATTCCACGAAGGAGAAGGGGTGAAAGTGAGGATTTCTGGATTATGCGAAAGTCGTAAGTGCCTCACCCTTCCGTGCTAACAGCAAGTGCATCCACATCCATTCGCAATTTACACAAAACTCTTGAGAGCCTGTATGCCGATAAGGCCGAACTCGAACAAAGGCTGCGTGTGGAACTGAGTAAGTTTTCATTGCATAAATGTCTAATCAAGATGCGTCGTCGTTGACTCTCCGCTGGACAGCAGGTCTTAGTCACATCTTACATGTTCGCGATAAAGACACCACGGCGGTCAATCGCTTGGAAAATGCGCGAACAGTCAGCTCGAGTCGGAGCACAAGAAGTTTCCAAGTACCTGACTGGACATTATTGGGCAGTCGAATTGATCAGACCAGATTGCAGCTCAGGCTACAAGAAGGAAAAGTCTTCCAGAAACTTCGCGAAGAGGTTCTTAAAAACATTTTGCGGCTCAGGCGGTACGCGCGTCTCTTGGACGAGCTCGATGTGGCCTGTGGGTTGTCCACTTTGGCATTCGAGCAAAAGCTCGTGCGGCCAATCCTGGACAAGACCACAAGCCACACTATTATTGCTGGTCGACACCCAGTCGTAGAATCCAGTCTTCGTGCGTCTGGGAGAATGTTCACCCCAAACGACTGTACAGTTGGTGCTGAGCATCGACTATGGCTACTTACAGGTCCAAATATGGGAGGGAAGAGTACTTTCCTTCGGCAAAATGCCTTGATATCTATTCTGGCCCAGATGGGCTCCTTTGTGCCAGCTGACTTTGCAAGGCTGGGTATTGTGGATCAGATTTTCAGTCGGGTGGGTTATGCAGACGATTTGTTTAAGAATCAATCGACGTTTATGGTTGAGATGCTTGAGACGGCCACTATTCTTAAGAACGCCACACCGAGGTCGTTGGTCATTATGGACGAGGTGGGGCGAGGAACGACGTTCCTTGATGGCTTGGCAATTGCGTATGCGTGCATCCACCATTTGCACAGTGTAAGCCGATGCAGAGTCATCTTTGCCACTCATTTCCATGAACTGGGACAGATGATCGGCTCCCTCCCGCACGCAGGCACGTATCGCACAGACCTAAGTGAACAAGCAGACGGGTCATTTACGTTTGAGCATAAAGTACGGCGAGGCGTGAATCCAAAGTCTCATGGGATTAAAGTCGCCGAATTGGCTGGCCTACCTTCCAGCACTATCGACACTGCGAAAAGCGTGTTGAGCTATCTCGAACAAAGTGCCAATCCTGTAGATATGCGACAATACCATACGGCCTAGTCGAGGATAGATTCCGTCCCCGTCGTATTGACCTTCTTCTGTGAGCAGATGTCCAATGTACAAACTACAAAGGCAAAAAGGTCCTTAAAGGACTGCAGGAAGCCAATGAACTTCAACAGAGTCAATGTGAATTAAAGGTTCAAAAGCTTGTCTGCTGTGTCATGGTCGACACCGGTAGTCGTCTCAATCTCTGACCTTAGAGTTTCTGTATCACTTGGACCGTCTGATGAAGCATCATTCATCAAATAATCCCTCAATTTTACTTGCTCTTCTGAAGGAGTATCGAGGTCATCAATTCTGTAATAACCAAGTGGAGTTAGGTTATGGCGCACCCAACTCCGAGTGTATCGCGTGTTCAATTCTTGAGAAGAGTCTTCCATGCAACTTATTCAGATCGGTTTTGTAGTTAAAATTATCGGGCCCCATGGATCCTTTCGTAGCTGGAGTATCCCCTACACTCCTAGTTTTTAAGAATTCGACCCGTGCCTGAGTGACCAAACGTCGAAAGTATCGGCACACTCAGCGACGCACTCAGACAACAGACGCAAGAAGAAAACTGCGTCGGAGCGAGCACGTCATCATGCACTTGATGTATACATCGCACGATGGTAAGCGTACCTACACCCTGAAGAAACTGGCATCGGACGGATCCATTACCAAATCAGCACATCCCGCCCGATTCTCACCCGACGACAAATACTCTCGGCATCGAGTCACATTGAAAAAGCGATTTGGCCTGCTTTTGACGCAGCAGACAGATGGAGTGAAGCCTTGGTGAGGATATTTCGTGCGGTCCGGGGCAAGGAGGACATCCCTCAACAGCTACAACACCAACCAATTGTATGTCATTACGTACTTACTATCATGTCTATACTTGAAAACGTCATGTCTGCTTGAGCATCTCGGCTATGAAATGTTCAAAAGAGAGTGTTATGTATCCCGTCCGGCTGGTATCGTACTTTCGAAAGGTCTGTGTAGCCTGTCGAAGTGAAATGCACGCCTGCACAAACAGGTCGAATGAAAGCACGTATTCATCGCGCCGATCGTACGTCTTGAATAGAAATTTGACAGATTCGGGGGACAGTCTATACCCAAATGCATGCAGCGCCTTTCCAAACTCCGGTAAAGAGATCTTCCCACTGGCGTCAATATCAAATCGTGTAAACAGTCGCTTCCAGTCTGCCAAGTAGTTCCATAGACCCGCAAACTCGTTGGAATTGATGCATCCATCGTGGTCCCCATCAAACATATTCACCATGAGCTTGACGGTGTCGGGATCGAAAGCAGTATAATCCCCATTGACAAGCGCTTTCCGAAGCTGTCGTTCACTTATTACACCCTTTTGATTCGTATCGACTGTCTGAAAGATACGGAGGAGCTCAGCGCTTTGTTGCTGGGTGACGACGGTGTCCGCCGAGCCTCTTCGGTAGGGGAGTCCATCGTTGGATAGACGTCGACCACCTGGCCATGGAGAAGCAGGGGGCTCTGCTGCCATATGTGAAGGCATAGGTGGTGGAGGTGGTCTATACCCCGTGTCAACCTGCGGCCTCGGGCTCTGTTGAAATCCATCTGCAGGACCTTCAATCGGTCTCGGCTTTGGGCTCGGCTTTGGGCTCGGCTTCGGACGTGATGTTATTTGGGGAGAAGGAGAAGGCTGGGTTTTTGCAGCGTACTCTGCAGGGGTAGGAAAGTGAGGGAGGCTCATCTAGGTTGCCGATCCTGCTGTCATTTCATTAAGAGTGGTCCAATCGTGGGGAACTCATCTTCGGATCTAAAAATAGATAATATATTCAGGTCATGGCCGTGATGGCGGAGCAGCAGCAGCAGCAGACGGACTTGTGGATATTTGGGTACGGCAGCCTGATATGGAAGCCCCCGCCGCACACTCAGGAGGCCATTCCAGGCTTCATTCGAGGCTACATCCGCAGGTTCTGGCAGGCGAGCGAGGATCATCGCGGGACCCCGGAGGCGCCGGGGAGAGTGGTCACGTTGATTCCCCGTGAGGAGTGGGCCACGATGAAAGATTACCACCAGACTCCGGAGTATGACGTGACCTGGGGCGTCGTGTATAAGATTGACCCGAGGTATAGAGGCAAAGTACAGCAGGACCTCGACTTTCGGGAAAAGAACGGCTACACCATCCACAATGTGGACGTATATGAACACGAAAACGCGCCCAAGCCACGAGTCCGTGACGCTTTCGTGTACATTGGTACGGTCGAGAACCCGCAATTTGTAGGACCGGCACAGGACGCTGCTTCACTTGCTCGACACATCTTTCATTCGGTTGGCCCGTCCGGCCCGAATAAAGACTACCTGTACAAATTGGCCCATGAACTTCAGCAGCTATCACCAGAGGTAAGTAGTCAAGAAGCAAGCTAACGCTAAGAGCAAAGACCAGCATGTCTGGGAGTTGGAAAGGATGTGTAGAAAATTAGAGCTATACAGTCGCGTAAGAAAATAAGCGAGTAAACAAACCTCCTCGACGACCATCCTTCCTTCGTGACTAATCTCTGTATTACAAGCCGACGACGCTTCAAATTTTGCATTAAGGCGTTTCCTTTTTTGTTTCTTTCGGACGGTACATTATTAAAGCACATGCCTGACTCGAATGAAAGCATCGGAGCAGAGGAGCATTTGTCAGACATTGATGAGCCCCCTCTGCGGCTCCGGAGAAAGAGAGCACTCCACCATATTGATGCCAATGTTCAGCAAGGAGCTATGAATGACTCTACTGACTCCTCATTACTCCATTCGCCTGAGCAATCTGTGTACGAGAAGCGCAAGCGCCCCCGAATGAGAAGAGACCCGTGTGCACTGCAGGAAAATAGAGGTATACCGGCGTCTCCCTCTCCTGTCCGGCGTGCATCGAAGAGAGTCACTCGAAATAAGCGGATTTCTGTCAACTCTGCAATGGACAACTTTCGGTCATCGAAGCTTGCAAATGGCAGACTAAGTGTAGGACATAAAAGGCAATGCTAATCTCAGTTGAAGCCAGATGCATTGGCAACTCGGGATGCCGAGTCTCTACAGCAGGGACTTCCAGATTTGACATTTACAAGAATGAGCTTTCTGCGAGAGGGTCCGAAGATACGGCAACCACAAGATAGTGAGGACAATCCCTTCAGCGTCAATAGCATGTCCAAAGCCAAGGAAGGCTCTCTTCACAAGGTGAACGGCCTTCTTAATCTTAAAAAGTGTGTCGACATCTTGCCAGCCACGCCAGAAAAAGAGCCAATGGCAAGAACGCCGTACAGCGCTGCTAGTCCATCTCCATTGATAGCACCATCTTCTATCGGGCCTGGCATTCGAAAATTAAATTTCACTCCTGCTGATTGGTCCACGAATGAAGCTAAAGCGGACAATGGACAGCACACCCCGGGCCTTGTGCCTCTTGACACGAATGAAGAGGGCGATAGGAGTTTTCGAATGCTTACCACCGGAGATCCTGGACTATCACCAATAAGCACTCTCATTCTTGCTTGTCAGCAGGAGCTACCCTTTACTGTTGACCAGAGTCTTGTAGAACCGACGGCATTTCAACAGCGACAATATGATCTGTCATTTTCGAGTCTAATGCAAACTGATTATCATCCGCATAATACAGTCGAAAACGAACTACCCTTCCACCAGGGACCACAAAGCTGTATACCACCATACCAAAATACTATGTTTGGCACCAACTCAATGACCTCGCCAACATGGAACGACGAACCGGCACTCCCACGGATTAAAGAGGAAGTGGAGCTCGGTAGCAATTGCTTCTTGAATTGTCCGACTACAAATAGCAAGGATTCGACTGTAATGCAAGACTGGATTGATAATCTTGAACCCATACCTCCATCCGTCGATATGGCGTCCTTCAACCACACCAACGCGTATCAAACTTCACCGACTACACACATCGCCTCTAGCTCCCTTGGAACCTTGGATTACTCGTATCAAGCAGGCTTTTGGGAGAACCGTCGAGTAACCAGTGCTTATGATGACGAAAACGAGCTCGATCCAAAATCATTCTGGGGCCCCGCAATGCGTTACTATTATTGACTTTCCTATAATACCATTCATTTTCATTCCTGCTTGGTCCCTCTTCACAACGTAGAGAGCTTGTCCATAGCCAATTGCAGTTCCCTGCGTGCCGTCACCACATCTTCGTAATTTAATGCACTGATTGCGAATTTGGCGTGACGTTGTGCTGCTGTGAATGTCTGGGAATAGTCCTCTTGGGAATTGTAGGTCGAATGCGTAGCCGCAATATTGAATGGCGTTTTTCCCGGTCTGGGAAGAGTCGGCGGTGGAGCGGTAGATCTTGAGAGGTCAGGAGCTGCAAATGGGGTGGTTGCTGCGGGCGGAGGAATGGTGGGAGGGAGCCCTGAAAAGGCATCCTCGAGGCCTGGTGAGGAGGTGTTTGATGGAGCAACAACAGGCACGCTTGGACCAGCATCCTCTGACGAGCCATGGTTCGGGGGATGAATCACATGCCGCATGGAATCACTCTTTTGCAGGTCCTCAATATCGTCTGCAGTCTCAGGTGGCGTTGCATCAGCGTCTGCCTGCTTCGCATTCGGATCTTCCCCCAAGCTCAAGGACTTCAAGATGCGGGCCGCGTGGAATTTGGCGTACTTGATGCGTCCCCCCATCTCCGGATCCAATTCATCGGCCAGCTGCGACACTTCCATGAAGATGGCAGCGGCACGTAGCGTCACTGCAGTCTTCTTGGCTGCCTTCCCCGCCTGCACGTCCCGCTCTGCGTTGTTTAGAATGCGGAGTGCGAATTCTTCCAGGTAGGCCTGGCCCACCACGGAGTCCTGCACCTCCTCGCGATCCCCGAGCGCGGTGCGTGTCTGCTCTACCACGTCCATCATGGTCATGCTGTATGCCTTTGACTCCTCATCCACGTTGTGCAGGCCGTTGGAGATGATGAGCTGGATGGCATGGTAGTAGCAATAATAGCTCACGACGGGATCCAGCTTCTGCATCTCCTTCCCCTTTTGCACATACGGCGCTACTGCCTTGAGCGACGCAGGCACAGCAGACATCGCGCTCCTTCTCCTTCCTTGTCTTCTTCCTCACTTCCTGCGCTCTTTGCTTCTTCCCTTAGCGAGGAGGAGAATTGCCTGCCCATGAAGGTGCTGCTCGCCTTCATCTGGTCACTTGGCGCCGCCGCGGCCTTCTTCGCCGCCAATGGCCCCGTACTCAGCCTCGACTCTGCGCTGCTGGACACGATGGTCACCACCGAGGCGCACCCGTTGCTGACCCTCTTCTATGCCCCGTGGTGCGGGCACTGCAAGAACGCCAAGCCAGAGTACGAGCAGGCGGCAAAGTCGCTCAAAGGGCTCGTCAAGGTGGCAGCCGTGAACTGCGACGAGCAGAAGAACAAGAAGGCTTGTCGGCAGTACGAGATCAAAGGCTTCCCCACCATCAAGCTACTGCAGCCGCGCGGAAAGGGCCTGCCAGCCGTGCAGGACTACGCGGGACCACGCAAGTCCAAGCCCCTTGCTGACTTTGCGCTGCAAAACATCCCAAACTACGTGGAGCGTGTGACGTCTGCCAACCTGCAGGACTTTCTCGACGTCAACAACGCCTCGAGCAAGGTCCTGCTCTTTTCCTCAAAGGGCCCTGTCTCGCCCATGTACAAGTCCCTGGCCATAGACTTCCTCGGCAGGGCGAGCTTTGGGTATGTACGAGACAACCAGGAGGAAGCTATGCAGGCATTTGGGGTCACTACTGTCCCTCGATTGCTTCTTCTGCCGGGAGGAAATGAGCCGGTGCAGGCGTATGAGGGTGACATGAAGCACGATGCCATGCAAGACTTTATCGCACAACTCATAGCGCAACCGGTCGAAGGAGTGGACCATGAAGACATGGGGTTTCAGGAGAAAGTGCTTAAGCCTTCCGCAAATGCAGCCCCCCGCCCAGCGAATCATACTCTCCTCGAACTTATGACAAAAGATCAGCTCCTGAACGATTGTTTCTCTCTCAAGCAAACCTGCATCATCTCTAGTCTTGCTGGCTCCGGGGAGAGTAAGGACGAGGCGTGGAGTACCAAGATGTTACAGAAGGAAGTCCTCTTGGATGTTTGTGACAAGGCCCAGCGACTGAAAGCGAGTTCCTTCAAATTCCTGTATGTAGACAGCGATGGACCGGAGGCGGCCATGCTGCAGGAGCTATTAGCCCTGCCTTCGGACCGCCCAGCTACCATCGCCGTCCACGGAGTCCGTCAATGGTATGCGGCATATGAAGGAGATTTCGGTGCGGATGGTTTGGGCAATTGGCTGGAGGATCTCCGCATTGGATCTGTAAAGAAGGAAAAGTTGCCCTCGGCGCTTGCCAAGTTGGCTCAGTCACACGATGAGCTGTAGCATGTACATTCTGTCTCTATCATGATTGTGTAGGATCCCTCCCCTTCCCCATACTCTATGGCTGTGCGGTCCAGGGGCTTGCTTATCCGAGCCGATTATTTCCGACACGTGCTTCGGCTATCGGGGTCAGGGACCTTCCATTTGTGGACGAAACCGATCCTGGGCTGCGTCATAGGAGGAGGCTTATCACCGCAGCGGACAGCACCTCTGGGCCTTGTAACCACCATGGCAAAGAGCATCCTCGACCGATTTCAAGTGGCCCTCATCACTGGTGGCAGTGGCGGCCTGGGAAGGAAGATGGCCTCGAATCTAATCTCGCACGGCAAAAAGATCGTGATTGCTGGACGTCGCATGGACAAACTGGATGCTGCCGCGAAGGAATTGGGACCGAATGTGATTGGCAGGTATGCAGTCGATGTTGGCAACACGGCCACGCTGGCGCCGTTTGTGGAGAAGGTCGTCCAAGAGCATCCCGAAGTGGACTGCGTGATCAACAACGCCGGCATCCAAAATCTCATGAACTACGCGGAGAAGATCGATGTAAGCGCCGTGGAGCAGGAGATAAGCATCAATGTGACCTCTGTGGCCATCTTGTGCGCCTCTTTGCACCGCACCTCCAGTCCAAGCAGTCTGCCGTTCTCATGAACATCGCCTCTGGACTGGCATATGTCCCACGGGCAGCCAGCCCCGTCTACAGTGCCACCAAAGCGTTTGTGCTCTCCTTCACGCAGTCGCTGCGTGTGCAATTCGACAAGACGTCTGTCACGGGGTGGTGGAAATCTCACCTCCCCTGGTGGAGACAGATCTCACGCGCGACCAGCCCGACCCCAGTTTCAATAAAGTGGCCAACAACAAAATGGCCATTTCCCAGGACCAGTTCATGAAGCAAGTGGAGGAAGGCTGGCTCCGTGGGGATCAGCAGGTCGGGGCTGGGTTTGCACTCGACTCCCAGTCTCAGTGGCAGGACACGTTTGGAGGTCGCTGGCGGATGTTGAATGGCCTGGAGTAGTCTTTTCATTGGACATGATGAGACACGACTTTGGTATTACACTATTCATCCATTGATTCCCTCGTCCTGCGCACCTCTGAGCAGAGCACAGCAATAGTAGGCGTCCTTGACTCATCTGTACTTCTATTCATATTGTCCGTACGTGGCTCCAGTAACCGCGCATGGGCATCTTCAACAAAAGGAAGGAGGCCGACAAGGACGCCAATAGAGACGCCCTGTTTGCCGGCAGAGCGTCCCCCTCCGGCCATGCAGCCTCCGCCAGCGAGAACCCGTATGCTGCAGCTCCACCCCCCTACGACCGACCCTCCTCCCAGCAGTCCACTAGCCGGCCATCCAGCGCTCTGCGACCAACCGGAATGAGCCGGCAGTCCTCTGCGCGATCAGAAGACCCAAACAGAGGTGAGCTCTTCCGCGGTGCCGCACGGCCCTCGGAGAAGGGAAACATGCATGGCGCGTATGCCCCAGCAAGCTCCACGGCCTACGGATCAACATACGACAACATTGCATCCAAGTATGTCGAGCCGCGCGAGGAGGATGGCAGGGAGGAGGGGTACTACGGCGCACAGCAGGAGCAGCAGGTGGACGAGGATGACGAGGTGGAAGGAGTCAAGCAGCAGCTGCGCTACACCAAGCAGGAGAGCGTGAGTAGCACGCGCAATGCGCTGCGCATGGCCAACGAAGCCGAAGAGTCCGGACGCGCCACGCTTTCCCGCCTGGGCACACAGAGCGATATGTTTGCCTCGACAGAGAAGAACTTGGACATGGCGCGGGCGTATAACCGGACGGCAGCAGATCGCGCCAAAGAGCTAAAGACACTCAATCGGAGCATGTTTGCCGTGCATGTCGACAACCCCTTCACCAAAGCGCGCCGCACGGCGGAGGTAGAGGAGCGTATTAATGATCGCTATGCGCTGGAGCAGATGGAGCGCGACGAGACGCGAGCGGCCGGACAGGCGGCCCAGCGACGCGTCAACTCTGCGCTCGATTCCCATGCCAAGCTGAATCGCTTTGCAGAAGCAAAGAAGCCAGCAAATCTGATTGAACGCTCGCGGTACCAGTTCGAGGCGGACGAAGAGGACGATGGGATGGAGAAGGAGATCGATGCGAATCTGAGTGCGCTCGGAGACACCGCTGGACGCCTGCGACACCTCGCGCTGGCCACGAATGAGGAGCTGACGGGACAGAATAAGCAGCTGGATAAGATTGGCTCAAAGGGCGACCGTGTTGGAGCCGGGATTAATTTGAATACGGAGCGACTGAAGCGGATTCGTTGATGTACGAGTGCAGTACTGTACATAGCAGCATTGGGCCCAAAGGAGCTGTTGCTCCGTACATGCATTAGATTGGAATGATATTTACACAAATTAAACCTCGTTATGCGATCTCTTCACCAGGACTCCTTGTAATTCCGACATCATGTCGTACTTCTTTCTAGCCTCGGCAACAGCGTCAGATTTCTGCTTCATCTCAAAATGCCGCCTTCGAATGCGTTCCTCTCGGCTGATGCGTGACGCTGGAAGCAGGGTATCTTTCTCTGAAACTCCTTCGTAGACGAAACTGCTGTCGGGGAAGACCTCGACTGCGGTGGAATCGGTACGCGGACTGTCCCATGATAGAGTACTGGAGGGTTCGGCCGCAAGGGTATCCAAATCGGAAAAGCTCTTGCTCCCCTGTCGCTGTTGCACTTCAGATTCTTCTACGCCCGCTTCCGGGTCTTGCGCATCATCATGCCGGGACAGCGTTTGATGGATCGCAGATCGTCCACTGTGCCACTCCTCCACAAGAGCTTGCAGATCCGCACCAATGGAGTCGTACGTTTCAATCAGGTTCGGATCTCCCGCTTGACCACTGTCAACTTCAAGGAGTCGCAGTGTATCCTCTCCAAACACATGCATTCTGGCCTGAATGCCGCGTAAAGATTGGGAAAGGGTGGTCAATCCCCGGACTTTGCGGCAAGACTCGGTGGGTGTCGTTAACTTAAACCTGTCCAACTTCATCCCACTGATGTCGTTTGAGATCATACGGTCCATTTCTCTTGCAAGCTGCTCAATCAGGTCGTGCTCCTCTTTTAATTGTGACACAACCTCTTTCCAAACGCGAATCTCTGATCGAGTACCCGTAAAGTCAATTGCCATAAGACAGCATAAAAAGCGGCGTCGCAGTCTATGCGTCTGTGCTTGGAGAACTTTTAAGGCAGCCAGCGATTGTTCATGATTCATTTCGTCGTCATCTCTGTCTTCAAACTCATCCAGGCAATAAACATCTAGTAGTTTATGCAAATCAGTTCTGTCCGTCAGGTGTTGCATGTTCTCGCCAGCCCTCGTATGCAGAGATTGGGTGAGCTGTAAAGCGGAAAGGAGTGTGTCCCGCATTCGCTGG